>ERZ1023696.57-NODE-57-length-26482-cov-7.586075_pt1 | contig 26482 bp, 23 predicted proteins | sample MGYA00520859_ERZ1023696 | MGnify/ENA primary metagenome ERZ1023696 (study PRJEB33180, sample SAMEA4046002) | wastewater metagenome | place: Denmark | collected 2016-03-13 | study: EMG produced TPA metagenomics assembly of the PRJEB13832 data set (Local surveillance...
CGCTCCAGCACGCGCGCCAGTGCCTTGAGGCCCGAGCGGGCGCTGGTCATCTTGAAGGTCAGGCCATGGCTCAGGTCCTGCTTCAGCTCGTGGGTCAGGTCCAGCAAAAAGTGATGTCGCTCGCTGCCTTGCCAATACTGCAGGGCGTTGTCCACACCGAGCACCTGCATATCGATGTGCTGCTGCAACGCACCGCTTTCCAGCAAAAGGCGCCCGATGTCGCCCAGGCCCGCCGTCTCATTGAGCATGTCCAGCGTGGCGCGATCACCCGCGAGCATCTGACTCTCGTGGAGGGTGATGCGCTGAGGGCGGAACAGCATCTCGGCCGCCCGGGCTTCGAAGGCGTCGTTGCATTCATCGAGCAAGTTGCGCAGCAGCGCCTGCACCACGGCGTCGATGAACACTGCTGGCACGTTGACCGCCCCGCTGCGCATGAGCTGCAGGTAATAAGCCTCCAATGTGCCCGCAGCCAGGAGCCCATCGCGAAATCGCAGGAACACGGCGTAGTTTTCGCGCGCGTCGTCATCCTCCAGCGCCGCCAGCTCCTGCAACGCCACGGGCCGCAATGGCGATGTGGCCAGAGACTGGTGCAGGGCCATCTCGGCGGCGCACGATTCGGGCACCAAAGCAAGTTCGGGCCTTGCCAATACCCACTGAAAGTAGGCTTCAGTAGGCACCAGCCAGCCGCGCGCGTCGCGCGCGAGCATGAGAAAACCACAGTGGGGCCAGAAATCCGAGGGCGAGGTCATGCTGCTAAACCTCCAGCTGGTGCCAGTACGCAGGTAAAAAAAGTGTTCATCAGGTGGAGCGCAATCCCGGGATGGCACATCCTCGGGTCAGATCATTGATCGCAAATACGGACAAGAACGACATTGTGCCGATGCGCAAGCAAACCGACTGCACATGCACCCTGGAAGGAAGCGTTGCAAGGCACTCTCTGCCGACGGCAAAAAGCGAAAATCGTCAGCGGGCATGCCAGAGTGCGGGGCACACGCGGCGCGGGCGCAGCTCACGTTTGCGCTAAGCCCTTTGGCAATGCAGTGCTTTCGCGCGCGCCCTCGGAGCGCAAACCAGCACCTGGCCCACACTGCGTGATGCCAGCAGTCGAAAGTGAAACGACTCTTGCCCTGCACGACGGACGGTGTTTGAGTCCGCGCAGGCACACGTCGAATCTTTATGACTCAAGTTCGAACCCGTGCTGGCGCGGCCTGCGCGCAACCGTTGCACGGCGCCACACCCGCAGAACAAGCCGAACAGCGCGTGCCAGAGCCCCATCGAGGGCCGTGCGCCAATCCTTTGCCACTGACGAGACGACCACCGGGCCAGCGCCATCCGTACGCAGCTCGATCTGGCAGCGCTTATCAATCCCTCCACGGGGACCGTTCACGTCTACCAGCTTTACATCGACACGGGGCACCAGCGCACTCAGGCGCCGAAGCACAAAACGCACCCGGCGCTCGACGACCTCGCGCATCACGGCTGCTTCAGGATGGCGGGACTTGAAAAGTATCTGCATCAGCGTTCTCCTTGGTTGGAGCGTGCACGATAGCCAGCATCCTCAGACGGGAACAGCAGCTTTTTCCTGAAAACCATCTCTGCAAAGCCTGCTGCATGAAACGCTTTACCACCCAAAATATTTCGGTTTATCCGATGCAAGCGTCATAGAAAACCTGCTTCTTGCACTGCCGGTCTGGTTGCACATTCGAGGCTGTATCAACCACCAGGAGGCGCTTCGTGAAGCCGTCAAACCGTGCCCACTCACTACTCACCCTATTGCGCACCACCGCCCTGCGGCTGCTCTGGCAATGGTCGCAATGGCGAAGGGCATCGCGTGCTCCGGCGCTGATTCCCATTCGAATCGACTCCGTACGCCGCGAACGCCCGGGGGGCCGTCGCCGCTAGCAGGGCCGATGCCGCCACGCTGGCGTCTCACGCCCCTGCAGCCCCCCGGGGCAGGACCCGTCATTGCAACCACCAACACGCCCCTAAGGAATAACCATGCATAGCTACCCCAAAAACAGCCCCGAAGCAGCAGCCCGGGTCATTGCCCTGCTGTTGATATCGGATGGACACGTCAGCCGCTCGGAGATGGATGCCCTTTACGGACTGGACATCGAGCGCGAACTCGGCCTTGACCCCGGGGCCTTCGCAAGGGTACTGCGCACTTTGTGCGAAGACCTGCTGATGGGCACGCACGAGCGCCGCGTCCTCACTGGCAGCGTCAACGCGGAAACGCTCTCAGCGCTGTTGAACGATGTGTCCAATCCTGAACTGCAGGACATGGTGCTGCACTTTGCCAGTACGGCTGTTGCTGCAGACCACCACGTAGCGGCGGCAGAGGCATGGATCATGGAAGCAGCACTAGCGCAGTGGCGTTTGGGCAAAGCGCCAACCACACAGAACGCCACAGAACGGGCGCTCACGATGTGAACGGCGGCAAGCCAGCCGACGCCGTGATCGCCACGCGACCTCAGACAGTGACCATGCAGGGCCCGTGCGCACACTACACAGCATCCGCCCTGTGCGAAGCGGCCAGTATTTGGCGTACCAGCGGGTGATGCTGGCCGCGGCGCGACCAAATGGCATGCACTTCCTCGCTGATGTCGGGGCAGTCACCCAAAAGGCGTAGCCCTCGCACCAGCCCTACGTCCTGGGCGCCCAATTGGCTGACCGGGAACGCCCCGAGCCCGCGGGCCGAAAACACCGCCAGCAGCGCGCTGTCTTCAAACTCACCTACTACCCGGGGCCTCACGCCGATTTCCTGAAACCAAGTATCCAGCGTGGATCGCAGCGGCGAATGGGCTGTGGGCAACAGCACCGGCAAATCCTGCAGCGACTGCGGAAAACGGTCGCGCACAGACTTTTTGACCAGCGAAGCCGGTCCATACCACTGCAGCGCGGAGCGGGCGATACGTTCACTGGAGAGCCGCTGGTTTGGATTGCGGGGCGCAGCCTGCCCGGCCAGCACCACATCCAGCTGGTGCAATGCCAACTCGGACAGCAGTTCATCAAACTCCCCCTCGTGGCACACCAGGCGAAGATGCGGCGTGGCAAGCACCGGCTCCAGCAGCGCATGCGCCGCCAGCTTGGAGATGCCGTCAGACAAACCCACAGACAGTCGTGCGACCTGGGCACTGGCTGCCTCACGCACCTCATCGACAATGCACTGACCCAGCTGGAATATTTCTTCGGCCCGTCCATATGCCGCCTGGCCCGCCTCGGTGAGCGCCACACCGCGGCCCGATGGCTTGAGCAGTTGGTGACCCAGGGACTTTTCGAGATCCCGCACCTGCGCGCTGATGGTCTGCACGGCCATCTCCAGGCGGTCTGCGGCACGGGCAAAGCCACCCTCCTTCGCAACCATCCAGAAATAGTAGAGATGGCGGTAGTTCAACATGCAGCCCCCAGTTCGGTAAAACCGAATGGTAGGTTCGACTGGAACTGGTGTCTATCGCGATTGGCCTTGACCATACTTGGCACTTGCGATTTTGAAAGGACGACATTCGATGTTTTACGCAATCAGCTGGTTTATCTCGTTTACGCTTATGGCCCTGTGGTCTTTGGCATGCTGGGGCCTGTATACAGTAGCTGCATGGGCAGTCTCAAGCGCAGGCGTTCTGACAGATGGCACCCACGCCATAGGCACGATATTCATACCCGAATGGCTCCGTGGCTGGATACCGCCCGAACTTGCGCGGGAGTTCGAGGCCTTGATCGCCCCCGCAGGACCAATGATCGCGGCAGCAATCGAAACAGTCCCCGCCCTGTCCGGAGCCGTCACGGTAGTGGGATGGGCCATCTGGGGCCTGGGCGCCATGACCCTCGTCGCCATGGCGATCGGAGCCCATGCCCTGATCTCTCTACTCAAGCGCCGCGGGGTCAGCGCCGGCACATCCCGCGCCGCCTTCTTGCGATGAAGCCCGCATGAGCCCCGAGCGCACTGCACCGCGACCGTGGCCCAGTCGCCCCAGGCCCGTTGTGCAGCGACACGCTTCACGCGTGCGCAGTCGCATTTTTTTCCCGTTCCGGCACGATAGATTCACCACCATGGACGCATTCGTTGCGTTCCTGCTCACAGACCTCGTTGGCACACCGGCCTGAATGTGGCTGGTGTTTATCGGCATCGTCATCGCCTTGCTGACGTTCGATCTAGGCGTGTTGCACAAGGACGACCACGAGATCAGCGTGCGCGAGAGCCTTCTTCTGTCGACGGGGGAAAATCACTGCGGCGCTGCTGTTCGGTGCCTGGGTGTTGTGGTATCTGGGCGCACAAAGCGGCATGGATTACTTCACCAGGTTCCTGATCGAGAAGTCGCTGTCGATGGACAACGTATTCGTCATCGCGCTGAATTTTCACGTTCTTTGCCATTCCCAGACACTACCAGCACCGTGTGCCTTTTTTTGGGGCATTCTGGGCGTGATAGCGCTGCGCGCGATCATGATCGCTCTGGGCGCCACACTGGTGAGCCAATTCAGCTGGGTGCGTTACATATTCGGCATATTCTTGGTCTTTACCGGCATCAAGATGTGGGTGATTGCGGACCATGTGCCGGACATTGGGAACAACCCGATCCTCAAGTTACTCAAGCGGCACCTGCGCGTGACCGAGGGATTTCGCGGCAATGCCAAAGCCCAACCAAATCAACGACTTAGTTGGGCGTGCGTCACTTCTTCGCAAGTTAAAAATTTATATAAATCAACAACTTACGTTAGAGTTTTTACTCCCACTCAATGGTCGCTGGCGGCTTGCTGCTCACGTCGTAGGTCACGCGGTTGATGCCGCGCACTTCATTGATGATGCGGCCCGACACCTTCTTGAGCAGCGCGTAGGGCAGCTCGGCCCAGTCGGCGGTCATGAAGTCGCTGGTCTGCACGGCGCGCAGGGCCACCACGTAGTCGTAGGTCCGGCCATCGCCCATCACACCCACGCTCTTGACGGGCAGGAAGACGGTGAAGGCCTGGCTGGTGAGGTCATACCAGGTCTTGCCGGTGGCTTCATCCACGAAGTTGCGCAATTCTTCGATGAAGATCGCGTCGGCGCGGCGCAGCAGATCGGCGTATTCCTTCTTCACCTCGCCCAGGATGCGCACGCCCAGGCCGGGGCCTGGGAAGGGGTGGCGGTAGACCATCTCGGGCGGCAGGCCCAGGGCCACGCCGAGTTCGCGCACTTCGTCCTTGAACAGGTCGCGCAGGGGCTCCAAAAGCTTGAGGCCCAGCTGCTCGGGCAGGCCGCCCACGTTGTGGTGGCTCTTGATGGTGACGGCCTTTTTGCTCTTGGCGCCGCCCGATTCGATCACGTCGGGGTAGATGGTGCCCTGGGCCAGGAAGGTGGCGCCCTTGTGGCCTGCATTGCCAGACTTGAGCTTGGCGGCCTCGGCCTTGAACACATCGACAAACAGGCCGCCGATGATTTTGCGCTTTTGCTCGGGCTCGCTGACACCCTTGAGCTTGCCCAGGAAGAGGTCGCTCGCATCCACGCGGATGACCTTGGCGTGCAGCTTGCCGACGAACATGTCCATGACCATGTCGCCCTCGTTCAGGCGCAGCAGGCCATGGTCCACAAACACACAGGTGAGCTGGTCGCCTATGGCACGGTGGATCAGCGCTGCGGCCACGGACGAATCCACGCCGCCCGACAGGCCCAGAATCACTTCTTCATCGCCCACCTGCTGGCGGATCTGCTCCACCGCCTCGGCAATGTGGTCGCGCATCACCCAGTCGGGCGTGGTGCCGCAGATGCCGAGCACGAAGCGCTCGAGCAGTGCCTTGCCTTGCACGGTGTGCGTGACTTCGGGGTGGAACTGCACGGCGTAGAAGCGGCGTGCCTCGTCGGCCATGCCGGCGATGGCACAACTGTCCGTGCTGGCCATGAGCTTGAAGCCAGGCGGCAGCTCGGTGACCTTGTCGCCGTGGCTCATCCACACGTTGAGCATGCCGTGGCCTTCGGGGGTGGTGAAGTCGGCAATGTCTTGGAGCAGCGCGGTGTGGCCACGGGCGCGCACGGCTGCAAAGCCGAACTCGCGCTTGTGGCCCGTTTCCACCTTGCCGCCCAGTTGCTGCGCCATGGTCTGCATGCCGTAGCAGATGCCCAGCACGGGCAGGCCCAAGTCGAACACGGCCTGGGGGGCACGGTCGGTGGTGTCTTCGGTCACGCTGGCGTGGCTGCCCGACAAAATGATGCCTTTGAGCGAGCCATCGCTGGCGTAGTCACGCACCCACTCGTCGGTCACGTCGCAAGGATGCACCTCACAGTACACATTGGCCTCGCGCACGCGGCGGGCGATGAGCTGGGTGACTTGCGAGCCGAAATCGAGGATGAGGATTTTCTGGTGTTGCATGGTGGGCGACAGGAAAAAAGACAAAGGCCCGAACACCGTTGCGTGGGTTCGGGCCTGGGGGGCTGTGGCGTCAGTCAGCGCGGTAGTTCGGCGCTTCTTTGGTGATCTGCACGTCGTGCACGTGGCTTTCGCGGATACCGGCGGTGGTGATCTCGACGAACTCGGCCTTGTTGTTCATGTCCTCGATCGTGGCGCAACCGCAGTAGCCCATGGCGGCGCGCACGCCGCCCGCCATCTGGAACACGATGGAAACCATCGAACCCTTGTAGGGCACGCGACCCTCAATGCCCTCGGGCACCAGCTTGTCGGCATTGGGGTTGCCGGTGCTCGATTCCTGGAAGTAGCGGTCGGCGCTGCCTTGCTGCATGGCGCCGATGCTGCCCATGCCGCGATAGCTTTTATAGCTGCGGCCCTGGAACAAGATCACTTCGCCGGGCGCTTCTTCGGTGCCTGCGAACATGCCGCCCATCATGATGGTGCTGGCACCTGCGGCCAAGGCCTTGGCGATGTCACCGCTGAAACGAACGCCGCCGTCGGCGATCAGCGGCACGCCCGTGCCTCGCAGCGCCGTGGCCACGTTGTCGATGGCCATGATCTGCGGCACGCCCACGCCCGCCACGATGCGGGTGGTGCATATCGAACCGGGGCCAATGCCCACCTTGACAGCGTCGGCACCAGCCTCGACCAGCGCCAGCGCGGCTGCGCCGGTGGCGATGTTGCCGCCAATCACGTCGACTTGCGGGTAGTTCTGCTTGACCCAGCGCACGCGCTCGATCACGCCCTTGCTGTGGCCGTGGGCCGTGTCCACCACGATGGCATCGACACCGGCCTTGACCAGCGCTTCCACGCGCTCTTCGGTGCCCTCGCCCACGCCCACCGCAGCGCCCACGCGCAGGCGGCCCGAGGCATCACGCGCGGCATTGGGGAAGCTGGTCTGCTTGGTGATGTCTTTCACCGTGATCAGGCCCTTGAGTTCAAAGGCATCGTTGATCACCAGAATGCGCTCGAGCTTGTGCTTGTTGAGCAGCGCCTTGGCTTGCTCGGGCGTGGTGCCGTCTTTTTCGTTGACGGTGATGAGCTTCTCGCGCGGCGTCATGATCTGGTGGACCTTGACGTCGTAGCGGGTTTCAAAGCGCAGATCGCGGCCGGTGACGATGCCGACCACCTTGCCACCGTCGCACACTGGGAAGCCTGAGATACCCAGTTGCTCAGACAACTGCAGCACCTGCAGCACCGTGTGCTCGGGGGTGATGACCACGGGATCGCGCAGCACGCCAGACTCGTAGCGCTTGACCTTGGCAACGTGCGCTGCCTGCTCTTGCGGGGTGAGGTTTTTGTGAACGATACCAATACCGCCCTCTTGGGCGATGGCAATGGCCAGCCGTGCCTCTGTCACGGTGTCCATAGCGGCGGACACGAGCGGCAGATTCAGCTGGATATTGCGGGAGAGTTTTGTCGCGAGGGACGTGTCCTTGGGCAGGACCTGGGAGTACGCTGGCACCAGCAACACATCGTCGAAGGTGAGCGCTTTTCCAAGAAGGCGCATGAGAAAGCTCCAAAAAACGGATTGTACCCGCGCGGGATGTGGCAAAAACGCAGCCATCCAAAGCAAGTGCACTGGCGGCTCCCCAGACGCACGGCTAAACTTGTCGCCATGAAAATGCACAAGTTTTTGCTGCTGGCCTTGGCCTGCACCTGGTCGCTGGGCGCATCAGCCCAATGGCAATGGATCGACAAGGATGGCCGCAAGGTGTTCAGCGATCGCGCGCCACCGCTGGATATTCCGGAAAAGAGCATCCTGAAACAGCCCGGCGGCAACCTGGGAACGAGTGCTGCTGCGAAACCAGTTCAGCCGGCTGACTCCTCAGAGCCCGCCGCCGCAGCTACACCACCCACCCCCAAACTGCCAGCCAGCACCGCCGGCAGCGGCAAGGACAAAGAACTCGAAGAGAAAAAAGCGCAGGCAGAGGCCGCAGAGGCTGCCAAGAAAAAAGCCGAAGACGAAAAGATCGCAAAAGCCAAGGCAGACAACTGCACCCGCGCGCGCCAAGCCAAGGCCACTTTTGAATCTGGCCGCCTCATCACGCACTCCAATGCCAAGGGCGAGCGGGTGTTTCTGGACGATGCCACCCGCGCGGCAGAATCCAAGCGCATCGACGGCATCATTGCAACAGATTGCGCACGGTAATTTTGGGGTAACGGCGCTTGCGTCGCCCCCTCCGCCATCCGGCTGGAGCGCCCTTCAGTAGCCCGATTTACCGCCGGGGCGCTGCCGGGCAAACAGGCCGGTGGTGCGAGCGCCTTGGCGCGCAAAGCGTTCGCGGCGGGCCACCTTGGGGTCGACTTTCAGGGCCCGATACACCTCAACCCGGTCTCCCTGCGCAAGGCTGCTATTCATAGCCACCTGGCGCCCCCATACGCCTACAGCGTCACCCTTTCCATCTTCAGGCGGCTGCAACCCAGCGTCGCAGGCCGTCAAGGCATCGGCCACCGTGGCCCCTTCAGGCAGTTGCAACGTGTACTCTGCAGTGCCGCCCGGCCGCACACAGATCACCACTGTGATGCGAAGCAGCTGCCCGCCGTCACCCATAGACCTGCTCCGCGCGCTTGACAAACGCGTCCACCATGCTGGCGGCAATGCGGTCAAAAACAGGGCCAACCAAAGCCGCCAGCGCCGCGCTGTCAAACCCGTAGTTCAGCAACAGTTCGACCTTGCAGGCGCGCTGGCTGCCATCTGCAACGGGGTGAAAATGCCAATCCCCCTCCAGCTGTGAAAACGGCCCCTTGACCAGGTGCATCTGCACCCGCCGACCCGCCTCATGGATGTTGCGGGTGACGAACGTCTGCCGCAATCCCGCAATCGAGATGCCCACCTCGGCGGTCATGCCGGCATCGTTGCGCTCCAGCACGGCCGAACGGTCGCACCAGGGCAGAAACTCGGGATATTGCTCAACCCCCGTCACGAGGGCAAACATTTCTTCGGGGGTGTACCAGATGAGGACGGATTTGTGGACGGTTTTCATGCAGACGCAGCTTTGGCACGACTGGCACATTGAATCGGCCAGGGCACCCAGAGGAAATTAGAATCACTCTTGCGAGACCCAACCATTGTAGGGAGGCCTTTTATCTCCCGGTTTGCGCCGCATCTACATCTCATGGCCAAAAAACCCGATCCCACGTCCCGCATTGCCGACAACAAGAAGGCGGCCTTCAACTACTTCTTCGAAGAGCGCCACGAGGCCGGCATGGTGCTGTATGGCTGGGAAGTCAAAGCGCTGCGCGAGGGCAAAGTCCAGCTGACCGATGGGTATGTGCTCATCCGCGAGGGTGAACTGTATCTGCTCGGTTGCCTGATCAACCCCCTCAAAACCGCGTCCACCCACGTCAACCCCGAGGCAGCGCGGACCAAGAAACTGCTGCTCAAAAAGGACGACATCAAACACCTGATCGTCAAGGTGGAGCAAAAAGGCTACACCCTGGTGCCGCTGAACCTGCATTGGAAGAACGGCTATGTGAAATGCGAGATAGCGCTAGCCAAGGGTAAGGCCGAGCATGACAAGCGCGACACCATCAAGGACCGTGAAGGCAAGCGCGAGGTCGAGCGGGCGATGAAAAGCCGCAACCGGTGAGCATCCCCATGTGGAGCTGCGCGCCGCCCCCCTTCTATTGCAAAGCTGCGCTTTGCGGGAAGAGGGACGCCACCCGTGCAGCGGGGCGGCACCTGCACGGCGGCTTGGGTGTGTGAACAGCGCCCTGGTCAAGCGCCACCGGCAGGGGAAGCACTCTTTTCAGATGTCGCACTGCCCTTGAAGGGCACAGAGGGTAACCATCGTCTTCGACCCTGCATTGCGCGCTGACGTGCTGGAAGCGCTGGTGGGGCCTTTGATCAACACAAATGGGCCAGCGGGTGCGCGTGCGCCGGCCAGGGGCTGACGAAGAACGGTGCCACCATCTCGGGTGTCACGTCTTCAATGCGCGCGGGGTTCCACTTTGGCGCATGGTCCTTGTCCACGGCGAGGGCACGGATGCCTTCCACCGTCTCGCTCTGGCCGGCGCGCAAAAAAAAGCAGTGACGCACCATGTCGCGCTCCATGCGCAAATCGTCGGCCAGGCCCATGCTGCGGGCGCGGCGCACCTGCTCCAGCACCACATGCAGCATCAGCGGCGAGCGCTTGCGCAGCGTGGCAGCCGTGGCACGGGCCCAGTCGGTATCGGCCGCTTCGAGCTGGCCCACGATCTCGCGCACGGAGGTCAACGAGAAATATTGATCAATAGTGCCTCTAGCGCTTGATGCACTTGCGCTAACAGCTATTAATTTAGAAGCAACATAGTCCTTCACCGCTGCGCCATCGGCAAAGTGCCCCGATCCCAGGTTCTCCCACACCATGGCCTGCTGCTCCACGGGCAGGCAGCCATCGGCCAGACCAAACGCTACCGCATCGCCAGCACCGATGGTGTCGCCCGTCAAAGCCAGCCACTCACCGACACGGCCAGGGCAGCGGCTCAGAAAGTAGCCACCACCCACGTCAGGGAACAGGCCGATCGCCGTCTCGGGCATAGCCATCTTGGTGCGCTCGGTCACCACGCGCAGGGCCGCGCCCTGGCTGATGCCCATGCCGCCACCCATGACGATGCCGTCCATGAACGCGATGTAGGGCTTGCCGTAGTTGTGGATCAGGTGATTGAGCGCGTATTCCTCGGTGAAGAAGTCTTCGAGCAGCGGATTGCCCTGGCTGCCTGCCTGGTGCAGAAAGCGGATGTCACCGCCCGCGCAAAAGGCCCCGAACGGACCTTCCTTGTTGCTGCCACGAATCGCCACGGCCAGCACCCGTGCATCGTCTTTCCAGGCGAGCAGGATGCCCATGAGGTCCCGCACCATGCCCAGAGACAGCGCATTGAGCGCCCTGGGGCGATTCAAGGTAATGAAACCCACCTGACCTCGCACCTCGCTGAGAACTTCGCTCGGCACCTCGCCCGACACTTGCACTTTCATCTCCGTCATTTTTGTTCCTTCCAACCTAAAAATTCGTTAAGTACCAACGCACCAATCACCAGCAGGCCACCAGTCAACACGGCCGGGCCCGGGCGCTCGCCCGCGCCACCCCATGCCAGCAAAATGCCAAAGATAACCTCCAGCAGACCCAGCAAAGCCATTTCTGGGGCCTTGAGCACTCGCCCGCAGCGTACCGCCAGAACGCACGGAATGGCCAGCTGAAATAGTCCCAGCAACGCCAGCAGCAGGATATCGTGGCCCGTCGCCTGCAGCGGCAACGCCAATGGCAAGGTGGCCAGCGCTGATAGCACGGCACCCACCAGGACAGCCGGCACCAGATCCACCGCATGGCCGTGCTGCTGCGAGGATTGCACCACGGTCCAGTTTGCGGCAGCGGCCACCGGAATGCACAGGGCCACCAGCGTGCCCGCCAGCGGCAAGCCAGCCATCTGGGAGCCATACATCCACGCCATGCCCGCGCCGGCAATTCCAATGGCAATCCATGTACGCGGGGCAACCCGGTGTCCGATGAAGATGCGCGCAAAGAGGGCCGTAAGCAATGGACCAGCCGCCATGGTGACCAGCACATTGGCCACCGGCATGAGCATCATGGCCAGCATGAAGGTGGTAAACATCACGCTCCAGCACAAGCCAGAGAGCCAGAGGGCGCTACCACCGCGGCGCATGGCCGAAAACACGCCACGGCCCTGAAAGACAGGCAGCATCACCAGCAGCGAAGCGACGGTGAAAAAGCTGCGCCAGAAGGTCACTTCAAAGCTGCGCGCATGCTCAAGATGGCGCGTCACCACCCCGGCAATGGACCACAGCAACGTAACGACCAGCATCAATGCGACGGCGCGGGAATGCGTGAGTTTCATGGGAGGGAGTCGACAAAAATCGCTTCAGACGGCAAAAGGGCCACTGCACTGCAGTGGCCCTGATGGACGCAGCCAGGAGCGGTTCAAAAGCCCCTGGAGCCGGGATCAGCGACCAGCACGCTTGCGATCGCTTTCCTTGAGGTGGCGCTTACGGATGCGGATGGACTTGGGCGTGATCTCGACCAACTCGTCGTCCTCAATGAACTCCACGGCGTATTCCAGCGTGGCATCGATGGGCGGCGTGATCTTGATCGCATCTTCCTTGCCGGACACGCGGAAGTTGGTCAGCTGCTTGGTGCGCGTGGCATTCACCACCAGGTCGTTGTCACGGCTGTGGATGCCCACAATCATGCCTTCATACACGGGGTCGTTCGCCTTCACGAACATGCGGCCACGGTCATCGAGCTTGCCCAGGGCGTAGGTAAAGATTTCACCGTCGTCCATCGAGATCAGCACGCCGTTCTTGCGGCCGCCAATTTCACCCTTGTGCGGCTCGTAGCTATCGAAAATGTTGGCAATGAGACCAGAGCCACGGGTCAGGTTCAGGAACTCGTTGGTGAAACCGATCAGGCCCCGCGCTGGAATGCGGTATTCCAGGCGCACACGGCCACGACCGTCCGGCTCCATGTTGACCAGCTCGCCCTTGCGCTCACCCAATGCCTGCATGACGCCGCCCTGGTGGGCTTCCTCGATGTCAGCAGTCACCAGCTCGATAGGCTCACACTTCTCGCCATTGATTTCCCGGAACACCACGCGTGGCTTGGAAACCGCCAGTTCATAGCCTTCACGGCGCATGTTTTCCAGCAGGATGGTCAGGTGCAGTTCGCCCCGGCCCATCACTTCGAAAATGCCTTCTTCGTCGGTTTCCTTCACGCGCAGGGCCACGTTGTGTTGCAGCTCCTTTTGCAGACGGTCCCAGATCTGGCGGCTGGTCACATACTTGCCTTCGCGACCCGCCAGCGGGCTGGTGTTCACGCAGAAGTTCATGGTCAGAGTGGGCTCGTCCACCTTGAGCATGGGCAGCGGTGCGGGGTTCAGCGGGTCGGTGATGGTCACGCCGATGCCGACATCAGCAATGCCGTTGATCAGCACAATTTCGCCCGGGCCAGCTTCGGTAGCCTGCACACGGTCCAACCCCTGGAATGTCAGCACCTGGTTGACACGGCCCTTGATGCTCTTGCCATCGGGGCCTTCCATGACCAGCACGTCCATCATGGGCTTGATGGTGCCCTGGCTGATGCGACCCACGCCAATGCGGCCCACAAAAGTGGAGAAGTCGAGTGCGGAGATCTGCAGCTGCAGCGGTGCAGCGGGATCACCCTTCTGTGCGGGCACATGCTTGAGCACCGTGTTGAAAAGGGCCGACATGTCGGGGCCCCACTGCTCACCCGGAGCGCCCTCTTCCAGCGAAGACCAGCCGTTGATACCCGAGGCATACACCACGGGGAAGTCGAGCTGCTCATCGGTGGCGCCCAGCTTGTCGAACAGGTCAAAGGCGGCATTCACCACCTTGTCGGGGTTGGCGCCGGGCTTGTCCACCTTGTTCACCACCACGATGGGCTTGAGGCCGAGGGCCAGCGCCTTCTTGGTCACGAAACGCGTCTGGGGCATGGGGCCTTCCTGCGCATCGATCAGCAGCACCACACCGTCCACCATGGACAGCGCACGTTCCACTTCACCGCCGAAGTCCGCGTGGCCGGGGGTGTCCACGATGTTGATGTGGGTGCCTTCCCAGCTTACGGCGCAGTTTTTGGCCAGAATCGTGATGCCACGCTCTTTTTCAATCGCGTTGTTGTCCATCACGGTGTCAACCACCTTTTCGTGGTCGGCAAAGGTGCCGGACTGGCGCAGCAGCTGGTCGACCATGGTGGTTTTGCCATGGTCAACGTGGGCAATGATGGCGATGTTGCGGATTTGTTTAGTCATAGTTTTTCCAATGTGCCGCTGGCTTGTAGGTGCGGCGTGCCTTCCAAAATTTGTTGAATTTCCAGCGGACTCAGGAGCCTGTCGGGCACCAGTTCACCGTCCTTGATATGGCCAACGCCCAGCAAGGCCACAGGAGCCTCGCTGAAAACCGCCACGGCGTCGGCGTCTGGCCACTGACCTCTGCGCCGCAACCCTGAAAGGAATCGAGCGGTATTGTCGCTGTCCAGCGTGACACGCGTGTGTTGCGCCAGCAACGATTCGGGCGCTTGCAGGCTGGCAAGGCGTTCGGACTCGGGCATTGCTTCGAGCTGCGCCAGAGTGACGCAGCGCTCTACACCAAGTCCACCTGTGTCGATGCGGCGCAAGAACGTCAGGTGTGCCCCGCAGCCCAGTGCAGCGCCGATATCTTCACCCAGGGTACGGATGTAGGTGCCTTTGCTGCAAGCAACTATCATTTTGATAGCTACCTGCGCTTTATCCGTATGGTCTAGAGTCAGTTTCAACGCATGAATAGTTACATCGCGCGCATCACGCTCTACAGTGACCCCCGCGCGAGCGTACTCGTACAGCGCCTTGCCGTCCTTCTTGAGCGCGCTGTGCATGGGAGGCACCTGGCGGATGGGGCCGGAGAACTGCAATTGCACGGCCGCCAAGCGCTCAGGGGTGAGCTGGGCCGGGTCCACATCGCAGCGCTGCACCACATCACCCTCGGCATCGCCGGTGGTTGTGGTCGTGCCCAGGACTGCAATGGCTTCATAGGTTTTGGCAGCATCAAGCTGCAGCTGACTGAACTTCGTGGCAGCCCCAAAACACAGGGGCAGCACGCCAGTGGCCAGCGGATCGAGCGTGCCGGTATGGCCCGCTTTTTCGGCGCGCAAAAGCCACTTCGCCTTCTGCAAGGCGTCATTGCTCGAAAGGCCGAGCGGTTTGTCGAGCAGCAACACCCCATGCACAGGGCGCCGCTGCACCCTGGTGCGTGGCGCGTTCATGGCTAGTCTTCTTTGGCGCGCGAGGAAACAGCCTTGGCGATCAGGGCGTTCATGTCGGCCGCGCGCTCGGATGTGCGGTCAAACACAAAATGCAGCGTAGGCACCGTGTGGATGTGCAAGCGCTTGAACAGGCCGTTGCGCAGAAACCCCGCAGCCTGGTTGAGCGCCGCCTGCGTTTCCACCGGATCGCCAATGAGCAGGCTGAAAAACACCTTGGCGTGCGCGTAGTCGGGAGTTACCTCCACACCCTGCAGCGTCACCATGCCCACGCGCGGGTCTTTCAACTCGCGCGCAATCAGTTCCGTCAGATCGCGCTGGATCTGATCGGCCACCTTGAAGGCGCGATTGGGGGTGGAAGACTTCTTGGCAGCCATGGTTACAGCGTCCGCGCGATTTCCTTGATATCAAAGAATTCGAGGTGATCACCTTCCTTGATGTCGTTGTAGTTCTTGAGCTTGATACCGCACTCAAAACCTTCCTTGACTTCCTTGACATCGTCCTTGAGGCGCTTGATCGAATCGACTTCGCCCGTGTAGACCACCACGTTGTCGCGCAGCAGGCGGAACCTGGCGTTGCGGTGCACCATGCCGGAGGTGATGTAAGAACCGGCAATCGTGCCGATCTTGGTTGCCACGAACACGGTCCGGATTTCGGCCGTGCCAATGATTTCCTCGCGCTGCTCCGGAGCCAGCATGCCCGACATGGCCACGCGCAACTCGTCCACGGCGTCATAAATGATGCTGTAGTAGTGCAGATCGACACCGTTGCCTTCGGCCAGCTTGCGTGCACCGGCATCGGCGCGCACATTGAAGCCAATCACGATGGCCTTGGAGGCAATCGCCAGGTTGATGTCCGACTCGCTGATGGCGCCCACTGCGGCGTACACCAGTTGCACCTTGACCTCGTCGGTCGAGAGCTTGAGCAGCGACTGCGCCAGCGCTTCCTGCGAGCCCTGCACGTCGGCCTTGACGATGATGGGCAGCATCTTCACTTCGCCCGCCGTCATGTCGGCAAACATGTTCTCCAGCTTGGCCGCTTGCTGACGCGCCAGCTTGGTATTGCGGAACTTGCCGGCACGGTAGGTAGCGACTTCGCGCGCACGGCGCTCATCGGTCAGCACCATGAAGTCGTCACCCGCCTGGGGCACTTCGGTCAGGCCCTGAATTTCGACTGGAATCGACGGTCCTGCCGTCTTGGCGGTCTTGCCGCTTTCATCCAGCATGGCGCGCACGCGGCCATAGGTCTGGCCAGCAAGCACCACGTCGCCCACCTTCAGCGTACCGGACTGCACCAGCACGGTCGCCACAGGGCCACGGCCCTTGTCCAGCTTGGCTTCGATCACCAGCCCCTTGGCCAGAGAATCGACGGGCGCCTTGAGTTCCAGCACTTCGGCTTGCAGCAGCACCTGCTCAAGCAGCATGTCGATGCCCATGCCGGTCTTGGAAGACACGGGCACGAAAGGCGAATCGCCACCGTATTCCTCGGGCACCACCTGTTCGACCACAAGTTCCTGCTTGACGCGCTCAAAGTTGGCGTCCGGCTTGTCCGCCTTGGTGATGGCCACGACGATAGGAACACCGGCCGCCTTGGCGTGCTTGATGGCTTCCTTGGTCTGCGGCATCACACCGTCATCGGCAGCCACCACCAGAATCACGATGTCAGTAGCCTGGGCACCACGGGCACGCATGGCCGTGAAGGCCTCGTGACCAGGGGTGTCGAGGAACGAGATCATGCCGCGCGGCGTCTCGACGTGGTAAGCACCAATGTGCTGCGTAATGCCACCGGCTTCGCCCGAAGCCACCTTGGCACGACGGATGTAGTCCAGCAGCGAGGTCTTGCCGTGATCGACGTGACCCATCACGGTCACGACCGGAGCGCGAGGCACAAGCACTACGTCTTGCTGCGCTGAATCCTCATCGGTGAAGGCTTCCGGATCATCCAGTGCAGCCACCACTGCCTTATGACCCAGTTCTTCCACGATGATCATGGCAGTGTCCTGATCCAGCGGCTGGTTCATGGTGACCATCTGGCCCATCTTCATCAGCGCCTTGATGACCTCAGATGCCTTGATGGACATCTTGTGCGCCAGCTCAGCCACCGTGATGGTTTCAGGCACGTGCACTTCAAGGATGCGCGCCTCCACCGGAGCGGACTGCTGGTGGTGATCGTCACGGTGATCGCGGTTGTCGCCACGGCGCCCACGCGGGCCACCACGCCAGCTGTTGCGACCGACACCACCGCTGCTGTCGCCGCGGGTCTTGATTTCTTTTTTCTTGGCTGTGTCACCAGCCCAGCTGGAGGACAGCTTGGCCGACTTGACTTCCTTGCCAGCGGCGGCACCGGGCGCTGCTGGCGCACCCGGACGCGCGGCCACGCCGGTTCCGACTGCGGGCTTGTGCAGCGTGCCCTTTTTGGCGTCGGCCCCAGCCGCAGGCTTGGCCACCGGCTTGGGTTCTTCGGGCTTCTTGGCCACCATGACCGCCTTCTTGGGCGTGGCCATCATGGAGCGGATGGCTGCCGCCTCGGCTTCGGCCTTGCGGCGGCGTGCGTCGAGGTCAGCAGCTCGGGCTGCATCTTCATCAGAGCGGGCCTTGGATTCGGCTGCGGCCTTTTCGCGGGCTTCCACCTGTGCGGCATTGCGCGCGACGGCTTCAGCAGCCTGTTCACGCGTAGCTTCTTCCTTCACGGCCGAGGCTTGTGCCTTCTTGCTGGCCTCTTGGGCGGCGTAGGCGGCGGCGCGCTCTTCGGCTTCACGATCGCGCTGCTCGCGGGCTTCGCGTTCAGCCCGTTTTTCGGCCAGCTCGGTCTCCTGGCGGCGAATCAGCTCTGCCTGGCGGCGGGCTTCTTCCTCGCGGCGGGCCAGTTCGATGTCCTCGCTGGAAACAGAGGCTTCTTCCACCACGGGTTCTCTGGATTCGGCAGCAGCCTCAACGCCTTCATCGCGCTGGATAAAGGTGCGCTTCTTGCGCACTTCCACCTGGATGGTGCGCGCCTTGCCCGTGGCATCGGCTTGCTTTATTTCGCTGGTGGACTTCTTCACCAGCGTGATCTTCTTGCGATCGGCCGAAGCCGTGCCGTGGCTGGCCTGCAGGTAGGCCAGCAGCTTTTGCTTGTCCGACTCGGTGAGGGCATCGGACGTGGCAGCCTTGGACACGCCCGCAGCTTTGAGCTGGTCGAGCAGGGTTTCAGGCGATTTTTTGAGTTCGGTTGCAAACTCGGCGACAGTATTACTGGACATATTTGGTTCGTGCCTCCCTGACCTTACTCTTGCCCTGCGAACCAGTGTTCGCGCGCCTTCATGATCAGGGCTTTGGCATCTTCTGCGGACTGTCCGGTCAGGTCGGTCAGTTCATCAATGGCCAGATCGGCCAAGTCGTCACGCGTATGCACACCGTTTTCTGCCAGCTTGGCAATCAGTTCGGGTGTGAGGCCTTCGAGGTCGCGCAGATCTTGCGAAACTTCTCCAACGCTTTCCTCGCGGGCGATTTCCATGGTGAGCAGCACATCCTTGGCGCGGGCACGCAGCTCGTTCACGGTATCTTCATCGAAGCTTTCGATTTCCAGCATTTCCTGCAGCGGCACATAGGCCACTTCTTCCAGGCTGTTGAAACCTTCAGCGATCAGGATGTCGGCGATTTCCTCGTCCACATCCAGCTTTTCCATGAACAGTCGACGGGCCGTATCAGACTCGTTGGCCTGTTTCTGGGCCGATTCGGCGGCGTCCATGATATTGATCTTCCAGCCGGTCAGGTCGGACGCCAGGCGCACATTCTGGCCGCCGCGACCAATGGCGATAGCGAGGTTTTCCTCATCCACCACCACGTCCATGGCGTGCTTTTCCTCGTCCACCACGATGGACGACACGTTGGCCGGGGCCAACGCACCAATCACGAACTGCGCCGGGTCTTCGGACCACAGCACGATGTCCACACGCTCGCCAGCGAGTTCATTGGTGACCCCGTTCACACGGGTGCCGCGCACACCGACGCAGGTACCGATCGGATCCACGCGCTTGTCGTGGCTCAGCACGGCAATCTTGGCGCGCGACCCAGGGTCACGGGCGCAGCTCTTGATCTCCAGCAGACCTTGTTCGATCTCGGGCACTTCCTGGCGAAACAGCTCGATCATGAACTCGGGGGCCGAGCGAGACAGGATGATGGGAGCGCCGCGCAGCGTCAGGTCCACTTCCATGATCATGGCGCGAACGCGGTCGCCGCTGCGAAGGTTTTCCTTGGGGATCATCTCGCTGCGACGCAGGCGGCCTTCCACACGACCGGACTCGACAATGATGTCGCCCTTGTCCATGCGCTTGACGGTGCCGGTAAAGATGCGTTCGCCGCGCGACATGAAGTCGTTGAGCAGCATTTCGCGCTCGGCGTCACGGATCTTCTGCAGGATGACCTGCTTGGCAGCCATGGCGCCGATACGGCCGATAGGGACCGACTCAACGCTCTCTTCGATGTATTCCCCGACTTCGATGTCCGCGATGCGCTCCTTGGCGTCCATCAGCAGCTCTTCGGCTTCGGGGTTCTGCAGACCTGCCTCGTCAGGCACTACCAGCCAGCGACGGAAAGTCTCATAGTTGCCGCTGTCGCGATCGACGGACACGCGGATGTCCACCTCGCCCTGGTACAGCTTTTTGGTAGCCTGGGCCAAGGCCGACTCCACGGCGCCCAAGACCACATCGCGCTCAACGTTCTTCTCGCGCGAAATGGCCTCAACCAACATCAACAATTCGCGATTCATGCGACGACTCTCCTGTTTCTATCACCCGCAGGCGGCAGCTGCCAACAGCACCAACCCACTCCAAACCATCCAGTGACTCAGCCTGGCACTTGACCAGTCTTCGCCCCCCGCCCCTTGAAATCCACAATGGGCGCCAAGCGGGCGTCCCTTAGCTCATCAAGCGTAAACCCCAGCGCCTGCAAGGGGGCTGGTACGCGTTTCTTGCTTATTTTCTGACCAGGCTTGCCTGCGGGCTCATCGCTCCAGACGATCTGCCATCCACCCGATTCGGCCCGCTCCAGCGTGCCACGAAATTTCTTGCGGGTGGCGTTGACCTGACCCACCGCCGCAGCGCCGATAGGCGCTTTCAGCGTGAGATCAACAACCGAACCTTCAAAACGGACAAAGTCCTGCTCGTGGCGCAAGGGGCGATCAATGCCCGGCGACGAGACTTCAAGACGCTTGTATTCAACCCCATCTACCTCCAGCGCAAACTGCAGCTGGCGGGTGACTTTTTCACAGTCTTCCACGGTGACAAACTGATCAACCGCGGGCTCGGGCGCATCGACGGCAGGCTGCACCCATGGCAAGTCGATGGTGACGCGCAGCAGGCCACCCGGAGACCGTTCGATCTCCACCAGGTCGTAACCGAGACCGGTCACAATTTGTTCAACGACTTGCTGTAATGCCACGTGTTCCGTTCAATCCCGAAAAAACAAAAAACCCGATAACTCCCGGAGACTCTTCCCCGACAGCTTCGAGCTCCAAAAGCATTCGACCAAAAAAAACGGGCGGTTGGTACCCGCCCGTTTGGTCGTGAGAGTCACATTATAGCGCGTAAAGCATTGATTTGCAAAGACGAATTGTGCCCCTGCTGTTGCCTGAACGCCCCTTTGGGTACAAAACAACCGCCCATGCCGCATGCGGAGCCAAGCCCATGCGCTGCATCAGAATTTTTTTATCAAAACCCTCTGTAGTGCACGCGCATTCTTGATTCGCTGCTACGACAGTGATAGCGGCTTCAACAACTCGTCCAGGTCACTTTCGGTAAACAACGGTTCCTTGCGCCCCGCGCTGGTGTCATACAGGCTGCTGGCCAACTGGGCTTTGCGCTCCTGCAGCACCAGAATGCGCTCTTCAATCGTGCCCTGCGCCACCAGCTTGATCACCCACACGCTCTGGGTCTGGCCGATCCGGTGGGCGCGGTCGGTGGCCTGGGCCTCCACGGCGGGGTTCCACCACGGGTCGTAGTGGATGACCGTGTCGGCCTGGGGCAGATTCAACCCCACCCCGCCGGCCTTGAGGCTGATCAAGAACAACGGCACTTGCCCACTCGTGAACTGCTCGATGATCGCGTCGCGCTGCTGGCTTTGCCCCGTGAGCTTGACCCAGGGCAACTTGCGCTTCTTCAGCTCAGCCTCGATCAGGGTGAGCATGCTGGTGAACTGCGAGAACAGCAAAATGCGCCGCCCCTCGGCCAGCATCTCGGGCAGCAAGGTCATGAGCTGATCCAGCTTGGCCGAAGCGTTGACCTTTTTGGCGGCATCCAGCGGCACCAGTTGCGGGTGGCAGCACACCTGGCGCAACTTGAGCAGCGCATCGAGGATGGTGATCTGCGATTTGGCCAGCCCCTTGGACTGCAGGGCTTCGCGCACGGTTCTCTCCATGCCCAGGCGAATGGTTTCGTACAGATCGGCCTGCGCGCCGGTCATTTCCACCGGCATCACGGTTTCGACCTTGGGCGGCAGCTCGCTGGCAACCAGCGCCTTGGTACGCCGAAGCATGAACGGCGTGATGCGCGTGCGCAACTGCACCATGCGCGCGCTGTCGCCCAGTTTCTCAATGGGGGTGCGAAACATCTCCTTGAAACGCTGCTGGCTGCCCAGAAAGCCCGGCATCAAAAAGTGAAACAGGCTCCAGATCTCGCCCAAGTGGTTTTCCATGGGCGTGCCCGAAAGGCACAGCCGGTGGCGCGCCTGCAACTGGCCCACCACCTGCGCGGCGTGCGTGCTGGCGTTCTTGATGTTTTGCGCCTCGTCGAGCACCACCAGGTGCCATTCGTGCGCCAGCCAGCGCTCGCGATCGCGTTGCAGCAGTGAATACGGAGCGATGACGAGATCGTGCTCGGCCACCGAGTCGGCTACCTCATGGCGGCCCGCACCGTGCAGCACCAAGCTGCGCAGGCCCGGGCAAAACCGCGCGGCCTCGCGCTGCCAGTTGCCCATCAGGCTCACGGGCGCAATGATGAGCGCGGGGTGCGTGAGGCGGCCCGCGTCTTTTTCGACCTGGATATGCGCCAGGGTCTGCAGCGTCTTGCCCAGGCCCATGTCGTCGGCCAACACACCGGCCAAACCATGGGCGCTCAGAAACTGCAACCAGTTCAGGCCCTGCTGCTGATAGGGCCGCAGGGTCGCCTTGACAGTGGCGGGCAGCGGCACCTCGGGCAGCGCGCTGGCGCCGTGCAACTGGGCCACCATGGCGCGCAAAGCGGCTGCGCCTTCCCACACCGCGCCCTCCCCTAGCGCGGCGCTGGTGCGCACGGCCTCCATGCGCGAAAGCTTCAGGCTGTCGCCATTGAAGTCGTGGGTGCGGTCGCCCACCAGATCGAGCAGGGCAGCCATCCACGGCCGAAGGGCATCGGTGGGCAGGCGCAGAAAACCGGGGCCCGTCTGCGAAGGCAGATAGACATGCGAGGGCAAGCGGGGCAGCCCGGTTTGGGGATCCTGCGGCTGTGCTGCGGCGGCGGCAATCAGGTCGGGCAGCCAGGGCAGGATGTTGTGGCGCACGCCATTGATCTCCATGCCTAGCGACAGTGCAAACCACGGGGACGTGGCTTCGTCATCTCCCTCGGGCTGCAGCGCCACGGCCAGCGCGTCGGCGTGGGTAATCCAGCCACCCAGCGAGGCATCGAGGGTGATTTCAAAACCTGCCTCGCGCAACACCCCAAAACCGTTGTCGGCCCAGTGCATCCAGTCGTTCTGCGAGCGCTCACCGGGAATGCCGAACAGCCCGTCGTCGGTGGCCAGCAGGCCCAGGTCCATCAGGCGCTCGATGGCTCCCAGCTCGGCTTGCGCATCGCGCTGCAGCAGCACCTGACCGCCGTCGGCCGCAGTCACCAGCACGCTGAGCTCCTGCCCGACCCACCAACCCACATGGCCCTGGTAGTCAAACCGCAGTTGCGCGGTGATGAGGCCCAGGTCCGGCACGTCTTGCGCCGGAACGGGCGCAAGGTGCAGGCGCGCCACGGGCTGGACACCCTGCACCCGCGTGAGCGCACCCAGCACCGGCGGCAACGGCAGCACGCCGCCCAAACGGCTGGCAACCTCGGCCTGGTGCCGTTGCAGCGCCGTGGCGCTCAACGCGGGCGCCTTGAGCAACAGGGCCAGCTGCGCAGCGCTGAGGCCATCGGCCTCGACCGTGCCACAGACGCCGTTGACGGCATCCAGATACAGCGGCGGGCTGTTGATGCACAGCGTGGCCGATGAACCGGGCAGGCTGGCGCGCAAGGCCCAGGTGCTTTCGCCACCGGCGGCTGGCGGGGCCTCGTGCCATGTCCAGGTGATGGGCAGGGGGTCACCCCAGCGCAGCGCAGCCCCCACCGTGGAGCCTCCCGCATCCGCAAACAGGCTGCCGGTGCTGGCTGCCTGCTGCAGCGCCATTACCCCCACCGCGCCTTCCAGCACCGCCACCGGCCCGGCGCTGTAGGCCGAGTAGTAGCCCATGCCGCGCGGCATGGCACGCAGCAGTTGCAAAACCTGGCGATCGGCATCACTCGCGCGGTCAAACACCGCCTGCCCCGGGCCGGGTTGGGTGCGAATCTGTTTGGGTTTGGCCCAGCCGCCAGTCACCTTGGGGTAAGACACCACGGCCTCCAGCTGCATTTGCTGCGCACTGGCGCGCGGCAGCCCGACGGTGGAGACCAGGTACAGGTATTGCTCGGGCCGGTCGGGTCTGGAGCCTGACGCGGCCACAACCGGCGGGGCCGACAGACCTGCGGCGCGGTCCCAGTCCTGCAGCCAGTGCACCAGCCGCGCGTCGGCCTCGGCGCGTGCCACAGCCTCCCTGCGCTCGTGCAGCGCCTTCAGGGCATGAGCGGCTGGGGCAGGCATGGGCTCTTGCGCGGTGTTGTGCGCTTGGGCCGGGTTCTGGTGCGCAGCCTGCAGGGTCAGTGCCACTGCGTGCTTGCAGTCCTCGCCAACGGGGCAACTGCAGTCACCCGACCACAGTGTGAGCTGCCCATTGGGCGCAATGACCAGCTCTACCGACACCTCATAGGGTTCGGGCATGCTGCCTTGCACCTCGCCTTCGATGTGCCAGCAACCATTGCCCTCGGCTTCGATGTCGGTGCGCACCACGCCCGCCCTGCGGAAAAGATCCATGCCACGCGACCAGGCCCCCTTGTCACATTGGGCCTGCAACGAATTGATGTGAAACCACGGGAAGCGTGACATAGGGAGAATATTAAGCAAAATGTGCTTCTAGCGCTTTACTGGCAAGCGCTAGCAGCTATTAAAAAAGGAGCAACTCAACCCGATGGCAACGCAGCATCCAGAGCATCCTCTGCCCGCAACCCGGCATTGAAGTGCCCCTGCAGGTCAGCCAAGGCTGCGATGCGGCAGCTACGCACTGCGCGCCGCGCGCACCCGCTCAAACACTGCCTGCGCTTCACCGCCCGCCCCACCACCGTGCGGGGCGGCCTGCAGGCTGGCCAGCAGCCGCGCCAGCACGGGCGCCTGCGGCAGCAGCGGCCCCAGAAAGCGCGCCGTCGTGCCATCGGCAATCAACAAGGTGGGAAAAGTTTCCACATCCAGGTCACCGGCCAGGTCTGCATCGTCTTCAATGTCCACCCACACAAAGCGCATCTGGGGGTGCGCCCTGGCCAGATCGTCAAACAGCGGCCGATAGTCGCGGCAGGTGCCGCACCAGTTGGCGCACAGGCACACCGCCCACCAGCCGCTGCCAGGGGCCACAAGGGGTGAATCGGGCAACGCGGCCGGGCTGTGCATCGGGGGGCTCTCCTTCAAGACCCGCGCCGCTCCCGGGCACGGTAAACGCCGATGGTACCCACTGCGGGTGCCTGGTTGCCCCAGGCGTTGCGCACAAAGGTGCTGACCGCGGCCACATCGTCGTCGCCCAGCACTTGCATGAAGGGCGGCATGCCGTGCGGGCGCGGGTTGCCCGCCGTGGCCGGCAGGTAGCCACCCTGCAACACCACGCGCACGAGGTTGGTGGGGTCTTGCAGCACCACGGCGCGGTTGCCCGCCAGGGCCGGAAAAGCCCCCGGCTTGCCCTCGCCGTTGTCGCCATGGCATTGCGCGCAGTGTTGCTCATACACCTTGGCACCCCGCTCCAGCGTGGCGGCCGAGGGTTTGACCACTTCTGCGGGGGCGATGGCCCGCTGCGGCAGCGCACGCAGGTACACGGCAATCGCTTGTGCATCGGCATCGTTCAGATACTGCGTGCTGCGAAAAACCACCTCGGCCATGGGCCCGGTCACCGAGCCGCCTGGCGCCACGCCGGTCTTCAGCAGGGCCACCACAGCCTCCACGGGCCAGTGCGCCACGCCCGCCTCGGCAGCCACATTGAGCGCCGGGGCATACCAGTTCTGCACGGGAATCAGCCCCCCGCTGAATGCCTGCGCCTGGCTGCTGGCGCCCAGTGCATTGCGCGGTGTGTGGCAGGCCGCGCAATGGCCCAGGCCGTTGACCAGGTAGGCACCCCGGTTCCATTCGGCCGACTGCACGGGCCCGGGCGCGAACGTGCCGGGCGTGAAGAACAGCGCCCGCCACACGCCCAAAGCCGCCTGCGTGTTGTATGGAAAGCGCAGCGCGTGCGGCCGGTTGGCCTGCGCCACCGCGGGCAGGCTTTGCAGATAGGCATAGATGGCATCGGAATCCTCGCGCGTCACCTGCGTGTAGTTGGGGTAGGGAAACGCCGGGTACAGCAGGCGCCCGTCCTTGGAGCGGCCGTTGTGCAGCGCGCGCCAGAACTCGGCGGCCGACCAGTTGCCAATGCCTGTCGCCTTGTCGGGCGTGAGGTTGGTGGTGTGAATCACGCCAAATGGCGTGTCGATGCCGCGCCCGCCCGCATAGGGCGCACCACCCTGCACGGTGTGGCAGGCCATGCAGTTGCCCGCGCGGGCCAGGTATTCGCCGCGCGCCACCAGCTCGGGCGTGGCGGGCACGGCCTGTGACAGGGCTTGCGATTCGGCCGGCAGGGCGGCCTCGCCGCGCAGGTTGAGCGCTGCCACCACGGCGGTGCCCAGCGCCAGCAAGGCCACGGCGAAGAAAAGGGTCCAGAGGATGCGTTTCATGCCATGCCCCTTCAACGCGCCGCCGCATCAACCACCGGCACACCATCCACCCCGCCGCAGCGCACCGGCATGGCCCCTGCCAGCCGGTCGGCGGGTTTGCCGCCCCCGGGCACCGGCTGGGCCGCCAGCCAGGCCGATACCGCACTCACCTCGTCGGGCGAAAGCTGGCGCGCAATGTCGGCCATGCAATCGGGTGCCTGCGCGCGGCGCTGGCCGGTTTTCCAGGCGCCCAACTGGCTGTTGAGGTAGTCGCGTGGCAGGCCCAGCAAGCCAGGAATCGACGGATTGAGCCCCGTCATCGCCTGGCCATGGCATTGCAC
>ERZ1023696.60-NODE-60-length-24998-cov-5.829842_pt1 | contig 24998 bp, 18 predicted proteins | sample MGYA00520859_ERZ1023696 | MGnify/ENA primary metagenome ERZ1023696 (study PRJEB33180, sample SAMEA4046002) | wastewater metagenome | place: Denmark | collected 2016-03-13 | study: EMG produced TPA metagenomics assembly of the PRJEB13832 data set (Local surveillance...
CCACGAATACCAGCACCTTAGTCGCCACATTGAGCGCTTTGACGCCTGGACACAGACACGGCGCAAACGCTAGGCCTACAAAACTGGATTTGAGAATGACCGCCAGCACCTTGCTGCGCGGGTAGTCGCCTGAGAGAAGTCGTTGGAACATGGATATCTTTCCGTTATTCATGCTGTTCACGGATCACTGCGCCCGCAACTGGCGTGCACGAAGCCAGCGGCCGCCGTGCAAGGGCCGCCCTGCCGCACTGGCGGCGTCCCCCTTCCAGGGGGAAGGCGCGAAGCGACTTGTATCTTCCTTTCGACCATCGCGGTAAAGTTTGACGGCCTTTAAGGCAGCCAGACCGGTCCGTGCAGTTTGGTAGCGACTGGGGTTTTCAAGCCCGTCCCTGAGTACAGAACGCACGGCCACCGCGCTGGTCTTCATTGAGCCCGAACGGTTACGCGCGCCACCGTTGAGCGCGCATGTACAAGCATGGGAGTTGAAGATCATGTCTGCTTTATCAGTGACGGTAGGTATCGACGTGGCCAAGGCACACGTCGATGTCTGTGTGCTGGGCACCCACAGCGATGTCCAGCGCTTTGCCAACGATGTTGATGGCCACTCGGCGCTGGCTGCTGCCTTGCAGTCCCTGGATGTGGGCCTGGTGGTGATGGAGGCCACCGGAGGCTACGAGGCGGCTCTGGCGTGCGCACTGCAGGCCGTGGGCTTGCACGTGGCGGTGGTCAATCCGCGCCATGCACGCGACTTTGCCAGGAGCATGGGCCGTCTGGCCAAGACCGATGCTGTGGATGCGCGCATGCTGGCCGAGATGGCTGCGGTGTTGGTGCACCGTGTGGATTTGGCGCGCTATCTGCGCCCTGTGGCCGATGAGTGCCAGCAGTGGCTTGCTGCCTTGGTCACGCGCCGTCGCCAGTTGCTGGCCATGCTGGGCAGTGAACGCCAGCGCCTGCAGATCACCAACAGAAAGCTGCACCCCAGCATTGAGGCCATCATTACGGTCATCAAGGCCCAACTGGACGATCTGGAGACTCAGATGGTGGGCCACGTGCGCGAGCACTTTGGCGAGCTCGATGGGCTGCTGCAATCGACCAACGGCATAGGCCCTGTGGCCAGCGCCACGCTGATTGCCCAGTTGCCGGAGCTGGGCAGGCTCAATCGCCGCGAGATCGCTGCGCTGGTGGGCGTGGCCCCCATGTCCAACGACTCGGGCAACCGCAAAGGCAGGCGCAGGGTGCAAGGAGGGCGCTTTGAGATAAGGCGCGTGCTGTACATGGCCACGTTGACCGCGGCGCGCTACAACCCGGTCATCCGGGCGTTCTACGAGCGACTGAAGGCTGCAGGCAAGCTGCCCAAGGTTGCCTTGGTCGCCTGCATGCGCAAGCTGCTGACCATGCTCAACGCCATGGTCAGAACCGGCAAACCTTGGGACGCATCGCTTCATAGTGCTTGACTTTGAAGACGGTTACTCAGGGGGGACATGCTAAATCGCGGATTCTTCGTCAGAAGCGCGGGCCGCCGGGGTCGCCTTGCCGCGATCGGTGTCGCTGGTTTCAAACTTGCCGTCGTCTTCTTCGGCCAGCTCATCGCCCTCTTCCAGGCCCATGTCGTGGGCACGCGCCTTGGCGCGCAGCACCAGCAGCGTTTCGATAAAGAGGTCGCGGCATTCGTAGCGCAGCAGCCAGGCAAGCTGCATCCAGTCGCGGTCGGCCACTTCGTCCTGGTCGATGCGGGGCTGCACGTAGCCCGATGCCAGCAACTCGTCATCGCTCAAGGTGGGGCCGTAGTCTTCGGTGGCGTCAAAAGTGCCGGTGCGGGCAAAAGCCTCGATGCGGCTCCACTTCTCGGCAAAGTAATTGGCCAGGGCCTCGCTGCCGCCTTCCAGATCACCAATCGCCGTCAAAAACTCCACCGGGTCGGCGTCGTCCCGAAAAATAACGGCGTTGACCATGTTGCGCAGGTGCGTGTGGGTGAGATCCTTGTATTGCTTTTCCAGCACCATGGCGCGCGCAAACTGCTCGGGCGTGACCAGCAGGTTGACGACAGATGCCTTGGAATCGTCGTACTCGCGCATCACGGCCAGCACGTCTTTGGGTGCCAGCTGGTCCAGCACGACCATCAGGGCGTTGTCGCCTTCGGTGTCGGCCAGGTCGGCCAGCGCCGACTCGGCGCCCACGATGTCGCCGGCGGCAATCAGGCTGGTGGTTTTGGTGATGAGGGCCAGGTGGTTCATGTACGGAAAATCTCAGTCTTTGCGGTCAAAGCCTACCTCGGCCAGCCAGTTGGAGCTGGCCTCGTCACGGGTGCGGCTGTTGCGCGGGTCGGCAGCATCGTCAGCGCTCAGGGCGTTGTAGTCATCGTCGTGCTCGGCCCCATCCTCAGCGTCTTCATCGGCATCGTGATCGGTATCGCCCTGCGCGGCCGCCGGTGCCAGACGGGCATGCTGGTGCAGATACTCCAGCCCTGCCGCCACGACCATGAAAGCGGTTCCTCCGGGCTCGCGCAAAACGGTTTGAGCCAGGCTGGCGGCCCAAGGTTCCAGCGAGACCGCGCCCGTCAGCGTGCCCCACTCGGGCAGGTTGTCGGCCCCCTGGCTGAGCAAGTGCTCCATCACCGAAGGCTTGGCAAAACGGAAGCCCTGATGAAAGACCACCGCCACCATCTCGGGCGCCAGCTCCATCATCTTCACCAGGAAACCGATTTCAGAGCGCTTTTCTGCCAGCCGCTTGCGCAGCACATCCTTGCCCTCCGAGTCCGAAACCAGGTCGTCCAGCTCGGCCTGGTAGGCCGAACGCAAGTCATAAAAGTAGGAAGAAAGTTTCACGAAGGAAGAATGCTCTTGAAATAGGTTTGCCAGATGTCTTGCGCGGTTTGCAGGGGGTCGTCCAGCAGGTTGCGGCGGCGGTTGTCGTCGTAAGCCTGGCGGGCCTCGTCGTCCGACAGGACTTCGTAGGCCTTTTGCACGGCCTGAAAGCGCTGTGCCGCGTCGGGCGCATCGTTCTTGTCCGGGTGATAAAAGGAGGCTTTCTGGCGAAAGGCCTTCTTGATGTCGGACAGCGACGCGTTGGCGCTCAGCCCAAGGGCTGCGTAATGGTCTGCGGTCATGGATTGCTTACATGGGCGCGCTGGCCGGTGTAATGGCCAGCGCGCCAGGGCGGAAATAGGCGGTCAGCTGCCCAGGCTCACAAAGACGTTCTGCACGTCGTCGTTGGCATCAATGGCCGCCAGAAAGCTCTCAACCTCTTCGAGCTGCTCGGGCGTCAGGTTGGCGGGGTTCACCGGGTTCTTGGGCTTGTAGCCCAGCTTGGCCGACAGCACGGTAAAGCCCTGCGCCGGTAGCGCGCGGCTGACCAGGTCGAGGTCGGTCGGGTCGGTCCAGAAGGTGGTGGTGCCTTCTTCGTCGCCCGCTTCAAAGTCTTGCGCGCCGGCTTCAATGGCGGCCAGCTCGGGGTCGGCGCCGGGGGTAGCGGGTTCGGCTTCGATCATGCCCACATGGTTGAAATCCCATGCCACCGACCCCGAGGTGCCCAGCTGGCCCTTGCGAAACAGCACGCGCATCTCGGGCGCGGTGCGGTTGACGTTGTCGGTCAGGCATTCGACCATCACGGCCACCTGGTGGGGGGCAAAGCCCTCATAGATGACGCGCTCGAAATGGACGGCCTCGTCCCCGATACCGGCACCCTTCTTGATGGCGCGCTCCAGGGTGTCCTTGGGCATCGAGACCTTGCGGGCCTGCTCGACCACGAGGCGCAGGCGCGAATTGCCGGCAGGGTCGGCCCCGCCACGCGCAGCCACCATGATTTCCTTGGCCAGCTTGCCAAACAGCTTTCCTCTGGCGTCTGCGACTTGTGCCTTACCTTTTGCTTTCCACTGGGCGCCCATGGCGAATGTTCCTTGGTGTTGTGGCGCTCCATGAACCTGTTCAATGGCGCCTGGTTTTGTGTCTGGGCCGGCTGCACGCGGGAGTTTCCAGAGAAAACCTGGCACGCAACCGAACCCTGTAGATTACCACCCGGCGATTCGCCTCATCTTTTGGCATGTGGAGTGAACGAAGCGGGTTAACCTGCTGACTGCCCTCCGCGCCTCCAGTTCGACAGGGCACTGGCAAGCGCGGCCCCACCCCGCTGCAACGGGCCCATCTGCACAATGGATACCAGCGGGCGCCAACGGACGCTTTCTGACCACCATCCACACGGAGTTTCTTCCTTGCTCAACACCCTCTGGCTGGGTTTTTTTGTCACCGCAGCCATCGCCGCACTGTCCCAATGGCTGGTGGGTGACAACGCCCAGATCTTTGCAGCCATGGTCGAAGCCCTGTTCTCCATGGCCAGACTGTCGGTCGAGGTGATGGTGCTGCTTTTTGGCACGCTCACGCTGTGGCTGGGTTTTTTGCGCATTGCAGAAAAGGCCGGCATCGTGAATGCCCTTGCGCGCTGGCTGGCGCCGCTGTTTACGCGGCTCATGCCGGGCGTGCCGCGCGGCCACCCGGCCCTGGGCCTGATGACGCTGAACTTTGCCGCCAACGCGCTTGGGCTGGACAACGCCGCCACGCCCATGGGTCTGAAGGCCATGCGCGCGCTGCAAGAGCTGAACCCGCATCCCGACACCGCGACCAACGCGCAGATTCTGTTTTTGGTGCTCAACGCGTCATCGCTCACGCTGCTGCCGGTCACCATCTTCATGTACCGCATGCAGCAGGGCGCGCCCGACCCGACGCTGGTGTTCCTGCCCATTTTGCTGGCCACGTCTGCCTCCACGCTGGTGGGGCTGCTCAGCGTGGCGGCGGTGCAGCGGTTGCCCCTGTTCAGCCCGGTGGTGCTGGCCTATCTGCTGCCGGTGGCCCTGGCACTGGCAGGCTTCATGGCGCTGTTGACCACGCTGAGCGCGGCGGCGCTGGCGCAGCTGTCTTCGCTGCTGGGCAACCTCACGCTGTTTGCGCTGGTGGTGCTGTTTGTCTGCGTGGGCGCCTGGCGCAAGGTGGCCGTGTATGAGGCGTTTATCGACGGCGCCAAAGAGGGTTTTGATGTAGCCAAGGGCCTGCTGCCCTACCTGGTGGCCATGTTGTGCGCGGTGGGGGTGTTTCGCGCCTCGGGTGCGCTGGGCTATGTGCTGGATGCCATCCGCTGGTGCGTGGAGCTGCTGGGCATGGATGCGCGCTTTGTCGACGCCCTGCCCACGGCGCTGGTCAAGCCGTTTTCGGGCAGTGCGGCGCGCGCCATGCTGATCGAAACCATGCAGAGCCAGGGCGTGGACAGCTTCGCCGCGCTGGTGGCCGCCACCGTCCAGGGCAGCACCGAAACCACGTTTTATGTGCTGGCGGTGTACTTTGGGGCGGTGGGCATCCAGCGGGCACGCCATGCGGTGGCCTGCGCGCTGCTGGCAGAGCTGGCAGGGGTGGTGGCCGCCATTGTGGTGTGCTACCGGTTTTTTGGCTAAAATTCAAGCCAGATTGGCCTCTAGCCCTTATCCACAAAGCGCAAGCAGCTACTATTAATATAGCAACCAAGGATTTTGACACCCGAGGCTGCGGCCCCTGCGAATGGTCTGGCAGCGCTTGCGCCCGGACACAGGGCGCAGTGGCGAGCGATCAGACCGCCGCAATGGCGGCCAGCGCCTGCTCAAAATCGGCCTGCAGGTCCTGAAGCTCTTCCAGGCCGACCGACAGGCGAATCATGCTGTCGCCAATGCCCATGGCGGCCCGCACTTCAGGCCCCGCCTCCCAAAAGATGGTGTGCGCCACCGGAATGATGAGCGTGCGCGTGTCGGCCAGGCCCGTGGCCTTGATGGGCAGCTGCAGGCGGTTGCACAGCGGCAGGCACTGGGCGGGGTCGCGCAGTTCAAATGACAGCAGCCACGAGCCCGCCTTGAGGTGCTTTTTGGCCTGCGCATATTGCGGGTGCGACTCCAGCAGCGGGTAATGCACCCGCGCCACGGCAGGGTGCTGCTCCAGCCACCGGGCCAGGGCCAGCGCGGTGGCGCTGGTGCGGTCCATGCGCAGGGCCAGCGTTTCGGCGCCCAGCGCCATCTGGTGCGCGGCATGGGACGACAAGGCGCCGCCCATGTCGCGCAGGCCTTTCTTGCGCACCTGTTGCAGACCCCAGCCCTTGGCATTGCCCTTGCGATAGGCCGGAAAGATGTTTGGGTAAGTGCTCCAGTCAAAAACACCGGTGTCGATCACGGCGCCGCCCAGCGCATCGCCCTGCCCACCGATGCTCTTGGTGAGCGAATGCACCACCAGCCCCGCTCCCACCGTGCCCGGACGAAACAGATACGGCGAGGCCACCGTGTTGTCCACCACATAGAGAAGCCCGCGCTCTTTGCACAGTGCGCCAATGCCTTCGAGGTCGGGCATCTGCGTGCCGGGGTTGGCGATGGTTTCGACAAACACCATGCGCGTGTGCGGCCGCACGGCGGCAGCCACCTGCGCGGCATCCGTCACGTCCACCGTGGTGACCTCGATGCCCAGGTCGGCCAGGGTGCCAAACACGCTGTTGGTGTTGCCAAACACGAACTTGCTGGCCACCAGATGGTCCCCCGCCTTGAGCAGCGTAAGAAAAATGGCGCAGATGCCTGCCATGCCGGTGGAAAAGACGATGGCGCCCTGCCCCTGCTCCATCTGCGTGAGCTTGGCCTCCAGCGCCGCCGTGGTGGGAGTTCCCTGGCGGGCATAGTTGAAGCCGCCCTTGGCGGTGCCCTGGAACACGGCAATGAGGTCTTCCACCTTGTCAAAGCCGTACTGCACCGAGGTGTGAACAGGCTGGTGAATGGCGCCATGCTCGGCACCGCCCCGCCGGTCGGCATGCACGATCTGGGTGGTGAAATGGGGGTTCTGCGGTGTCGTCATAAAAGGTTGCGGATGATTGTCGGCTTGCAATGGGCGCTGTAGCGTGAAACCGGCGCGCCCCAAATGCCAGCGCACCCGTGGAACTGGCTTTGCCAGGCCACTGGGTGCGTCCCCCTCGGGGGGAAGGCGCGCAGCGCCTCAGGGGGGTCAGCGTTCAGGCGCGATGTGCTCGGCGTAATCGTACAGGGCGCCCAGAATCTCCTGGGTGCGGTCGTCGTCGGCGGTTTCCGAGATCTGGTCGATCTCGGTGAACAACTGCTCCACGGTGCGCGCCCCGCCCGCACCGTCGAACAGGCAGGCGGCGCGGTGCGCCTCCCAGCGCTCGGCCTCTTCGGGCGACAGGGTGTCGGGGAAGTTGCGGGCCCGGTAGCGCCACACCAGCTCGGCCAGGCGCGGGTCATCAAAGCCCGTGCGCGCAGTGGCCAGTTTCGCCCCTGACAGGGTGCGCAAGTCGTTCAGGTGGCGGCGGTCGCTGTTGCCCACAAATCCGCCATACAGGTCCTGGTCCACATCGGGGGCGGGCTCGGCCGGGCGGGCAAACACGGCGGGCCAGATGCCGCTCATGTCCGGCAAGGTCCGCGCCATGTCGGCATGCTGCGCCGCCTGGGCCAGATCCATGCCCCAGCGCTGCGCCAGCGCAGGGGTGAGCGTGTTCACATTGCCCACCACCATGGGTGATTTGTTCAGGTGGATGGTCTTGATGGGCAGGCGCGTGGTGCCCTCGGGCAGGTCGGCCGCCCTGGAGAACATGCGCAAGCGGATCTCGTCAGCCCCCAGCGTGGCCAGTTCGCGCGGGTCATGGGCGAGGTCCCAGGCAATCACCTCGTTCTTGTTGGTGGGATGGCTGGCCAGCGGCCACATCACTGCGAGGCAACCGCGATCGGCAGGGAACATGCCCGAGACATGCAAAAACGGCCGTGCCGTGAGGGCCGTTGCCGGCAGGCGCAACTCGGCGGCCACGCGGTCTTTCTTGTGCAGCGACAGGGCAAAGTCAAACAGCTTGGGGTTGTGCTGGCGGATCAGCCGCGCCAGCGCAATGGTGGCGCGCACGTCCGACAGCGCATCGTGCGCAGCCTCGTGCAACAGGCCGTTGGCTTTGGACAGATGCTCCAGCTTGAAGCTGGGCGTGCCGTCTTCCTTTTTGGGCCAGGCAATGCCGTCCGGCCGCAGCGCATAGGTCATGCGCACCACGTCCAGCAGATCCCACCGGCCGCACTGGTTTTGCCACTCGCGCGCGTAGGGGTCGATGAGGTTGCGCCAGAACATGAAGCGCGTGATCTCGTCATCAAACCGGATGGTGTTGTAGCCCACGCCAATGGTGCCCGGCTGCGCAAATTCGGCCTCGATGCGATTGGCAAAGGCGTGCTCGGGCACGCCCTTTTCCAGACACAGCTGCGGCGTGATGCCGGTGATGAGGCAAGACTGCGGGTCTGGCAGATAGTCGTTGGCCGGCTGACAGTAAAGCATCAGCGGATCGCCGATTTCGTTCAGCGCGGCGTCGGTGCGGATGGCCGCAAACTGCGCCGGCCGGTCGCGCCGGGTGTTGGCACCGAAGGTTTCGTAGTCGTGCCAGAGAAAGGTGTGGGGGGCCATGGTCTAGGGGCAAACAAGGGCGAAGGGCCAACTGTAACCGGGTTTAGAGGCTATTTTTGCCCCTAGCGCATACAGATAAAGCGCGAACAGCTATCAAAATAGTAGTGAAAGTGGGTCCAGCGGATTGCAACCACATCACGCCGTGATACACCTGCAACGCTGCACCAGCGCTGCTGCACGGGACAATGGCGCATGCACAGCACCCCAAACGCCCCCTCCAGCTCCTCTCGCCACCGCACTCCCCTCGTGGCGCCACTCTCGCTTGCCACACTGGTGGCGGCCATGGCCCTGGCAGGTTGCGCCTCGGCGCCGGCTTCCGAAAGCCTCCCCGACAGGCTGGCAAAGCCGCAGCCAACGGCCTTGGCGCCTGCGGCCAACAGTGCGCAGGTCTCCGCGCCAGTTGGCACGGCTTCCGAAGTACCCCCTGAAGAAGGATTCGACGCCTGGCGCACCGCTTTTTCGAAACAAGCCCTGGCGGCGGGTATTGAGCCCCAAACCGTGCGCGAAGTGCTGGGCAGCGCGCAATGGCAACCTCGCGTGGTGGAGCTGGACCGTGCCCAGCCCGAATTCACCCGCACGCCCTGGGCCTACCTGGACAGCGCCGTGTCGCCGCAGCGCATTGCACAGGGCCAGGCCATGCGGGCGCAGCACCACGCCGCACTGGACGCTGCCGCCACTCGCCACGGGGTACCCGCCGCAGTGATCACGGCCATCTGGGGCATGGAGAGCAACTACGGCAGCAACTTTGGTACCTACCGCGCGGTGGACGCGCTTGCCACGCTGGCTTACGACGGGCGCCGCCGCGCCTGGGCGCAAGCCGAGCTGCTGGCCGCGCTGCGCATCGTGGACCAGGGCGACATCCCGGCCGATCGCATGGTCGGCTCCTGGGCGGGCGCCATGGGGCACACGCAGTTTCTGCCCTCGGTGTTTCTGGCCTACGCCGTGGATGCCGACGGCGACGGCCATCGTGACATCTGGGGCAGCATTGCCGATGTCACGGCGTCCACGGCCCATTTTCTGGCGCGCATGGGCTGGAAAAGCGGCCAGACCTGGGGCGTCGAAGTGCAACTGCCCGCCGGGTTTGACTACGCACGCGCCGAAATCAGCACCCGCCAGAACAGCGCAGCATGGGCGGCAGAAGGCGTTCGCACGCTGGACGGGCAACCCCTGCCCGAGGTGGGTGCGGCCTCCATCATCACGCCCGCAGGCGCACGCGGCCCAGCGTTTTTGGTGGGCACCAATTTCCGCACCATCCTGCGGTACAACAACTCCGTCAACTACGCGCTGGGCGTGGGCCTTCTGGCACGCCAGATCGACGGTGGCCCACCCGTTGCCACGGCGTGGCCCCGCGACATTGCCCCCCTGAATCGCGACCAGCTGCGCCAGTTGCAGGAGGCACTCAATGCAAAGGGTTTTGACGCGGGTGTGCCAGACGGCGTGATGGGCCCGGCAACACGCGCAGGCCTGCGCCGTTTTCAGCAGAGCATCGGCACCGTGGCCGACGGATATCCCACGCACGCGCTGCTTGAGCGGCTACAGGCACCCCGGTAAACAGCGCGCCGCGCACAGGCACGGCACCGGGTCAGAGCGCTCTGCCACCATAAAAAAAGCCCGGGGTTTGCGCCACGGGCTTTGGGGTGGGTGCCTCGCGATGGGGGCACACCGGCTGCGAGCGGGGTCGTAGCGCAATCAGTCGGCGGTGGCCTCTTCGGGTTCAGCGGGCTCCGACTTGGCCGAGCGCTCTTTCTTGGGCAGCGGCTGGATGTCCAGCATCACTTCAGACGTTTCAACGCCCTTGTCGTCCGTCTTGACCTCGATGTCCACGGTCAGGCGGCCGCCATCCTGCAAGCGGCCAAACAGCAGCTCATCGGCCAGGGCGCGGCGAATGGTGTCCTGGATCAGGCGCTGCATCGGGCGGGCGCCCATCAGCGGATCAAAGCCCTTCTTGGCCAGGTGCTTGCGCAGCGTGTCGGTGAAGGTGACCTCCACCTTCTTCTCGGCCAACTGGGTTTCGAGCTGCAGCAGGAACTTGTCCACCACGCGCAGGATGATCTGCTCGTCGAGCGCCTTGAAGTTGACGATGGCGTCCAGCCGGTTGCGGAACTCGGGCGTGAACAGGCGCTTGATGTCGCCCATTTCGTCGCCCGCCTGCCGCGGGTTGGTGAAGCCAATGGTCGCCTTGTTCATGGTCTCGGCGCCAGCGTTCGTGGTCATGATGATGAGCACGTTGCGGAAGTCGGCCTTGCGCCCGTTGTTGTCGGTCAGCGTACCATGGTCCATTACCTGAAGCAGCACGTTGAAGATGTCCGGGTGCGCCTTCTCGATTTCATCGAGCAGCAGCACGGCGTGCGGCTTCTTGGTGATGGCTTCGGTGAGCAGGCCGCCCTGGTCGAACCCCACATAGCCCGGAGGTGCGCCAATCAGGCGGCTCACGGCATGGCGCTCCATGTACTCCGACATGTCAAAGCGGATCAGTTCGATGCCCATGATGTAGGCCAGCTGCTTGGCCGCCTCGGTCTTGCCGACGCCGGTGGGGCCGCTGAACAGGAACGAGCCGATCGGCTTGTCGCCCTTGCCCAGACCCGAGCGCGCCATCTTGACCGCGCTGGCCAGCACTTCCAGGGCTTTGTCCTGACCGAACACGACGCTTTTCAGGTCGCGCTCCAGCGTCTGCAGCTTGCCACGGTCGTCGTTGCTGACGTTGGCGGGAGGAATGCGCGCGATCTTGGCCACGATCTCTTCGATCTCGGCCTTGCCGATGGTCTTTTTGCGCTTGCTCGGCACCATGATGCGCTGGGCCGCACCGGCTTCATCGATCACGTCGATGGCCTTGTCGGGCAGGTGGCGGTCGTTGATGTACTTGGCGCTCAGCTCGGCCGCAGCCTGCAGGGCGGCCGCAGCGTATTTCACACTGTGGTGCTCTTCAAAGCGCGACTTCAGGCCCTTCAAGATGTCGATGGTTTCCTGCACCGTGGGCTCGACCACATCCACCTTCTGAAAGCGGCGCGACAACGCGGCGTCTTTCTCAAAGATGCCACGGTATTCCGTGAAGGTGGTGGCGCCAATGCACTTGAGCTGGCCGCTGGAAAGCGCCGGCTTGAGCAGGTTGGACGCATCCAGCGTGCCGCCCGACGCAGCGCCGGCACCGATCAGGGTGTGGATCTCGTCGATGAACAGAATGGCATTGGGCTTGTCCTTGAGCGACTTGAGCACGCCCTTGAGGCGCTGCTCAAAATCGCCGCGGTACTTGGTGCCCGCCAGCAGCGCGCCCATGTCGAGCGAATACACCACGGCCTCGGCCAGAATTTCAGGCACGTCGTTTTGCGTGATGCGCCAGGCCAAGCCCTCGGCAATCGCCGTCTTGCCCACGCCGGCCTCGCCCACCAGCAGCGGGTTGTTCTTGCGGCGGCGGCAAAGGATCTGGATCGTGCGCTCTACCTCGTAGTGGCGGCCAATCAGCGGGTCGATCTTGCCTTCCTTGGCGAGCTGGTTCAGGTTCTGGGTGAACTGCTCCAGCGGAGACGCTTTCTCACTGCGCTCCGAACCGCCGCCCTCCTCGCCTTCGGCCTGGTTCTCGGCCTTGGCGGGCTCTGGCGGCTCGCCCTTTTTGATGCCGTGGGCAATGAAATTGACCACGTCCAGGCGCGTTACGCCCTGCTGGTGCAGGTAGTACACGGCGTGCGAGTCTTTTTCGCCAAAGATGGCCACGAGCACGTTGGCACCGTTGACCTCTTTCTTGCCGTTGCCGGTGGACTGCACATGCATGATGGCGCGCTGGATCACCCGCTGGAAACCCAGTGTGGGCTGGGTGTCCACTTCGTCCGATCCGGCAACCTGCGGCGTGTTGTCTTTGATGAAGTTCGACAGTGATGACCGCAGATCATCGATATTGGCCGAACATGCACGCAGCACCTCGGCTGCGCTGGGGTTATCGAGCAGTGCAAGCAACAGATGCTCCACGGTGATGAACTCGTGGCGCTGCTGGCGGGCCTCAACAAAGGCCATGTGCAAGCTGACTTCCAGTTCCTGGGCAATCATGTGAACTCCTTTGTGCTTGCGTGGAAGAGATAACTGTAGATCGGGACGAGAAACCTGTTATTCAACAGGCTCACTGACGCATTGCAGCGGGTGGCCGGCCTTGAGCGCGGCCTCCAGCACCTGGTCGACCTTGGTGGCGGCCACATCGCGTGAATACACGCCACAGACGCCTTTGCCGTCGAGGTGTATCTTCAGCATGATCTGGGTGGCCTGCTCGCGGTCCTTGCTGAAAAACTCCTGCAGCACCACGATGACGAACTCCATGGGGGTGTAGTCGTCATTGAGCATGACCACCTGGTACATCTGCGGCGGCCGGGTCTTTTGCACGCGTCTTTCGAGCACGACCGAACCGCCATCATCCTTCGCTGGCCGGGTAACGGGCAGCGCGACGGGGGGAGAAGGTGGTTTTGTTGCCATGAATTTCATTCTAGCGACCCGGGAGCATCGCTGCCGACAGTGATATCTGATGACGGCCGGGTGTTTTTCAACCGCGTCCAGAGCGCCCACCCAAAAATGCCGGGGTCACTCATAGATCACAACGGCCGAGCCCGTGCCCACCTGTGCGCTCCAGGCTGCCAGTGCCGCGTCCGTGGGATAAAACCGGCTGGCATCGCCCAGTTGCAGTTCGGCCACCGCGGCGCCCTGCTCTGCGACACAGCGCACGCCCATGCGCACGCGCAGTCCATGCAGCACAGTGCCCTGCTCCGACTCTTCACGGCAGGGCGGAAACTCCTGCACCAGACGTGGCACTTCGGGGGATTTGTCCCCCACCACCACATGGAGGTATTTGCCAAACCGTGCGCGTGCACCGGCCATATCCCAAACCTGCTGAACCTTCACGCGCAGCCCCCCGCTGAAATGGTCCAGCTGCAGGCGCCCCATCATCACCACAAACTCGTCTTCCTTGAGCTGGTTGCGGTAGGTATTGAGCAGGGCTTCGTCGGCCGATGCCTCGATCACGCCCGACTTATCGTCCAGCCGGAACAAGCCCAGCTTGCCCCGCTGGCCGTTGATCACCCGGAAATCGCTGACGATGCCCGCAAGAATCTGGGGCTCGCGGCTGTCCAGCAATTCGTCGATCTGGGTGCGAACAAAGCGACGCACCTCTTGCGCCACCTCGTCGAAAAGATGGCCCGACAGATAAAAACCCACGGCCGTTTTTTCCTGGGTGAGGCGCTCCTTGATGCCCCAGGGAACCGCGTCCACCAGGTCAGGCTCCTGCGTGCTCGATCCGTGGGCGTCGTCGCCCATCATGTCGAACAGCCCACCCTGGTTGACATTGGCCAGCGTGGCAGCGGCAAAGTCAAAGGCTCGGTCAATCGACGCGACCATGGCAGCACGGTTGAGGTTGAGTGAATCAAAGGCCCCCGCCTTGATGAGCGCTTCGACCGTGCGTTTGTTCAGGCGCGCCTTGTCCACCCGCACGCAAAAATCAAACAGACTCTTGAACGGACCCGTGGTGGAGCCCTGCGGCCCCTGGCCCCGCCCCTCACGGGCCGCAACGATGGCATCGATGGCATGCTGGCCCGTGCCCTTGACCGCCCCAAGACCGTAGCGAATGACTTTGTCGGTCACTGGTTCGAAACGGTAAGTGCCGCGGTTGACATCCGGTGGCTCAAAGGTCAGTCCGAAATTCTTTTGCGCATCTTCAAACAGAACCTTGAGCTTGTCGGTGTCATCCATTTCCACCGTCATGTTGGCGCAGAAGAACTCGGCCGTGTAATGCACCTTGAGCCAGCCGGTGTGGTAGGCCAGCAGCGAATAGGCAGCCGCGTGCGACTTGTTGAAACCGTAGCCCGCGAACTTCTCCATCAGGTCGAACACCTCGTCGGCCTTCTGCTCACTGATGTTCTTTTCTGCAGCCCCCTTGCGGAAGATGGCGCGGTGCTCGGCCATTTCCTCGGCCTTTTTCTTGCCCATGGCCCGGCGCAGCATGTCGGCGCCACCGAGCGAGTAGCCCCCCAGCACCTGGGCGGTCTGCATCACCTGCTCCTGGTACACCATGATCCCGTAGGTCTCTGACAGCACCTTTTCGACCAGCGGATGGGGATACTCCACCACTTCCTTGCCGTGTTTGCGGTTCACAAAGCTCGGTATCAGATCCATCGGGCCCGGACGGTACAAGGCATTCAGCGCAATGAGATCTTCGAGGCGGCTGGGCCTGGCTTCGCGCAGCATGCCCTGCATGCCGCGGCTTTCAAACTGGAACACCGCCTCAGTCTTGCCATCGGAAAAGAGCTTGTAGGTGGGCCCATCGTCAAGGGGAATGGTCTCGAAGCTGAAGTTCTCCTGCCCCTTGTGGCGCTTCATGATGAATTCGCGCGCAATCTCCAGAATGGTGAGTGTCGCCAGCCCCAGAAAGTCGAACTTCACCAGGCCGATGGCCTCCACGTCATCCTTGTCGTACTGGCTCACGGCCGCCTCACTGCCCGGCTGCTGGTACAGCGGACAGAAATCGGTGAGCTTGCCCGGCGCAATCAGCACCCCACCGGCGTGCATGCCGATGTTGCGCGTCAAACCCTCGAGCTTTTGCGCCATCTCGATGACGGTCTTGACGTCTTCTTCCTTTTGCACCCGCTCCGCCAGCAGCGGCTCCAGTTCGAGCGCGTAGTTGTTCTTGTCGCCCTCTTTCTTGGGGTCAGGTGGGTAGGCCAGCGTATAGGACTGCCCCGGCTTGTTGGGCACCAGCTTGGAAATGCCATCACAAAAGGTGTAGCTCATGTCCATCACCCGGCCCACGTCACGAATGGCGGCCTTGGCGGCCATGGTGCCGAAGGTGGCGATCTGGCTTACCGCATCCTTGCCGTATTTGTCCTTCACGTAGTCGATCACGCGGTCGCGGTTCGCCTGACAAAAGTCAATGTCGAAGTCGGGCATCGACACACGCTCGGGATTCAAAAACCGTTCGAACAGCAGGTTGTATTCAAGCGGATCCAGATCGGTGATCTTGAGCGCATAGGCCACCAGAGACCCCGCACCTGAGCCCCGGCCAGGCCCCACGGGGCAACCGTGGGTTTTGGCCCACTGAATAAAGTCGCCCACAATCAAAAAGTAGCCCGGGAACCCCATCTTGAGAATGGTGTTGAGCTCGAACTCGAGCCGTTCCACATAGCGCGGCCGCTGCGCATTGCGTTTGGCTTCGTCGGGGAATAGCAGCCTGAGGCGGTCTTCCAGCCCCTCAAACGAAACATGGCGGAAGTAATCCTCCACCGACAGCACCTGCCCGTTCACGGGTGGGATGGGAAAATTGGGCAATTGCGGCTTGCCCAGCACCAGGCTGATGTTGCAACGGCGGGCAATTTCCACCGAATTGGCCAGGGCGGCAGGCAGGTCTTCAAACAGCGCCTGCATTTGCGCCGACGACTTGAAATATTGTTCGCGCGTGAACTTGCGCACACGCCGCTGGTTGCCCAGAATTTCGCCCTCGGAGATGCAGACCCGGGCCTCATGGGCCTCGTAATCGTCGGCGGTGGCGAACTGCACGGGATGCGTGGCGACCACCGGCAGATTGAGCCGAGCCGCCAGCTGCACTGCAGCCACGACATGGGCCTCGTCGTCGGCGCGTCCCGCCCGTTGCACCTCCATATAAAAACGGTGCGGGAAGATGCCGGCCAGCCGGAGCGCCAGGTGCGCCGCACCAGCGTCATCGCCTTTCATGAGGGCTTGCCCCACTGGCCCCGCCTGGGCCCCGGCGATAGCGATCAACCCTTCGCCCAGCTCCTGCAACCACTCCCAGGTGCAAATGGCCTGGGCTTTGACCACGTTGCGGGTCCAGGCGCGCGCCAGCAATTCAGACAGATTCAGGTAACCCTGGTGCCCCTGCACCAGCAGCAATATGCGCGACGGCGCCGCTCCGGCCTCGCCTTCCACGAACACTTCGGCGCCCAGAATCGGCTTGACGCCCTTGCCGCGCATTTCCTTGTAGAACTTGATGGCACCAAAAAGGTTGCTGAGATCGGTAATGGCCAATGCGGGCTGGCCATCCTTGGCCGCTGCCTTGGCCAACTCATCGATGCGATTGGTGCCGTCAACGACGGAGAACTCGGTGTGCAGGCGAAGGTGAACAAACATGGGCCCCATTGTAGGAAGCCCCACCTGGTCCGGCATCGAAAATGACCCGATTCAGCGCGCAAAGCTCGGCAGCGTGCGTCGGTACAATGCCAGCGTCGGTCCAGGTTCTGTCGCAGGCCAAGCCGCACCCTATCGGTGCGGCAACCTTTACAGCCCCTCACAAGACACACGTTCACCTTTAGCCTGAAAGCTGCCTGCAATGCTGCGTGCCTCACTGCCTTTTATCACTGCCCTGCTGACCGCCGGCCTGCTTGCGGGCTGCTCGAGCACTCCGGAAGACAAGACAGCGGGCTGGAGCCCCAACCGCATTTACTCGGAAGCCAAGGACGAACTCAACAGCGGTGCTTTCGACAAGGCGGTGCCATTGCTCGAAAAGCTGGAAGGCCGCGCAGCAGGCACTCCCTTGGCCCAGCAGGCCCAGCTGGACAAGGCCTATGCGCAGTACAAGGCTGGCGAAAAGGCACAGGCCATCGCCACGCTCGACCGGTTCATGAAGCTTCACCCGGCCAGCCCGGCACTGGATTACGCGCTCTACCTGAAAGGCCTGGTCAACTTCAACGACAACCTGGGTCTTTTTTCCTGGATCTCCCAGCAGGACCTGTCCGAACGCGATCAGAAAGCGGCCAAGGACTCCTTTGAGTCGTTCAGCGAACTGGCCACGCGTTTCCCTGACTCCCGCTATGCCAAAGACGCTCGCCAGCGCATGACCTACATCGTCAATTCGCTGGCCCAGTATGAGGTGCACGTCGCCCGCTATTACTTCCAGCGCGGCGCTTATGTGGCAGCCATTGGCCGCGCGCAGGCCGCGCTGGCCGATTACCAGGGTGTGCCCGCACTCGAAGAGGCGCTTTACATCCTGATCCAGTCCTACGATGCCCTCGGAATGACCCAGCTGCGCGACGACGCACGCCGGGTCATGCAATCTTCCTATCCCCAAGGCGTTTACGCCACGGGCACCGTCAAGGCAAAGTCCAATCCTTGGTGGAAGTTCTGGTGAGCGCATCCAGCGCGGCCTCAAACTCCTCAGGACTTTCAAGAACACGCATGGGAGGCAATGCGCGCATCAGCCGCTTGCCGTAGCCCATGGTCACCAGCCGCGTGTCGCACACGACCAGCACGCCCCGGTCCGATTCCCGCCGTATCAGCCGCCCCGCACCTTGCTTGAGTGCCACAGCGGCCTCGGGCACCGCAAGCATCTGAAACGAACGCCCACCGGCGACCTCAATGCGTTGACTGCGCGCCTCCATCAGCGGATCGCCGGGCGCAGGAAAGGGCAACTTGTCGATGATGACCAGCTGCAAGGCGTCGCCTGGGACATCAAAACCTTCCCAGAATGAGGCCGAGGCCACCAGCAGGCAGCCGCGCCCGCCGCTTGTCGCCCCCTCGCGAAAGCGTTCCATCAGATGGCGCTTTGGCCAGTCCCCCTGCACCAGCACTTCAAGCCCTTCAGTGCTGCTGAAACGGTCTTTCAGAATATCCCCAATCACCCGCAAAGCCTTAAGGGTTGTAGTCAGCACCAGCGTGCGCCCGCCAAGGCGGTCTGCAGCGGCCCCCGACAACCGGGCTACAGCGATGCTGTGCGCGGGATCAGAAGGCTTTGGCACATGCCGCGGCACATACAACGCGGCCTGGGAGGCATAGTCGAACGGGCTTTCCACGCGCAAGATCTCAGCATCCTGCAGGCCACAGCGCTCGGTGAACCACGTCAGTCCGGCGTCGTCGCCAAGGGTTGCAGACGTGAAAATCCAGGCCCGCCCAGCATGCTGCGGCGGCGCGGGCCACTCGTCGCCTTCGCCTTCGCCATCGCAAGCTTCGGCAGGAGCCGCCAGCAACCGGGTTTGCATGGCCTGCGCAATATCGAGCGGCGATTCCACCAGCCGCAATTGCCCACCTGCCTCTACCCAGCGCACCGCATCCGGGCTGCAGGGTGCTGCAAAGCGTCCCAGGCGCGCCAGAATCTCCGAGCCGCGCTCATACAGGCGCATGAGGTCCGGGGATGTTTCGCTGAACGGGTCCAGTGTTTCCAGGGCTTGTGCACAGGCAAGAGATACCCGTCGAAAGGCCTCGTGCCAGCCGTCGGGTGCAACCGTTTCTGGCACATCCCCGAGCCAGCGCAGCTTGGCGCCTGGCACGCCCGGCCCCACGGCAATCCGCAAATCGGCAGCGGCCTGCTCGATGCGGCCCGCCACCATGTTCCAGTCGGTCAAACCACGGGCATGCTGCAAACCAGCGGTCAGAATGTCACGGGAGAAATCCAGCAGTTGCCCCGTGGTCAGCTGCATGCCCATGAATTGCACACCGATTTCATTGATCTGGTGCGCCTCGTCAAACACCACGACCCGCACGGTTGGCAACAACTCGGCCATGCCCGACTCCCGCACGGCCACATCGGCAAAGAACAAATGGTGGTTGACCACCACCACATCCGCCGCCAGCGCTTCACGCCGTGCGAGGTTGACGTGGCACTGGCGAAAACGCGGGCACGAGGCCCCCAGGCAGTTGTCGCGGGTGGAGGTAACCAGCGCAATGACGGGCGAGCGCTCGTCGAGACCCGGCAGTTCCGCCAGATCCCCCGAGCGCGTGCTGTGCGACCACACCTCTACCTTGGCCAGCACCCGCTGAATGGTGCGGTCGTGCAGCTCAACATCCTGGCGCGCCTGTTCCATCCGGTGCAGGCACAGGTAGCTGCCGCGCCCTTTCAGCAGGGCCGTGCGCACCGGCAAGGCCAGCGCAGAAACCAATTGGGGGAGATCCCGGGCAAAGAGCTGGTCCTGCAAGGCCTTGGTGGCCGTGGACAGCAAGACACGCTCTCCGCTGAGCAGCGCCGGGACCAGGTACGCGAATGTTTTGCCCACACCCGTACCCGCTTCCACCACCAGGGCGCCACCCTGCACAATGGTTCGGGCCACCGCTTCGGCCATGCGGATCTGGCCATCTCGCGCAAGGTAGTGCGACCCCATCTGCGCCAGCACCCCTTGGGGCTCAAATACCGCGTGCACGGCTTCCACCAGGCTCATCACGCAGGCTCTTGGGGTTGGAGCGCGCGCGCGAAACAGCCGATTGCGCTGCGCAACGCCATGCGGCGGTTCTTCAGGCGCCTGCGCAAAACGTCGTCTGGCGGCTGTTCTTGCGGGCCCTCATCGATGCGCACGTTCAATACGGCAGGGGCCATACGCAAAACAATCAACGGACGAGGCAAGGAGTGGAGGTTCGATTTCAAGGCATTGACGGCGCCAAGCGCTCACGGGCATGGCAAAAATGCCACACGCGAATGAATAATACGTGGTCTGGCGCCCTGCGCCGATGCGTATTTGAGCCGCCGCCCCCCACAATCACCAGCATGACCAAAGCGTTCCGCCTTATCGCCTCGACCGGCATCCACAAGGGTGACCGCGAATACCAGCAAGACCAAGTGGCCCTGATCTCCCACGAACGCTACAACGGCTGCGTGCTGGGCGTGATTGCCGACGGCATGGGTGGCCGCAGTGGTGGGCGCAAGGCATCCGACCAGGTGATGATGACGGCCCGCCAGTTGTTCGAACGCTACTCGCCAGAGTCCGACGACCCTGCCGCAATGCTCAAGAACATGGTGGAAGAGGCGCACATCGTCATCCGCCTCACGGCCATTTCATCCGAACAGGAACCCCACAGCACCATTGCGGCGTTTTTGATCAACCCGCGCGGTGACTGCCACTGGGTTCATGCGGGCGATTCGCGCATTTACCATTTTGAGGGTGCCAGGCTGACCTTTCGCACCAGCGACCACTCTTATGTGCAGGCCTTGGTCGATCGTGGTGAGCTGACCGAAGCCGAGGCCAACATCCATCCGCATTCCAACATTCTGGTGGGCTGCCTGGGCACCGAGAGCGATCCACCCACCACCACCCACACCATCCAGCACTTGCAGCCAGGCGATGTTTTGCTGGCCTGCAGCGATGGTGTGTGGCACTACTTTTCTCCCACCGAGCTGGCCTCGGTGGTCGATTCCCTGTCGCCGCGCGAGGCCACCGAATTTCTGATCGACAAGGCACGCTCGCGCGCACGCGGGGGTGGCGATAACCTGTCGCTGGTCGTCGTGAAGATTGAAGCCCTGGAAGAAGAGAAAAAAATGGGACGACTGAGCCCCATTTCCTCAAAAACCGCCTGAAGCGCGCAGGGCCAGCTCGCATGCGCGGGCGCGTGCTTCCCTTAGTCCCCGTCACCCCGCACTTCAGGGTTGAACGGGCGGCAGCCCCGACGACGCGGGCAAGGGAGCAGCCGGTTGGCGCCCTGCGGCGGCAGACTCGGCCTGCATTTTCTGCACCCGTTCGCGCCGCTCCTGCGCGGATTTCACGTTTTCAGCATGGCGGGACTGCGCCGTGGCCGCCCGCTCAGCGCTTTGCCTGGCACGCTGCGCCTGGTTTGCAGCGCTCGACTGCTGGCGGGCTCGCTGCTGCTCGGCCCGCTGCTGTGCGTCTCGTTGACGCTGCGTGCGCAAATCCTCCACGCCGACGGGAGCACCACGCCCCTCCCCTCGTGCCGAGCCTTGGGGTTGCGAACGGTCAGGAGCCACGCGTTGCTTTTCTTCGATCGAGCGCAACCGCTCGGCGGCTTTTTCCTTGCGCTCTGCGTCATTGAGTTGCAGCTCGCGCCCGCGCAGTTGCAGTTCTGCCCTGCGCGCCTGGGTTCGCACGTCGCGCAGGCAGTCTTCTACCGCAAACCGGCGATAACACGCGGTCTCCTCACGCTTTCGCGTGGCCGCGATGGCCTGGCGCTCCTGGTGAATATGCTCGCGCTCGGCCTGCCGTTGTGCCTGCACGGCGCTGTAACGATTTTCAGGCGGGGCAGGCTCCCCCGCTTGCGCCATCGCAGGCCCGGCGATCAAACAGACCAGCCCCCCAAGTGCCCATGCCTTTTTCATTACGTCAGTCCCGTATCAACAGTGCGGCGATCCAGCGCGAGAAACTCCTTGGACTGCATCTCGTGCAGTCGGGACACCGTGCGCGGAAACTCGTGGGCCAGAGGTCCTTCGGTGTACAGCTGCTCTGGCGGCACAGCAGCCGACATGATGAGCTTGACCCGCCGGTCATACAGCACGTCCACCAGCCAGGTAAAGCGCCGCGCAGGCGACGCCATGTTGACCGGCATATAGGGCACATCCGACAGCATTACCGTGTGGAACTGCGTGGCGATCTCCAGGTAGTCGTTCTGCGACCGGGGGCCACCGCACAGCGTCCTGAAGTCAAACCACACCACGCCCCCCGCCTTGCGCCGCGCCCGGATCTCGCGCGCTTCGATGTGCAGCACGGGGTCTTCATCGTGCACCTCGGCCAACTGGTCAAAGGCAGCATTCATTTCGGCATCTGCCTCGGGACCGAGGGGCGTGTGATAAAGCTTCACCTGCTCTAGCGTGCGACGCCGGTAGTCCGTGCCGTTGTCCACATTCACGACCTCCAGCTTTTCATTGAGCAGCGCAATAGCGGGCAGGATACGGTCGCGGTGCAAGCCATCGGGGTACAGATCGTCGGGCTTGAAGTTGGAGGTGGTGACAAACCCCACCCCGTTGTCAAACAGCGCCGCCAGCAAGCGGTGCAAGATCATCGCGTCGGTGATGTCGGCGACGTGAAACTCATCAAAGCAGATCAGCTTGTAGCGCTTGGCAATGCGCGCACCCAGCACATCCAGCGGGTTCACCGTGCCCTGCAGGCCAGCCAGCTCGCGGTGCACCTCGCGCATGAACTCGTGAAAATGCAGTCGCACCTTGCGCTTGAGTGGCACGGCGTTGAAAAAGCAATCCATGAGAAAGCTCTTGCCCCGCCCGACCCCGCCATACATGTATACGCCACGCGGAACTTCGGGGCGGTTGATGATCTTTTTAAGGGCGTTGGAGCGGCGCGACTTGTACGCCGACCAGTCCTGGGCGCAGCGCTGGAGGGCGTCCACCGCGCGCAATTGCGCCGGATCGCTCTGAAAACCCTTGGCGGCAAGTTCTGCGAGATAGGTCTGTTTGACAGTCACGTTGAAGATGCCCCGATACTATGATGCTATAAAATAAATAGCTGCTAGCGCTTACTGCATAAGCGCTAGCAGCCAATTTGACTCAAAGAATCAGAAATTCAGCGTGCGTTTGTCCACGGCCAGGGCGGCCTCCTTGGTCGCTTCGCTCAAGCTGGGGTGCGCGTGGCAGATGCGGGCAATGTCTTCTGCGCTGGCCTTGAACTCCATGGCCACCACGGCTTCGGCAATCAGCTCGCTAACCTGCGGCCCCACCATGTGCACGCCCAGGATTTCATCCGTCACCGCATCGGCCAGGAACTTGACCATGCCCGTTGTGTCGCCCAGTGCCCGCGCGCGACCATTGGCCAGGAACGGGAACGTGCCAGCCTTGTACTTCACGCCATCGGCCTTCAGTTGCTGCTCGGTGCGGCCCACCCACGCGATTTCGGGGCTGGTGTAAATCACCCAGGGGATGGTGTTGAAGTTGACATGCCCGTGCTGGCCGGCCATGCGTTCAGCCACGGCCACGCCCTCTTCCTCGGCCTTGTGCGCCAGCATCGGGCCACGCACCACGTCGCCCACGGCCCACACGCCGGGCAGATTCGTCTTGCAATCGCCGTCCACCGCAATGGCACCGCGCTCGTCCAGCTGCAGGCCCACGGCTTCGGCATTCAGGCCGATGGTGTTGGGCACGCGGCCAATCGAGATGATGAGCTTGTCTGCGTCCAGGGTCTGGGCTTCACCCTTGCTGTTGGTGTAGGCGATGCTGACGCCCTTCTTGCTGTTCTTGATCTCGCCGACTTTCACGCCGAGTTCGATCTTGAGCCCCTGCTTGTCAAACGCCTTTTTGGCTTCCTTGGCGATCTGTTCGTCCACGGCACCCAGGAAAGTTGGCAGGCCTTCGAGCACGGTCACTTCCGCGCCCAGGCGGCGCCAGACCGAGCCCATCTCCAGGCCGATCACGCCCGAGCCGATCAGGGCGAGCTTTTTGGGCACCGCGCCGATGCGCAGAGCGCCGTCGTTGGACAGGATGTTCACTTCATCAAATTCCGCACCGGGCAGAGCACGCGCGTTGGAGCCGGTGGCAATGATGATCTGCTTGCCCACCAGAGTTTCCTCGGTGGCGCCCGCCACCTTGATTTCATAGCCACCGTCGGCCGCCGCCTTCACGAACGAGCCACGGCCATGGAAGAAACTGACCTTGTTCTTCTTGAACAGGTACAGGATGCCGTCGTTGTTCTGCTTGACCACGCTGTCTTTGCGGGCCACCATCTTGGACACGTCCATCTTCACGCCGGTGGCGGTGATGCCGTGGTCGGCAAAGTGCTTGTTGGCATGCTCGAAATGCTCGGACGACTGCAGCAGCGCCTTCGACGGAATGCAGCCCACGTTGGTGCAGGTGCCGCCGGGGGCCGGGCCGCCCTTGTCGTTTTTCCATTCGTCGATACAGGCCACGTTCATGCCCAGCTGCGCTGCGCGAATGGCAGCGATGTAGCCACCGGGACCGCCGCCGATCACGACGACATCAAATTGTTTGCTCATGAAAAATCTCACTCAATCAGTTGGAGAAAGACCCACCGACGGGCTCCAGCGCAGGCCAGGCCACATGGGTGGGTCGATGCTTTCAGCGCTCAGCGCTTAGATGTCGAACAGCAGGCGCGAGGGGTCTTCCAGCGCGTCCTTCATGGCCACCAGGCCCAGCACGGCTTCGCGACCGTCGATGATGCGGTGGTCATACGACATCGCCAGATAGTTCATCGGGCGCACCACAACCTGGCCGTTCTCGACCACGGCGCGGTCCTTGGTGGCGTGCACGCCCAAAATGGCCGACTGCGGCGGGTTGATGATGGGGGTGGACATCATCGAGCCGAAGGTGCCGCCGTTGGAAATGGAGAAGGTGCCGCCGGTCATCTCTTCGATGCCCAGCTTGCCTTCTGCAGCCTTCTTGCCAAATTCAGCGATCTTCTTCTCGATTTCGGCAAAGCTCATCTGGTCGGCGTTGCGCAGGATGGGCACCACGAGACCACGGGGCGATCCCACGGCGATACCGATGTCAAAGTAGCCGTGGTAGACGATGTCGTTGCCATCGACCGAGGCATTGAGCACCGGGTACTTCTTGAGCGCATGCACGGCCGCCTTCACGAAGAAGCTCATGAAGCCGATCTTCACGCCGTGTTCCTTGGTGAACGCGTCCTGGAACTTCTTGCGCATATCCATCACAGGGGCCATGTTCACTTCGTTGAACGTGGTCAGGATGGCGTTGGTCGATTGCGACTGCAGCAGACGCTCGGCCACACGGGCGCGCAGGCGGCTCATGGGCACGCGCTGCTCGGGACGATCGCCCAGGTTCTGTGCAGCCGACGGAGCAGCCACTTGCGGCAATGCCTTGGTGGGCACACCGGTGGGAATGGCGCTGGGCGCCACGGCCTTGGCCGCACCAGCCGCCACCGCGCCGAGCACGTCGCCCTTGGTCAC
>ERZ1023696.61-NODE-61-length-24885-cov-7.174691_pt1 | contig 24885 bp, 21 predicted proteins | sample MGYA00520859_ERZ1023696 | MGnify/ENA primary metagenome ERZ1023696 (study PRJEB33180, sample SAMEA4046002) | wastewater metagenome | place: Denmark | collected 2016-03-13 | study: EMG produced TPA metagenomics assembly of the PRJEB13832 data set (Local surveillance...
GCAAGCTTCCATAGAAAAGACCGTTCGACTTGCATGTATTAGGCACGCCGCCAGCGTTCGTCCTGAGCCAGGATCAAACTCTCATGTAATGTGGGCTCTTGTACAGAAACCCTCATGAAAAGCTGAATAGCTCTTAATTTCTTGCTGACTTTATGTTTGCGATACGATGTATCGCCTTCGTTTGCTTCGACCGAAGTCTAAGCTCCCTGCACATTTGGTTCGTTCATTCTTTGTTCAGTTTTCAAAGGTCAATCGCGCATCACGTATTACGTGATTGCTTATTTATAATACCACTTAACCAGCCCGGTGTCAACGCCTTTTCGAAATATTTTTTCGAGATACTTCAGACGTTTTTGAACTGCAGTAGCAACTCTTATATATTATCAAATCCAGAACCATCTGTCAACAAATATTTTTCATCAGGACAAAGGATTAATTTGACAACTTAAACAGTCTACCACCTGACGAACACTCTGTCAATACTAAATGGAATGTTTTTCAAAAAAATTTCCCCATCCTACGAACAAAAAGATTCAACAGACTAGTTGCGGATACTATAATCAGTTTGTTCGTAAAGGAGGAATTGTTTTGATCATCATCGTTTACATATCCATCTTTTATTTCGGAGCCATTTTCGGATCCTTCTTCACTGTACTCGGAACGCGTATCCCGATCAAAGAAAACTTCACCACCACACGCTCCCACTGCGTCCATTGCCAGCATACACTGCAGACAACAGATCTTTTTCCGATTGTTTCTTATGTATGTCACCGAGGCAAATGTGCTTACTGTGCAACAAAAATAGATCCGATGTACTTCGCTTCGGAAATCATTTCCGGTTTTGTGACATGCCTTCTCTATTATTTCTACGCAACAGACTTGTTGCAGTTACTCGCTCTCGCCTTTATGTTCTCGTTGCTGCTGGTCATATCGATTACCGATTATCTCTATCTGTTGATTCCTGATCGCTTTCAGCTCTTGTTGTTTTTCGGTGTCGTATTTCATCAAATGACTCTTCCTACTACGGATTGGCCAGCAGCCTTCATTAGTTTTTTTGTGATCTTTTCATTGCTGTTCTTCACCGGACTCGCTCTTCCTGATGGAATCGGGGGCGGCGACGTCAAACTGCTTTCGATCTTGAGCCTCGCTTTCGGGCTGGAACCAACCTTGTTCATCATCCTGTTGGCCAGCCTCTTCGCAGGCTTTTGTTTTTTGCACACCTACCTGACAAACGGTAGCTCCTTGCAGCGCAGATTACCGTTCGGGCCCTTTCTCGCCGCGTCTGCCGTTGTGGTGCACTTTGCGCAAATGGTTTTGGTGCTTTGACGCCTCTCTAATTCTGTTCGAGGATTTTATTTATGCACAGAAATAACCCGTCAAAACCATTTTGACGGGGAAAATCAGTTCAAATCACAGTCAGAAAAACCGCCGAAACCACCTTGGCGGGGAAAAATATCCGCGGACAGCATGATATTCCCCGCCAAACCCATTTTCGCAGGGAATCACGCCAACAAACCCATTTTCAAATCCCAATCCTAGGAAAAAAAACATACAAACGACAAAAAAACGCCCCGGAAAAGCAAATTGCTTTTCCGGAACGTTTGTTGTTTTTATCCTCTGTAATCAGATAGGTCAGAACCCATTTCGGCTGTATCAGTGATGCTATAGACGCTCTCACTTTCGGCTTCGACGGCTTTTGGCTCCATCTTACGGTAGCGGGCCATACCTGTACCAGCAGGGATGATCTTACCGATGATAACATTCTCTTTAAGACCCAACAAGGAGTCTTTCTTGCCGCGGATTGCAGCATCCGTCAGGACACGAGTCGTTTCTTGGAAGGAAGCAGCAGACAAGAAGCTGTTTGTTTCCAATGACGCTTTTGTGATTCCCAAAAGAACTGGACGGGCTGTTGCTGGAACTTCCCCAGCGTTGATGACAGCACGGTTGCGGTCTTCGAAATCTGAGATATCCATCAATGTACCTGGCAGGATATCTGTTGAACCCGGATCCATAACGCGAACTTTACGCAACATTTGACGAACCATAACTTCGATATGCTTGTCGCCGATTTCTACCCCTTGCATACGGTATACTTTCTGAACTTCGCGCAGCAAGTACGTCTCAACAGACAATACATCGCGGACGCGCAACAAGCTCTTAGGCTCGATGGACCCTTCAGTCAACGGATCCCCACGGTGAACGATGTCGCCTTCAGCCACTTTCGTACGTGCAGTGTAAGGAATGGTATACGTTCTTGTATCCGTGATCCCTTTGACTGTTACTTCTTTAGAACGATCGGACGCACTCTCATCAATGGAGACAACTTCCCCGGTAACTTCTGTGATGACAGCTTGCCCTTTCGGATTACGCGCTTCAAAGATTTCTTGGATACGCGGCAAACCTTGTGTGATATCGTCTCCGGCAACCCCACCCGTATGGAATGTACGCATGGTCAATTGAGTACCCGGTTCACCGATGGATTGGGCAGCGATCGTACCGACTGCTTCACCGACCTCAACATTTGAACCAGTAGCCAAGTTACGGCCGTAGCAACGTTTGCAGACGCCGTGTCTTGTGTTACATGTGAACACGGAACGGATCGTCACTTCTTCGATACCAGCATCAATGATTTCCTTGGCCATATCTTCTGTGATCAATTGGTTATGAACTGCAAGAACTTTGCCGTTTTCAGGATGAACCACTGTTTTTTGAGCATAACGGCCAATCAGACGCTCTTCCAAGGCCTCAATGACTTCATTGCCTTCTTGGATCGAACGGACGATCAGACCACGATCGGTGCCGCAATCGTCTTCACGGATAATAACATCTTGCGCAACGTCAACCAAACGACGAGTCAGGTAACCTGAATCGGCTGTCTTCAAGGCTGTATCGGTCATCCCTTTACGAGCTCCATGGGTAGAGATAAACATTTCCAAAACGCTTAGTCCTTCACGGAAGTTCGAAGTGATCGGCAATTCCATGATCTTACCATTTGGAGCGGCCATCAGACCACGCATACCGGCAAGTTGCGTAAAGTTGGAGATGTTACCACGGGCTCCGGAATCACTCATCATGAAGATCGGGTTTTCTTGTCCCAGTGTTTTCATCAGTTCGATCTGGATTTCATCTTTCGCCATGTTCCAAGTTGTGATGACGCTGTTGTATCTTTCATCATCGGTGATCAGACCACGACGGAATTGTTTCGTGATGTTATCGACTTTTTTGTGCGCTCTTTCCAGAATCTCTGCTTTGGATTCCAATACCAAGATATCGGCGATCCCTACAGTGATACCTGCACGAGTCGAGATTTTGTAACCCAGGTCCTTCATTTTGTCCAACATCTTCGAAGTTTCCGTTACTTGGAACTTCTTGAAGACGGCAGCAATGATATTTCCAAGGTATTTCTTCTTGAACGGTCCGACAATTTCTTGTTTCTTGATGAACGCCTGAACGTCTTCGCCGGCTTCAACAAAGTATTTATCCGGAGTCGCTACATCCAAGTTGAATTGCGTTGGTTCGTTCAAATACGGGAATTCATCCGGCATGATTTCGTTAAAGAAGATCTTACCGACTGTCGTCACCAACAGACGGCCTCTTTGCCATTCTGTCCATGGTTTCTTAGGCAACGAATTCGTGCTGATCGCTACTCTGGTATGCAGATGGACAAATCCACCTTCATAAGCCAGACCCGCTTCTTCAGCGTTGGAGAAGATCATTCCTTCGCCGACTTTATTGATTTCTTCCAGCGTCAGGTAATAGTTACCCAAGACCATATCCTGGGATGGGGTTACGACTGGTTTACCATCTTTTGGATTCAAGATGTTCTGTGCAGCAAGCATCAATAGACGCGCTTCTGCTTGTGCTTCTTCGCCCAGCGGTACGTGGACGGCCATTTGGTCACCATCGAAATCGGCGTTATAGGCTTCACATACCAACGGATGCAGACGGATTGCTTTACCTTCGACAAGTACCGGTTCAAACGCTTGGATACCCAAACGGTGAAGCGTCGGTGCGCGGTTCAGCAATACCGGATGTTCTCTGATGACATCTTCCAATACATCCCAGACATCATCGTCCATACGGTCGATTTTGCGTTTTGCATTTTTGATGTTGCTTGCGATATCACGGGCAACCAATTCTTTCATCAAGAACGGTTTGAACAACTCGATCGCCATTTCTTTCGGCAAGCCGCATTGGTACATTTTCAGGAAAGGTCCAACTACGATTACGGAACGTCCGGAGTAGTCAACACGTTTACCCAGCAAGTTTTGACGGAAACGTCCTTGCTTCCCTTTCAACATGTGCGAAAGTGATTTCAATGGACGGTTACCTGGTCCTGTTACAGGACGGCCGCGACGACCGTTATCGATCAAAGCATCGACAGCTTCCTGCAGCATGCGTTTTTCATTCTGAACGATGATGTTCGGTGCGTTCAGGTCCAACAAGCGTTTCAGACGGTTGTTACGGTTGATGACACGACGGTAAAGGTCGTTCAAGTCACTTGTTGCGAAACGGCCGCCTTCCAATTGAACCATCGGACGCAAATCTGGAGGGATAACCGGGATTACATCCATGATCATCCAGCTAGGTTTGTTCCCTGAAGAACGGAAAGCATCCAGGATATCCAAACGACGGATTGCACGCGTACGTTTTTGTCCAGTCGCGGATTTCAAGTCTTCTTTTAATTGTTCACATTCAGTATCGACATCGACGCGATCAAGCAATTGCTTGATTGCTTCCGCACCCATGGCCGCATGGAAACTATTTCCGAATTGCGCCCGTTTGTCACGGTATTCTCTTTCTGTCAGCAACTGTTTCGATTCCAAGACAGTATCACCTGGTTCGATGACAACGTAGGAAGCGAAGTAAATGATTTCTTCCAATGCACGCGGGCTCATATCCAATACAAGTCCCATACGGCTAGGAATCCCTTTGAAGTACCATACATGGGTTACAGGAGCAGCCAATTCGATATGGCCCATTCTTTCACGACGGACCTTAGCGCGGGTTACTTCAACGCCACAGCGATCGCAAACGATGCCTTTGTAACGGATACCATTGTATTTACCACATGAACATTTCCAGTCCTTTTGCGGTCCAAAAATTCGCTCACAGAACAAACCTTCTTTTTCAGGTTTCAGTGTTCTGTAGTTGATTGTTTCTGGTTTTTTAACTTCCCCGTAAGACCAGCTACGGATCTTATCAGGAGAAGCCAAAGAGATTTGCATACTTTCAAATTTATTAACGTCTATCAAGGGGCCAACCTCCCTTTATTCTTTGAGCTGCCCAAAATGCTCTATCTGCGTTTCTCGTGAGGCAATGCGCTTTGATCAAACATGCGCCCGAACGCTTCAGCAGCGTCCGGGAACACGGATTAGTCTCTCTTCATTGCTTCAGATTGTTTATTTAATCTTTCCATATTCACAACATCGTCTTCTTCATCCATGTCGCGCAATTCGATTTCTTCTTCTGCTTCATCAAGCACTTTCATATCCAATCCGAGTGCTTGCAATTCTTTCACCAATACGCGGAATGATTCAGGTACACCTGGACGAGGAATTGTTTCGCCTTTGACGATCGCTTCGTATGTTTTCACACGACCGACAACATCATCTGATTTGTATGTCAAGATTTCTTGCAATGTATAGGCAGCACCATAAGCTTCCAGTGCCCAAACTTCCATCTCTCCGAAACGTTGTCCACCGAACTGAGCTTTACCACCCAATGGTTGTTGCGTAACTAAAGAGTATGGTCCAGTTGAACGAGCATGCAATTTATCATCAACCATGTGGGAAAGTTTCAGATAGTACATGACGCCGACGGATACACGGTTATCGAACGGTTGACCTGTACGGCCATCATAAAGGATGGTTTTGGCATCGTTCGCCATACCGGCTTCAGCCACAGTACCCCAAACGTCATCTTCATCCGCACCATCGAATACTGGAGATGCGACGTAGATGCCTAATGAACGGGCAGCCATACCTAAGTGAAGTTCCAATACTTGTCCGATGTTCATACGCGATGGTACCCCTAGAGGGTTCAACATGATGTCAACAGGCGTGCCGTCTGGCATGTATGGCATATCTTCTTCAGGCATGATACGGGATACAACCCCTTTGTTACCATGACGTCCGGCCATTTTATCCCCTTCGTTGATCTTACGTTTTTGAACGATGTAGACACGCACCAACAAATTCACACCAGGTGACAATTCATCCCCTGCTTCACGGGTAAAGATCTTCACATCGTGGACGATACCGCCGCCGCCGTGAGGAACACGTAGCGATGTATCGCGCACTTCGCGGGCTTTTTCACCGAAGATGGCATGCAATAGACGTTCTTCCGCGGACAGTTCCGTCATCCCTTTAGGAGTGACTTTACCGACTAGGATATCCCCATCTTTGACTTCCGCACCGATGCGGATGATGCCGCGCTCGTCAAGATCTTTCAAAGCATCTTCGCCGACGTTAGGCAATTCGCGGGTGATTTCTTCAGGTCCAAGCTTCGTATCACGTGCTTCTGATTCGTATTCTTCGATATGGATAGAAGTGTACACATCATCACGGACAAGACGTTCGTTCATGATAACAGCATCCTCGTAGTTGTAACCTTCCCAAGTCATGAAGGCAACCAAAACGTTCTGTCCAAGAGCCATTTCGCCTTTTTCCATAGATGGGCCATCCGCTAATGTCTCGCCGACATCGACACGGTCACCCAAAGCTACGATTGGACGTTGGTTATAGCAAGTTCCTGAGTTGGAACGTTGGAACTTGATGATTTCGTATTTATCCAAAGCGCCATTGTCGCGACGGACACGGATTTCTTTGGCATCCACGTATTCAACCACACCATCATTTTGGCACAACAGGGCTGCACCTGAGTCATGGGCGGCTTTGTATTCCATCCCGGTACCGACGAACGGTGCTTGCGGGTTGATCAGCGGAACAGCTTGACGTTGCATGTTGGCACCCATCAAAGCACGGTTGGAGTCATCGTTTTCCAAGAACGGGATGCAGGCTGTCGCGACAGCAACTACTTGTTTTGGAGAAACGTCCATGTAATCGACGCGTTCGATCGGAACTTCCAAGTTGTCATGGATATAACGGGCCATGACGATATTGTTGGCGAAGCTTCCGTCTTCCAATAGGACCGAGTTGGCTTGCGCTACGGTGAAGTTATCTTCTTCGTCAGCAGTCAAGTAGTCGATGATATTGGTAACCTTATGCGTGTTCCAGTCAACACGGCGGTAAGGTGTTTCAATGAAGCCATATTTGTTGATTTTCGCATAACTGGACAAGCTGTTGATCAGTCCGATATTCGGGCCCTCAGGCGTTTCGATCGGACACATACGGCCATAGTGGGAATAGTGAACGTCTCGGACTTCATATCCGGCACGGTCCCGCGTCAAACCACCGGGTCCTAAGGCAGAAAGACGACGTTTGTGCGTCAATTCGCCCAACGGATTCGTTTGGTCCATGAACTGCGACAATTGGGATGAACCAAAGAATTCTTTGATTGCAGCCACTACCGGGCGGATGTTGATCAATTGTTGCGGTGTTACGGTAGAAACATCCTGGATGGACATTCTTTCGCGCACGACACGCTCCATCCGTGACAAACCGATACGGAATTGGTTCTGCAACAACTCTCCGACCGAACGGATACGTCTGTTACCCAAGTGGTCGATGTCATCCGTTGTTCCCAATCCTTCAGAAAGGTTGAAGAAGTAGTTCATGGAAGCAAAGATATCGGCAGTCGTCAGATGTTTGATATCGTCAGCAATTTCGGAATTTCCGATGATGTTGATGACTTTCTCAGGGTCTTTCTTAGAGTAGACTTTCACTACCTGCATAACGACCGGATCAGTCACAACACCATCATCAGTAGGGTACAACGTCACTTGGTTCAAGCCGTTATCCAAATAAGGCGCTAAGCGTTCCATTACGCCGCGATCCAATTCGGTTCCTTTTTCCGCGATGATTTCACCTGTCTCAGGATCGACCAATGTTTCAGCCAATGTCTGGTTGTACAAGCGTGTTTTGACATTCAATTTTTTATTTACTTTATAGCGTCCAACCGGAGCCATATCATATCTTCTTGGGTCGAAGAAACGGGCATTCAGCAAGTTACGCGAGCTGTCGGCCGTTTTCGGTTCGCCTGGACGAAGTCTCTCGTAGACGTCTTTCAACGCTTCTTCTGTTCTGGAGTCTGATGCATTCTTATGTACATCTTTTTCCATAGTCAGGCGTAAGCTTTCGTTGTCGCCGAAGATCTCAAGAATCTGATCATCCGAACCGAAGCCCAATGCGCGGACCAAAACGGTCAACGGGATTTTTCTGGTACGGTCGATACGGACGTAAGAGATATCTTTCGCATCCGTTTCATACTCCAACCATGCGCCACGGTTAGGAATCAACGTGTTGCCGAAGCTTTCTTTCCCGTTTTTGTCCATCTTGTTATGGAAATAAACGCCTGGAGAACGAACCAATTGTGAGACGATAACACGTTCCGCTCCGTTGATGATGAAGGTACCCATATCTGTCATTAATGGGAAATCACCAAAGAAAACTTCCTGGTCTTTGATTTCGCCTGTTTCTTTATTGATCAAGCGTAGTTTTACATAAATCGGCGCCGAGTAGTTGGCATCATGTGCACGTGCTTCTGAAACAGTATATTTTGGAGCATGGAATTCATAATCGACAAATTCCAATGCTAAGTTCCCTGTGTGATCTTCAATCGGCGTGATGTCCTTGAACATCTCTTTGATCCCGGTTTCCAGGAACCATTTGTAAGAATCCGTTTGAATCTCAATCAGGTTAGGAAGCTCTAACACTTCACTGATACGCGAATAACTTCTGCGGGTACGTTGTTTCCCGAATTTTTCATTATGCCCTAACAACTTCTTCACCCCTACTTAAATTTAGACCTTTAGCGACAACACACTCTTATGTTGCATTTTCGCAACAAGTGTTACGTTTTTGTTACATATACAATCCGCAACGTTTTTTTGGCAAAAAAAAACCAAAAGAAGGTTGCAATTTCTGAGAAAATTACTCTTTCTTTTGTTTTCTGCCTCGAAAAGCGCGTCTGGACAATATTTCAGTCGCGTTTTCTGAATTATCTTATGCGTCTATATTACCTTACTATTCTACACACATGATTTTCATTTGTCAACAGCCTTTCGCTCGCATCCGATCCGGGACACGTGCTAGGCTTTGACCGATTGGATGATCCAATAGCCTTTGTCGCGGGCAATGACTGCGACATTCCCGAAGACATCCAACATCTTTTGCTCAGCACTCGGCGCGCCTTGCTTCTTTTGGATGACTACAGTCAGCGTGCCGCCCGGCAAGAGATGCACGTGCGCTTCCGACAGGATGCGATGAACGACCTGTTTACCGGCGCGGATCGGCGGATTACTGACGATAGCCGCGAATTGCCTTTCTTCTGGCACTTGGTCGTAGGTATTCGACTCGTAGACTTTCACATTGCGGATGTTGTTGGCTTCCGCATTTCTGCGCGCTAAAGACATAGCCCGCTCGTTTACGTCCACCATCTCCACCAATCTTGCAGGATAGGCATAGGCAAGCGCCAGCCCCATCGGACCGTAGCCGCAGCCGACATCCAAGATATCCCCGGCAACCTCCTCATTCAAGCGGAACGTTTCGATCAGCAAGCGCGAACCGAAGTCGACCGTTTTTTTGGAGAAGACACCGCTGTCCGAGATGAAACGAAACTCACGGCCCCTCAAAGGGAAAGTCCAGGAAGCTTCCTTGCTTTCGGTCTCAGGATTCTTTGTGTAGTAATGATTTGACATATTTCCAACTCCTTCTGACGGAAGTCCGACACTGCAGGGAAAATACAAGAAAAGCCAGGATAATTGCTTATCCTGGCCAGTCTATTTACACAATCAAGAATTGTGTTCTGTAAAACAATCTTTTAAAAAAAGATTATTTAACTGTTACAGAAGCGCCAACTTCTTCTAATTGAGCTTTCAATGCTTCAGCATCTTCTTTAGATACAGCTTCTTTGATAACGCCAGGAGCGCCGTCAACTAGAGCTTTAGCTTCTTTCAAGCCTAGGCCTGTAGCTTCACGTACAACTTTGATTACTTTGATTTTAGAATCTCCAGCTGAAGTTAATTCAACGTTGAATTCAGTTTGCTCTTCTTCTGCTGCTGCTACTGCGCCTGCTGCTGCTACTGGAGCTGCAGCTGTTACGCCGAATTCTTCTTCGATAGCTTTTACTAAGTCGTTTAATTCTAGAACTGTTGCTACTTTGATGTCAGCAATGATTGCTTCGATGTTTAATGACATTTTGTGTTCCTCCGTTTTTGGTTTAAGTTTTTTTGTGCCTCCATTAAAGAGGCTTGTGTTTTGGTTCATCTAGCAGAACTGCAAATTATGCAGCTTCGCCGTCTTTCTCGGATACAGCTTTAATAGCCAACGCAAAGTTGCGGACTGGAGCTTGTAGTACTGAAAGCAACATAGAAAGCATACCTTCGCGGTTTGGTAGTTTTGCCAAAGCTTCGATTTCTTCTTTAGAAGAAACGTTACCCTCAACGATACCACCTTTGATTTCTAGTTTATCAGCAGTTTTTGCAAATTCAGCCATGATTTTGGCTGGAGCTACAACATCTTCAGAACTGAATGCAACAGCAGTAGGTCCTTTGAAGATGCTTTCCATGCCTTCCAAACCTGCAGCGACAGCAGCACGTACCATTAGAGAGTTTTTGATAACTTTCATTTCTACGCCAGCTTCACGCAATTGTTTTCTTAATTCAGTCACCTGTTCAACAGTAAGACCTAAATAATCAACAACGACTACAGATGCGGATTCTTGGATTTTTGTTGTCAGTTCTTCAACCAACAGTTGTTTTTGTGCAATAGCAGCTTCACTCATCTTATATTTCACCCCCTGGATTTTATGATAGAATTTCTTGTAAAAACAAAAAACTCTATGTCACCTAGACATAGAGGATCCATAAATATCTCATTGGATTCTTCCTCGGCAGGTATATTAAGGCTCGCACCCCCTGCTGTCTTCGGTAAGCATATATTAACCTCAACGACTATACCAAAGATAGTCGCTGAGGTCAAGGTTTTTTTATAAAGAGCTTGCGTCCACTTTAACGCCAGGTCCAAATGTAGTTGTTACACTTACATTTTTAACGTATTGGCCTTTAGCAGTTGCTGGTTTAGCTTTCAAGATTACATCGTGGATTGTACGGAAGTTTTCCATCAATTTAGCATCGTCGAATGATACTTTACCGATAGGAACGTGGATGTTACCAGCTTTGTCAGCACGGTATGTAACTTTACCAGCTTTGATTTCGTCAATAGCTTTTGTTACGTCCATTGTTACAGTACCTGTTTTAGGGTTTGGCATCAAGCCTTTAGGTCCCAATACACGACCCAAACGTCCAACTTCACCCATCATGTCAGGAGTTGCAACGACAACATCAAATTCAAACCATCCGCCTTGGATTTTTTGAACCATATCTGCGTCGCCTACGTAGTCTGCCCCAGCAGCTTCCGCTTCTTTAGCTTTTTCGCCTTTAGCGAACACTAAAACGCGTTGTGTTTTACCAGTTCCGTTTGGAAGCACGACTGCTCCACGGATTTGTTGGTCATTTTTACGAGTGTCGATTCCTAAACGGTAAGCGACCTCAACAGTTGCGTCGAATTTTGCAAAATCGACTTCTTTCGCTAATGCTACTGCTTCTTCTACTGAATATGCTTTAGTAGAATCTACTTTTTTCGCAGCATCTTGGAATTTTTTACTTTTCTTAGCCATTGAATTTTCCTCCTAGATTGTGGTTTTAACGGATTAACCTCCCACGTGTGGCCCGGAACACCTTATGAGCGTTCGGAAGGCCACATGAGAAGCTGCATTTTGAATTAGTCTTGAACTGTAATACCCATTGAACGGGCAGTACCTTCGACCATACGCATAGCAGCTTCTACGTCTGCTGCATTCAAGTCTACCATTTTTGTTTCAGCGATTTCTTTAACTTGGTCACGTGTTACGGTACCAACTTTTTTCTTGTTTGGTTCGCCTGAACCTGATTCGATACCTGCAGCTTTTTTCAGCAATACTGGAGCTGGAGGAGTTTTAGTAATGAAGGTGAATGAACGATCTTCATATACAGAAATGACGACGGGAATGATCATACCTGCTTGGTCAGCAGTACGTGCATTGAATTCTTTACAGAATCCCATGATATTTACTTGTGCTTGACCCAAAGCTGGACCTACCGGTGGAGCAGGAGATGCTTTACCTGCAGGAATTTGTAACTTAACTAATTTAACAACTTTTTTAGCCACGAGACATACCTCCTTGATTGTTCGTGATGTGGTTTAATGGGGTTAAGATTTCCCCTCCCACTCAATCCATACGCCTGAACGTACCGATATATTATATCAGTACACCCAAATAAATGCAATAGTTTTTTTAGCCTTTGTCGACTTGGTTGTAATCTAGTTCGGCAATCGTTTCGCGGCCGAACATTTCGATCATGACTTTCAACTTGCCTTTTTCGCTGTCCACTTCTTCAACGAATCCTGACAGACCGTTGAATGCGCCATCGGTGATGGTGACGGGCTCGCCTTTTTCAAAATTCACATCATGCGTACGCGTGCTCATACCCATACGCTTCAGGATGACTTCGATTTCTTCATTCAATAGCGCAGACGGCTTGCTGCCCGCTCCGTGCGATCCAACGAAACCGGTAACGCCCGGCGTGTTACGGACTACGAACCACGCTTCATCAGACATAATCATTTCGACCAACACATAACCAGGGAAGGTTTTTTGCGTAGTCGCCTTCTCTTTTCCGTCCTTCACTTCCACTTGCTCTTCTTCCGGGATAACAACGCGGAAGATATGGTCTTCCATGTTCATGCTTTGCGCACGTGATTCGATGTTCAGTTTCACTTTGTTCTCATAGCCTGAATAAGTGTGCAACACATACCATTGTTTTTCGTTTTCGATCGTTTCCATTTTTCGCATCTTCCTTCTTGGTGGATTTTTATTAGACTTCATTTATTGTAAACAAAAAAACCTTCCTGTCGTTGAAAGGTTCCTTCTGTACGGCGTTAACATTATAGCATCACGAAGACTGTATGGCTACAAATCTTCTTTTTAATTTAAGATTAAACTCATTGCTTCTGTGATCCCAAAATCTACTACGGCAAAAAATATTCCGAATAGAATGGTTGTAACGACAACCGTATTTGTATATTTTGCTAATTCCTTACCAGTCGGCCAAGTCACTTGCTTCATTTCATCCGCTACGCTCTTCAGAAATTTCATGCTTCTCCTCCTACTATCTGTTGCCAGTTTCGTCTTTATTTCGTTTCTTTGTGCAAGGTATGCTTCCCACAGTACCGGCAAAATTTCTTGACTTCCAAACGTTCTGTACGACCTTTTTCAGTAGGTGTGATGGTATAGTTCCTTGATCCACATACGGTACAGGCTAATGCGGCTTTTCTGATAGCCATGTCGCTCACCTATTTTCTCTCTATTTGTGTACACAATACAAGCTAATATTAGAGCGCCTATCCCAAATAGTCAACCCTTTTATTTTTGCGGATGCGCCCAAAATACAAAAAGGCTTCCGGATCTGAGACCGGAAACCTTTTTGTTGCGCTATTCATTTCTGCATTACCTTATCCGTGTTGAATCTTACTTCTTATTGAACTGTAACGATTGCGTCGCCAAGATCTACAGTGCCTTCTGCAACAACTTCAATGTTTTTGTAATTGAAAGTGTTTGTGATTACCATAGGAGTCGTTGTTTTGTAACCGGACGCCTTGATGAAGTCGATATCGAAATCAACCAATTTGTCTCCGATCTCAACAAGATCTCCAGCTTTAACATGGGTAGTGAAACCTTCACCCTTCAGATTGACAGTATCCAATCCGATGTGGATCAAAATTTCAACACCTTCGTCTGATTCAAGACCAATTGCATGCTTCGTGTCGAAAACCATTACGACTTTACCATTGATCGGCGAAACAACCTCACCGACTGCAGGTTCGATTGCGACCCCTTTACCCAACGCTTCGCTAGCGAAGGCAGCATCATCCACTTGAGTCAGTGGAATGGCGATACCAGCGATCGGCGAACGCAAAGTAGTGGCAACTGTCGCTTTTTCTTCAGCAGCAGGTGCTGCTGTCTTTTCTGCAGCTTTTTCTTCTGTTTTTTCAACAGCCTTCAGACCATAATAGTCTTCTTTCGAAGGCAGTTTTGCGGCACTGCCGCTTTCGATGAATTCTTCCAGGTTTGATTTGATGACAGAAACTTTCGGTCCGTAAACAACTTGAACGCCGTTTCCTTTATGGATGACGCCGGATGCTCCCGTGCCCTTCAATAATTCCGCATCAACCAAATCTCCGTTTGCAACGGTTGTACGCAGACGAGTTGCACAGCTGTCGACGTCCACGATGTTCGCTGCGCCACCCAAACCATAAACGATGGAAGCGGACATTTCATCCGTTTCGTTTTTCACGACTGAGGCAATGTCTGCAGCGCCTTCTTGCGCTTTCGCATTCATGTCGGCACGCGTATACAGTTTCACTTCAGTCGAATCATCTTCACGACCCGGCGTCTTGTAATTGAACTTCTTGATCAAGAATGAGAACAAGAAGTAATAGATTACAAAGTAAGCAATTCCGATAAACACAATCCAGATCCAGTTCGTTTTGGCATTCCCTTGCAGGATACCGTAAAGGAACATGTCAATGAATCCGCCTGAGAAAGTCATACCGACGCCAACGTTGAACATATGCATCAACATGTAAGCAGCACCGGCCAAAACAGAGTGGATGACATACAACGGTGTCGCCACAAACAAGAATGTGAATTCCAATGGCTCAGTGATACCAGTAAGCATGGAAGTCAAGGCAGCAGACAACAATAGTCCGCCGGCTTCTTTCCTTTTTTCTGGTTTAGCTGTGCGGTACATCGCTAAAGCAGCACCAGGCAAGCCGAAGATCATCAACGGGAATTTACCTGACATGAAACGTGTAGCCGCAACGCTGAAGATGGTTGTGTCAGGATCAGCCAATTGTGCGAAGAAGATATTTTGCGCACCTTCGATCATTGCTCCGCCGACTTCCATCGTGCCGCCCACAGCCGTTTGCCAGAACGGCAAGTAGAACACGTGGTGCAGACCGAAAGGAATCAACGCACGCTCCATGAAACCATAGAGCCATGTTCCAGCGTAACCAGAACCTTGTACCAAAGCACCGATCGCATTGATGCCTTCTTGTACTGGCGGCCAGATAAAGACCATCAGGATACCTACGAACAAGTAGACGATCGATGAGATGATCGGAACAAAACGAGTGCCTTCAAAGAATGAAAGTGCAGCTGGTAATTGAATTTTATAAAAGCGATTATGAAGTGCAGCAACACCCAAACCGACGATCATACCTCCAAAAACACCCATTTGCAATGACTCGATACCCAATACGTTTGAGATGGAACCTTCGATGAACTGATCTGCGCCGCCACGGGCTACGATCATAGCGCCGATGGATGAATGCATGATCAGGAAGGCGATGACAGCAGCCAAAGAGGCAGTCGCTTTTTCAGCTTTCGCCATACCGATGGCACAGCCGACAGCGAAGATCAACGGCAAGTTGCCAAAGACAACAGATCCGGCCTGGTTCATAACGTTCAATACATCGTAAACGAACGTCCCTTGACCCATCAGTTCCGTTAAACCATATGTTTCTAGTGTCGTAGCATTAGTAAATGACCCACCGATACCCAAAAAGAGTCCGGCTACTGGCAAAATGGCGATTGGCAGCATAAACGAACGCCCAACACGCTGCAAAATACCAAAAATTTTGTCCTTCATTTTAAATCCTCCAAATAGGGACAAGGAAAGCTCCGTTACAGGACAACTGACCTTGTTCTCTTTATTTAAACGGACGGATAATGCAGGAGATGAATATAGCGCTTTATTGATTAATAAATGAAGATTCTGAAAGATAAGGTACTTTGAATCCTCAGCCATTATAACGCAACTGCCTTTTCATTAAAAGCGTGAAGTAACATTTCAGACACAATTCCAAGGGCATTCTTAAGGAATTTTAATGAAAACGCTAACTTGTATAGTCATGTTAGTTCAATCAACATTGTGCAAGAATTTTTCTGGTTTTTCACAAGGGAAAATCCGTGCCGCTCATAGAGCTTGCGCGCCGGATTAGAGCGGGACACACTCAAGGACACTGCCTCCAAACCCGTTGCATGCAGATGCGTCAGCATCTGCTCCAACAGCGCCGTCCCGATACCGCGCCCGCGGAAGGCCGGCAGCACCGCGATTGCGAGTTCGGGCACATCTGAGCGTACGAAACCGTAGCCTTTTTGGGCCGTTGTCGCAAGCCGAACCCACACCGCTCCGACGGCTTTATCATCCGATAATGCTATGAATGCCACGTCGCCTTCTCTGCCGAAGTCCGCATAGTAGCGCCGGATTGCAGGTTCTTCCAATATTTTGCGCGGCAAAAAGCCCCCGCCTTTGGGCGAATAAATCGCCTGATAAGTCATTTCCTTCAGGAAAAACTCATCCGCAGGGGCTCCGTTTCTGATGGTGATCATTTCAGGATCAGAGACACGATCAACAGGATGATCTCCAACCCATGGTAAAGAATCAGGTTTTTGATCGCTAAATCGAAAGTCGTCGCTTTGTCCTGTTTAGCTTTGAAACGGTTGATGTTGCGCTGAACAATCGGGAAGATCGCCCAAATGAACAGCATCCAAACTGGATAGATTCCGAACAATACCGAAAGGGTCGTTGCGGAGAAAGCCCCATAGTACAACCAGGCGTAAAGACGCACTGCAACCGGCTTCCCGATATAGAAAGTCAACGTATAGCGGTGGTTGGAAATATCCGTTTCATAGTCGCAGATATTGTTCGCCAACATGATGTTGGCGATGCTGAACACCAGCGGCGCCGACTGCAAGAGAATGATCAGCAGATTCGCGATGCTTCCAGCCAACGTAAAATTCGGCCATTGCAACAGAAGCGACGCCAACGTTCCGGCCGGCACATTCACGAAAACAGCGATGAAAAAGATTCCGAAGCCCATCGTCAGCCCTGATGCCACTTCACCTAAGGGCATCCGCGAAATCGGAAAAGGCCCGAATGTATAAAGAATCCCAATCGCAAAGCAGAGTGCCCCAATCATCAACAGCAACAGATCGGTCCTCGCGGTCAGGATCAATCCCAGCAGCGCTGCAAAGGCAATCATTGAAACGATGATTTTGGCTGCTTGTTTGACGGAAATCCCAGCTTTTCCGAGGATGTTTTCCTCATCACGGTAAACCAGGTTCTTCGCCTTTACATAATCCATCGTGTTATTGATGGCCGTCGTCGCCATATCAAATACGACCATCGCTATAAAGAATAAAATAGTGTTCAGCGCATTGATGCTGCCGAAATGATAGAGCGTAAACAAGGTACCCAGCACAAACGGAAACAAACTGGCTAACTTAGTCTTGATTTCCACAAATTCCAAAAATACAGGTACAGTCATCTCTTTCACCCCTATTCATTTTCCCAAACATACTCGTCGTTCGTCAGTTCAAAATTATCAATCAATCCATCCGAAACGTAGACTTTCTTGTCCTTAGTCACAAAAACGGCTTCGATATCATCCCGTTCGTTGACATAGGCCAGACCAGCTTCCCTCCCGAGGCCAAAGACAAGCGTCGACAAGGCATCGCCATCGATCGACTTATCGGACAAAATAGAAACACCGGCGATATCGTTATCGAACGGATAGCCCGTTTCCGGATCCATCAGATGGTGATAGCTGACACCCTCCACTTCGATATAGCGTTCGTAAATGCCTGAAGTCACGATCGAACGGTTTTTTTGTTTCGTCTTGCCGATCGTTTCCCCACGCGCAGCCATCGGATCCTGGATGCCTACATTCCAAGACTCCCCTTCACGCAAAGGCGAACCGCCCATGACATAAACGTTGCCGCCAAGATCGATGATGGCAGTCGTAACACCATTCTCCGCCAACAAATCCTTCACTTCGTCGGTGATATAGCCTTTTGCGATGGCACCCAAGTCCAAGCGCATCGCCGCATCAGCCAACTGAACCGTCCGCGCTGCATCATCCAGCACGACGCGTTCGTAATCGACCAACGCCAGCGCCGCATCGATCTCACTCTGCTCCGGCTTCCTAGCATCCTCGAAGCCGATGTGCCACAGTTCCGTGATCGGCCCAATCGACAGGTCGAAATTACCATCGGACGCCTTGCTGTAATCCCAAGCACTCCGCACCAACGGGTAGATATCCTCAGATAGTTCAACCGCTTCCGTCCCGGCAACAGCGTTGATCGCATCGATCTCAGATCCAGGTTCATTCACTGTAATCTTGTCGGCCAGTTCCTCGACATGAGCGAAAGCTTCTTCCAGCACCGCCTCTTTGCCTTCATCATAAACGCGCACCGTCACATAGGTGCCCATCAGAAATTCCGTTTTCTCGTACGGCTCTTTGCGTATCGCCGTTTCTTCCTGCACGCCGCCGTTGCCGCATCCCCCGATAAGGAGCGACAGCAACAAGGCGCCGGTCAAGACGAGCTTATTCATATATTTTCTCATCGATTCACCTCATATTCCCATTTAAAAAAGACAGGCAGGAACAAGAACGCTGTCCCTACCTGTCTATAATAATCTTTTTTCTTGCTGAATCCACCTAAAGAGGCAGAAAAACAGCTTATTCTTCGACTACGTTGTCGATTTCGATTGTAGTTGTGTCGCCAGCTTCAGCTGCTTCAATCAACATTGGTGCATATTTTTTGAAAGTATCAGTAGAGCTTGTTGCTCCAGTAACGACTTCCACCGCTTCTGGATCTTGCGTTTCGATCAATTGATTGTTCAATTGAGGGAAGTAGTCAGCAGGACCTACGCCAACTTTTTCTGCCATGTTTGCTTGGTATTCTGCATCTTCGGATTTCTTCACGCCGGCTTCGTTCACGTTGTCAAAAGTTGACTCTGTGATTTTGCCATCCACTACAGTGATCGAGAATTCAGTTTTCCAGCCACGTGTGTCGAAGTTCTTTTCAACCAATGTATATGTGCCGTCTTGTAATTCAGCTGCCGCTTCCGAAGTAGCTTCAGAAGAAGACTCAACTACAACTTCTGATGAAGCTGCTGCTGATGATTCCGTTTCAGTTTCTGTGTCGGCTCCGCCGCAAGCTGCTAATACGAAAGTTGATGCCAGCAAAAGAGTTGCCGTAGATAACGTTTTCTTTAATTCCATAATCTATCCCACCCTGTTCTTTTTTATCATAATGGCTAGATATGTGATACCAATCACAAGCCCCCTATATCTATCCACTTACTTATCATACCATTTGTTACATCTTTAGCCAAATAAAATTCATATATTTAACAAAAAACCCATTATTTTCTAATGTTTTGTTTTAAAGCGACTTGCTATCCATCCGTATAACACGTAGCAAAAGCTTTGCTACATATTGCGATAAAGCAATTGCTCAGTTAATTTCGTTAGCGTTTCCTTTGCCGGATGATTCGGCAATTTTTTGATCAGCTTCAGCGCTTTTATCGTGTACTTCTTGGCAAGTGCCTGCGCGGCGCGGTTCCCGCCGTATTTTTCCACCAAAGCATGGATTTCCGCGAGCTCCATGGCGGTCACATCCGCCCCCTTGGCGATATAACCAGCGAAAGCTTTACGGTCAACCTGCATCGCGTACAGCACAGGTGCCGTGTAGATGCCGTTACGGAAGTCGCTCAGAGCCGGTTTGCCCAAAGTCTCTTCATCCTGCGTGTAGTCCAAGATATCATCCATGACCTGGAAGGCCATGCCGATGTCGTGCCCGATCCGATAGGCCAGCCGAGCCAACTTCTCATCCTCATCCGATCCATAGGCCCCTGCATAGCAGCTCAAGGCGAACAGTTGGGCCGTCTTGCCTTGGATCTGGCGTAAATAATCACGCATGCGCATATCCGGATTGTAGCGCATATCCATCTGATTGAGCTCACCGATCAGGATGCTCTCCATCCCATTCGTATCAATTTTTAGCACCGCTGCGTCACCCGCATATTCGGACAGCAAGCGGAAGCAGACCGTGAAGAGATAATCCCCCGAATAGACAGCGATCTGATTGCCGAATGCCCGGTTCATCGTCTCCTGGCCGCGACGTGTGCCGGCTTCATCGATTACGTCATCATGCATCAACGTAGCCGTATGCAACAACTCCAATGCAGCCGCGATTGCCTGCGCCCGTTCCGCATCCCGTTGCGGGGAATAGTACGAAAACAAGAGGCAATAGGCCGGCCGCAGCATTTTCCCACCTGAAAGCAGGCGCGCGAGAATCGCTTCCCTTACCGCCTGGTTTTTGAGCGTTATATTTTTTTTCAACAGCTCATTGGTGGCGACCAATTCCCCTTGCAACAGCGGATACTGGTCCCACATCGAATGAATTTTCATACTGAACTCCTTTTTGTTCTGCCCTTAAGTAATTATCAGGAGATGATGTCGAGGGCCTCTTCATCTTCATCGGTTGCTCCTTGAGTACCCCGCACCTCCACCAGTACGCGGTTCGGCAGACACACGATCGTCTCCCCGATGCCATCCTTCGCGCCCATGCGCACACATAATTGGTCGTCGCAATCGGCGGAATCAATCCGGATTTGGGTTCCTTCGCGCACAATCACGTTCTCGTGCCCATCGTCGTCCCGGAAAACATACGTCTCCGTTTGGCCGTCATCCTTCAAGACAAATTCCTTCACCACGTTGCCGTCCACACTGATGACTGCAATATGATCGGCACTCTCAGCGTTGGCTTGATGATAGCTGAAGACCCCCAACGGCAGGAAGGAAGCCGCCATCAAAAAAAGAATGATGAGCAGATCGCCCCTGCGGATCATTTTCAGGTATTTCCTCATTTCCCCATCCCTCTCTTTCGAAAAGAAAAGGGTTAAGGCAAGTCTCCCCACCTTAACCCTGTTAGATCGTTATTATTGACCGATACCCGGTCTATAGATTGATTTTGTCTTACCATACCACCAGTTGTCAAGTTTCTTCTGGATCCAAGGAATCACATAGTAGTCCAACCCAAAGGCTCTGCCTGAACCGTTCATCAAAGCGATAGCCACTGGAATGAACCACATGTTCACCCAATAGAACATGCCGGATAAGGAGAACGAGACCACCAATGCGATCGTTGCAGCATTCGCCAAGAACGTGAACAAGCCCGCGATGATCGCCAAACCGATCAGTAACTCGACGATTGTCATGAATTTCTGGAAGAACAAAGCCATTTCCACGTTCGGGATCATGATTTTCATGATGCTGTTGAACCACTCAGGTGCTTCTTTGAAGATCATCATCGGTTCTTCACCGTATGCATAGCTCAAACCGAAGACAGGATTGCTGACTGTTTCCGTTACTGCTTCGGATGCACCAGTCGTCGCTTCCTTCAGCCAAGCGAAAGGCAAGACGACATCATCGCCGAACCAAGAAGTCGTACCGTACAAGCCGAAGATTTTCTTGACCGCTTCCCATGTCCACATGCTGCCGTAGAAGACGCGTAACGGCAGTGCCCAGAGTACATTGCCCAAACGCGACAAATGCCCGCGGAAGATGTTGCGTTTTTCTTTGATATGGAAGAATTCATGATAGATGTATTGTACAAAATAATAGCCCGATCCGATTGTCATGAAGTAGAACAAGTTCACGATGTGCTTCACGAGCATCGCGAAGAAACCGCTCAAATGGATTTTGTCCATCAAGTAGGCCACACCATAACGGGAACCGATCGAAATCATGAACCCTTGATACGTGCCTTTGTGTTCGTGCTTCTCAGTGCCTTCAATAGAAGCAATGATATTGGCGGCCGCTGTGTGTCCCGTCTGTTCGGCGGATTGCACGATTTGCGGTACCGGCGCATTGTTTTTGTCAGGCTCTTCGTAGTAGACCAAATCCCCCGCCAAGTAAACGCCATCGGAATCTTTCGCTTCCATGTATTTATTGGCTACCAAACGACCCGCTCTTGCTTGCTCGATGCCGTAAGCTGCTGCATCAGAGTTGGCTTTTACCCCTGCCGTCCAGATCAACGTGTGTGTCGGAATGACCGTTCCGTCAGACAACTCGACGCTGTCCTTTTTGACGTTGGCGACCCCATTGCCTTTGATGATCTGGATGCCTTTTTTCAGCATGTATTTTTCGGCTTTTTGTTGTTCCTTTTCGGTAACGACACCTAAAATCTGTGGTGCGGCTTCCACTAAATAAAGACTGAACTCAGCCGGATCCAGCTTATTGTCTTTAGCCAGTTTGTCTTTCCATTCCATCAGTTCGCCAACCAATTCGACACCGGTGAAGCCGGCACCACTGACTACAGCAGTCAACATGGCTTTGCGCTTCGCGTCATCATGTTCCTTCGCTGCCGCTTCGACTGTATCTTTGATGTGGCGGCGAATTTTGTTCGCATCTTCCCAAGACCACATCGTGAAGGCATGCTCATCGACACCTGGGACGTTGAATGTATTCGGCTCGCCACCCATTGCCAAGATCAGGTAGTCATAGTTGAAGCTATGGCTGCTGGTCGTCACGACTTTCTTCTCACGGTCCACGTGCGTCACTTCATCTGTGACGATATCCACATTCCGGTTACGGCTGAATAGGCGTTGCAGATCGTATTGGATTGCATCGGGCTGTACGCGTCCCGCCGCCACCTCATGTAACTCGGTCATATAGGTTTGGTAGGAATGTCTGTCGATCAAAGTGATCAAGACATCCGGATTCTTCTTGAAATGTCGGGATAATTTCTTCGCGGCGGCCACACCGGCGAAACCTGCTCCCACAACCACAATATTCTTCTTACTCATTAGGTAGTCTCCTTTTTTCTATGTTCAGCGCCTTACAGCGCTCTTTCACTTATTTAAAATAACCACTTTTATAAGTATAGTGTATTTGTGAATAATTGTCCATGCAAAACCTGAAAGTAGTATGAAAGAGTTCCTCTATGAGCATATTTTAATACTTTTCACCTTGTTTTCTTCCTCACGCACCGTCGTAAAACCCTTCGCAATAGAGAGGTTACCGCAATAAAATGTTAGTCATGCTCTTTCCGATAAACCAACGAAGCCTCATACCATGCTTTCGTTAATTTGCTTTTAGCGGCCTCCTCCGACTGGAACTGACGGATTGTCGCGACGTGCTCCAGCAAATAGTTCGCCGCCACCCCGACAGCGACCCCTGAGAAGATGCCGGTCACGGAGAGGATCGGCAAGTAGAGCATGACGCTGAACGATTGCGCGATCAGACTCGCCATCGCCAACTGTCCGACATTGTGCAGAATCCCACCGGTCGCGCTGATGCCGATCATGCTGACCCGCTTCGGACCCAAAAGTCGGACCAAAAGCATCCCACCATAACTCAAAAAAGCCCCCGCAAAACTGTAAAGGAAGGTAGATAATGTCCCACCCAACAACGTTGAGATCAACAACCGCATCCACACGACCTTTAAACTATCTTTGTACGGCAACGTAAAGATCGCCAACAAGGTGATGATGTTCGCCAAACCCAGCTTCGCACCCGGCGCAAACGCGAAAGGAAACAGAATCGCGCGCTCCAGCAGCGTGATGACCACACCCTGCGCCGCCAATAATGAAATATAGATCAACCGTTTATTTTTATTCATAGCGTTATCCTTGCTTCTTAAAAATTCATACCTAAAGTGTAGCACAATTGACCCAAAGAAATGAACTGCGGACCTGTTTTTACTAAAAGAAAAAAACAGGAATGCCTCACAAAGAGCCAGCCCCGTTCTTCCTCTCCTCCGGCGAACGGAAGCTTCGCCGCAGTTCGTCCAACATTTCCTCTTCGTTCTCCGATAGGCTCGGCCTCTCCGGAGTTGAGGTTGAAAGTTACCTCTGTCCTCCGACGAGCGACCGCTGCCCGGAGCTACGCATTCACCCGAGCGCTGTCCTCCGTCTAGCAGCCCGGTCCTTTCTTCGCTCCACTGCTGCTTGCCACGAAGAAAAGACCGCCTCCAAAGGGAGACGGCCCCGCATTATTTGGATATCATTCCAACAAACGCTTCATTTTTCGGTGGCATCTATCATAAGCGTTCTTGATGGATGTCACCTCGCAGTCCAATTCATCCGCGATGCTCAGGAAATCCGATCCATTGAGAAAACGGATGAACACAGCTTGTTCGAAATCAGAAAGACTTTCGAAGTAACCCGATGCACTTTCCTTCACCATAACGATTTCCTCAGGAGAGAAGCTCATCGACACAACACCTTCAAACGAATGTTCCGTATGGTTACTATACTGATTTTCCAGAATTGCATCCAAAGATACCGCGCCTTTATCGATCCTTCTCTTGACTGCACTCTCTTTCCTGATCAAGCTGAAAATGTGATGTTTGAGAGTTAGTTTATAAAAACTCGCAAACTGCAAGCCTTTCTCGGGAACATAAGACTGAACAGCCTTGTGCAATACCATCCGAGCCTCTTGCCAGAAGTCATCTTGTTCCAAAGACTTCAAGTAGTAGGCTCTGTTGAACTTCTTTACTAGTGGTAAAAACCTATAGAATAGTTCTTCAAAATGCATAGAGTGCCCTTGTTGGATCAGTGCCACCAACTGTTCCGGACTGTGTTCCGATAGTTCCACTTCTTCGTTCATTTTCAATCCCCCAAGCTAATTTTTGGCAAATATATAATACATCTCTAGAAAATGCGTTACATATTGCCTAATACCTATTATACCGATAAAGAAAGCGCTGTCAAACATTAGTTTGAATTTTTATTCATTAAACTTTCCCTATATCTAAATTCTCGGTACAGCATTAGACGCTCATAGTGATAATCGTTACTTGCCAGCT
>ERZ1023696.62-NODE-62-length-24139-cov-9.092037_pt1 | contig 24139 bp, 22 predicted proteins | sample MGYA00520859_ERZ1023696 | MGnify/ENA primary metagenome ERZ1023696 (study PRJEB33180, sample SAMEA4046002) | wastewater metagenome | place: Denmark | collected 2016-03-13 | study: EMG produced TPA metagenomics assembly of the PRJEB13832 data set (Local surveillance...
TGGCCTGCACGGCAAAGCTGCCGCCCGAGTGCGGCACCAGCACGGCGGCGGCCTTGTGCTCCTGCACCAGGCGCTGGGTGTTGATGGCGGTCTCGGACGGGTTGTACTTGTCGTCCAGGGCGACGACCTCCAGCTTTACTTTCTGGCCCGCCACCTCCAGCCCGGCCTCGTTGATTTCCTTGATGGCCATTTCCATGCCGCTCAGCACGTTCTTGCCGTACAGCGCGGCGCCGCCGCTCAGGGGGCCGGAGTAGCCGATCTTGACGACCTGCTGGGCCATGGCCGGGGCAACGCCCAGCAGCGTGGCGGCGAAGGTGCTGGCGCACAGGCGAAGAATGGTCTTGCGTTTCATGCTGTCTCCTAGTGGTGGAAAGAAAGGGGAAATCAGGCGCCGATGTAGGCCTTGCGGACCGCTTCGTTGTTCATGAGGCTCTCGCGGTCGCCCTCCATGACGATGCGGCCGCTCTCGATGACGTAGGCACGGTGCGCGATCTTCAGTGCGGCAAACGCGTTCTGCTCGGCCAGCAGCACCGTGGTGCCGGCCTGGTTGATGCGCTGGATGACCTCGAAGGTCTGCTTGATGACCAGCGGCGCCAGGCCCAGCGAGGGCTCGTCGAGCAGCAGCACCTTGGGTCGGCCCATCAGCGCGCGGCCGATGGCCACCATCTGCTGCTGGCCGCCGCTGAGCGAGCCGGCCGGGTCGTCCTTTTTCTGGTCGAGGATGGGGAACAGCGCCATCACTTCCTCAAGCCGCTGCCGGTTGGCGGCGCCGTCGCCGCGGTGCACGTAGGCGCCGAGCATCAGATTCTTGAGCACCGACATGCCGGGGAACAGCTTGCGCCCCTCGGGGCACTGCACCACGCCGTTGGCCACGATTTGCGAGGGCTTCATGCCCACCAGACTCTTGTCGCCATAGCGGATGCTGCCGCCCGCTGCCTTGTGGATGCCGCTGATGGTGAGAAAGATAGAGCTTTTGCCGGCGCCGTTGGCACCCAGCAGCACCACCAGTTCGCCCTGGCCGGCGTGCAGGCTCACGCCGTTGAGGGCGGTGAAGCTGCCGTAGTTCAGCGAAACGTTCTCAAGCGTCAGCATGCTCGCTCCCCAGGTAGGCATCGATCACGGCCGGGTTGGCGCGGATCTCGGCGGGCGTGCCTTCGGCGATTTTTTCGCCGTAGCTGAGCACGAGAATCTTGTCGGCCAGGCTCATGATCATGTTCATCTTGTGTTCGATCAGGCAAACGGTCAGGCCGCTTTGCACCATCTTGCGGATGAGGTCGGCCAGGCCCTGGGTTTCATCGGGGTTCACGCCGCCGGCGGGCTCATCGAGCAGCAGCAGGCGCGGGCCAGTGGACAGGGCCAGCGCAAAGGCCACACGCTTGCGCTCTTCCTGCGAGATGTCGCCCGCCATGCGGTTTTCGAGGTGCGAGAGGCCGACGAAGTTCAGCGCGTCGCGCGCTTTTTCGCGGCAGATGCGCTCTTCCTCGCGCAGCAGGCTGGAGCCGCGCAGCACGTCCAGCAGGCCCGATTTGGTGCGCAGGCGGTGGCCGACGATGAGGTTGTCGAGCACCGAGGCCATGTCGAACAGCGCCGTGGTCTGGAAAGTGCGTGCCACGCCCAGGTGCGCCACCTGGTCGGTGCGCAACGAGGTCACGTCACGGCCTTCGAGCGTGATGGTGCCCGAGGTGGGGCGGTGCACGCCGCTGATGAGGTTGAAGAACGTCGTCTTGCCCGCACCGTTGGGGCCGATGATGGCGTTGATCTTGCCCGTCTCGATGAGGGTGCTGACGTTGTTGACTGCCGCCAGCCCGCCAAAGCGCTTGGTGAGATGTTCAATCTTGAGCATGCTGGCCTCCCTGTGCGGCGCGGCGCGCACGCCAGCCCAGATAAGTGCCCACGATGCCGTGCGGGACAAAAATCACCAGCAGCACCAGGATGGGCCCGAAAACGAGGAAACGATACTCTTGCAAAAACTGCAGGTACTGCGTGAGCCAGGGCATGGCCAGCGCGCCCAGCAGCGGCCCCAGCAGGGTGCCCAGGCCACCGATGATCATGTACATGGTCATGTCAAAGGTGTGCTCGACACCGGCCACACCGGGGCCAATGAAGCGCACATAGCCCGCATACAGGCCGCCCGCCATACCCGCATAAAAAACCGACAGCATGAAAGCCAGCGTCTTGTTGCGCATGAGGTTGATGCCCAGCGACTCGGCCAGTTCATCGCTGTTGCGAATCGCCATGAAGGTGCGGCCCAGCAGCGAGTTGACGATGCGGCGCATGGCCCACAACCCCACCACCAGCCAGAAGAACACCAGGTAGTACAGCGCCAGCGGCGTGTCGAAGCGGATCGCGCCAATCGGTTCGGGCGCCGGGATGCCCATGATGCCCACGGTACCGTGCGTCAGCCCTTCCCACTTTTCGATCACCAGAAACATGATGTAACCCACGCACAGCGTGAAGATCGAGAAGTAGTGCCCCTTGAGCCGCAGCGACAGGATGCCGATGAAGTAGCCCAGGAACGCCGTGACCACGCCCGACAGCGCAAAGGCGCCCCAGAACGACCAGCCGTGGTCCACCGTGAGGATGCCCACGGTGTAGGCCCCCACGGCCATGAAGCCCGCGTGCGCCAGGTTGAACTGCCCGGTATAGCCGGTGATGAGGTTCAGCCCGATGGTGGCAATGGCGAAGATATAGGCCGTGCCCATCACCGTGAGGTGGTAGTCGTTGCCCGTGAACAGCGGAAACAGCAGGCCCGCGGCCAGCAGCAGGGCCCAGCCCAGTTTGCCTTGGAGATAAGCCATGGTCAGCGCACTCCCTTGGTGAACAGGCCCTGCGGGCGCAGCGACAAAATAAACACCAGCAGCATGAAAGCGATGATGTCTTTGTAGTCGGTGGAGATGTAGAAGGCGCCAAAGCTCTCGGCAAACCCGATGATCAGGCCGCCCACAATGGCACCCGGCACGCTGCCCATGCCGCCCAGGATGATGATGACGAACGCCTTGGTGATCACCAGGTGCCCCATGGCCGGGTACACGAGGTTGATGGGCGCATACAGCGTGGCCGCCACGGCGGCAAGCACACCCGAGATGGCGAAGGTGAGCATGGCCACGCGGTTGGCGTCAATGCCCACCAGTGAAGCGCCATCGCGGTTCTGCGCCATGGCGATGATGGTCGAGCCCATCACCGTCTTCTTCAGGAACAGGTGCAGCACCACCATCAGCGTGAACGCGGCGCCGATGATCAGCAGGCGCTGCACCGGCGCCGTAACGCCCGCCAGCTCGATGATGCCGTTGTAGGGCGTCTGCATGCGGTGGAAGTCGGCGCCCCAGATGGCCTGCGCGGCAGCCTCCAGAAACAGCAGCACGCCGATGGCCGCGATCATGGGGTGCAGGCCCGAGGCGTTGCGCAGCGGGTGGAACACCAGCCGCTCGGCCAGCACCGCGATCAAGGCCACGCACAGGGCGGAGCCCCCCATGGCCAGCCAGTAGTTCCAGCCCCAGGCCGACATGAGGTGGAAGGACGCGAAAGCGCCGAACATGTAGAAGGCGCCGTGGGCAAAGTTGGGCACGTGCAGGATGCCGTACACCAGCGTCAGGCCCAGGGCCACCAGGCCATAGATACCGCCCAGCGTCAGGCCGTTGAGCACCTGTTGCAAAAACATTTCCATCACCTGGCCCTCCTGGCGGTGGAATGGGCAGGGCACCAGGCCCGCCCATCATGCTGCGGCGACCTTGCCCTGCGGGCATCTGGCCCCAAGTCCGGGAGTTTCTGCATCATCTGGCTCCTGAAGGTTGTCCGGGCGTTACGCGCCGGAATTTGAGGTGAGTGCCGACACAGCTTAGCGCGCGACATACGTGGCCAGAGGATGAATTCTGCATTGCGGAACGACTGCAGGGTAAACACCCATGAACGAACGGCACTTGGAGTCGCACAGATGACTTTTGGCAGCTGTTACTGATTTTTGCATCCGTCTTTCGGGTCCCGCCCCGCAACCAGCAGGCGCCTACATTCCGTATTGCAGAATACCGAATGGCACGTCAGCCCCTTCGGCCCAGCACATGGAACCGCTCGGATTTGCAGCGATCACCGCTATCGGTTTGCGGTGCGTTTCAGTTGTGGTTTCAGCGCCTGCCAGTCGAGAACGACCTGTGATGTTCCAAACCCGGGACTGGTTTTGTGGTCATTTGCGCGCCATCGGCCACGGCAAGGACGTGATCATCCGCGGCGGCGACAACATTCCGGTGGTCTAGGTCGAATCGCTGCTCTGCCGCCACCCGGCCAACGCCATGGCCGCCATCGTGGCCTACCCCCGACGAGCGCCTGGGCGAGCGCGTCTGCGCCGTGGTGGCGCCCAAGCCCGGGCAAGCCATTGTCCCGCCACGACTGGTGCAGATTCTGAAAGACCAGAAGACTGCCGAGCAGTACATCCCCGAGCGCCTGATCGCGCACGATGCGATGCCCTCCACACCGTCTGGAACGATCAAGAAGTTCAAGCATGCGCGACATGCTGCGCGAAGAAAGCCTGCAGCCACCGTCACCCCCCGGCAATCGGGCTTCAGACCAGCTGAAATCCCTTGCCCTGCAAACGCACGGGTGCGCCTTCGGGCACAGGTTGCGCGCGCGTGAAGCGGCGCACCGAGCCATCGTCCATGCGAACGCGCACCTCGTACACCGTCTGGGTGCGGGTGCGCTGCTCTACCGTGTGGCCCACGTAACCGCCGCCCACAGCGCCCAGCACCGTGGCGGCTGTGCGGCCCGAGCCCTTGCCCACCTGGTTGCCCACTACCGCGCCCAGCACGCCACCAGCTACCGCGCCCACGCCCGTGGCGGGGGCTGCGTGCTGCACGGCCTGCACCGATTCAATGCGGCCGCAAACCGCACACACCGGGGCCCGGGCCATTTCATGGCGCGCATCCCGCCCGGGGGCTTCGTCGTACCGCGACTGCTGCGGCGCTTGCGGGTAAGCGCGGGCGGCAGCCCGTTGCACCGGCGCTGGGGCAAGCGCCCGGCTTGCTCCGTATTCAGGAGCTGCTTGCGCACGCTGGTTAAGCGCTACAGGCCTTTTTTCATCAATGATTTCTGACTCTGGCGTGCGCGGCGCAGGCGACGCCAGGGCCTCGCGTTCGGACACCGCGCCCGGGCGCTGCTGCGCCACCAGGGTTGCGCCCAGCGCCAGCACGCACAGGCCCAGCGCGGCAATGGCCGCCCACAGCCATTTCAGTGGAACGCCTGCCGGGGTTGTGGCCAAGGGTGCGCTGGGCACCGCAGAGGGGGTTGGTTGCATGGTTGTTGCCTTTCTCGACAGATCGAAACGTTCGTCTGCAACACGGGTCGCAGGTCTGCCTTGAAGTTACACACTGCGCTGCTCGGAACGCGCACCACCCATGTAAGCGGGGGTAAGAACCTTCAGCAATCTCTCATTGCGGCGCGGTGGGACCCAGCGCTTCTTCGTAGGCACGCGCGCACCCGGCAGAAAACAGCAGCACCGCCGACGAGAAATAGATCCACATCAGCAGCACCACCAGCGACCCCGCCGCCCCGTAGGCCGAAACCACCGCCGCAGTCGACAGATAGACCGCCAGCACATGCCGCCCCGCCGTGAACAGCGAGGCCCCCATGAACGCACCCAGCCACAGATACCGCAGCCGGGGCTTGGGGCCCGCGCTCATGCGCATCAGGCCCACAAATAGGGCCGCGCACACGGCAAACGAGGTGGCTTCGTTGAGCACCCGCAGCAGTGGAGCGATGGGCAACCAGTTGCCTGCCCAGCCCGTGAACAGGTTCAGCAGCGTCGAGACGGCCAGCGACACCAGCAGAAGAAAGCCAAACGCCAGCACATAGGCCACGCCGCGCAGGCGCAGCGAAGCACCGTGCCACCACGGCAGCGGGGGCACCTCATCGTGCCCGTGGGTCCACAGCCGCTGCAGCGCAGACTGCAGCTCGCCAAACACCCCGGTGGCGCCAAACAGCAGCACCAAAAAGCCCAGCAACGAGGCCAGCAACCCCTGCGAGGGCTCCTGGGCGCTGCTCAGGGCCTGGCGAATCACCGCCGCACCCTGCTCGCCCACGATGGTGCCAATCTGCGCAATCAACCCCTGCTGCAGGCTGTCGCGGTCCAGCCACCAACCCAGCCCGGCCACCAGCAGCACCAGCAAAGGCGCCAGGCTCAGGATGCCGTAAAACGACATCGCCGCGCTCATGCGGGCGCCGTCGGCATCTGCCCACAACCACACCGCCCGCCGCACGGGAAGCAGCATACGGACGCGGTGCACCACCGCCAGCGCGGGCTTGTCATCTTGAGGGGCATTCATGCGCGCAAGCCTACAGGCATACGGCCTGGTTGCCCATCAGACAGACAGGGAAGCCGGGGTAGTCCACCTCCCACAGCAACGCCTGCCCGGTGGGCTGCAGCGGTGCCGGGCTGCGCTGCGCTTCAAGGCGCTGAACAAGGCACGGCGTAACGCACGGGCGACCGCACCCCGGGGCACCACCGTACACTCGGCCTGAAGTTGGGCAGTCAAGAAAACAGGACACCATTTATGCAGATTCGCTGCGCACTCGTCGGCATGCCCGGCTCGGGCAAATCCACCGTCGGCCGGCAGCTGGCCCACCGGGCCGGGGTGCCGTTCATTGACCTGGACCATTGGCTGGAAAAGACCATTGGCACCACCATCCGCAGCTTCTTCGAGACGGAAGGCGAGGCACGCTTTCGCGACCTTGAGGCGCAGGCACTGGCCGAAATCACGCAGCAGCCCGGCGGCATGGTGCTGTCCACCGGCGGCGGCGCCGTGCTGCGCCCCGAAAACCGCGAGGTGCTGCGCCAGTTTGGCAACGTGCTGTATCTGCGCGCATCGCCTGAAGAAATCTTCAAACGCGTCAAGCACGACAAAACGCGCCCCCTGCTGCAGGGCGGCAACCCCATGGGAAAGCTGCGCGACCTGTACGCCCAACGCGACCCCCTGTACCGGGAAACCGCGCACTACGTCATCGAGACAGGGCGGCCGTCGGTGAGCACGCTGGTCAACATGGTGATGATGCAGCTGGAGATGGCGCAAAGCGCTGTGGTGGCTGCGCCATCCACCCCCGGCACCGAGCAGCCCTCTGACACCGCCCCCTGAAACGAAAAAAGGGGGCCCAAGCCCCCTTGGTGCGATCACCGCACCGGAACGATACAGGTTCTCACGCTTGTTTTTGCTTGCGGCGCGATGCAGCCGCCGCACCCGCCAGGGCCAGGCCCAGCAGGGCCAGGGAGCCCGGCTCGGGAACCTGAATGGACTCCACCTTCACCACCATGTCCTGGAAGTCATTGTCGGTGCCGTCTTCAAAGGCAAAAATCCAGTTGGTCGATGTGCCGCCCTGGAACGCCAGAAAATCGGTGACTCCGCCCTGGTTCAGGCTGTCAATGGAATAGGCGATTTTTCCCGCACCTGTGGCGAAATAAAAGCCGAAGCTGTCGGGATTGATCAGCGCGTTGGAGAAGAGGCCGCAATTGACCTGTGTGCCGCACGCGCTCTGGAAGGTGGGGCCAGCGGAAATGATCATCTGACCATCGCCGATCCCGATGCCGACGGCACTTTGCTGCAGTGTGTTGGGCGCCCCTACCGCACCGCCAAAAAACAGGTCAACGGTGTAAATGCTGGAGGTATCGGTACCAAACCACATGCCAAATTTCTGGCTGGCAGCGCCACCGGTCTGTTCGATGATCAACGTAGGAATGGTGGTGGCCGAACCCGTCGCAGAGCCCCACAGGCCTGCCGCGCTCTGGTTGTTGGCCGCGCTCACCGCGCCGGTGCCAAACACGCTGTTCAAAACGGTTTGCAGTGATTGCTCGCCTGCAGGGGTGGCACCAAGAACCACGGGGCGCACGTTGGTGTTGACAATCGGCACCGCATGAACGGCTGCAGAAATGAACATGCCGGCGACGATGGCTGCAACGGTTTTGAATTTCATGGCCTGAACCCCTTGTATGTAACCACTGAAAACTGCGGTTTCAACTTACAAAAGCACACACCATGCCATCCAATGAAATCAATGACTTACGCGAAAATTTACCTCGGATTGTAAAAATATCCGACGCCTTTTACCCCTTTGGCATCAGCCCCCGCTGACGAACAAAAGCCCCGCATGCGGGGCTTTTGACTTTTCATAGAAAACGGCTTCTAGCGCTTTAGCAGCAAGCGCCACCAGCTATTAATTACATAGCATCACAAGTTCGGGGCCAGCAGCCTTGCCAGCACCGCCTCGTCCATCCCACGGCGCAGGGCCATGTCGTGCACCTGGTCTTCGCCGATCTTGCCCACGTTGAAATACACGGCCTCGGGGTGGCCGATGTAGAAACCGCTCACGCTGGCGGCGGGGGTCATGGCCAGGCTCTCGGTGAGGGACATGCCGATCTCCTGGCACTGCAGCTGCTGGAACAGGGCGGTCTTGGCGCTGTGGTCAGGGCAGGCCGGGTAGCCGGGCGCGGGGCGGATGCCAACGTATTTCTCGGCGACCATGTCGTCGCTGGTGAGTGCCTCGCCAGCGGCATAGCCCCACAGGTCGGTGCGCACGCGGTGGTGCAGGCATTCGGCAAAGGCCTCGGCCAGGCGGTCGGCCAGGCTTTTGAACAGGATGGCCGAGTAGTCGTCCAGCGCGTCGATGAAGGCTTTTTCCTTCTTCTCGATCCCTAAGCCCGCCGTGACGGCAAACATGCCTGCGTAGTCGGCGATGCCACTGCTTTTGGGGGCCACAAAATCGGCCAGGCAGCGGCTGGGCCGCGTCACGCCGTCGATCACATGCTTTTCGGTCTGCTGGCGCAGGCCATACCAGGTCATGGCGACTTCGGTGCGGGTGTCGTCGGTGTAGAACTCGATGTCGTCATCATTCACGCTGTTGGCGGGCAGCAGCGCCATCACCCCGCTGGCGGTGAGCCAGCGGCCTTCAATGATTTTCTTGAGCATGGCCTGGCCGTCGGCAAACACCCGCGAGGCCTCCACGCCCACCACCTCGTCGGTCAGGATGGCGGGGTACGGGCCGGCCAGGTCCCAGGTCTGGAAGAACGGGCCCCAGTCGATGTATCTGGCCAGTTCGGTCAGGTCGAAGTTCTTGAACACGCGGCGCCCCAGGGCGCGCGGCACGGCGGGCTGGTAGGCCGACCAGTCCACGGGCGTCTTGTTGGCGCGCGCCTTGGCCAGTGGCCACAGGGGCGTGGCCTTTTTGTTGGCGTGCTGGGTGCGCACCTTGTCGTAGTCGGCGTTGATCTCTGCCACATAACTTTCGACGCTGTCGCCCAGCAGGCTTTGCGCCACGCTCACGCTGCGCGAGGCATCGGGCACATAGACCACGGGGCCTTCGTAGTGCGGCGCAATCTTGACGGCCGTGTGCACGCGCGAGCAGGTGGCGCCGCCAATCAGCAGCGGAATCTTCTTGATGCGAAAGTGCTCGTCTTTCTGCATCTCGCCGGCCACATACTGCATCTCTTCAAGGCTGGGCGTGATGAGGCCCGAGAGCCCCACGATGTCGGCGCCCTCGACCTTGGCACGCGCCAGAATCTCGTGGCAGGGCACCATCACGCCCATGTTCACCACCTCGAAGTTGTTGCACTGCAAGACCACGGTGACGATGTTCTTGCCGATGTCGTGCACATCGCCCTTCACCGTGGCGATGATGATCTTGCCCTTGGTCTTGACGTCGCCCCCGGCGGCTTCGAGCTGGCGCTTTTCTTCCTCGATGTAGGGCAGCAGGTGCGCCACGGCCAGCTTCATCACGCGGGCGCTTTTCACCACCTGGGGCAAGAACATCTTGCCGGCGCCAAACAGGTCGCCCACCACGTTCATGCCGTCCATGAGCGGGCCTTCAATCACATGCAGCGGGCGCCCACCCTTGGCCAGGATGGCGCGGTAGGCCTCTTCGGTGTCTTCGGTGATGAAGTCGGTGATGCCGTGCACCAGCGCGTGCGACAGGCGCTCGCCCACGGTCCTGGGGTGCTCGGGCGTGCCGCGCCATTCGAGTCGCTTGCTTTCGTCCTTGGCACCGCTCTTGGCGGTTTCGGCGATCTCGACCAGGCGCTCACCCGGGGAGACGTAAGGCTCCCCTTCGGGGATCCGGGGGCGGCGGTTGAGCACCACGTCTTCCACGCGCTCGCGCAGCACGGGTTCCAGGTCGTCGTACACGCCCACCATGCCCGCGTTGACGATGCCCATGTCCATGCCCGCCTGGATGGCGTGGTACAGGAACACGGTGTGGATGGCTTCGCGCACGGGGTCGTTGCCGCGAAAGGAAAAGCTCACGTTGCTCACGCCGCCCGAGACCTTGGCGCCCGGCAGGTTCTGCTTGATCCAGCGCGTGGCGTTGATGAAATCGACCGCGTAGTTGTTGTGCTCTTCAATGCCGGTGGCCACGGCGAAGATGTTGGGGTCAAAAATGATGTCTTCGGGCGGGAAACCCACCTCGTCGACCAGGATGCGGTAGGCGCGCTCGCAGATTTCGATCTTGCGCTCGTAGGTGTCGGCCTGGCCTTTTTCGTCAAACGCCATCACCACGGCGGCGGCGCCATAGCGGCGCACCAGGCGCGCCTCGTGCCGGAACTTTTCCTCGCCCTCTTTCATGGAAATCGAGTTGACGATGCCCTTGCCCTGGATGCAGCGCAGCCCGGCCTCGATCACCTCCCACTTGGAGCTATCGACCATGATGGGCACGCGCGCAATGTCGGGCTCGGAGGCGATCAGCTGCAGAAAGCGCACCATGGCGGCCTTGCTGTCGAGCATGGCCTCGTCCATGTTGATGTCGATGACCTGCGCACCGTTTTCGACCTGCTGGCGCGCCACGGCCAGGGCCTCTTCGTACTGGCCATTGAGGATCATGCGGGCAAACGCCTTGGAGCCGGTGACGTTGGTGCGCTCGCCAATGTTGACGAACAAGGCGCCCTCGCCAATGGACACCGGCTCCAGGCCGGACAGCTTCATGGGGGGCAACGAAATAGCAGACATAGGGCTCACCTGTGCAGAAACAGCGGAATAACAGGTGAGCGTCGTTGCGAAGAAAAGGCCCCAAGCCTGACGGTGCCACCGTTCATCCGGTGGGCCGCTGCAACGCTCCTTGGGAGCCGGCAATTTTACGTGCAGCCCGGCCGCTCGTGCAGGGGGCCGCCGCGAGGGCGTTTCGCGCGACGGCCAGCCCGGGCGGGTCGCTGCATCAAATTCAGATAAAAAACGGCTGAAGCCCTTGTGTAGAAAGCGCCAGCAGCTATGCTAAAGATAGCGACCGATTCCGACACCGGTGCAGGGGGTTTACGCGGCGCCCTGTGCCGAAGCAGGCAGCCCAAACACGCGGTCAAACGCCCAGTTGAAGACAAAGGTGTAGCAAAGAAAGAAGACGATGAGCGCAAGGTCCATCACAAAGGCCTCCCACAGGCTCACCTTGAACCACCAGGCAAACAGCGGCACCAGCGTGAAGACCAGCCCGCCCTCGAACCCGATGGCGTGCGCCACCCGGCGCGCCACGCTGCGCCCGCGCACGCGCTGGCGCGATTCCCAGCGCTCGAATGCCCAGTTGAACACCACATTCCACAGCACGGCAATGGCCGACGCAGCAGCCGCCACCACACCCGAATGCCCGGCGCCCTGCCCGGTCAGTTGCGCCAGCCCCGCAGTGGCCACCGCAATGGCGATCAGCTCGTACAACGTGACGAAGACGACGCGACGCCAGGGGCCCTGCAGTCCGGGGGCAGGCGTATGGGCGGCAGCGGGGGAAGTCTGGATGGTGGGCATGGCGGCGACTTTATGTGCGTATTACTGATACATAAAGTCAGCTTGTTTCAGTTTTTCTGATAATTGAGCCCATGGCTTTTTCTTCTGACAGCGTGCAGGTGTTTTTGGCGGTGCTGGACCGGGGTTCGTTTTCGGCGGCCGCGCGCGCGCTTTCGCGGGTGCCGTCGGCCGTGAGCATGACCATTGCGCACCTGGAGGCCGAGCTCAATGTGCAGCTTTTCGACCGCAGCGGGCGCGAGCCCCGCCCCACCGCCGCCGCCCGCGCACTGGAGCCCCAGGCGCGGCTGCTGGCCGGGCAGTTGCAGCAGCTCAACGCCCAGGCGCTGGCCCTCACCCAGGGGCTGGAAGAGCGGCTGACGCTGGCCATTGCCCCCGAGCTGCTGGCCGCCCGCTGGACGGGTCCGCTGGCTGCGTTGGCATCGGAATACCCGCTGCTGCAGGCAGAGGTGCTGGCCGCGCCGCAGGTGGATGCGCTGGCGCTGCTGCACAGCGGGCGGGCGCAGCTGGCGCTGGTGTTCGAGCGGCCCAGCATCGACGGGCGCGAGGGTTTTCAAGAGGTGGGCAGCGAAACCCTGGTGGCCGTGATGGCCAGCCAGCACCCGGTGCTGGCCGCCGCACGCGCCGCCGCAGCCGCGCGGGGCGAGGCACCCGAGCGCGCCCTGCTGCGCGAAGAACACCTCACCACCACGCGCCAGATCGTGGTGGCAAGCCGCGACCTGGCGCAGACCGACCCCCGCTTTGTGTTTGCCCGCCACCACTGGCGCACCGACAACCACCTGGCCGCGCTGGGCCTGATCGAAGCCGGGCTGGGCTGGGGCTGGCAGCCGCGCGCGCTGGTGCAGCCGCGCATCGCTGCCGGGTCGCTGGTGGAGATGCCGTTTGAAAACCTCAGCAACGGCGTAGCGCTGTGGGTGGACGTGGTGTGGTCCAAAGAGCGCCCGCTGGGCCTGGGTGCGCGGCGCTTCGTGCAGCTGATTGCGCAGCAAGGCGGATCGGACGCGACGGCATGAATACTGATTAAAAATAGGCTGCAGCGCTTATACAGAAAGCGCAAACAGCTATGATTTGTATAGCAATTAATGTCGCGCTTTTGCGGAAAGCGCGCATTGACCCCCCCGCCACATTGCGCCAAGCTGGCAGCCCAACCCCAAGAAAACAGCCATGAGCAACTCTCCCTTTCAAAGCAACAACAAAGGCCTGACCAAGCGCTGGGCCGCTTGGCAGCCCCGCCCGGCCAATGGCTCCGGCCCCAGGCCGGTCTCGCTGAAGGATTTCGACCCCGACGCCACGCCGTTCATGGACGGAGAAAAGGCGCAGGGCAAAGAAGACGTGCAGGCCCTGGCCATTGAACTCGACGCACTGCAAAACCTGCTGTACGCCGACCGGCGCTACAAGCTGCTGGTGCTGCTGCAGGGCACCGATGCTTCGGGCAAGGACGGCACCGTGCGCGGTGTGTTTGGCAGCATGAGCGCCCTCGGTGTGCACGCCGTGGGCTGGAAGGCGCCCACCGAACCCGAGCGCGCGCACGACTACCTGTGGCGCATCCACCAGCGGGTGCCCGGTGCCGGTGAGCTGACGGTGTTCAACCGCAGCCACTATGAAGACGTGCTGGTGCCGGTGGTCAACGACTGGATCACACCCGAGCAGCACCGCCAGCGCCTGGCCCACATCAACGACTTTGAACGCATGCTCAGCGAAACCGGCACGGTCATCGTGAAGTTCATGCTGCACATCAGTTACGAAGAACAGCGCGAGCGCCTGCAAGAGCGCCTGGACGACCCCGCCAAGCACTGGAAGTTCGACATGGGCGACATCGCCGTGCGCAAGCAGTGGGCCGATTACCAGAAAGCCTACGAAACGCTGCTGTCGGCCACGCACACCCCCTGGGCGCCCTGGACCATCGTGCCATCCAACTCCAAAACCCACCGCAATCTGATGATCGCCACCGTGCTGCGCGAGGTGCTGCAAAACCTGGACCTGAAGTACCCGCCCGGCGACCCGGCGCTGGAGCATTTCACGGTGGAATAAACCGGTTCAACACCATGAATGGCTGCAGCACAATACTGGTAAGCGGTTGTAGCTATCTTTTAGTGAGCAAATAGGGCGACATTGGAGCGTTGGCGAATTATGCAAACGGCGCATAACTCCGTAACACTCCGGCCTTGGACAGGTGGGCGGGGCAGGCATAAGCTTGCTGGCTTGAACACATCCCACAAGGAACCACCGCCATGACGCTTTCCACCGGAACGCCCGGCAGCATCGCCAGCACCCACACCCTGCCGTCGTACCTCGACGCCAACCACCTCGGCCCATGGGGCAACTACCTGCAGCAGGTAGACCGGGTCACACCCTACCTGGGCAGCCTGGCCCGCTGGGTGGAAACGCTCAAGCGCCCCAAGCGCATCCTGATCGTGGACGTGCCCATTGAAATGGACAACGGCACCATTGCCCACTTCGAGGGCTACCGCGTGCAGCACAACCTGAGCCGCGGCCCCGGCAAGGGCGGCGTGCGTTTTCACCAGGACGTGACGTTGTCGGAAGTGATGGCGCTGTCGGCCTGGATGTCGGTGAAGAACGCTGCGGTGAATGTGCCCTACGGCGGCGCCAAGGGCGGCATCCGCGTGGACCCCAAGAAGCTCTCGATGGGTGAGCTGGAGCGCCTGACGCGCCGCTATACCAGCGAGATCGGGCTGCTGATTGGCCCATCCAAGGACATTCCCGCGCCCGACGTGAACACCAACGGCCAGATCATGGCCTGGATGATGGACACGTACTCGATGAACACCGGCGCCACCGCCACCGGCGTGGTCACCGGCAAGCCGGTGGACCTGGGCGGCTCGCTGGGCCGCGTCGAGGCCACCGGCCGCGGCGTGTTCACCGTGGGCGTGGAGGCCGCCAAGCTGACCGGCATGCCAATCGAAGGCGCGCGCCTGGCCGTGCAGGGCTTTGGCAACGTGGGCGGCACCGCAGGCAAGCTGTTTGCCGAAGCCGGTGCCAAGGTGGTGGCCGTGCAGGACCACACCGGCACCATTTACAACGCCAGCGGGCTGGATGTGCCCGCCCTGCTGGCCCATGTGAAGGCGCGCGGCGGCGTGGGCGGCTTTGCCGGCGCCGAAGCCATGGCCAACGACGACTTCTGGGCGGTGGACTGCGAAATCCTCATCCCCGCGGCGCTGGAAGGCCAGATCACCAAGGACAACGCGGGACAGATCAAGGCCAAGATGGTGATCGAGGGCGCCAACGGCCCCACGACGACCGAGGCCGACGACATCCTGCACGACAAGGGCGTGCTGGTGCTGCCCGACGTGATCGCCAACGCCGGTGGCGTGACGGTGAGCTACTTTGAGTGGGTGCAGGATTTCTCCAGCTTCTTCTGGAGCGAGGACGAGATCAACGCGCGCCTGGTGCGCATCATGCAAGAGGCCTTTGCGGGCATCTGGCAGGTGGCCCAGGAGCACAAGGTGAGCCTGCGCACCGCCACCTTCATCGTGGCCTGCCAGCGCATCCTGCATGCGCGCGAGATGCGCGGTTTGTACCCCTGATCGCAGCCGGATTCGGGTAGTCGGGCTGGCTACCCGGTGACGTCTTTTCCGCCCGGTTCCGCGACTGACGGATCAGGCACCTCGGCTCCCAAAGCCACCGAGGGCGCCACCGCCCCCACGCAGTGCAGCGCCAGGCAAAAGGGCTGCTCGCACTCGGCCCGCCCGGCATAGGGGCAGCCGGGGGTGTGGCACAGCCCGCGTTCACCGCTGCGGGCCTTGTCTTCTTCGCGCGGTACCTGCCCGCTGGCTTGCAGGGCGGCCATCTGCACCCAGGGGTCCAGGCGCATTTGCATGTCACGCCCATACACCTGGGCCGCCTGCTGCGGCTGAAAATCCATCACCAGCAGCGCGCTGGTGCGCGCGGCAGCGGGCTCGGTGCCCTGCAACACCAGCGCCACCACGCCCGACTGCAGGGCCTGTGGCGGTCCGGCAAACGCGGCCTGCAACGGTGCGGCTGAAGCCGTGGCTGCGGGCGCCGCAGCCAGGGACGGTGACTGGGCCTGCAACCACGCCGCCGGCACCCGCAGCGTCAGCGAGAAACCGCGTGCACCCTCGGGCGTGAGCACCGATCCCTGGCGCACCAGCCAGTTTTGCATTGGCGGCAACAAGGCGTCATCACGGCCGTCCAGCGCACGGGCCAGATCGGCAGGCCAGGGTTGCGCCCGCGTTACCTGCTGGGGCAACACCGAGGCCGTGAGCTGCTGCACCAGGGCGCCCACCATGCTGCGCAGCGGCGCAGGCAACCCGCTGGTGGGCCAGGCAGGCAGCAGGGGCGCAGCGCTGGAGGGGGCACCCAAACCCTGGGACGACAGCGGTGATGTGTGTTGTGCACCGGTGCCTGCGCGTTCGCCAGAACCCGCCAGGACCGATGGCGCATCGCCCAGGCCTTGCCGGGCCTGAGGCGACAGGCTCACACGGTCCGTTTGCGCAGGCAGTGGTGGCTGCGCGAACGCAGAAGCCACCTGGGAAGGCACTGCGGGCGTGCCCGGCGCGGGCGCCCCCGGCAACGCCTCTGGGGCTGGCAACGGCGCAGCCCCTTCGCGCTCGCCCCCCAGCAGCATGGCCTGCCGCTGCACAGCCGCTTGCGCCAGCGCCTGTGCCACGGGCGGCTGGGGGGTGCGGGGAGGATCCATGCGGATGGACATGGCAGGGCTAAATGTTGTGACAGGGTGCGCGCCAAGGGTTCAGTGCGCCACAGATTTTGCGGGGTTTGGCAGCCGTTGGCTACTGCAGGCGCCCCGATGCGGTGGCAGACCCCCGCCACACGACGCGGCAGTGTGGCCGCTGCGTCACTCGACCCGGTTCCACTCCAGCGCACGGCTGCGCCAGTGTTCTTCGATGGTCTGGGTGAAGTCGGCACGCACCAGCTTGGCCCGCTGCTCCAGCCAGTCGGCGTTCTCGCGCCGGATCACGATGCCTTCGAGGTTGCCCTGGCGAAACTGGCTGTGCGTGGCGTGCACCCGTTCGCGCAACTGGTCCAGATCCACCGGCCCGGCATGCAGGCATGGCACGGTCGCGAACCCCATGCGCGCCGCCCATGCGTTGCGCCGCGTGGTGCTCCAAAACCGGCCGGTGCTGCGGTCGTACACATCAAACAGCAGCCACCAATCGGGCAGCGCGGCGTAGTCGAGTGAGTGGCGGGCGGCGCACCATTCACCAAACGCCACCAGGTCGGTGCCCAGCGCATCAAACAGCTTGTCTTCGTGTGCGGCCAGCCAGGGGCCGAGCCGGGCAAACTGGCCATGAAAGGGCTGCGGCAGATACTGCCCGCGGTTTTGCGCGCGCAGCACACCGTCGGGCGACACCGAAAAACCCAGGTTGGCGCCATCGAGCTTTTCTTCCAGCACCACCTCGCCGGCCAGCAGCTCGTGCGCCTCGTCGGGCGAAAGCACCTTGTCGTCGCGTGGCGCGCCGGTGGCCAGCCACGCAATGTGCGGGGTGTGCGGGAAACGGAAGAAATCAGTCATATCGAGCCTTTTTTCCATGCTTGGTGTGCCAACGCGCCACCAGCCAGTCGTTCAACAAATTCTCTACTTCCAGGCCCACCACCCGCAGTGCCTTCTGGCAGTCGAGCCAGTCGGTGTCGCTGGCATTGGTGAGCTTGCAGGCGCTGCCCAGTTCGAGCGCGGCCAGGGCGGCCGCCACCATCTTGCGGTCGGCCAGATCGGTCACGGCGCTGGCCAGATCCGGCGGCAGCACGGCATTGCCATCGGCATCGGGCTGCACATCGACCCAAACCACTTCGTTGTGGTCGATCTTGTGCATCATCACCAGCCAGCCATAGTCCTGCTCAGAGAGCTTGTGCCCGTATTCGCCGCACACCTGCCAGCCGGCGTCGAGCACGGCGTGGCGCGTGGGGTCTGCCTCAAAGGCCTCCAGCCAGTCAAACACGCGTTGGCGCAGGGCGGCGTCGTCCACCGGTGTGCCCTCGGGGCGAAAGGGCGATCCGACATCGACCGCGCTGGCCACGATCAGCACGTTGGTGTCCACCAGCCGTGAGGCCGGCAGCGGCCCGCGGCTGTCAGGCTCCGCCACCGGCGGCCTCCCGCATGCGCTGCGCCCGGGCGCGCGCCTGCTCGCGCGCCTCGCCCATGGCATCGCCAAAAAAGCGCGGCGGCCAGTTGCGCACGGCGCCAAATTCGTCCACTTCGAGCGGCACCAGCACGGCGTTGGCGCCCTGCCGCTCCACAAACAGCATCTGGCATTGCGCGGTGGTCGTCTGGCGGCGCGCCAGCAGGGTCTGCATGCGTCGAAACAGGTGCTCGGAATGCGTCTCCACCAGAAACTGCACCCGGCGCTGCTGGCTGACTTCAGCAAACAGCTCGGCCAGCACCGCCTGGGCCAGCGGGTGCAGATGGATCTCGGGCTCTTCGAGCAGCACCGTGCTGCCGGGCGGCACGCTGTAGGCCACCGTGAGCACCGGCAGCACCTGCGCCACACCCACCCCCACGTCGCGCAGGTTGGCAGCCACGCCATCCTTGTGCACCAGCAGTTCGTAGCGGCTGGAGCGCCCCAGCTGGCGCACCTCGATGCGGTCGGCCAGGCCCATGCGCTGCAGCCCCGCCGACACGCTGCGCAACACCGCGCCCTGCCCCGCGCCCGGCTGCAAGGCATCGGACAGCAGGGCGTTGATGGCCTGCTGGCCCTCGGCCCCCACAGAGCCCGAACCGCCCTTGTTCCACACCTGGTCGCGCGCGGGCCGCTGGCGCAGCGGGCCCAGGTAAACAATGGCCTCCAGCTCGCGGCGCAGGGCCAGGCTCAGGTCTTGCAGATGGGCGCCATCGGGGCCCAGCAGGGCAATGGCCTCGGCCGAGAATGCAATCGAGCGCTCGGGTGCCAGGTGCAGCCCCTTGCCGCGTGGCCGGGGTTCGCCATCCACCCACACCGCATAGGCCCCGCGCTCCCGGCGCACAGCCCGAAACTCCCGCGCCACGGTGGACAGCGACAGCGCCTGCACCACCACGGCGCCGCTGGCCGTCTGGCCATAGCTGCAGGCAAAGCGGCCCTGGCGCACGCGTTCGCCCTCGGGGCGCTCGAATTCCAGCACGATCTCAAACTGGCGCGGGGTCGCGCCGTGCGCCAGCACCGCGTCAAAGCTGCCCAGGCTGACCATGTCGTGGGCCTCGTCGCCCCCCAGGTTCAGGTGCACCGTGCGATCAGGCGCCGCCGCGGTCTGCTTGAGCAGCAGCAGGCTTTGCAGCAAGGTGGATTTGCCCGACGAATTGCTGCCCAGCAGCATGGTGACCGGCGCCAGCCGCACGCTGCCACTGTCGCGCCAGGCCTTGAGGTTCTTGAGCTGCAGGTGCTTGATCATGTGCGTCGATTCGCCGCGCCAGCGCGGCAGGTGGTGGGCTGCGGGCTAACGCCCGCTTCGGGCCGGTTCAGGCCAATGCGGTGGGCTCGCGGTAGAAAAGTTGCCGCGTCTTCACCGGCGCCACGGCCTTGGCAATGGCGCCAATGTGGTCCGGCGTGGTGCCGCAGCAGCCGCCCAGAATGTTCACCAGCCCCTCGGCGGCGAACTCGTGCACCAGGCGGCTGGTGATCTCCGGCGTTTCGTCAAAGCCCGTGTCGCTCATCGGGTTGGGCAGACCCGCGTTGGGGTAGCAGCTGATGAATGTGTCCTCGGCCACCCGGTTGAGCTCCTGGATGTAGGGGCGCATCAGCGTGGCGCCCAGGGCGCAGTTCAGCCCAATGGCCAGCGGGCGCGCATGGCGCACGCTGTGCCAGAAGGCGGTGACGGTCTGGCCCGACAGGATGCGGCCCGAGGCGTCGGTGACGGTGCCGCTGATGATGAGCGGCAGGCGCTCGCCGCTCTTTTCAAAGAACTCATCAATCGCAAACAGCGCCGCCTTGGCGTTGAGCGTGTCGAAAATCGTCTCGACCAGCAACACGTCGGCGCCACCCTCCACCAGCGCCTCGACCTGCTCGTAATAGGCCGCGCGCAGTTGCTCGAAATCGACATTGCGCGCGCCGGGGTCGTTCACATCGGGGCTGATGCTGGCGGTTTTGGGCGTGGGGCCCAGGGCGCCGGCCACAAAACGCGGCTTGTCGGGTGTGCTGAATTTGTCGCAGGCAGCGCGCGCCAGCTGGGCCGAGCGCAGGTTCATCTCGCGCGCCAGGTGGGCCATCTTGTAGTCCTCTTGCGCGACGGTGGTGGCGCCAAAGGTGTTGGTCTCGATCAGGTCGGCGCCTGCGGCCAAATAGCGCTCGTGGATGTCGCGGATCACATCGGGCCGGGTGATGCTCAGCAGCTCGTTGTTGCCCTTCACATCGCGCGGAAAGTCCTTGAACCGATCGCCCGCGCCATCGGAGCCCGTGTAACCCTCGCCCCGGTACTGCGCCTCGCCCAGCTTGAAGCGCTGGATCATGGTGCCCATGGCGCCGTCGAGGATGACGATGCGTTGGGCAAGGATGGCGGGCAGTTGGGCGGCGCGGGTGTATTGAAGGGCTTGCATAGCCCGCTATTGTAGGAAGCCGGGCCATCCGGCGCCGCCTGAGGACATGTGGCGATGAGGGTGCGCGTCGACTGGCGCGCATGGCGGCGACGCCCAACATCGCTGCCGCCGCGGCAACAGGGCGCACGTCACGGCACACCCGGGCGTGGCGTTCTTTTAAAACCACAAAGAATATTAAGTAAATTTCACATACGAATTGCAATATAATTAACTTTGTTGCAGTCACGTCTCCCGACAGGGTCGTCACCGCAACGCCTGCTTATAGGCGGCAAGCCGCCCCACGCAGGCCGCCATTTGCGACCTCTGTCGCCCAGTGAGTCTGTAGAGCTGCAGCCCACCGCGTCCCTCGATGCTCGCGCAGGCCGCTTTACAAGCCTGCGATCTTGATTGCACCCGATTTCACAGACCGCCATTTCCATGGGCAAGTACGTCGTTTCGCCCTCGACACACCCGACCGACTGCGGCCGCTTCCGCGCCTCCTTCTCGGTCCATCGTTCCCAGGGCAACGGCAGCTATTGCCGTGTGTTCCGTTTTGACAAAGCCTTTGCCTCGCGCGAAGCCGCCCGGCTCTTTGCAGTCACCCAGGGCTGGCTGCAAACGTGCATGCAGCACCCACCCATGTGCTGATGGGTGATCTGCCCACCCCAGATCCAGTTCACCCTTCCTCCTTGCTGCGGACTCCCGATCTGCACGCCCGTACCCCAACGGTGCGCCATTCGTTGCACACCAATATTCAGAAAGGCTCTTCCATGAGTACCAAAATCTACGTGGGCAACCTGCCCTACTCCGTGACCGACTCTAGCCTGCAAAGCAACTTTGCCGAGTTTGGCGGCGTCTCTTCGGCCAAGGTCATGATGGACCGTGAAACCGGCCGCTCCAAGGGCTTCGGCTTTGTGGAAATGGCCTCTGCCGAAGTCGCCCAGGCCGCCATCAGCGCGCTGCACGGCATGTCTGTCGACGGTCGTTCGATCGTCGTGAACCTGGCCCGCCCCCGCGAAGAAGGTGGCGGCTCGGGTGGCTACAGCGCCGCTGGCTACACCGCGGGCAAGCGCTCAGATGTTGGCTACGGTACGGGCGGCTACGGCGGCGGTCGGTACTGATCCCCACACCTTCCTGCGAATGACCGGCTCTGCGGAGCCGGTCTTTTTTTGTCCCGACCAGGGCGCCATGGAGCCAGCGTTACAAGGGCATGGGGCCCAAACCTGCGGAGTGCGCACGGCGCGAGGCCCTCAACGGGTAACGCGGCGCCCGGCGCACAATAAGCCCCTTCGCCAGCGGGCAAGTCTGCCGCGAAAATATTGGTCAAATTGGCCTCTAGCGCTTTATAGATAAGCGCTAACAGCTATCAATTTCAGAGTAATCGTTTGTCTTCTCGCCTGTCCTCCGCCTTGTCCCCTGCCCACACCGTCCTGCACGACGTCTTTGGCTACGAGCAGTTTCGTGGCCCCCAGCAGGACATCGTCGAACATGTGATTGGCGGTGGCGATGCGCTGGTGCTCATGCCCACGGGCGGCGGCAAAAGCCTGTGCTACCAGGTGCCCGCCATCGTGCGCCAGCAGCAGGGGCGCGGGGTGACCATCGTGATCTCGCCCTTGATCGCACTGATGCACGACCAGGTGGGCGCGCTGCACGAGGCGGGGGTGGACGCGGCGTTTTTGAACTCCACCCTGAGTTTTGACGAGGCGCAGGACGTGGAGCTGCGCCTGCAGACCGGCGACATCACGCTGCTGTATGCCGCGCCCGAGCGGCTGAACACGCCGCGTTTCCTGGGCCTGCTCGACAGTCTGTACCAGGGCGGGCACCTCTCGCTTTTTGCCATTGACGAGGCGCATTGCGTGAGCCAGTGGGGCCACGACTTTCGCCCCGAGTACCGCGCGCTCACGGTGCTGCACGAGCGCTATGCGGGCGTGCCGCGCATCGCCCTCACGGCCACGGCCGATGACCTGACGCGCGCCGACATCATCGAGCGGCTGCAGCTTGAAGACGCGCGGCTGTTCATCAGCAGCTTTGACCGGCCCAACATCCGCTACCGCATTGAGGAAAAGAAGGACGTCACCACGCAGTTGCTGCGCTTCATCGAGCGCGAGCACGCGGGCGAGGCGGGCGTGGTGTATTGCCAGTCCAGGAAACGCGTGGAAGAACTGGCCGCCACGCTGTGCGACGCGGGCATCACGGCCCTGCCCTACCACGCGGGCCTGGACACCAAGGTGCGCCAGAAGAACCAGGACCGCTTCCTGCGCGAAGAAGGCATCGTGATGGTGGCCACCATTGCGTTTGGCATGGGCATCGACAAGCCCGACGTGCGCTTTGTGGCCCATGTGGACATGCCCAAGAACATCGAGGGCTACTACCAGGAAACCGGCCGTGCGGGCCGCGACGGACTGAACGCCGATGCCTGGATGGCCTATGGCCTGAACGACGTGGTGAACCAGCGCCGCATGATCGACGAGAGCCCCGCGGGTGAAGAGTTCAAGCAGGCGCTGCGCGGCAAGCTCGATGCACTGCTGGCGCTGGCCGAGGCCACCGATTGCCGACGCGTGCGGCTGCTGGCCTACTTTGGCGAAAAATCCACGCCCTGCGGCAACTGCGACAACTGCCTGAACCCACCGGCGGTGTGGGACGCCACGGATGCCGCGCGCAAGCTGCTGTCCACCATCTACCGCGTGAACCAGGCCAGCGGCATCAGCTTTGGCACCGGGCACATCATGGACATCCTGCGCGGCAAAAAGACCGAGAAGGTGGCGCAGTTCGGGCACGAAAAAATCTCCACCTTCGGCATTGGCGCCGACCTGACCGAGCCCCAACTGCGCGGCGTGCTGCGCCAGCTGATCGCCACGGGTGCCCTGGGCCTGCAGAAGGTGATGCTGGACAGCGGCCACAGCTTTGACACCCTGTGCCTCACCGAAGGATCGCGCGCCGTGCTCAAGGGCGAGGTGCCGGTGCAGCTGCGCGAATCGGTGTCATCCGCCCCTGCCAAACGCACCCGCAAAAGCAGCGCACCACCGGCCGCTGCCGCCAACCTGGGGCCCGATGCACAGGTGCGCTTCATCAACCTCAAGGCCTGGCGCGCCGAGGTGGCGCGCGAGCACAACCTGCCCGCGTATGTGATCTTTCACGACGCAACGCTTGCTGCCATTGCCGAGCGCAACCCAGGCACGCTGGAAGACCTGCAGGGCATCAGCGGCATGGGGGCGAAGAAGCTGGAGGCGTATGGTGCCGAGGTGCTGCGGGTGTGCCAGCAAAGCTGAGCCCGCGACACTCAGAAAATCCGGTTGTAGCGGGTAGTGCTGGTAACGCTGAAAACACCGGCAGTGGCGGCAGGGCAGAACAGGGTAGCCCCATCGCGCCCTGAATTAGGGACACCAAGGCCGTCGCCTTCACCCCCGTCGGACACTGAACGACGCAAACCGCTCGCCAAGGGTCTCCACCACAGGCGGCAGCCCTTCGGACGCGGCGAGGCCCGGGGCACGGCATTGCTGCAGCGCCCAATGCGTGACCCCGCTATCGACCAGCGTTTCGCCCAAATCCTGGAGTGCATCCAGATCAAACAGCGCAGGGTTCCAGGTAGTCCGGCATTCGTATGGCACACCGCTTGGCACCACGAGTTGCAGCGACTCCCACGCACGCTTTCCGCTGCCGGGAACGCCGGTGATGCCGTCGTAGGCTTGCAGCGGGCCTTTGATGTCCAGCCCCACCCAGTCGAGCAGCGGCAGCACGGCGGCGAGGCGCTCGGGGTACATGCCGCCCGTGTGCAGGCCGGTGGCAAAACCCATGGCACGGACCTCGGCCAGCGCGGCGGGCAATGCGGCCTGCAGCGTGGGCTCGCCGCCCGAGAACACCACGCCATCGAGCAGGCCCCGGCGGCTTTGCAAAAACGCCAGCACCTGCGACCACG
>ERZ1023696.63-NODE-63-length-24095-cov-9.916389_pt1 | contig 24095 bp, 19 predicted proteins | sample MGYA00520859_ERZ1023696 | MGnify/ENA primary metagenome ERZ1023696 (study PRJEB33180, sample SAMEA4046002) | wastewater metagenome | place: Denmark | collected 2016-03-13 | study: EMG produced TPA metagenomics assembly of the PRJEB13832 data set (Local surveillance...
CCCCACGCCCGCCCCCGCCGTGGCGGCTGCGGGGGCCGACACTGCGGCGACACCGCGTGCCGTGCGGGAACAACGCGCAGCCGCTCCGGGCGGCGCCCCCGCACCCAGGCCGCCAGCACCCCAGGACGGCAGCCCCACGCCCGCATTGGTCCTGCACGCGGCGCAGGCGCTGTACCCCACGGCCGATCCGGCGCAAACGCCTGCCGGGCTGGGCGCCGGATGGCTGGTGGTTGCCGAGAGCCTCTCGCCCACGGAGCCCCTGGCGGGCGACGCGGGCCGCCTGCTGGACAACATGCTGCGGGCCATGCAACTGCACCGCCACCCCCGCGTGTTTCTGGCGGCGCTGGAGCGCCCGCAGGCCGGCAACGCAACCAATGCCCTCGAGATAGCGCCGGCACTGAATGAGATGGTGGCCACCCTGCGCCCCGCCATGGTGCTGGTGCTGGGCCATGTGGCAGCCCGAGCGGCGCTGGGACGTACCGAGCCCCTGGGCCGCCTGCGTGCCGAGCTGCACCAGCTGGCGGGCTGCCCGGCGATCGTCACCTACGACCCCGCCTTTTTGCTGCGCTCCCAGGGCAACAAGGGGGCTGCCTGGGCCGATCTGTGCCGCGCACTGGCACTGGTGCACGCCACCACCGTCCACCCCTGAAGCCCGCCCGGCGCCATGGCCCGCAGCGCACGGGCGCCTTCAACCCAATGCCATAATCCGCGGCGTGAACTTTTGACGGAGACAGTTCCTTGGAAACCTACCCGAGTTGGTAGCTTTCAGCTCCCGGCCTGCCGTGGGGTTGAAAGCACCCCATCCCCATTGCAGACGCCACATAACAAGGGAGTGAGCCCATGCTCAACATCTTCACGCTTGCCAATGGCCGGCTGTTTCAGGAAGAGATCGAATCGCTGGAGGAGCTGACCCGCTTCCAGCCCATCTGGGTGGATCTGGAAAACCCCACGGTCGAAGAAAAGCGCTGGATCAAACAGCACTACGGCCTGTCCATCCCCGAAGACGCGATGGACGAGGACATCGAGGAATCCGCCCGCTTCTACGAAGAAGACAACGGCGACCTGCACATTCGCAGCGACTTTCTGATCGACGACAACGAGCAGCCGCGCTCGGTGCGCGTGGCCTTCATCCTGAACCTGACCAACTCGGACCTGAAAAGCAAGGGCGTCCTGTTCTCCATTCACGATGAAGACGTGCCCGTGTTCCGCCTGCTGCGCATGCGCGCACGCCGGGCGCCGGGCCTGATCGAGGATGCCAAGGAAGTGCTGCTCGCGCTGTTCGATGCCGACGCAGAATATTCAGCCGACACGCTGGAAAACATCTACGACGAACTGGAAAAGGTGAGCAAGCAGGTGCTGGCCGGTGACGTGACCGACACCCGCGCCGGTGAAGTGCTGGGCGCCATCGCCCGCCAGGAAGACTTGAACGGCCGCATCCGCCGCAACGTGATGGACACGCGCCGCGCCGTCAGCTTCATGATGCGCAGCAAGATGCTCAACTCCAACCAGTTCGAGGAAGCGCGGCAGATTTTGCGCGACATCGAGTCGCTAGACAGCCACACGGCCTTTTTGTTCGACAAGATCAACTTTTTGATGGACGCAACGGTCGGTTTCATCAACATCAACCAGAACAAGATCATCAAGATCTTCTCGGTGGCCAGTGTGGCGCTGCTGCCGCCCACGCTGATTGCCAGCGTGTACGGCATGAACTTTCAGCACATGCCCGAGCTGGCCAAGGAGTGGGGCTACCCCTACGCGCTGCTGCTGATGCTGGCCAGCGCGCTGGGCCCCATGTGGTACTTCCGCAAGCGCGGCTGGTTGAAGTAGCCCCCCTGTGGCGCTGCGCGCCTTCCCCCCCGAGGGGGGACGCCTCCAGCGGCCCGGCGAAGCCGGTTCCGCGGTGGCGCTGGCCTAGGGTCCGCCAGTTTTTACGGGCAGTCAGCTTTGCTGATGGCGTTTATTGATCACGCGCTGGTGGTCATCACTTTCAACGGTCGTGCTCCAGTGATCTGAGGCGCCTGCCAGTCAAATACTAGCCAAATAGGCCGCTAGCGCTTATCAGCAAAGCGCTGACAGCTATTAATTTCATAGTTTTTGTAGAAACGTCTGCACCATGTGATCGGCGTAGCGGCTGGCCACGGTCTGCACAAACAGCGCAAAGTCGCCATGCGCGGCGTCGTCGGCGCGGTCGGAGATGGTGCGCACCGCCGCAAACGGCACGCCATAGTCCAGGCACACCTGGGCCACGGCGGCACCCTCCATTTCCACGGCCAGCACGTCGTGGCCCGCTTCGCGCAGCGCGGTGCGCAGCCGGTCGGACTCGTGCGCGGCCGAGACAAAGCGGTCACCGCTGGCCATCAGGCCGTGGTGCACCTGCTGGGCAGCGCGGCCACTATTTGGATCAAATAGGCCCTCAGCGCTTATCACACAAGCGCGAGCAGCTTCCAAAAGAAGAGCAGACAAAGCCACATCGCAGGCCAGCCGTGCACGCGCGTAGCCCGGCAGCTCCCAGCGCGGGAACAGCGGCGAGGCGTCCATGTCGTGCTGCACATAGTCCTGCGCCACCACCACATCGCCCACGCGCACACCATCACCCACGCCACCGGCCACACCGGTAAACACGATGCGGGCCGCACCAAACCGCTCGATCAGCGCCGTGGCCGTGGTGGCGGCCGCCACCTTGCCAATGCCCGAGAGCGCCAGCACCACGCTTTTGCCGTGCAGCATTCCCGTCCAGAAAACACGCCCCGCGTGCACCCTGCGCTGCGGCGCCTGCAACAGGGCGACAAGGCTGGATTGTTCTTCGGGAAGAGCGCTGAGGATGGCGGTGGTCATAGGCCCCATTATTTCTGCATAAAAAAACCCTGGGCTGTCAGGCACCAGGGTCTGGCGGCCGCACGAAGCGGCCAGAAAAACTCAGTTCCCGTTGTGCACGCCATCCACGCCGTGAGCGTGGTGGCCTGCAAACAGGCGACGCGGGAAGATCACGCAGACCTCCTCGCGTTGGCTGGCGGCAAAAACGCGTTACTTCTTGTCGCGCAGTTCGCGCCGCAGGATTTTCCCGACGGGAGTCTTGGGCAGCTCGGTACGGAACTCGATCACCTTGGGCTGCTTGTAGCCCGTGAGTTCATGGCGGCAGTATTCGCGCACATCGGCTTCGGTGAGGTCTTCCGACCTCTTGACGATCACCAGCTTGACGGCCTCGCCCGATTTTTCGTCGGGCACGCCCACTACGGCGCATTCCAGAACGCCAGGGCAGTTGGCCACCACCTCTTCGACCTCGTTCGGATACACGTTGAAGCCGCTGACCAGCACCATGTCCTTTTTGCGGTCAACGATCTTGAAGTAGCCGCGCTCGTCCACAACGCCGATGTCGCCGGACTTGAAATAGCCGTCTTCGGTCATGACCTTGGCGGTTTCGTCGGGGCGCTGCCAGTAGCCCGCCATCACCTGGGGTCCCTTGATGGCAATTTCGCCGGGCTGACCGAGGGTGGTGACCTCGTGGCCTTCGTCATCGAGCAGCTTCATGTAGGTGTTGGGCAAGGGCACACCGATGGTGCCGGTGAACTCTTTGGCGGTCACCGGGTTGCAACTGGCCGAGGGGCTGGTTTCCGACAGACCGTAGCCCTCGCAGATCGGGCAGCCCGTTTTTTCGAGCCACAGTTTGGCCACCGCACCTTGCACGGCCATGCCCCCGCCCACGGAAACCTTGAGGTTCTTCCAGTTGACGGTGTTGAAGTCGGGGTGGTTGGCCAGCCCGTTGAACAGCGTGTTCACGGCCGGAAAGCTGTGGAAGGTGTGCTTGGACAGCTCTTTGAGCACGGCAGGCAGGTCGCGCGGATTGGGGATCAGGATGGTTTTGCCGCCCGTGCGCATGGACAGCATCATGTTCACGGTGAACGCGAAGATGTGGTAAAGAGGCAGCGCGCAGATGCTGGTGGGTTGCTCACCCTCGGGCACCTTGGTCATCACCGGGTCGTTCCAGGCCTCTGACTGCAGCACATTGGCGATCACGTTGCGGTGCAGCAGGATGGCGCCCTTGCTCACGCCAGTGGTGCCGCCGGTATATTGCAGCAGCGCAATGTCGTCGGGCTTGATGTCGGGTTTCTTGAACGCACCGCGTGCGCCCTGCGCCACTGCGTCATTGAAACGCACTGCGCCTGGCAGGTTGAAGGCGGGCACCATCTTTTTGACGTTGCGCACCACGTAGTTGACCAGCGTGCCTTTGAGCATGCCCAGCTGGTCTCCCATGGAGCACAGCACCACATGCTTGACGGGTGTGTGGACCAGGCATTGCTCCAGCGTGGTGGCAAAGTTCTCGATGATCACGATGGCCTTGGCACCCGAATCCTTGAGCTGGTGCTCCAGCTCGCGCGGTGTGTACAGCGGGTTCACATTCACCACCACAAAGCCGGCTCGCAGGATGGCCGCCACCGTGACGGGGTACTGCGGCACGTTGGGCATCATGATGGCCACGCGGTCGCCCTTGACCAGGCCCAGGCCCTGCAGGTAGGCCGCGAAGGCGCTGCTCAGCGAATCGGTCTGGGCATACGTGACGTCCTTGCCCATGAAGCTGTAGGCAATACGGTCGGCGTACTTGGTGAATGCCTCGTCCATGAGGGCGACGAGGGATGGGTATTTGGACAGGTCAACATCAGCCGGAACGCCTTGCGGATAGGCGGCCAGCCAGGGGCGGTCGGTCATTTTCATTGTCTCCTGATAAGGTTCATTGTGATCACAAAAGCACGCTGATGTTTCTCAGCACGATCGTGCTTTTTCCGCGAGGGGATTATGCCCGTCAGCCTTTAAGCGCGGTGAGGACTTCGTCGAGCATTTTCTTGGCATCGCCGAACAGCATGCGGTTGTTTTCCTTGTAGAACAGCGGGTTGTCCACCCCCGCATAGCCCGAGGCCATGGACCGCTTCATCACGATCGAGGTCTTGGCCTTCCACACTTCGAGCACCGGCATGCCCGCAATGGGGCTGGATGGATCGTCAAGGGCACTGGGGTTCACGATGTCGTTGGCGCCAATGACGATGGCCACGTCGGTGTCTGGGAAGTCCTCGTTGATCTCGTCCATCTCCATCACGATGTCGTAGGGCACCTTGGCCTCGGCCAGCAGCACGTTCATGTGGCCCGGCATGCGGCCCGCCACCGGGTGGATGGCAAAGCGCACATTCACACCCTTTTCGCGCAGGGTCTTGGTGATCTCGTACACCGTGTGCTGTGCCTGGGCCACGGCCATGCCGTAGCCGGGCACGATGATGACGCTCTTGGCATCGCGCAGCAGATCGGCCGTTTCGGCAGAGCTGACAGGCACCACCTCGCCTTGTGGCTCGGCAGCCTCGCCCTTCTTGGCAGGCGTGCCAGACCCCGAGCCGAAACCACCCGCGATCACGCTGATGAAGTTGCGATTCATCGCGTTGCACATGATGTAGGACAGGATGGCGCCCGAGGAGCCCACCAGCGCGCCAGTGACGATGAGCAGGTCGTTAGAAAGCATGAAGCCCGTGGCCGCCGCCGCCCAGCCCGAATAGCTGTTGAGCATGGACACCACCACCGGCATGTCGGCGCCACCAATGGCCATGACCATGTGGATGCCGAACAGCAGTGCGATGACCGTCATCACGACCAGCGGCAGCATGCCCTGCTCTATTGTTTCGGCCTGCAGAAACTCCCGGCCAAACCAGATCACGATCAGCAGCCCGGCGAGGTTGAGCCAGTGGCGCCCAGGCAGCAACAGCGGCTTGCCGCCGATCTTGCCGTTGAGCTTGCCAAAGGCGATGAGCGAGCCCGAGAACGTGACAGCGCCGATCAGGATACCGACATAGATTTCCACCTCGTGGATGGTTTTCTCTACGCCCTGCAGCTGGATCGAGGTGTCCACATAACTGGCAAACCCCACGAGGCAGGCCGCCAGGCCCACCAGGCTGTGCATGAGCGCGACCAGCTCGGGCATCTGGGTCATCTTGACGACCTTGGCGGCGTACAGGCCGATGCCGCCGCCAATCACCAATGCACCAACGATCCATGCGACGCCCATGGGGCTGACGCGCGGGCCGAACACCGTGGCCAGCACGGCCAGCGCCATGCCGACCATGCCGAACAGGTTACCGCGGCGTGAGGTTTCAGGATTGGACAGGCCGCCCAGACTGAGGATGAACAAAATGGCCGCGCCCAGGTAGGCAACGGTAGCGAGACTTTGGGACATGTTCGTCTTTCCTTGTCTTTGTCGTTGTTATTTACGGAACATGGCGAGCATGCGACGCGTCACGGCAAAGCCGCCGAACATGTTGACTGCCGTGAGCACCAGTGCGGCGAAGGCCAGCCAAAGAATCAATCCATCCGGGCGCCCATTGATGCCTGCATCGGGGGGAGCGATCTGCACCAGCGCGCCGATGGCGATGATGCTGGAGATGGCGTTGGTCACACTCATCAGCGGCGTGTGCAGCGCGGGCGTGACGTTCCACACCACCATGTAGCCGATGAAGCAGGCCAGCACGAACACCGTGAAGTGCCCCAGGAAGGCCACGGGCGCATAGGCGCCGATGGCCCAGAACAGCACGGCCAGCACGGCAAAGACGATGGTCAGCGTCTTGGCCGACATGGGTGCCCCCGGGCCATGGCTGGATTTTTTGGTGGCAACAGGCGCGGACGCCGCCTTGGGCGCCGGTGCCGGCGCCTGCTTGAGCGGTGGCGCAGGCCAGGTGATGGTGCCTTCTTTCACCACCGTGAGCCCGCGGATCGCGTCGTCCTCCATGTTGACCACGGCCACACCGTCCTTGGCCTTGCACAGTTCTTCTGTGAGACGAAGCAGGTTGGTGGCATACAGGGTGGAAGATTGCTTGGCCAGGCGCGAAGGCAGGTCGGTGTAGCCGACGATGGTCACGCCATGGTGCACTACGGCCTGGCCAGGCACGGTCAGCTCGCAATTGCCACCCTGCTCGGCAGCCATGTCCACGATCACGCTGCCGGGCTTCATGCTTTGCACCATCTCGGCGGTGATCAGCTTGGGGGCTGGTTTGCCGGGGATCAGCGCGGTCGTGATGATGATGTCGGCGTCCTTGGCCTGCTCGGCGTACATCTTGCGCTGCGCGGCCTGGAAACCCTCGCTCATGACCTTGGCGTACCCGCCGCCGCCCGAGCCTTCCTCTTCGTAATCCACCTTGACAAACTCGCCGCCCAGCGACTTGACCTGGTCGGCCACCTCGGCGCGCGTGTCATTGGCGCGCACGATGGCGCCCAGGTTGGCCGCCGTGCCAATGGCGGCGAGACCCGCCACACCAGCGCCCGCGATGAACACCTTCGCCGGCGGCACCTTGCCCGCAGCCGTGATCTGGCCGTTAAAGAAGCGACCGAAGGCATTGGCCGCCTCGATGACAGCGCGGTAGCCCGAAACGCCTGCGGTGGACGTCAGCGCGTCCATCTTCTGGGCCCGGCTCAGGGTGCGAGGCAGGCAGTCTATGGCCAGCACCGTGGCCTTGCGGGCGGACAGCTGCTGCATCAACTCGGGGTTCTGGGCGGGCCAGATGAAGTCGATGAGCGTCGTGCCCTCGCGCATCAGCGCGACTTCGTCGCTGCTGGGGGGGCGCACCTTGAAGACAATGTCTGAAGCAGCCCACAGCGCGGCAGCGTCCCCAACGATCTGGGCCCCGGCGGCGCGGTAGGCGTCGTCGCTGAAATTGGCGGCATCCCCCGCCCCAGACTCCACAGCGACGGTGAAGCCCAGTTTGATAAGCTTTTCCACCACATCGGGCACGGTGGCCACGCGCTTTTCACCGGGGAAGGTTTCCCTCGGCACGCCGATACGCTGCGGCTGCGGGTCTGGGCTTGTCTGCATCAGAGATCTCCTCAAGTTTCGTAATCGTTATGCGAAGCCGCCAGGAAGGGGGCTGGCTGGCTAGGGCCTGGAAGTGGGTGCGGGGAAGGGGAACGGAGGAATGGCCAGGTGGCCGTCCATCATGCCGGCGCTCACGCGCACGGACTGGGCTAGGTCATGACCCCATTGCAGCGCGGGCCGGCCGGCCACCAAGAACTCTTCGTTGTTGCGCGTTGCGGGACGCAGCAGCCGCTGATCTACCAGAGCATCCACCGTCACCCAGACACCGGCTTCGGTGACATAGCGGTAGCTCAAATACGTGTACGGCTGACTCAATGCGATCTTGCGGCTCCCTAGCCATTGGACGAGGTCTGGCCGGTTCTTTTCCAGCCAATGGGCGCTGCTCCCCCAGCGCTTGAGGCGCAGGCAATCCGCGCGCAAGGGGCTACCCGCAGCGGCATCCTCCACCGTGACATCCTGCTGGGACGGGCAGTAACCAGCGCCCTGAGGAGATCCACTCAGTTCACCGGTGCGGTTGGCCTGCACTCGCAGCACGGCCAACCATTCACCTTGTGCACCACGCAGCCCCGCGGCGCGAGTCTGTAGCAACATGCGCCCCCCCGGACCGACCAGGGCCTCATCAGAGGTACCAAGGTCTTGCCACGCCCCCGGCGGCAGAACCAGGCGTGCACGCCCTACCGGAAATTCCGCCATCGGTGGGACGGTCAACGGCGCGCACGCCACCGTCAACACCGCCAAGGCAAAGGGCAACAGGCGCCTGAACTTCGAAGTCATCAGAGTCATAGAGAAAGATTCATACAGATTCGCGTTCAATCATCCCACGGCATCTATCCCGGGCCTGTCGAAGACCTGTGCGGCACATCGACCAGCCCGGTGTGACCGGTAGGGTGTTATTGAAGGCGATTTGATACCAGAAATTTCGCACGACGCCCTTTCCGGCAAGCTGACCGCGAGCTTACATGAAGATGCATTTACGCCTGTTGCATTTGTACGATGTTGCAGGAAACTCCCTTGCAATTTTCCTGCGAAAGGCACAAAAAAAGCCGATGACACACAGTTCACCGGCTCTTTTCCGGGGCCGCACGCTGCGGCCCTGCATCGGAGATCAATTCACCCGTTGTGCCAACGCACCCGAGGCGTATTGACCCGCCACCACCTGCAGGCTGTGGCCCTTGATTTTGCCACCCTGGCCTTCGCAGCCAAACTCGATATAGCGCTGTTTGCAAATGGCCTTGGCGGCTTCCCGCGCGGGCTTGAGCCATTCGCGGGCATCGAATTTCTCGGGGTTTTCGAACAGGAACTTGCGCACCGCGCCGGTCATGGCCAGACGGATGTCGGTGTCGATGTTGATCTTGCGCACACCGTGCTTGATGGCTTCCTGGATCTCTTCAACGGGCACGCCGTAGGTTTCCTTCATCTTGCCGCCGTACTGGTTGATGATGGCCAGCAAATCGGCCGGCACCGACGAGGAGCCATGCATCACCAGGTGGGTGTTGGGAATGCGCTGGTGGATTTCCTTGACGCGGCTGATGGCCAGGATATCGCCCGTGGGCTTGCGGCTGAACTTGTAAGCGCCATGGCTGGTGCCAATCGCAATGGCCAGCGCATCAAGCTGCGTGGCCTTGACGAAGGTGGCGGCTTCCTCGGGGTCGGTCAGCATCTGGCTGTGGTCGAGCTTGCCCTCGGCGCCAATGCCGTCTTCCTCGCCGGCTTCACCGGTTTCCAGGTTGCCCAGGCAGCCCAGTTCACCCTCCACGGTGACGCCCACCTTGTGCGCCATCTCCACCACCTTGCGGGTCACTTCGACGTTGTAGTCGAACGATGAGGGGGTTTTGCCGTCTTCCATCAGCGAACCGTCCATCATCACCGAGCCAAAGCCCAGGTCGATGGCGCCCTGGCACACCTTGGGCGATGTGCCGTGGTCCTGGTGCATCACCAGGGGGATGTGGGGATACATTTCGGCCGCGGCCTGGATCAGGTGCTTGATGAAGGCCTCGCCCGCGTATTTGCGCGCACCGGCGCTGGCCTGGAGGATCACCGGAGCGCCCACCTCGTCGGCAGCGGCCATCACGGCCTGCACCTGCTCCAGATTGTTGACGTTGAAGGCAGGAATGCCATAGCCATGGGTGGCAGCATGGTCGAGCAGTTCGCGCATCGAGACGAGGGGCATGGTCGTGAAGTCCGTTCAGGGTTGATGGGGTGCTGACAGGCAGCCGCTGCGGTGGTAACCGCGTGGTAACTCGGATTTTACCCGGCCTGCGCAGCGACAGGCGGCGGAAAATCCAGACGGAAGCAGGTGGTGAATGGCGCTGGCGCGGCAGCTGCGCCAAAGTCGCCGCCATGCATTTGCGCCACGCGCAGCACGATTTCGTGCCCCAGGTGCAGGCTGTCCACCGGGCGGGCCACCTTCGCGTTGCCCCCGGCCGCCTGGACGCGGCGGCCGTCGTCACACACCTGCAGCCAGGCCGCCCCGGTGTCGGACTGCCCGATCTGCACGGAAATCCGGGTTCCAGGAGGGGTGTGCTTGAGGGCGTTTTCGACCAGATTGCGCACCGCCAGGTCCAACAGCACAGCGTGCCCCGTCAGTTCCAGCGTGTCGGGCGCCACCAGGGCAATCTCGCCTCCCCGCTTCCATGCTGCCTGCGCGTAGTCGGCGCATACTGCGCGTGCCGTGGCAGCCAGGTCCACCGGCGCCTTGGCTTCGTGCAACTGCGCACGGCTGGCCCGTGCCAACGCCAGCAACTGGTTCAGCACATGGCCCGCACGCAGGGCGTCCTGCCCGATCTGGGTCACAGCCTGCGCCTGCGCCTGCGGATCCAGCCCCCCTCCCAGGGCACGGGCCTGCAACGCAATGGAAGACAGCGGTGTGCGCAACTCGTGGGCCACTTCATTGGCCAGCCGCCGCTCGCGCACCAGTGCGTCCTGCTGCCGGTCCAGCAAGGTGTTGATGGAGGCCACCACCGATTCGAATTCGCTCCAGGCATGGCGCGACGCCAGACGCTGCGTGCTGGCGGGGTCCAGCGCGGCCACGTCCGCAGACAGGGCGTACAAGGGCCGCAAGCCCCGCCGCAAGGCCAGCCCGAGGGCCAGCGCCACGACGGGCAGCAGCCACAGCCCGGGCTCGATCATCTGCCCGGCAATGTCGCGGGCCAGCTCATCACGCTCGCGCGACTCCAGCAGCACCATGACCTTGCGGGTTTTGGGTGCATCCCACTGCGAAAAACTGCGCCACGCCATCGCCTCGGGCCCAAGGTGCAAATCGGCAAAACCTTCGGCGGCATCAAAGGCGGGCAGGGGCGCACTGCCGCTGTGTACCAACACACGACCCGCCGCATCCCACTGCACCACGCTGATGGATTGCTGGTAGTCGTGCGATTTGAGCCAGGGCGCGACCGTCGGCTGCGTGGTGGAGGACGCCTCCACCGCTTGGGAAGCACGCAGCTTGACCAGCAGCGCCGCCACGCTGGCCAGATGGCCATCGGTCAGTTCGTCCGCTTCATGCAAGCCGGTCCGGTAGCCGATGAAAACGAAACTGGCCCACACCAGCGCCAAGGCGCCCAGGGACCACAGCAGCAGGTGCCGGGTCAGCGAATGGCGTCCCATGCGCAGGGCGGGCGGGACAGCAGTGCCCGATGCCGGAATCAAGCGGCCTCCTGGGGCATGAAATAGCCCACGCCCCGCATGGTCTGGATGCACCCGCTGCCCAGCTTGCGGCGCAGATGGTGGATGTGCACTTCGACCGCGTTGCTTTCAATGGCCGATTGCCAGCTGTACAAGCGCTCTTCGAGCTGCTGGCGAGAAAGCACGCGGCCCCGGGCCTGCAACAGCACCAACAGCACCGAAAACTCCCGGGGTGACATCTCCACCGGCTTGCCACCCTGCACCACCGTGCGCGCAGCCGGGTCTACCTCGATGTCACCGTAGCGGATCGTCGGAGACGCCCGTCCCGCGGCACGGCGCAGCAGCGCACGCAAGCGTGCGTCGAGTTCATCGACATCAAAGGGTTTGACCAGATAGTCGTCGGCGCCCTGGTCGAGGCCGGCAATGCGCTGGCTGACCTGATCGCGGGCCGTCACGATCAGCACCGGCGTGGCGGGGTCGGGCAGCGCCGGTGCACCCGTCGCATCGCCACGGGGCGGGCTCGTGCGCAGACGGTGCAGCAGTTCGCTGCCCTCGCCGTCCGCCAGCCCCAGGTCCAGCAGCACGGCGTCGAAAGACTCGGCGCGCAGTGCACCCCAGGCCGCGGCAACGCCATCGCACACATCCACGGCATAGCCGCGTTGCTGCAGATTGGTGCGCAGCCCGTCGGCAATACCTGCATCGTCTTCGACCACAAGGATTCGCATCGTCCCATTGTCACCGCGACCGACGCCACGGAAAAGATTAAGACGCCGTTAAGCACCGACACCTATGGTGCCAAACATGCCTCATTCGCATGTTCCTTCTTCCTTTTCTCGCCATTGCCTGCGCACCACCCTGGCCTGGACCCTTGGCGTCCTGGTGTGCCTGCTGGCCTGGGACGCCCTGGGGCAAGACCGGGCGCTGGCCCATGCCTTTGGCACGGGCAGCGGCTTCCCGATGCGGGAGCATTGGCTGTTCTCACAGGTTCTGCACGAGGGCGCCCGCCGGGTGGGCTGGCTTTTGATGCTGCTGGTGGCACTGGGGGTGTGGTGGCCGATAGGCCTGCTACGGCGCATCGACCTGGGGGAGCGACTGCAGCTGGCCATAAGCGTCCTGGTGGCACTGGGCGTGGTGAGCAGCTTGAAAAGCCTGAACGCCACCAGCTGCCCCTGGGATCTGGCCGAATTCGGTGGTGTAGCCCGCTATGCCTCGCACTGGGCCCTGGGCGTCGTTGATGGCGGAGGCGGGCGCTGCTTTCCTGCAGGCCATGCCTCGGCAGGGTTTGCCTTTGTGGGCGGCTACTTTGCCCTGCGCCACCGCCAGCCGCGTGCCGCGCGCCTGTGGCTGGCGGCCTCGCTGGCCGCTGGCCTGATTCTGGGAGGGGCCCAGCAGGTGCGCGGGGCCCACTTCATGAGCCACACCCTGTGGACAGGCTGGCTGTGCTGGACCACCGGATGGCTGTGCGACCTGACTGCGGGTGCACTACGCCAGCGTTTTGCGTTGACCAACACCCCGTTGCCACCAGCCCCACGGCCCCCTGCAGCCACGTAACCGGGTCGTCTTTTACGCGATGAACGACATCAACCGGCGCGGCAGATTTTCAGCATGTTGGTGCCGCCGGGCGCGCCCATGGGCTCGCCGCAGGTGATGGCATACACATCACCGCTTTGCACAATGCCGCGGCTCTTGAGGTGGCCTTCGGCCTCCGCCAGTGCCGTGTCACGGTCGGCGCTGGTGTCCATGAGCAAGGGCCGCACATTGCGGTACATGGCCATCTTGCGCTGCGTGGCCACCTTGGGTGTCAGCGCGTAGATTGGGATATGGCTGCGGTGGCGACTCATCCACAGGGCGGTGGCGCCGCTGTCGGTCATGGCCACGATGGCCTTGGCCTCCAGGTGGTGGGCCGTGAACAGCGCCCCCATGGCAATGGACTGGTCGATGCGGCCAAAGGTACGGCCCGTAAAGTCGGCATCCAGCCGGTGGTCCTCGGCCGCCTCGGCAGCGGCGCAGATCTTGGCCATCTCTTCCACGGTTTCCAGGGGGTATTTGCCCGCAGCCGTCTCGGCGCTGAGCATCACCGCATCGGTGCCGTCGAGCACGGCGTTGGCCACGTCGCTCACCTCGGCACGGGTGGGCACAGGGTTGGTGATCATGCTTTCCATCATCTGCGTGGCAGTGATGACCACTTTGTCGAGATCCCGCGCCATGCGGATCATCTTTTTCTGCAAGGCCGGCACGGCCGCGTTACCCACTTCCACAGCCAGATCGCCGCGCGCCACCATGATGCCGTCGCTGACGCGCAGGATGGCCTCCAGGTGCGGAATGGCCTCCGCACGTTCGATTTTTGCAATCAGCCCCGGCTTGTGGCGGTATTCCGCTGCTGCCACGTTGCACAGCTGGCGCGCCATCTCCATGTCGGTCGCATTCTTGGGGAAGCTCACGGCCACATAGTCGGCCTGAAAACCCATGGCCGTGCGGATGTCGTCCATGTCCTTGGCGGTGAGGGCGGGCGCTGTAAGGCCGCCGCCCTGCTTGTTGATGCCCTTGTTGTTGGACAGCTCGCCACCAATTTTCACCGTGGTGTGCACCGCCTCGCCGCGCACTGCGTCCACCGTGAGAACGATGAGGCCGTCGTTGAGCAGCAGCACATCACCAGGCTTCACATCCCGCGGCAATTCCTTGTAATCCAGCCCCACACCGGCCAGGTCGCCCGGCTCGGTGCGCGAGGCATCCAGCACAAACGGGGCGCCCTGCACCAGCTGCACCTTGCCTTCGGCAAACTTGCCGACCCGGATCTTCGGGCCCTGCAGGTCCGCCATGATCGCCACCTCGCGCCCGGCCCGCTGGGCGGCAGCACGCACTGCCGTGGCACGGTCGATATGGTCTTGCGCCTTGCCGTGGCTGAAGTTGAGGCGCACCACATTGACGCCAGCGCGGATCATGGCCTCCAGCAGCGCCGGGTCGCTCGATGCGGGGCCCAGGGTGGCAACAATTTTGGTGGCGCGGCGGGTGGACATGGGTGTGCCTCTTTCACTGAACGTGTAATTAAGTTTCTATTTTTACACGGAAGCAGTTACACCCAGAAAACCATCGCGCCGTGCGCAACCGTTTCCCGCTGTTGCGCTGGGCACCGCCCTCGCGCACAGGTGGATGGCCTTCATGTGCAGCTTGTCGCCCCCTCAGGCGCGCATCAGGGCTTCAATTTCGTCGGCCTTTACCGGCACACCGCGCGTGATCAATTCACAGCCCGATTCTGTGACGATGGCGTCGTCCTCGATGCGGATACCGATGTTGTGGAATGCCTCGGGCACGCCAGGAGCGGGCCGCACGTAGATGCCCGGCTCGATGGTGAGCACCATGCCCGGGCGCAGCACACGGCTGGGGCGGTTGGTGATGAGCTCGCCCGATAGCGGGTCTGTGCGCTGGCTCACCTGGCCCACCTCACCGGGCTCCACGTAGCTGCCGCAGTCGTGCACATCCATGCCCAGCCAGTGCCCGGTGCGGTGCATGTAAAACTGAAAATATGCGCGCTGCTCGATCACGTCCTGCGCCGTACCGGCCTTGCTTTTGTCGAGCAGCCCCAAGTCCAGCATGCCCTGCGCCAGCACGGCCACGGTGGCATCGTGCGGGTCGGTAAAGCGGGCCCCAGCCCGCGTGGCGGCCACGGCAGCGTCCTGGCTGGCGAGCACCAGGTCATACAGCGCGCGCTGCGGCCCGGTGAAACGGCCATTGGCCGGAAAGGTGCGCGTGATGTCGCTGGCATAGCCGTCGAGCTCACACCCGGCATCGATCAGCACCAGCTCGCCATCGCGCACGGGCGCGGTGTCGGCGCGGTAATGCAGCACGCAGGCATTGGCGCCCGCCGCCACGATGGAGCCGTAGGCGGGGTATTGCGAACCCTGCTGGCGAAACTCGTGCAGCAGCTCGGCATCCAGGTGGTATTCACGCACCTCTTCGCCGGCACGCAACATGCGGGCCGAGCGCTGCATGGCGCGGATGTGCGCGCCCGCACTGATGGCACTGGCGCGGCGCATGATGGCCTGCTCGTGCGCATCCTTGATCAGGCGCATTTCATCGAGCAGCGTGCACAGGTCGTTTTGCACTGCGGGGCACAGCGCGCCATAGCGCGCACGGGCGCGCACGGCATTCAGCCATCCTTCCACCCGGGCAGCCAGGCCGTTGTGGGTGGCGAACGGGTACCAGACCGCGCCGCTGTTTTCGAGCAGGCGGGGCAGCTTGGCATCCAGCTCGGAGATCGAATGTGCGGCATCCACGGCCAGCGCGGCAGGCGCAGCCACCGGCCCCAGGCGGTAGCCATCCCAGATCTCGCGCTCCAGGTCTTTGGGCTGACAAAACAGCGTGCTGCGCCCGTCAGCCGTGATCACCAGGCAGGCGCCCGGCTCGGTGAACCCGGTCAGGTAATAAAAATAGCTGTCGTGGCGAAAAAGAAAATCGCTGTCCCGGTTGCGCTGGCGTTCTGGCGCCGTGGGGATGATCGCGATACCGCCTTCACCGAGCATCGAGGCAAGGCGGGCACGCCGCTGGGCATGGATGGATGTCTGTAGACTCATCCGCACATTTTGAGGCCATCTGGCGATGGACGGCCCTCATGCCTGCGAATCTGCTTTCATTTTCCGGCCTTTCTGCGCAGCGTCGGGCAGGCTCCCATTGGTCCCATCCGTTATTTGCAAACATGTCTGCTCTGTTCACGTCACCGCTGCATTTCCTCCTGGTGACCTTCATCCCACTGCTCGGTCTCGTGTTGGCGACCTCACTGCTCGTCTACGGTGTGTATGTGCGCTGGATAGACATACCCCGCAAGTGGCTGCTGACACCGCGCACCGTGCAAATACTGCTGGCAGTGGCCGTGCTGTGCAACGCCTGGCTGGGTTTACGGCTCTATCTTTCACACGGCGCGCAGCAGGCCTGGCAGGACGGCGCGTCCATCCGTCTGGGTCGTGAGCGGTTTGTGCTGCCCCACGACTATCTGTATGGCGAACTCACCATCCCTGCAGGCAGCCTCATCAACCGCCGGGACCCGTTCGACAAAGGTGAACCCACCCGCCCGCTGGCGCTGCATGGGCTGGAAGCCGTGAGGTTCTCGCAGCCGGTGCAGTTGGCGGGTGTTTGGGCCAGCGCAATGCAGACGGTGCCCATGCGTGTGGAGTTGGCGCATGACCAGCGCATCGGCCCGTTCTACCGCTTCGACAGCGCCAGCCAAAGCTGGGGGCCCAACACCGTGGTGTCCGCACTGACTTGCAAGAAAGGCCAGATCGCCTTGTTCCACGTGCCGCACATTGCGCATGACATTCAGGCCGAACTGGGCAAACCCGCACCCGATGGGCCACAGGCACGGTTTCTGCCCAGCCAATGGCTGTTTCGCAAGTGCGAAGCTGGTCCGGCAATCGCCCTGGAACCGGCGCCCGGCAAAAGCCCCGTTGCGGCGGCGCCCCGTTAGGCTCAGCGGTTGAGTTCTGCAAGCCGCTCGGGCGTACCGACGTCAGTCCAGCGGCCGCCATAAAGTGAGGCGGACACACGGCCTGCGTCCATCGCACATCGCAGCAGCGGCGCCAGAGGGGCTTTGACGCCCAGTGGGTTGCCTGGCGCAATGTCGCACCACGGCGGCGCGAACAGTTCGGCCCGCAGCAACGCGATGGTGCTGTAGGTGTAGCGCGGCGCGGGGTCGTCTGCGGGCAGGTTCAGCGCCAGGCCTTGGGACGACAGGCCGAAGTCGCCGCGCGGGTTGTGCGCCGGGTTGGGCACCAGCCACAGGTGGGCGAGCTGGTCGCTGGCGGCAAAAGCCTGCACAGCGGCGCTGTCGAACACAAAATCGGGCGCGAACACATCGCCCGCAGCCAGCCAAAAAACGGGCCCCAACTGCGGCAGGGCACGGGCAATGCCTCCCGCCGTTTCCAGCGCACCACCAAAATCCACACCCTCTTGCGAGTATGAAATTGATAGCTGCTTGCGCTTATCCCATATGGGTTTAACGCCATTTTTATCTGAAAAATAGGCAGGTATCTGCTCTCCCAGCCAGGCGGTGTTGATCACCACGCGCGAGACTCCAGCATTGGCCAGGGCCTGCAAATGCCACTGCAGCAGTGGCCGGCCCTGCACCTGCAGCAGAGGTTTCGGGGTGGAGTCGGTGAGGGGCCGCATGCGCTCGCCGCGGCCTGCCGCCAGCACCAGCGCAGGCACTTGCACGGAAGGGTTGGATTGCGTCATCGCACGGCCCCAGTGGCTGACTCCACGGCGCCGCGCTGCAGGGCATGGCGCTGCACCTCGGCGGGGTCAAAGAGGGCCAGCAGCGCATCCATCAGGGCCTGCGCCTTTACCGAATGATCGGCACCGAAATTGCACACGTACACATCCAGCGTGACGGCGTTTTGCTCGGGCCAGGTGTGCACGCACAGGTGCGACTCGGCCAGCAGCACCGTGGCAGTGACACCGCCCGGGCCTTGGGCTGTGGACGGGAAGGTATGAAACAGCTGGTCCACCGCCTGCAAACCCGCAGCGCGCACGGCATCCGTACAGGCCAGGGACAGTGCGGCGGCATCCAGCATGCGCTGGGGAGCGCAGCGGCAGCCACGCAGATCGGCAGTGAGATGCAGTCCTTGCATGGCCAGCACTGTAGTGCATTGGCCGCGACGCGACGGCGTGCGCGGGTGCCCGCAAGCCCCTCTGTCGGCCGCACCGGTAAAATGCCGGGTTTCCCCTGAACCTCCCACCCGGAGCCGCCCATCCCATGGCCAACACCCAGCAATCCCACCAGATGGCCAACGCAATCCGCGCGTTGGCCATGGACGCAGTTCAACAAGCCAATTCCGGTCACCCCGGCGCCCCCATGGGCATGGCCGACATGGCCGTGGCGCTGTGGGGCCGCCACCTCAAGCACAACCCGGCCAACCCCCAGTGGTTTGACCGCGACCGTTTTGTGCTGAGCAATGGCCACGGTTCGATGCTGCTGTATGCGCTGCTGCACCTCACGGGCTACGACCTGCCCATGCAGGAGCTCAAGAACTTCCGCCAGCTCGGCTCCCGCACGGCGGGCCACCCCGAAGTCGGCCACACGCCCGGCGTCGAAACCACCACCGGCCCACTGGGCCAGGGCATCACCAACGCAGTGGGCTTTGCGCTGGCAGAAAAACTGCTGGCGGCCGAGTTCAACCGTGAAGGCCACACCGTGGTGGACCACCACACCTACACCTTCCTGGGCGATGGCTGCCTGATGGAAGGCATCAGCCACGAAGCCGTGTCGCTGGCCGGCGCCTGGAAGCTCAACAAGCTGATCGCGCTGTACGACGACAACGGCATCAGCATCGATGGCCAGGTCGCTCCCTGGTTTGCCGACAACACCCCCCTGCGCTTCGTGGCCAGCGGCTGGAACGTGATCGGCCCCATCGACGGCCACGACGCCGACAAGGTGGACGCCGCCATCGAAGAAGCCAAACAACAGTCCGAGCGCCCCACCCTCATCGTTTGCAAGACGCACATCGGCCAGGGCAGCCCCAACCGCGCCAACACGGCCAAGGCCCACGGCGAGCCGCTGGGCGCGGAAGAAATTGCACTCACCCGCGAAGCCTTGGGCTGGACGAGCGAGCCTTTCGTGATTCCTGAAGACGTGTACGCCGACTGGGATGCCAAGGCCAATGGCGAAGGTTTTGAGGCTGTCTGGAACGAGCGCTTTGACGCCTACAGCAAGGCCTTCCCCGAGCTGGCCGCCGAGTTCAAGCGCCGCATGGAAGGCAACCTGCCAGCCAACTTTGCCCAGGTGGCCGTGGACACCGTGGTCGCCGCCCACACCAAGGGCGAGACCGTGGCCAGCCGCAAGGCCAGCCAGCTGGCGCTGGAAGCCTTCACCGCCGCATTGCCCGAGCTGCTGGGTGGCAGCGCCGACCTGACCGGCTCCAACCTCACCAACACCAAGAGCACCCCCAACCTGCGCTTTGACGCGCAGGGCGCCGTGGTCAAGAACGAGGCCGGCGTGGGTGGCCGCCACATCAACTACGGCGTGCGCGAGTTCGGCATGGCCGCCATCATGAACGGCATTGCGCTGCATGGCGGTTTCATCCCCTACGGCGGCACCTTCCTGACCTTCAGCGACTACAGCCGCAACGCCATCCGCATGGCCGCGCTGATGAAGCAGCGCGTGATCCATGTGTTCACGCACGACTCCATCGGCCTCGGTGAAGACGGCCCCACGCACCAGTCCATCGAACACGTTGCCAGCCTGCGCCTGATCCCCAACCTCGATGTCTGGCGCCCCGCCGACACCGCCGAAACCGCCGTGGCCTGGAGCGTGGCCCTGTCCAACCGCGACAAGCCCACCGTGCTGGCCCTGTCGCGCCAGAACCTGCCCTATGCACCCAAGCGCGACCTGGGCGACATCTCGCGCGGCGCCTATGTGCTGTCCGACCCTGCGGACGTGGGCCTCAAGAAAAAGCCCGTGGCCGTGATCATTGCCACCGGCTCCGAAGTGCAGCTGGCCCTGAAGGCCCAGCGCCTGCTGGCCGACAAGAAGGTGGCCGTGCGCGTGGTGTCCATGCCCAGCACCACCACGTTCGACCGCGAAGACACCAAGTACAAAAAAGCCGTGCTGCCCACGGGCCTCCCGCGCGTTGCCGTGGAAATGGGCGTGACCGACGGCTGGTGGAAATACGGCTGCGCCGCCGTGGTGGGCATCGACACCTACGGCGAGTCGGCGCCCGCACCCGTGCTGTTCAAACACTTCGGCTTCACCGAAGAGAACGTGGCCGACACGGTACGGGCGGTGCTCCAGCGCCAGCGGTGATCGCAGAACACTCAGAGCCTGCACATGAACAGCCGACTTCCATTTTTTGACGCGGACAGTGCCACGCGCTTGGAAAACGCACGCCATCCCTATCCTGTTGTATCGCTGTTCTCGGGTGCTATGGGCCTGGATTTGGGGCTGAATGAGGCAGGCTTACGCGTAGCCGTCTCGCAGGATATGGACAAGTGGTGCATCGAAACCATGCGGCGCAACTCCCATCTGGCCATTGATGGAGACATACGCGATCTGATTGAAAGCGATCCTAGCTGCGAGTTCTTTCTGCAGGCCAGTGGTGTCACACGCGAAGCACTGTTTGCCGTGGTGGGCGGCCCCCCTTGCCAACCCTTCTCCACGGCAGGCAAACGCAAGGGGGTGGAGGACGCACGCGGCCAGCTGTACCAAGAGTTCATCAAGGTCGTTTCTGCCCTGCGCCCGCGATTCTTCATCATGGAGAACGTCAAAGGGCTGGCGTCCATGCCCTGCGACCCCGCAGACAAGCAATCCAAGCCTGTGCTGGACACCATCTTGGAGTCCTTCAAAGCCATCGGGTACCACACCGTGCACGGCATTTTGGATGCCGTGCACTACGGCACCCCGCAGTTTCGGGAGCGGCTGGTGATTGTGGGCAGCCGCGACGGGGAGGATGTTTTTTTACCGGCACCCACCCACTTTCAACGCCACCAAAACCCGGCCATGCGCTGGCAAACCCTAGGCAGCGCCATCCACGACTTGCAGGAGATTGGCCCATATGCGCAGTTCTCTCCAGCCGTGCAACGCTACTTGGCCATGCTGGGCGAAGGCTGTAACTGGAAGCATCTTCCTGCCCACGTGGTGCAGGAAGCCATGGGTGGCGCGTTTGAGTCCGGCGGTGGCAAGGTGGGGTTTTATCGGCGACTCAACCGCGCTGAACCGTCGCCCACCCTGGTGACCAGTCCCATCCAGAAAGCGACCATGCTGTGCCACCCCACGGAGTTGCGGCCGCTGTCCGTCCGCGAATACGCACGCATTCAGAAGTTTCCTGATCACTGGAAGTTTGAAGGCAAGACTGCTGATTGCTACCGCCAAATTGGGAATGCCGTCCCCACGCCCTTGGGCTGCGCCCTTGGACAAATGCTGGTGTCGGTGGCGCAAGGGAATGCCAAGGTCAATGCCAAACGCATGCGTGGAACATCGGTGCATAGAAAGCTGGATCAACCAGAGGAAGACTGGGGCGATGATTCCTGACGCACAACTCCATGCAGAAGTGGGCAGGCTGCTTGGTATTCTTTATGCCAAGCGTTTTGCAGCCCTAGACAAACTCAGCCTAGGCAGGCTGTTAAGCAAGAACCCATACCTCTACAGGGCGTTAGGCATTGCAGACTCTCTGGAGTTCATACAACAGCTCATGATCGCTTTTGTGTCCAGCTCGGATGAAACCATTTTTGGTAACGACTTCATCGAGCCGCTGGCCATTTTTGCAGCTACACATGGCACAGCGTCCGATGGCGAGTTGCGGAACGTGACCGTAGGCGCAGGTGCGGGACAGGACATCGCGATCGAGACGGCCAATAGTTATTTGGCCATTTCCGTCAAGTCCAGCAAAAACATCTTCAACTCCCAAAGCGCGAAGGGGCAAGGGAGCGAATTTCAAGCCCTGCAAGCCCGGCTTAAAAAGCTGAACAAAGGGTTCCGCCCCATCATCGGTTATGGCTATGGCCGCAAAACCGAGCGCAAGGCAACACCGGTAGAAAAATTAGCAGGCCAGGTGTTTTGGGAGCTGCTGTCTGGCGAGCGGGATTTTTACCTGCGCATCTCCCACGCAATGGAGCAGTTCGCAGGCCAGCACGGCCCCGCTTACCAACAAGCCTTCGCCACCAAGCACCAGCAACTCCTACGTGAATTCATGCTGGAATATGTGCAACCCAGCGGAGTGATTTCATGGGACAAGGTCGTCGAGTTCAATAGTGCCCAGGCGAAGCCCAGAAAAACGCCTTTGACCACCAGCGCACGCAAGAAAAAGAGCGCCCCACCTGCAAATGCCTGACCCGAATTTCCTTTGTTTTTTGTTTTAACTGAGAGACTACAAGCTATGACGATCAAGATTGGTATCAACGGTTTCGGCCGTATCGGCCGCAACGTGCTGCGCTCGGCCATCCAGAACTTCAGCGACATCGAAGTCGTTGGCATCAATGACCTGCTGGAGCCCGACTACCTAGCTTACATGCTGCAGTACGACTCGGTGCATGGCCGCTTTGACGGCACCGTGGCTGTCGAGGGCAACACCCTGATCGTCAACGGCAAGAAGATCCGCCTGACACAAGAGCGCGACCCGGCCAACCTGAAGTGGAACGAAGTCGGCGCCGACGTGGTGATCGAATCCACCGGCCTGTTCCTGGACAAGGTTTCGGCCCAGAAGCACATTGATGCCGGCGCCAAGAAGGTCATCCTGTCGGCCCCCTCCAAAGACGACACCCCCATGTTCGTGTTTGGCGTGAACCACGACACCTACGCAGGCCAGGCCATCGTGTCCAACGCCTCGTGCACCACCAACTGTCTGGCCCCCGTGGCCAAGGTGCTCAATGACAAGTGGGGCATCAAGCGCGGCCTGATGACCACCGTGCACGCAGCCACCGCCACGCAAAAGACGGTGGACAGCCCCAGCAACAAGGACTGGCGCGGTGGCCGCGGCATTCTGGAGAACATCATCCCTTCGAGCACTGGCGCAGCCAAGGCCGTGGGCGTGGTGATTCCGGCCCTCAACAAGAAGCTGACCGGCATGTCGTTCCGCGTGCCCACCTCCGACGTGTCGGTGGTCGACCTGACGGTGGAGCTGGAAAAGGCTGCCACCTACGAAGAAATCAAGGCCGAGATGAAGGCCCAGTCCGAAGGCGCCTTGAAGGGCGTGCTGGGCTATACCGAAGACAAGGTGGTGGCCACCGACTTCCGTGGCGACACCCGCACGTCGATCTTTGACGCCGACGCCGGCATTGCCCTGGATGGCACCTTCCTGAAAGTCGTGAGCTGGTACGACAACGAGTGGGGCTATTCGAACAAGTGCCTGGAAATGGTGCGCGTGGTGACGGCCAAGTAAGCACGGCGATCCCCACAAAAAAACGCGCCCCAGGGCGCGTTTTTTTGTGCCTGACCCCGGCAGACCGGGCTCAGCGTGCAGGGGCCTGTGGCTTATTCCTGTGCGTCACGGATGGTGTCGCGCCCGTGGCGATCTTTCACCCGGCCCAGGTCGGCATCCAGTGCGCGCGTGAGTTTGTCCACCGCACTGATGAACGCAGTGGCCATCTTGTCGGCCTCGGCCGTCACGGCCACCGGCTGGCGGCCGGCCACGCGGGCCTCGATACGGCAGCGTTTGTCTTCTGCCCCGGACTTGCCTGCATCCACATCGGTCAGAAACACCTCCAGGCGCGTGATGTTTTCGCGAAAACGCGCAAGCCGGGTGCCCGACTCGTCTTGAATCCATTGCGCCAGGGACTCGCCGCCATGGATATGGTCATCGGTGTGTACTTGTACTTGCATCGGGCACTCCTTGTGAAGTTGAAACGACATGGCAGCGCAGTCACGGCCATCGGTATGTTGGCATCATGCACGCATCCGGATTTTGAAGCTTGACGCCAGTCAATGGCGCACCAGCCAACAGGGATCAAGACGCCATGGCGCAGCAACGCGCTGACCGCCGCACGGCGAACCCAGAGAAACGGCCGATACCTCCTGGCGATTTCATGACAAACGCCCCGCCGCGCGCCCGAACTGGCACTGCGCGGGGCAAGCACGGCGCCTTCCTACAGACGCTGCGGGCCGGTAGTGCTACAAAGACAATTGCACGATTCCCCCACCGGGACTTGGTGCAAA
>ERZ1023696.65-NODE-65-length-23842-cov-9.839216_pt1 | contig 23842 bp, 26 predicted proteins | sample MGYA00520859_ERZ1023696 | MGnify/ENA primary metagenome ERZ1023696 (study PRJEB33180, sample SAMEA4046002) | wastewater metagenome | place: Denmark | collected 2016-03-13 | study: EMG produced TPA metagenomics assembly of the PRJEB13832 data set (Local surveillance...
GGCGTGGGGGGCTCGGCTGCTGTCCTCTGGCTGCGGGCGGCATCGTTCACGGGCGCTGGGGCCGCAGACACTTGGGCGGGCGCCCAGATGGTGACGCCCATCTCTTGCAGCATGGCGCGCTGGCGCGCATCGAGGTGAAGGCTCATAAAGACAGGTTCATAACGGCAGGCACAGGGCGGTCGGTGGGTTCACAGGGGCAGGCTCATGACGACGGCGTCTTCGCGCTGGCCTGCGGGGGCCGGGTAGTAGCGCTTGCGTTCTCCCACGCGACGAAAGCCATGGGCCTGGTAGACATGCAGGGCGCGCTCGTTGCTCACGCGCACTTCAAGCCAGAGCCACTGGGCGCCCCGCCCACGCGCCCACAGCGCCAGGGCGTCCAGCAGCACGCGGGCCCAGCCCTGCTTCTGGTAGGCCGGGGCTACGGTGATATTGAGCAAATGCACCTCGTCCACACCCATCATGGCCACGAAGTAGCCCAACAAGTGGTCGCCCGCCACCAGCAACTGGGTCTGGTAACCCGAGGCCATGGCGTCGGTGAAATTGCCCCGCGTCCAGGGGTGGGAATAGGCGGTGAATTCGACGTCCAGCACGTCGTCCAGCCGCGCCAGCGTGAGCGGCTCAAAGCGTGCCTCGGGGGCGCTGGCGAGGGGCGAGACGACGGCGTTCATGGTGCAAGTGGGTGGCTTATGTGGCTTGTGCAGCGGATGCGGCCTGGGCTGCACGCAGGGCGGCCCGCTCGGCGGTGGTTTGTGCCACTTTATCGCGGATGTAGCGGGGCAGCGCCTCGCTGGCAGGCACGCCGCCACCTGCGGCGAGCAAGGCCGGGGCCAGGCGCAACAGGGCCGTGGCAGTGGGCAGCGCGCTGGCGTGCAGGGCGCCCGGGGCCAGGCGTTCTGCATAGGCGGCCTGGGCGTTGCCGGCCAGTGTCCAGCCTGCGGGCACCTGCACGGCCTCAGGGGCGCACAGGCCGAAATCCCCGTCGGTGCGCCAATGGCCGGCAGTGCCGCCCTGGGCCGGCAGCCATTCGCAGTGCGCCACGTACACCTCGTCCATGCGTGCATCCAGCACCGCCACCACCTGGGTGCAGCCATGCTGGTGACGGGCTTCTTCGGCCACCGCGAGCAGGGTGTCTACCGGTAGCACCGGCACGCCCGCGCCGCCGCGCGCACCAAAGGCCAATCCCTGGGCCACCGCGCAGGCCGTGCGCAAGCCGGTAAATGACCCCGGGCCGCGGCCAAAAACAATGGCATCCAGTGTGGAAAACGACATCCCGGCCTGCGCCAGCAGGCTGCGAATGGCCGGAATCAGCGTGGCCGAGGCCTGCGAGCCACCCGGCCCGGTGTGTTGCCACACGGCGTCTCCCGCCTGTACGGCAATGGAGACGGTGTCGGTGCTGGTGTCAAAGGCAAGCAGGTTCATGGGGCCGGGAGGGTCTGGGTTCGGAGGGCAATTATCAGGGGCACGCTGCTGCGGGCGCCAGGCTTGCCACCAGGCGAGAGTGCCCCGGCGATAGACTTGGCCGATGATGTTTGTTCCTGTGGGCTGCCGCGCAGCCGTTGTGCGCTGGTGTTTTGGGTGCCTTCTCATCGTTGGCGGTGCAGTCCAGGCGCAAGTGCTGGTGCCACTGCCCCCCGAGGTGGAGGCCGCGCTGGCGCGAGCCCGCTTGCCCCGTGACGCCCTGTCGGTGCTGGTGGTGGACGCGCAGGGCGGCCGCCAGGCGCCCAGGCTGGCGCACCGCGCGCAGGTGGCCATGAACCCCGCCTCGGTCATGAAGCTTGTGACCACCTATGCAGCGCTCGACCTGCTGGGCCCCGCCCACACCTGGAGCACACCGGTGTATGTGGACGGCGTGGTGCAGGGCGGCAGCCTCAAGGGCAACGTCCATATCCAGGGGCAGGGTGACCCCAAGCTGGTCATGGAGCGCCTGTGGCTGCTGCTGCGCCGCCTGCAGGGCCAGGGTATCCAGGTCATCGTGGGCGATATCGTGCTGGACCGCACCGCCTTTGACGTGCCCGAGCACGACGCAGCCCGCTTCGATGGCGAACCGCTGCGCCCCTACAACGCGGCGCCCGACGCTTTGCTGATGAACTACAACGCGGTGGCCATGACTTTGGTGCCCGATGTGGCCGCCGGGCTGGCGCGCATCCAGTACGACCCGCCGCTTGCCGGCGTGCAGCGCCAGGCCACGGTGCCGCTGGCGACGCCCGGCACCGCGTGCGGTGACTGGCGCGCCGCCCTGCGGGCCGAGCTGTCCGATCCGGCGCGCGTCGCATTTCAGGGTGTCTATCCGGCCAGTTGTGGCGAGCGCGTGTGGGCGGCGGCGTACCCTGATGCCAAGAGCTTTGCCGCACGCGCCGTAGAGGGCATGTGGCGCGAGTTGGGCGGCAAGCTCACGGGCAGCGTGCGTGATGGCAAGGTGCCTGCGGGGCTCAAGCCCGTGTTTGTGGCCACATCGCCCGCTCTGGCCGAGGTGGTGCGCGACGTGAACAAATACAGCAACAACGTGATGGCGCAGCAACTCTTTCTCACACTGGCACTGCGCCAAAATGGCGCGGCCACGTTCGACGGTGCGCGCGCTGCATTGCGCCAGTGGTGGCAGGCCCGGCTGGGCGATGCCGAACCGCCAGCGCCCGAAAACGGCGCGGGCCTGAGCCGCGACGCACGCATCAGCGCCCAGGCCTTGGCGCGCATGTTGCAGCTGGCCTGGCAGTCGCCGGTGATGCCCGAGCTGGTGTCGTCCTTGCCGATTGCCGGCGTGGACGGCACGCTGCGCCGCAGCCAGAGCCGTGCAGGCACTGCCCACCTCAAAACCGGCAGCCTGCGCGACGTGATGGCCGTTGCGGGCTATGTGCATGCCGCCAGCGGCCGCCGCTATGTGCTGGTGGCCATCGTCAACCACCCCCAGGCGGGCGGCGCGCGACCAGTGCTTGATGCGCTGGTGGACTGGACTGCGCGCGATCAATAGCCCCGGATGCCCACACCACCATGCCCCTCCACGACCTCATCGGCTACCTGGCTGCGGCCCTGACCACCTGCAGCTTTTTGCCGCAGGCGCTGCACACGTTCCGCACCCGCGATGTCAGCGGTATCTCGCTGGGCATGTACAGCACCTTCACGCTGGGCGTGGCGTTGTGGCTGGCTTACGGGGTGGCGCTGGCTGCCTGGCCCATCGTGGTGGCCAATGCCATCACACTGGCGCTGGCGGGTGCCATCCTTGGCATGAAGCTGCGCTACGGCGCGCGCCGCCGGGCCTGAAGCTCCCCCCCCCCCCAGGGTGTCGCCCAGGCGTCTTTGCAAGGGTGCGGTCGGCGTAATTCCCTATGGATGCTGCAGTGCAGGTGCGCGCACGATGCGTCGCTGTTCTTACTCCAAGGGATTTCTTCATGACGTATTTCCGCCTCACTTGTGTTGCCACCGCTGCGGTGTTGCTTGTTGCCTGCGGGGGCTCGGACGGCCCCCAGCGTGGGGATCTGGTGGATGCGCCCGCCACGTTGGCCACGCTGACTGCCGCGCAGATCGATGCCGCGACCGCAGGCAGCGGCCTGCAGGCCATCAGCGGCAAGGCCAAATGCGATGTCAAGGTGGTGGGGTTGAACTACTCCACGGTGGGCGCACGGGCCGGTGAACAAACCAATTCATCGGGCGTCATGCTGGTGCCCGCGGGCAGCTGCACGGGGGCTGCAGCCCTGGTGGCCTATGCCAAGGGCACCGATGTGCAAAAGACCCGCACCCTGGCCAACCCGCAAGACAGCGAAACCTTTCTGCTGGCGGCCATGTATGCCGCCCAGGGTTATGCGGTGGTGGCCTCGGACTACCTTGGTTTTGCCAAGTCCACCTACGGCTACCACCCCTATCTGCACGCTGACTCCGAAGCCACGACGGTGCTGGACTCGGTTCGCGCCGCGCGGGCGGCCGCGTCCAGTGTGGGTGCCAACCTGTCGGGCAAAGTGATGTTCACCGGCTATTCGCAAGGCGGGCACGCGTCCATGGCGGCGCAGCGCGCAGCCGAGCGGGACTACGGCACCGAATTCAACGTGGTGGCCGGTGCCCATCTGGCAGGGCCTTACAACTTGTCGGGCTCGTTGCGCGTGCCCGACGCGATTGCCGGGGTGCAGTTCTTCGTGCCTTACCTGGTGACCTCATGGCAAAAGGTGTACGGCACGGTGTACACGGATGTGAAGACGGCTTTCAAGACGCCATATTCCGACTACATCGAGAGCCTGCTGCCCAACCCCACGCTGAACTACACCACGCTGGTCACCACCGGCAAGCTGCCCGGCGGCCCCGGTGTCACGCCCAACCAGGCCCGGGACCTCGTGTTCCAGCCCGAATTCCTGGCTGCAGCCCAGGCGGGTGGCTCCAACCCGTTGTTCGTGGCGGCCCAAAAGAACGACCTGCTGGGCTGGAACCCCAAGGCCCGGGTGCTCCTGTGCGGAGGCGCGGGTGATCCCACCGTGCCGCCTGCCATCCACCAGCGGGCCATGAAGGCCGACTTTGACAGCCGGGGACTGACCAATGTGGCCTCGGTGGATGTCGATGCCCTGGTTCAGGCCACGTATGGACCAGGCGGCAAAGCGCCCACCGACCCCGCATCGGCGGCCTTTGCCACGTATTACGGCAATTACCACGGCACCTACGAGCCGCCGTTCTGTCACGCCCAGGCGCGCGCAGTGTTTGATGCCGTCAAATAAGCGGCTTGCGCTTTGGGCATGAAAAAAGCCGACCTCAGGGTCGGCTTTTTTGTGTGCGGTGTGGCTGCGGCTTACCAGCGGGCCCGCAGGCGGTCGTACGCGTAGTCGCCCAGCTGGCGGTGGGCCGATGGCGTCAGGTAGACAGCGTCGGCAAACACATACTTGTTCTGGTTGGCACTGGGGAGCAAGGTGGCGGTGGTGCACAAGGCCGAGTTGACCTGGCCGGTGCCGATGCCAATGCCGTTGCCGGCATCCACCGAGGTGCATACCGGGGTGGTGGCGTTGTCAAAACTGTACGAACCGGGCGAGCTGGTGTACAGATTGACGTAGTAGGCCGCATCGATATACAGCACATTCGCGCCCAGATCGACGATGTTCACCAGCAGCCCCTCGTTGAATCGGCTGCTGGCATCGTTGAGCAGGCTGGTCTGGCTGATGGCCGTGGCCCATGGCGTTTTGCCCAGGTCGTAGGTGCCGGTCACCACCACATGCTTGGCCCCGGCGTTGACGAGGCGGCGCACCTGCGTGGCCAGTTCCTGGCCTGCCTTGCGTGCTGACGCCACCATGTCGGCGGGGGTGGTGGTGCCGGCGCGCACGGCAGCCATGCCTGCGATCAGGTCACTGGCACCGGCGTTGATGAACACCACGTCGTTGGCGCCAAAGGCGCCGCCGGCCAGAAAGCGGTCAATCTGTTCGGTGACAGTGAGGGTGGTCGCATCGCCAGCCACGTCGGGCTTGGCGGTGATGCGTGCGTTGCCCGCTGCGTAGCTCAGGCCACCCGATGCCACGGGCGTGATCGTCTTGCCGTAGCGCGAGGCGAGCTGCTGCGTCCAGTTGCTGACGGAGCCATCGTTGACGGTGTAGCGCGATCCCTTTTGCCCCACATCGGTGAAGGCATCGCCAAAGGCAATGAAGCGGTCGGGCGTGAGTTCCGAATCCGTGGTGCTGGAACCACAGGCCGCGAGCAATGCTGCCGACGCACATGCGGCGACCATCACGGTGCGGCGCATCCAATTTGTTGCCATGTATTTCTCCAGATAAGTGGGGGTTAGTTTAACGACGCACAGCCAGCGCATGTAAAGCAAACAGGCAGGCAAGCCGGCTCAGGCCGCGGCCGCGCGCTGCAGCCGGTCGCGCACGCCTTCCCAGTCGGGGGTGGCGGGGGGGGTCTCGATCCAGATCAGTTTCACGGCCTGGTCATCAAAGCCACGCAGCACGGCAAAAAGTTGCTGGGCGGTGGCGCTGGCGTCATCGGGCATGCGCCGCACGACCAGCTTTGACGAGCGGGTGCGCAGTGCGCTTCGGGCATAGACGGCGATGTGGGCAGCGTCAGCGCCCAGCAGGTCCAGCGCGGTTTGCAGCGCCTTGGCGTCCATCAGGCGCACCTTGGCAGCGGGGGCGTAATGGGCCTCCAGCGTGCCCGACGCGCGCGGGGTCAGCGCGGGAAGCTCTTCTTTCGATAGCGGTTGCATGCCGCAAACCGCGGCAATCTGTTCCCGCGAGATGGCCCCCGGGCGCAGCAGCACCGGCACGCCGCGCGTGCAGTCCACGATGGTGGATTCAATGCCCACATCGCAGGGCCCGCCATCGAGCACCAGCAGATCGGCGCCCAGCTCGTCCTGCACATGCTGTGCCGTGGTGGGGCTCACACGGCCAAAGCGGTTGGCGCTGGGCGCGGCCAGCCCCCACACCGGCGGCCCGCCGAGTTCGGGGCCATCACCAGTTGCGGAGCAGGCCTGCAGCACCGCATGGGCCACGGGGTGGGCAGGGCAGCGCAGGCCCACGCTGTCCTGGCCGCCGGTGGCGGCCGTGGCCACACCGGGCCGGCGCGGCAGGATGAGGGTGAGCGGGCCGGGCCAGAAGGCATCGACCAGCTTTTGCGCAAAGCCGGGCACTTCGCGGGCAAAGTGCGCAATGCCCGAGGCATCGGCCACATGCACGATGAGCGGATGGTCGCTGGGGCGGCCCTTGGCGGCAAAGATCTGCGCCACGGCAGCATCGCTGCTGGCGTCGGCGGCCAGGCCATAAACGGTTTCGGTGGGCAGGCCCAGCAGCGCGCCGCTGCGCACGGCCCGCGCTGCGGCAGCGATGGATTCGGGCAGGGTGCCGTCAAGAATCATGGTCAGAATGGTGCGATGCCCAGCAGGGCCGCCGCCTTCAGTGCCGTTGCGCGTGCCGTTTCGGGGGTGGCTGCGGTGATGTTGAGGTGCCCCATCTTGCGGCCCCGTTTGGCTTCGCGCTTGCCATACAGGTGCAGGTGCGCGCCGGGCAGGGCCAGCACGGCAGCCCACGGGGGTGTCTGCTCGGCATCGCCCTGCGCAAACCATAAGTCGCCCAGCAGGTTGAGCATGACGGCAGCGCTGTGCTGGCGCGGCTGCACCAGCGGCAGGCCCGCCATGGTGCGCACCTGCAGCTCAAACTGCGACACATCGCAGGCGTTCTGGCTGTAGTGGCCGCTGTTGTGCGGGCGCGGGGCGATTTCGTTCACCACCAGGCTGCCGTCTTGCAGCACAAAGAACTCCACACACAGCACGCCCACATACCGCAAGCCGTTTGCTATCGAAATTGCAGCTGCTACCGCTTGCTGGATAAGCGCTTGAGGCATATTTTGCTCATAAACCTCGGTCACGGCCAGAATGCCGTCGCGGTGCAGGTTGCGCTGCACGGGCAGGTGCACGGTGGCGCCGTCGGCACCGCGCGCCACGATCACGGAACATTCCAGCGCCAGCGGCAGCATTTTTTCGAGCACGCAAGGCACGGAGCCGACCGACGCCCAGGCAGCGGCCAACTCGGCGGCGGTTTTCACGCGCACCTGGCCCTTGCCGTCGTAGCCCATGCGGGCGGTTTTCAGAATCCCCGGCAGCAGATCGGGCGCCACGGCGGCCAGTTGCGCTGCCGTCTCGATCACGGCATAGGGCGCACAGGGCACGCCGCAGGCGACGAAGTGGGCTTTCTCCTGCGCACGGTCCTGCGCCACAGCCACTGCGCTGGCAGCGGGCGACACGGGGCGCAGCGCGGCCAGGGTGGCCAGGGCGGCCGCAGGCACGTTCTCGAATTCGGTGGTCACCGCATCCGACAGGCGGGCGAGCTCGGCCAGCCCGGCAGCGTCTTCATAACCCGTCTGAATGTGGTGATGGCTTACCAGCCCGGCCGGGCTGGTGGGGTCGGCGTCAAGCACGGCGGTGAAGTAGCCCATGGCCTGCGCCTGGTGCACAAACATGCGGCCCAGCTGGCCGCCGCCGAGCACGCCCAGGGTCGAGCCGGGCAGCAATGGTGCCCCCACGCTTGCCACTGCGTGTGCGGCGCTGCCCCCCAGGGGGGCCTTCGCGCCTTCGGGCGGCCGTGCGGCGCTCAATGGCTTGTCAGAGTCGTTCATGCGGTGGGCGGCAAGGTCATGTTGCGGGCGACTTCGGTCTGCTCGGCGCGGAAGGCTTCAAGGCGCTGGCGCAGCTCGGGGCTCTCGTTGGCGAGCAGGGCCACGGCAAACAGGGCGGCATTGGCCGCGCCTGCCGTGCCAATGGCGAATGTGGCCACAGGAATGCCCTTGGGCATCTGCACGATGGAATGCAGTGAATCCACGCCCTGCAGGTGGCGGCTGGCCACCGGCACGCCCAGCACGGGCACGGTGGTCTTGGCAGCGATCATGCCGGGTAGGTGGGCGGCACCCCCGGCCCCGGCGATGATGGCCTTGAGGCCCCGGCCTGCGGCGGCCTCGGCATACGCAAACATGTCGTCGGGCATGCGGTGGGCCGAGACCACGCGGGCCTCATGTCCGATGCCGAACTGTTCAAGAATCTGCACTGCATGCTGCATGGTGTCCCAGTCGCTGCTGGAACCCATGACCACGCCGATCTGGATGGGTTTCATGGTGTTGGGGTGCTGGGTGGGGCAGGCTGCGCCTGCTGCACCGCTGTAGGTGGAACCCGTGATTTTACTTTTTGCGCTTCCCTTGCTGGCGTGGGGCTGTTTCGTTGGGCCAAAATAGCGCGAAATCGCTTCACAGGCCCATGGCCCACACCATCATGATTGACGTCACCGTAGAGAACTTTGAAGCCGAGGTGGTTGCCGCCTCGATGAACGTGCCCGTGCTGGTGGACTTCTGGGCGCCCTGGTGCGGCCCCTGCAAGTCGCTGGGCCCGATCCTCGAAAAGCTCGAAACCGACTACGCGGGCCGCTTCAAGCTGGTCAAGATCGACTCCGATCAGGAGCAGCAACTGGCGGGCATGTTCGGCATCCGCAGCATCCCCACCTGCGTGCTGCTGATGAACGGCCAGCCGGTCGATGGCTTCATGGGCGCGCTGCCCGAGGGCCAGGTGCGCGAATTTCTCGACAAGCATGTGCCATCCGCAGAAGAGGTGGTGGCAGAGGCCGAGGAAGAAGAGGCGCTGGATGCGCTGGCCGAAGGCGACACCGACACCGCCCTGGAAAAGCTGCAGCACGCTGTGGCCACCGACCCTGCCAACGACGACGCACGGTTTGATTACGTCAAGCTGCTGCTGCAACTGGGCCGCGACGACGACGCCAAGGTGGCCTTTGCCCCCGTGATTGCCAAGGCCGCAACCTCGCGCAAGCTCGGGGCCCTCAAGTGCTGGATGGATGCTATTGATTATGTAGCTGTAAGCGCTTATGGGGAAAGCGCTGGAGCCGAATTTGATGAAAAAATCACCGCCAACAAGCGCGACTTTGACACCCGCTTTGCCCGCGCTCGCTGGCTCATGGCGCAGCAGCGTTGGACCGACGCCATGGACGAGCTGCTCGAAATCCTCATGCGTGACAAGGCCTGGAACGACGAGACTGCCCGCAAGACCTATGTGGCCATCCTGGAAATCATTGAGCAGCCCAAGGTAAAGGTGGCGGAAGGCCAGATTCCCCCTGAAGACCCCGTGGTGGCCACCTACCGCCGACGGCTGTCGAGTGTGGTGCTGAGCTGAAGAGAAGCCACCAAGAATCCCAGGAGCCGAGATGGCCGGGATCAGGCCGCCTGGCGCGGACAGGGGTGCGTGGCTGACCGCGCATGCTCCGTGGCCAGCACGCGGCCGGGGTTGAGGCTGCGGATCGGGATCGAACGGTCCTGCGGAATGCCGCCCGACAGCTGCAGCGCCAGGTAGCGCCCGCAGCACACGCGCAGAAACGATGCAAAGTTGTCCACGCTGCCCCGTTCGGCCAGCAATTCATCGTGCAGCCGGGCGCACAGCTGCGGCACGCTCATGCCGTCGCGCGTGGCGATTTCTTCCAGTACGTGCCAGAACAGGTTTTCCAGCCGGATGCTGGTGGCCACGCCGTGCAGCCGCACCGAGCGGGCGCGGCAGGTGTAGAGAGCAGGGTCGGCGCTGATAAAGACCTGGCACATGGCGGGCTTCTCCGGGTGGGCAGAAAACAGGCCCCATGGTGCGCGCCCGCACAGGGGCGCGCAAGCGGGCAAGCCCGGGGGCGCCTCGCTCAGTGGGTGATGCGCGTGCCCAGCACCGCCAGAAACTGCGCGATCCAGTCCGGGTGTGCGGGCCAGGCCGGGGCGCTGACCAGGTTGCCGTCGGTGTGCGCCTTGTCCACGGCAATGTCGGCATACCGGCCACCGGCCAGCTCCACTTCGGCGCGGCAGGCCGGGTAGGCCGAACAGCTGCGCCCCTTGAGCACGCCTGCGCCCGCCAGCAATTGCGCGGCATGGCAGATGGCCGCCACGGGCTTGTCGGCCTCGAAGAAGTGCTGCACTGCCGCAACGACAGCCGGGTAGGTGCGCAGGTATTCGGGCCCGCGCCCGCCGGGCAGCACCAGTGCGTCGTAGTCCTGGGGCTTCACGTCGGCAAAGCTTGCGTTGAGCGCGAAGTTGTGCCCCGGCTTCTCGCTGTAGGTCTGGGCGCCTTCAAAGTCGTGGATCGCGGTCTTGATGTGCTCGCCCGCCTTCTTGTCGGGGCACACGGCGTGTACCTGGTGGCCTACGGCCAGCAGCGCCTGAAAGGGCACCATGGTCTCGTAGTCCTCGCAGTAGTCGCCACAGATCATCAGAATCTTTTTTCCGGCCATGCGTGTCTCCTGGGTTGTGAATCGGTAGCACCCATTCTTCCGGCAGACGGGCCGGGCGTGGTGTTAGCCGGTTACTACAGCCAGGATTCAGGCTTTCAGCGCACGATGCTGCGCTGCCGCAAGCGATCAGCCCGTCAGCCGCTCCAGCGCCTCGCGGTACTTGGCGGCGGTTTTCTCGATCACGGCCTGGGGCAGGCGCGGGGAGGGCGGCGTTTTGTCCCAGGGCTTGCCGTTGACCTGGGCCTGCTCCAGCCAGTCGCGCACAAACTGCTTGTCGTAGCTGGGCGGGTTTTCGCCCTTGGCAAGGGCTTCGGCATAGCCCTCCACCGGCCAGTAGCGCGAGCTGTCGGGCGTGAGCACTTCGTCCATCAGCACCAGTGTCCCATCCGGGGCCAGGCCGAATTCGAACTTGGTGTCGGCAATGATCATGCCTTTGGTGAGCGCGATCTCTGCGGCGGCCTTGTAGATGGCGATGCTCAGGTCGCGGATTTTGGTGGCCAGCTCCAGGCCGATCATCTCGACCGTGCGCTCGAAGGTGATGTTTTCGTCGTGCTCACCCGCTGCCGCCTTCGCCGCAGGGGTGTAGATGGGTTCGGGCAGCCTGGCGGCGTTGGTCAGGCCGGCGGGCAGCGGCACGCCACACACCGATTGCGACGCCTGGTATTCCTTCCAGCCGCTGCCGGCCAGGTAGCCACGCACCACGGCTTCGACCGGGATGGGCTGCAGGCGCTGCACCAGCATCGAGCGGCCGCGCACCTGCGGCACCTCGGCGGCGCTCACCACGCTTTCGGGCGCTTCGCCCGTCAGGTGGTTGGGGCAGATGTGGCCGAGCTTGTCGAACCAGAACAGGGCCATCTGTGTGAGCAGCTCGCCCTTGCCGGGGATGGGCTCGCCCATGATCACGTCAAACGCCGACAGGCGGTCGCTGGCCACCATCAGGATGCGGTCATCTCCCACGGCGTAGTTGTCGCGCACCTTGCCACGGGCCAGCAGGGGCAGGGAGGTGAGGGCCGAAGTGTGCAGGGCTTGGGGGCTGGGCTGGGTCATGGTGGTAGTGCGGGCAGGCGGAGCGTGAAGAGGGTTCCGTGCCAGGAAAGTGTTAAGGATTGCGGGCGATCAGGGCTGCTTCGAACCGTTTGATTTTACGCAGCAGCGCACCGGGTGGGGCCCCGGCTCTGGGCGGCTGCGCGCAAGGCCGTGGCAATGCAGGGGGTGCCTTGCAAGGCGGGCAACTGCCGCGTTGGTGGGGCACGCACTGGGGGGCGTTTTGGGGACTTTGCCCACAGCCGACCCATTGTGCGCGTTTTTTTTCGCCGTGGCACCTTCACCGACATAACCCGCCCGCCAAGGGCGGTATGGGATTGCTTTTGGCATTGCGCGGGGGCATAGTGAATTCGCGTCGACGCATGTATCCGAGTTAGCCGGGCCGTTCCTTTGATCCAGAGCGGCATTTTTGTCAAAGAGCCACAGGAGACTTACTTATGAACTTGACGATCAGCGGTCACCACCTCGAAGTTACCCCCGCCTTGCGCAATTACGTCACGACCAAGCTCGACCGGATCACGCGCCATTTCGATCAGGTAGTGGACGTCAAGGTGCTGCTGACAGTAGAGAAACAGAAGGAAAAAGAGAAACGGCAGCGAGCGGAATGCAACATCCACGTCAAGGGAAGCGACCTGTTTGCAGAAAGCTCCCATTTCGACCTGTATGCCGCTGTGGACGAGCTCGTGGACAAGATGGATCGCCAGGTCGTGCGCCATAAAGACCGCATCCAGGACCACTACGACGCATCCAAACGCGAGATGCTCGCGTAAGCCATGCAGATGCGCTGCCTGTCGGCCGCAGCCGCCCCCCGGGGCGGTTTTTTTGTGGCTTGCGGGTTTTGATCAGGGTTTCTGCCAATGTGTGCATAATTGTTTCCTTGACCATGAACCGACTCGCATCCATCCTGCCCTCCGCTCAAGTGCTCGTGAGCGTTGACGCCACCAGCAAGAAGCGTGCTTTCGAAGAAGCGGGTCTCCTGTTTGAAGGCCAGCACGGTCTTTCGCGGGCGCTGATCACCGACAGCCTCTTTGCGCGTGAGCGACTAGGCTCCACGGGCCTGGGACACGGCGTGGCCATTCCGCATGGCCGCATCAAGGGCCTCAAGGCGCCGATGGCGGCGGTGTTTCAACTCGCGCAGCCGATTGGTTTCGATGCGCCCGACGAAATGCCGGTTGGGTTGCTCATTTTTCTGCTCGTACCCGAAGCCGCGACCCAGAAGCACCTGGAAATCCTCTCCGAAATTGCCGAGCTGCTGAGCGACTCGGTGCTGCGCGAGAGGCTCAAGGCGTGTGACGACGCCGCGGTGCTGCACGGCATGATCGCCGGTTGGCAGTCCACCCAGGCCGCCTGATTTTTTCTTCGCCTTCGCGGGACTGTCTTGAAGCCCAACGTCGTCAGTGCCGATGTCCTGTTTGAGGAATTCCGGGGCACCCTGAAATGGGAATGGGTGGCCGGCCTTGGTGCTTCCGAGCGGCGCTTTGACGAAGTGGCCGTGCGTGCGGCACGCTCGGGCGCCGATCTGGTGGGGTATCTCAACTACATCCACCCCTATCGGGTGCAGATTCTGGGCGAGCGAGAAATCGCCTACCTCGTCAATGCCACCCCCGAAGACTGCCAGCGCCGCATCGCGCGCATTGTCACGCTGGAGCCGCCCGTGCTGGTGCTGGCCGATGGCCAGGTTGCGCCGGATGCGCTGCTGTCCATGTGCGAGCGGGCGCAGATTCCGATGTTCGCCACGCACGAGTCGTCGGCGTTCGTCATTGATGTGCTGCGTGCCTACCTGTCCAAGCACTTTGCCGACCGCACCACGATGCACGGCGTGTTCATGGACATTCTGGGCCTGGGGGTGATGATCACGGGTGAATCCGGCCTGGGCAAAAGTGAGCTGGGGCTGGAGTTGATCTCGCGCGGCAACGGTCTGGTGGCCGACGATGCTGTTGACCTGTTTCGCATCAACCAGACCACCATTGAGGGCAAGTGCCCCGAGCTGCTGCAGAACCTGCTGGAAGTGCGCGGCATTGGCCTCCTGGACATCCGCGCCATCTTTGGTGAAACCGCCGTGCGCCGCAAGATGCGCCTCAAGCTCATCGTGCACCTGGTGCGCAAGGAAACGCTGGAGCGCGAATACGAGCGCCTGCCCTACGAGCCGCTCACGCAGGACGTGCTGGGCGTGCCGGTGCTCAAGGTGGTGATCCAGGTGGTGGCGGGGCGCAATATTGCCGTGCTCGTGGAGGCGGCCGTGCGCAACACCATCTTGCAGTTGCGCGGCATCGACACTTATCAGGAATTTGTGGAGCGGCATCGCCGCGCCATGGAACGCGACACCGGGGGCTAATCCGCAGGTTGGGCAACAGGCTCGGCAACCGTTCCAGGCAATTGTGTGCGCGCTGTCCGCAGGCCCAAGAGCCCGTCGCGGCCAAGCCGGCGGCCGCCGCGCAAGGGCCGCCCCGCCGCGCTGGCGGCGCCCCCCTTCAGGGGGAAGGCGCGCAGCGCCTCAGGGGGGCTTCATTTGGCGGCGCAGTGGGCGCACTGGCCATACAGGGCCATCGTGTGGTCCTGCACCACCCAGCCCTTGGCCTTGGCAATGATCTGCTGGCGCTTTTCGATCTCGGGGTCGTAGAACTCTTCCACCTTGCCGCACGACGTGCACACGAAATGGTCGTGGTGCTGGCCTTCGTCGAGTTCGTAAACCGCCTTGCCGCTTTCGAAGTTGCTGCGGATCAGAATGCCCGCCTGCTCGAACTGCGTGAGCACGCGATAGACCGTGGCCAGCCCTATGTCCGAGCGTTCTTCCAGCAGGACGCGAAAGACATCTTCGGCCGTCATGTGGCGCTGTGCGCCCTTCTGGAAAATCTCCAGAATCTTCAGGCGCGGCAAGGTTGCTTTGAGGCCTGTGCTTTTGAGTTCGTCGATATTCGTCATGACCCTGTCTTTCGTGCGTCGGCGGGCTCGACCAGGCCCGCAGGACCAGCCGCTACAATGGATCGATCATAGCCTTACGACTCTTTTCCATGCCCGCCAAAGCCCATCGCAGTGCCCGTCTGGGCGTGACATTGTTCATCGGTGCCTGCCTCACTGCCGTGGCCGGCTGCAGCAGCCTGGACAGTGCCAGCAATCGCCTGGCCAGCGTGGTGACGCCTTACCGACTCGATGTGGTGCAGGGCAATTTCGTGTCGCGCGAGCAGGTCGAAGCGCTTGCGCCGGGCATGAGCCGCCAGCAGGTGCGCGACATTCTCGGCACGCCCCTGGTCACCAGCCTGTTCCACGCAGAGCGCTGGGAATACGTGTTCACCATCAAACGCCCCGGTGAAGACATCCAGACGCGCAAACTCACCGTGTTCTTCCAGGGAGACCTGCTGCAGCGTTTCGAGGGCGACCCCATGCCCTCCGAAACCGAGTTTGTGGCTACTCTCGGGTCGCGCTCCACCAAGGGCAAGGTGCCCGTGCTGGAAGCCACCGATGCCCAGTTGGCGCGTTTCCCGGCACCCGAGCGCGCGGCCAGGACACCGGCGGCGGTGCCTGCCCAGCCGGTTACCACCACCTCTTACCCTCCGCTCGAAGCGCCTGCGCGCTAAGGCCTGCGATTGGGGGTGCCGGCACCCGGCATGGCCCTCCGCATTCATAGAAACAGGAACGACATGACAGGCAACTCTTTGCCCTCCCAACCCGCCTCCAGAGTCCTGCGCGTCGCGGTGGCTGGGGCATCTGGCCGCATGGGCCGCATGCTGATCGAAGCCCTGCGCGCCAGCGACGACATGGTGCTGGCTGGTGCGCTGGATGTTGCGGCCAGCCCCGCCATCGGCTCGGACGCCACGGCTTTTCTGGGCCACGCAAGTGGCGTGGCCATCACGGCAGACCTGCGCACGGGCCTGAAAGATGCTGATGTGCTGATTGATTTCACCCGCCCCGAAGGCACGCTGGCCCATCTGGCCCTGTGCTGCGAGCTGGGCGTGAAAGCCGTCATCGGCACCACGGGGTTCACAGAACCGCAGAAGGCCGAGATTGCGGCCTGCGCCCAGCGCACGGCGATCGTGATGGCGCCCAACATGAGCGTGGGCGTCAACGTCACGCTCAAGCTGCTGCAGATGGCCGCCAAGGCCATGGCCACTGGCTACGACATCGAGATCATCGAAGCCCACCACCGCCACAAGGTCGATGCGCCCTCCGGCACCGCACTGAAGATGGGAGAAGTGATCGCCGATGCGCTGGGGCGTGACCTCAAGGACTGCGCCGTGTATGCGCGTGAAGGCGTCACGGGGGAACGCGATCCGTCGAGCATCGGCTTTGCCACTATCCGAGGTGGCGACATCGTGGGCGACCACACCGTGCTGTTTGCCGGCATTGGCGAGCGCATCGAGATCACGCACAAATCGTCCAGCCGCGCCACCTATGCCCAGGGCAGCCTGCGCGCCGTGCGCTTTCTCGCAGACCGCAAGACCGGCATGTTCGACATGTTCGACGTGCTGGGTCTGAACTAGCGCCCCCGGCGAGCCGCCATGGACGCACTTCACTGGTGGCGCCAAGGGGATGCCGTGACGCAGGGCACGGCCCTGCTGCTGCTCGCCATGTCAGTGGCCAGCTGGGTGGTGATTTTGTGGAAGGCGCGCGTCATGCGCCGGGCCTTGGCCGACGTGGCGCGGTGCACAGCGGCTTTCTGGCAGGCGCCATCGCTGGACGTTGCGGTGCAGCGTTTGCAGTCTTTTGACCGCGAGGCGCTTGTTCTGTCTATGGTTGTTGCTACAAAATCAATAGCGACACGTCCTGATTCAGCTGAGCAGGCCACGCTGGCGACTTCCGGCAGCCTGTCGCAGCAACTCACCCGCGTGCTGCGGGACGCCCTGCACGGCGCGCTGGGCAGGCTGCAATGGGGCCAGGTGCTTCTGGCAACAGTCGGGTCCACCGCCCCTTTCGTTGGCTTGCTCGGCACAGTCTGGGGCATCTACCACGCCCTCAGCGCCATGGCGGGAGCCGGGCAGATCACCATCGACCGCGTGGCCGGTCCCGTGGGCGAGGCCCTGGTGATGACGGCTGCGGGTCTGGCGGTGGCCATTCCGGCGGTGCTGGCTTACAACGTGTTCGGGCGCTTCATTGGCCGCATCGAGGCTGACCTGGAAGGTTTTGCGCGCGACCTGCGCGAACTCCTTGTCGACACCGCGCCCCCCCAAGGTCGTGTCGGCATGACGGAGCGCGTGGAAACATGAGTTTCGGCCGGCTGGAGCGCACCCCCGGGCCGCAGCCCATGAGCGACATCAACATGACGCCGCTGGTGGATGTGATGCTGGTGCTGGTGGTCATCTTCATTCTCACGGCGCCATTGATGGCCAGTTCGATCCGGCTGGATCTGCCGCGCACCGAGGGTGCCACGCCGGGCGCCGCACCGCAGTCCATCACGCTGGTGGTGGATGCGACGGGCCAGGCCTTTCTGGAGGACCAGCCGCTTTCGCAGGCAGCCCTGGCCGAGCGGCTGCAGCGCATCGGTGCGGCCCGTCCCGATACGGAAGTGCAGTTGCGTGCCGATGCCGCCGTGCCATACGGCCGCGTGGTCGAAGTCATGGGTGCGGCCCACAGCGCCGGGCTCCAGCGCATCGGGTTTGTTGCCGAACAGCCCGCTGCGGCGCGCTGAGCCCCTGGCGGCAAGCCCAGACCCCGCACCGGGTGCGGCGCACGGCCGGGCGCGTTCCCCGTGACCGCCTAAAATCTGGCAAAGCAGCAGCCCAGCGGCTGCATTCCTCTCATCCAGCAGAGCTCCCATGCAAGAAAAATACTCCCACCAAGACGTCGAGCGCGCCGCGCACGACCACTGGACCGCCACCGACGCCTACCGCGTGACGGAAGACACGAGCAAGAAAAAGTTCTACGCCTGCTCGATGCTGCCTTACCCCAGCGGCAAGTTGCACATGGGCCATGTGCGCAACTACACCATCAACGACATGCTCACGCGCCAGCTGCGCATGAACGGCTACAACGTGCTCATGCCCATGGGCTGGGACGCTTTCGGCCTGCCTGCCGAGAACGCCGCCCTGAAGAACGGAGTGCCACCGGCGAAGTGGACCTACGAAAACATCGCCTACATGAAAAAGCAGATGCAGGCGATGGGACTGGCCATCGACTGGAGCCGCGAGGTCGCCACCTGCGACCCCGAGTACTACAAGTGGAACCAGTGGCTGTTCCTGAAGATGCTGGAAAAGGGCATCGCCTACCGCAAGACCCAGGTGGTGAACTGGGACCCGGTGGACCAGACCGTGCTGGCCAACGAGCAGGTGATCGACGGCAAGGGCTGGCGCACGGGCGCCACCGTGGAAAAGCGCGAGATTCCGGGCTACTACCTCAAGATCACCGACTACGCCGAAGAGCTGCTCGACTTTGTGACCGGCGAAAAGCTGCCCGGTTGGCCCGAGCGTGTGAAGCTGATGCAGGAGAACTGGATTGGCAAATCGGAGGGCGTGCGTTTTGCCTTCACACACGAGATTGCAGGGGATGACGGTGCGCTGATTGGCGACGGCAAGATGTACGTGTTCACCACGCGCGCCGACACCATCATGGGCGTGACCTTCTGCGCCGTGGCGCCCGAGCACCCGCTGGCCGCGCACGCTGCCAAGACCAACCCCACGCTCAAGGCCTTCATTGAAGAATGCAAGAGCGGCGGCACCACCGAAGCCGAGCTGGCCACGCAAGAGAAGAAGGGCGTGCCCACGGGCCTGTTCGTCGCGCACCCGCTCACGGGCCTGCCGGTGGAGGTGTGGGTGGGCAACTACGTGCTCATCGGCTACGGCGACGGCGCCGTGATGGGCGTGCCCGCGCACGACGAGCGTGACTTTGCGTTTGCCCTCAAATACGGCATCGAGATCAAGCAGGTGGTGCTGGTGGATGGCGAGCACTTCGACTACCACCAGTGGCATGACTGGTACGCTGACAAACAGCGCGGCGTCACCATCAACTCTGACAACTTCAGCGGCCTCTCTTACAAGGACGCCGTGGCCGCCGTGGCCCATGCGCTGGCGCAAAAAGGCCTGGGCGAACTCAAAACCACCTGGCGCCTGCGCGACTGGGGCGTGAGCCGCCAGCGCTACTGGGGCACGCCGATCCCTATCATTCACTGCGACGAACACGGCGCCGTGCCGGTGCCCGAAAAAGACCTGCCCGTGGTGCTGCCTGCCGACTGCGTGCCCGATGGCTCGGGCAACCCGCTGCACAAGCACGAGGGCTTTCATGCCGGCGTGACCTGCCCCGTGTGCGGCAAGGCCGCCCGCCGCGAGACCGACACCATGGACACCTTCGTGGACAGTTCGTGGTACTTCATGCGGTATTGCGACCCGAAGAATGCCGACGCCATGGTTGCCGAGGGCGCCGATTACTGGATGCCGATGGACCAGTACATCGGCGGTATTGAGCACGCCATCCTGCACCTTCTGTACGCGCGCTTCTGGACCAAGGTCATGCGCGACCTGGGCCTCGTGAAAGTGGACGAGCCCTTCACCAAGCTGCTCACGCAGGGCATGGTGCTCAACCACATCTACAGCCGCCGCACCGCCAAGGGTGGCAAGGACTATTTCTGGCCGCACGATGTGGAGCATGTGCTCGATGAGGGCGGCAAGATCATCGGTGCCAAGCTCAAGAACGAAGCCACCAGTGGTGACGGCCTGCTGCCCGTGGGCACGCCCATCGACTACGAGGGCGTGGGCACCATGTCCAAGTCCAAGAACAACGGTGTCGATCCGCAGGACCTGATCGAGAAGTACGGCGCCGACACGGCCCGCCTGTACACCATGTTCACCGCCCCGCCCGAAGCCACGCTGGAGTGGAACGACGCGGCCGTGGAAGGCAGCTACCGCTTCCTGCGCCGCGTGTGGAACTTTGGCGTCAAACTTTCTGCTATGGATATGGGAGCTGCTACCGCAAGCGTGGCAAGCGCCAGCAGCCTGAAAGACGTTGAATTTGGCAAGGAAGCCAAGACACTGCGCCTGGAGATCCACACCGTGCTCAAGCAGGTGGACTACGACTACCAGCGCATGCAGTACAACACGGTGGTCTCGGGCGCGATGAAGATGATCAACGCGCTCGAAGACTTCAAGGCGCTGGAGTGCGCGGGCGCCCAGGTGGCGCTGATCGAAGGCTTTGGCATTTTGCTGCGCTGCCTGTACCCCGCCACGCCGCATGTGGCGCACAGCCTGTGGTCGCAACTGGGTTACGCCGGGCACCTGGGCGATCTGCTCGATGCCCCCTGGCCTCAGGTGGACCCCGATGCGCTGGTGCAGGACGAGATCGAGCTCATGCTGCAGGTCAACGGCAAGCTGCGCGGCTCCATCCATGTGCCCGCCCAGGCCGACAAGGCCGAGATCGAGCGCATCGCGCTGGCCAGCGAGGCCTTTGTGGCCCAGGCTGCCGGCGCCGCACCCAAGCGGGTGATCGTGGTGCCCGGCCGCCTGGTGAACGTGGTGGTCTGACCATGATGAACAAGCGCACACTGCTCTCCCTTGCCCCTGTGGCCCTGCTGACCGCCTGCGGTTTTCGCCTGCGGGGGGTGCCCGAATTTTCCTTTGCATCGTTGTATGTGGCGGCTCCCCAGGGCTCGCCACTGGCGCGGGAGCTGACGCGCACGCTGGAGGGATCGGGCAGCAAGCTGCAGGTGCTGCGCGACCCGGCCGCGCTGCCAACGGCACAGGCCGTGCTCGATCTGCTGTCGGAGCAGCACGAACGCGCGGTGGTGGGCCTCAACGCCTCGGGGCAGGTGCGTGAACTGGAGCTGCGCCTGCGTGTGCGTTTCAAGCTGCGCACGCCGGCAGGCGATGAGCTGATTCCCGACACCGAGCTGCTCCAGCAGCGCGAGATCAGCTACAACGAAGCCATCGCCCTGGCCAAGGAGGCGGAAGAGGCCCTGCTGTTTCGCAACATGCAGACCGACATCGTGCAGCAGTTGCTGCGCCGTCTGGCGGTGGCCAGGCGCTGAGGCCGCTGCAGCGGCCTGGTCTTCAGGCAGGCACCCGCATCAGCGTGCTTTTTCCAAAGAGCGATTCCACCAGGTCCACGGCCAGCAGCGCGGTCTGGTTGCGCACATCGAGCGCCGGATTGAGTTCCACCACGTCGAGCGAGGCCAGCCGTCCGCTGTCGGCAATCATCTCCATGCACAGCTGCGCTTCGCGGTAGGTGGGGCCACCGGGCACCGTGGTGCCCACGCCGGGCGCAATGTCGGGGTCCAGGAAATCGACATCGAAGCTCACATGCAGGTGCGTTTCGTCGTCCAGCCCCGCCAGCGCCTGCTGCATGGTCTGGCGCATGCCCACTTCGTCGATGAAACGCATGTCGAACACCTCCAGCCCCTGTTCGTGCACAAAGCGCTTTTCGCCCGCGTCCACGCTGCGGATGCCGATCTGCCGAATCTGATCTGCCCGCAATGCAGGCCCCCCGCCGGGCATGCGGGCCAGCCCCGTCAGCTCTTGCGGGCCAAAGCCGCACAGGCAGGCCACCGGCATGCCATGCACATTGCCGCTGGGCGTGAGCGCGCTGGTGTTGAAGTCGGCATGGGCATCGAGCCACAGCACGCGCAGTTTTTTGCCCGCCTCCACACAATGGCGCGCCACCGCGCTGATGCTGCCCAGGCCCAGGCTGTGGTCGCCGCCCAGCAAGATGGGCAGGTGGCCCTGCTGCAATTGGGCAAACACCGCATCGAACACGCGCTGGTTCCACTGCACCACCTCCGGCAGGTGGCGGTAGCCATTCACGGGCGGCAGCCAGGGGTTGGCGGGGCCGGTCAGGTTGCCCAGGTCGCACACCTGCAGGCCCCGGCTTTCCAGGGCCTGCTGCAGCCCCGCCACGCGCAGCGCCTCCGGGCCCATGGAGGCCCCGCGTGCGCCGGCACCGATGTCGGTGGGCGCGCCAATCAGGCGGACTGAGCGGGTGGGTGCAGCGGGATGGGCGGTGGTGGTGTTCATGCGGTGGGGGTCTGGCAAGGCAAAGGGTGCGGCCGCCGGGCGGTGCGGCATTCTCTTGCGCCACGGCTGCAACGAAAAAGCGGGCAACGCCGTGATCTTAGTGCGCCAACCATCTGCCCCCCGCCCATGTGCTCAATCTGAGCAGCACATGGCGCCCGTGAGAGAGGGCTGGTGCAGGAGCCCTCGACAGGCGCCAAGCTCCGCGGCCCCCAGGCGCGCTGCCCCGGGGCGATAAACTTTGCCCATGCAAGTCGCCCTGGCCCAACTTTCCCAACATCTTCAACGTGGCCTGTCGGCGCTGTACGTGCTGCACGGCGACGAGCCGCTGCTGCAGCAGGAGGCGGCCGATGCGATTCGCACCACGGCCCGCGCCCAGGGCTATACCGAGCGCAGCTCGTACACCGTGGCGGGCGCCCACTTCGACTGGAGCGCGGTGCTGGCCGCAGGCGGCAGTTTGAGCCTGTTTGCCGACAAGCAGATTGTCGAAATCCGCATCCCCTCGGGCAAGCCAGGCAAAGAAGGCAGCGTGGCACTGCAGCAGTTGGCTGAATCGGCGCGGGGCAACGACAGCACGCTCACGCTGGTGATGCTGCCGCGCCTGGATAAAGCCACGCGCACCGGCGCATGGTTTACGGCGCTCGAATCCTGCGGCACCTCGATCCAGATCGACCCCATCGAGCGCGGCGCACTGCCGCAGTGGATTGCCCAGCGCCTGGCCGCACAGGGCCAGCGCGTGGCGGCGGGCGAGGAGGGGCAGCGCACCTTGCAGTTTTTTGCCGACCGGGTGGAGGGCAACTTGCTGGCCGCGCACCAGGAGATCCAGAAGCTGGCACTGCTGCACCCGGCGGGCGAACTGACGCTGGCGCAGGTGGAGGCCGCCGTGCTCAACGTGGCGCGTTACGACGTGTTCAAGCTGTCCGAGGCGGTGCTGGCCGGGCAAATGGCACGCGTGCAGCGCATGCTCGACGGCCTGCAGGCCGAGGGCGAAGCAGAGGTGCTGGTGCACTGGGCGCTGTCCGAAGATATTCGGGCGCTCAAGCGGGTGAAAGACGCCATGAATGCGGGGCGCCCGCTGCCCATGGCTTTGCGCGAAAACCGCGTGTGGGGGGCCAAGGAGCGACTGTTCGAACGCATCCTGCCCAAGGCCAGCGACGCCGCACTGGCCCAGCTGCTGCAATCGGCCCACACGGTGGATGGCATCGTCAAGGGCCTGAAAGTGCCCGACTGGCCCACCAATGGCTGGCAGGCCCTGCAGCGGCTGGCGCTGCAGTTGGGTCGCGTCTGCGCGGGCTTGCCCCGGCGCGGATAAGGCGCGCCCAGGGGCTGCTTTTGCGCAGCGCGGGCAGATTATTTGTCGTCGAGGACGAAGGTGACCTGCATGTTCACCCGGTAACTGACGATGCGGCCGCCCTCGATGGACACCTTCTGTTCCTTGATCCATGCGCCGCGCACGTTGGCGATGGTGTCGCAGGCGCGGGCAATGCCCTGGTTGATGGCATCTTCAAAGCTGGTGGTGCTGGAAGCACTGACTTCAATGACTTTTGCGACGCTCATGGCGGTCTCCGGTAGGTGGGGAAGCGCTCATGCTAGGAGGGGTGCTAGCACGCCGGTGTCGGACAAACGCGCCTGCTGCCGTAGTCGGCGGGTCGGTTTGGCGCTCTCCGTGGCAAGGGCAGCAGGGCCCTGGGGATTCGGCAGGGGCGCATCTGCGGCAAAATCGCGCCATGAATGCCCTCAACGTCACCGAATACACCCACACCCTCGGTTTACAGGCAAAAACGGCCTCAGCCCTTATGGCGCGTGCGCCAGCAGCTATTAAAAACAAAGCACTCAAGGCGCTTGCCCGGCTGCTGCGTGAAAGCACGGCCGCCCTGCAGATCGACAACGCCCGCGATCTGGAGCGCGCCCGCGCCGCCGGCCTGGCCGAGCCCATGGTGGATCGCCTGCAGCTCAGCCCCAAGGTGCTGGAAACCTGCGCCCAGGGCTGCGAGCAGCTGGCCGCCATGCCCGACGTCATTGGCGAAATCATGGGCATGAAGCAGCAACCCAGCGGTATTCGCGTGGGCCAGATGCGCGTGCCCATCGGCGTGTTCGGCATGATCTACGAGAGCCGGCCCAATGTGACCATCGAGGCCGCCAGCCTCAGCATCAAGAGCG
>ERZ1023696.70-NODE-70-length-23401-cov-7.074074_pt1 | contig 23401 bp, 20 predicted proteins | sample MGYA00520859_ERZ1023696 | MGnify/ENA primary metagenome ERZ1023696 (study PRJEB33180, sample SAMEA4046002) | wastewater metagenome | place: Denmark | collected 2016-03-13 | study: EMG produced TPA metagenomics assembly of the PRJEB13832 data set (Local surveillance...
TGATTGTTGGCATCTATGCGCTGACCTTCGTTGCCAGCCTGGCGGGCAATGAATTCAATGCAAAGGCCGTGTTCATTCTGGCCACGGTGCTTGCCGTGGGCAGCTATGTGGCATTCGTCTGGGCGCTCAAGCTGCAGTTTCCTGTGTGGCCGAGTTTCATTACGGGTTAAGCAGGAGCAGTGACCATGGATTTATTTGACAACCTCTCGCTCGGTTTTGGCGTTGCTTTCACGTTCCAGAACCTGATCTACTGTTTTGTAGGCTGCCTGCTGGGCACGCTGATCGGTGTGCTCCCAGGCATCGGCCCCGTGGCCACCATCGCCATGCTGCTGCCCGCCACCTATGCACTGCCACCCGTGGCCGCGCTGATCATGCTGGCCGGTATTTACTACGGTGCGCAATACGGTGGCTCGACCACCGCCATTCTGGTGAATCTGCCGGGCGAGTCATCGTCGGTGGTGACCGTGATCGACGGCTACCAGATGGCGCGCAAGGGCCGTGCGGGACCCGCGCTGGCGGCTGCCGGCCTGGGCTCGTTCTTTGCCGGTTGCGTGGGCACGCTGATTCTGGCGGCCTTCGCGCCTCCGTTGACCGAAGTGGCCTTCAAGTTCGGCCCCGCCGAATACTTCTCGCTGATGACCCTGGGCCTGATCGGCGCGGTGGTGCTGGCCTCGGGCTCGCTGCTCAAGGCGGTGGGCATGATCGTGCTGGGCCTGCTGATGGGCCTGGTGGGTACCGACGTGAATTCGGGCGTGGCCCGTTTCAGCTTCGATATTCCTGAGCTGACCGACGGCATCGGCTTCGTGACCATTGCCATGGGCGTGTTCGGCTACGGCGAAATCATTGCCAACCTCTCGCGTCCTGAAGAAGACCGCGAAGTGTTCACTGCCAAGGTGGAAGGCCTGTTCCCCACCAAGGAAGACTTCAAGCGCATGCTGCCCGCCGTGATCCGCGGTACGGCGCTGGGTTCTGCCCTGGGTATCCTGCCCGGCGGCGGTGCCCTGCTGTCGGCTTTTGCTGCCTACACCATTGAAAAGAAAACCAAGCTGCACCCCGGCGAAGTGCCCTTTGGCCAAGGCAACATCCGTGGCGTGGCGGCTCCCGAGGCCGCCAACAACGCGGGTTCGCAAACCTCGTTCATCCCGCTGCTCACGCTGGGCATTCCACCCAACGCCGTGATGGCGCTGATGGTGGGTGCCATGACGATCCACAACATCCAGCCTGGCCCCCAGGTGATGACCAGCAACCCCGAGCTGTTCTGGGGCCTGATCGCCTCGATGTGGATCGGCAACGCCATGCTGATCGTTTTGAACCTGCCGCTGATCGGCATCTGGATCAAACTGCTCACGGTGCCTTACCGTTGGCTGTTCCCATCCATCGTGCTGTTCTGTGCGGTGGGCGTGTATTCCACCAACAACAACACCTGGGATGTCTGGATGGTGGGTCTCTTTGGCCTGGTGGGTTACATCTTTCACAAGCTGGGCACCGAACCCGCGCCCCTGCTGCTCGGTTTCATCCTGGGCCCGATGATGGAAGAAAACCTGCGCCGCGCCTTGCTGCTCTCGCGTGGCGACTGGAGCGTGTTTGTCACGCGTCCGCTGTCGGCCGGTCTGCTGGCGGCCGCTGCCCTGCTGCTCATCATCGTGCTGCTGCCTGCCGTGAAGAACAAGCGCGAAGAGGCCTTCGTCGAAGACTGACCCAATGCCCCGGTCCCGCAGTGCGGGACCCGGCTGCAAGCACAACGGCACCCTCGGGTGCCGTTGTTTTTTGGCAAGATGGTTCGGCAAAACGGTGCAACGCCCGGTACACAATGGCGCACCGAGGACCGCATGCCACCACCCAACCGCCCCACGCAGCACCCGCACCGGGTCATGCTGCACAACGAGATTCACGCCCGCCCGCCCGAGGCCCTGACGGCGCCGCTGGCCATTGCCCACATCGTCATGCTGGCCGATGCCGCCGGCCGCGAAGCCAGCCGCGCCCATGTGGCGGCGCTGCTGCGCGACCACCACCTGGCGCTGCCCGATGCGCAGACCACGCACCTGCGCATGGACCTGGGTGTGTTTCGCATCCGCTGGGAGTTGCACACCGAGTTCGTGTCGTGGACCTTCATGGTGCCCACGCCCGTCGAGGCCTTTGGCGAGCGCGAGCCCGCCAGTGCCATCGACGCGGTGCCGCGCGAGTGGCTTGCGGCGCTGCCGGGCCAGTGCCTGTGCAGCCTGAACCTGTGGGTGCTGCCCACGCACCAGTTTGGCTCGGGCTCGCTGGTCAAGCATGTGCTGCACGAGGACACGCTCGTGGCTTCCACAGTGGCCGACGGGCATGGCGAGCTGTACACCGACTTCGCCATCCATGCCGACGGTTTTTCGCGCATGGTGCTGCTGGCGGGTGGCATGACGCCGCGCCGCCTGGGGCGCCTGGTGCAGCGCCTGCTGGAGATCGAAACCTACCGCATGGCCGCCCTGCTGGGCCTGCCCGCAGCCCGCGATGCCGCCAATGTGCTGGCCTTTGCCGAGCGCGAGCTGGCCGATGCCATCCGCACCGCCAACCGCGATGCCGAGCCCGCGCTGCTCGACCGCCTGACACGGCTGGCCGGGCAGGTGGAAAGCCAGTATGCCGCCACGCATTCCCGGTTTTCGGCCAGCAGTGCCTACTTTGAACTGGTGGACCGCCGCATCCAGGACATCGCCGAATCGCGCCTGGCGGGCATGCAGACCATTCGCGAGTTCATGGACCGCCGGCTCACGCCCGCGCGCAGCACCTGCGAGTGGGCCACGCGGCGCCAGGACGCGCTGTCGCAGCGCGTCTCGCGCATGAGCAACCTGCTGCGCACCCGCGTCGAAATCGAGCAGCAGCAAAGCAGCCAGGCGCTGCTGACCACCATGAACCAGCGCCAGGACCTGCAGCTCAAGCTGCAGTCCACGGTGGAGGGCCTCTCGGTGGCGGCCATCACCTACTACATCGTCGGGCTGGTCAGCTACCTGGCCAAGGGCGCGCAAAAGCTGGGCTGGCCGCTGTCGCCCGAGACCACGGCGGCTGTGGCGATTCCGGTGGTGGCGTTCGGCGTGTGGTGGTCGCTGCGCCGCCTGCACCGCAGGATGTTCCGCGCGCACTGAGCCTGCGCCCTCGGCGGGCCGCAGGCATGCGGCCGATAATGGCCGCATGCCATTCAGCTACACCCCCTCTTATGCCAGCACCCGCCTGCCGGTGTTTGCGCGCAACCTCTGTTCCACCTCGCACCCGCTGGGCGCGCAGGCGGGTCTGCGCATGTTGCAGCAGGGCGGCAATGCGGTGGATGCCGCCGTGGCCGCCGCCGCCGCCATGACGCTGTGTGAGCCAGTCAGCAACGGCCTGGGCAGCGATGCGTTCTGCATCTTGTGGGACGGGAAGGCGCTGCATGGCTTGAATGCGTCGGGCCGCGCACCGCAGGCGTGGACGCCGGAGTATTTTCATCGCCGCTACGGCACCGGTGCGGCCACGCCGCCCAAGCGCGGCATCGACTCTGTCACCGTGCCCGGCGCCGTGAGCGCCTGGGTGGCGCTGTCAGAGCGCTTTGGCAAGCTGCCGTTTGCCGACCTCATGGCACCCGCCATCGAGATCGCCGAGCGTGGCTACCTGGTGCCCGTGGTGGTGCAGCAAAAGTGGGCCGCCGCTGTGCCCGAACTGCAATCGCAGCCCGGTTTTGCGCAAAGCTTCATGCCCTGGGGGCGCGCGCCGCAGGTGGGCGAGCTGTTCCAGTTTCCGGCCGCCGCGCGCGCCTTGCGCGCCATTGGTGCCACGCGCGGCGAGGCCTTTTACACCGGCGAAATCGCCCAGGCCATGGCTGCCTTTGCGCAGGCCCACGGCGGCAGCCTCAGCCTGGCGGACCTGGGCGCGCACCGGCCCGAATGGGTGACGCCCATTGCCCGCAACTACCGGGGCTACACGCTGCACGAGATTCCGCCCAGCGGCCAGGGCATTGCCGCCCTGATTGCGCTGGGCATCCTGGAGCAGTTTGACCTGGCCAGCCTGCCGGTGGACGGGCCCGAGGCCCAGCACCTGCAGATCGAGGCCATGAAGCTGGCGTTTGCCGATGTGTACCGCTATGTGGCCGAGCCTTCTTGGATGGAGGTGACCCCCGCGCAAATGCTCGATGACGGCTACCTCGCTTCCCGTGCCAGACTCATCCGCATGAACCAGGCGCAGGATTTTGGGGCGGGCAACCCGGTCAAGGGCGGCACCATCTACCTCACAGCGGCCGACGAGAACGGCATGATGGTGAGCTTCATCCAGAGCAACTTCACCGGCTTTGGCTCGGGCTGCGTGGAGCCCACGTTCGGCATCAGCCTGCAAAACCGGGGCTTCGGGTTCAGCACCGACCCGGCAGGTGCCAACCGGGCCAATCTGGTGGCGCCGGGCAAGCGGCCGTTTCACACCATCATTCCAGCCTTTGTCACGAAGGACGGGCAGCCCGTCATGAGCTATGGCGTGATGGGCGCCAACATGCAGCCCCAGGGCCACATGCAGACACTGGTGCGCATGCTCGACCACGGCCAGAACCCGCAGATGGCCTGCGACGCGCCGCGCTGGCGCTTCAATGCGGGGCTGTCGATCAACGTCGAGGCGTCGATGCAGCCCGCCACCGTGCAGGGCTTGCAGGCGCTGGGCCACCGCATCGACGTGCTGCAGGACTCTTACCAGGACTTTGGCGCGGGCCAGTTCATCTGGCGCATGGGCGACCCCAAGGTGCATGGCTACCTGGCTGCCAGCGATGCGCGCCGCGACGGCCTGGCGGCCGGGTTTTGAATGCGTTGGTGTGAGTTTTAATCAAAAGTGCCTACAGCCCAATCACAGCAAGCGCAAGCAGCTAGAAAAAATGTAGCAACTGGTTTATTGCTGGCGCTGTTCGGCGCCATCGCCTTCAGCGGCAAGGCCATCATCGTCAAGCTGGCCTACCGCCATGGCGTGGATGCGGTCACGCTCATCATGTACCGCATGCTGTTTGCGCTGCCCATTTTTGCCGTGATGGCGTGGTGGGCCAGCCGGGGCAAGCCGCCTTTGTCGCGCCGCGACTGGCTGGGCGTGGCAGGCCTGGGTGTCACGGGCTACTACCTGGCCAGCTTTCTGGATTTTGCCGGGCTGGCCTACATCAGCGCCAGCCTGGAGCGGCTCATCCTGTACCTCAACCCCACGCTGGTGATGATGCTGGGCTGGGTGCTGTATGGCCGCAGCATCCGCTGGGGCCAGGCGCTGGGCATGGCCATCAGTTACTGCGGCGTGGTGCTGGTGTTTGGCCTGGAGGCCCGGCTGCAGGGCGCCGATGCGGCCTGGGGCGCGCTGCTGGTGTTTCTGAGCGCCGTGAGCTATGCCATCTACCTTGTTTACAGCGGCGAGATGGTCAAGCGCATCGGCTCGTTGCGGCTGGTGGGCCTGGCCACCACGGTGGCCTGCCTGTGCTGCCTGCTGCAGTTTGTGCTGCTGCGGCCCCTGAGCGCGGCGGTGGTGGCGCCCGAGGTGATCTGGCTGTCGGTGCTCAATGCCACGCTGTGCACCGCGGCGCCGGTGCTCATGGTGATGATGGCCATCGAGCGCATTGGCGCCGGCATGGCCGCGCAGACCGGCATGGTGGGCCCGCTGTCCACCATCCTCATGGGGGTGTGGATTCTGGGCGAGCCCTTCACGCTGTGGGTGGCCGCAGGTACCGCGCTGGTGATTGCGGGCATCTTTGTGTTCACGCGCAATTCGCGCCAGCCGGTGCGCTGACGCCCCGCGGGCGCACTACCCGCCGGGGCAGCCGACCGCGCCGTGGGGACACCACCGGGCCACGGCGGTCGCACGCGCAGGCCCCACTTATGATTTGCAAGGGCTGCGTGTTGCGGCCAGCAATCGGGAGTTTTTATGGATCTGGGAATCGCGGGCAAGTGGGCGCTGGTGTGTGGCGCCAGCAAAGGGCTGGGGTTTGGTTGCGCGCAGGCGCTGGTGCGCGAGGGCGTGAACGTGGTCATCAACGCGCGCAACGCCGATGCACTGCAGGTGGCTGCTTCTCAATTAATAGCTGCTGGCGCAGACGCAGCAAGCGCCAGAGGCCAAAATGGCACCAAACCCGTGGTGCTGACGGTGGCCGCCGACATCACCACCCCCGAGGGGCGGGCCGCTGTTTTTGCCGTGCCCGGCGGGCCGGGGCGCGATTTCGACATCGTGGTCACCAACGCGGGTGGCCCACCCACGGGCGATTTTCGCGACTGGGACCGCGACGCCTGGATCAAGGCGGTGGACGCCAACATGCTCACCCCCATCGAGCTCATCAAGGCCACGGTGGATGGCATGGCTGCGCGGGGCTTTGGCCGTGTGGTCAACATCACCTCCAGCGCGGTGAAGGCGCCGATTGACATCCTGGGGCTGTCCAACGGCGCACGCAGCGGGCTCACCGGGTTTGTGGCAGGCGCCGCGCGCAGCAAGCTGGCATCGCAGGGCGTCACCCTGAACAACCTGCTGCCGGGCAAGTTCGACACCGACCGCCTTGCCACCACGCTGGGCGCTGCGGCCACCAAGTCCGGCAAAAGCCTGGACGACGTGCGCCGTGCACAGCAGGCGCAGATCCCGGCCGGCCGCTTTGGCAACCCCGAAGAGTTTGGCGCCATCTGCGCGTTCCTGTGCAGCGTGCATGCGGGTTACATGACGGGCCAGAATGTGCTGGCCGACGGCGGCGCCTACCCCGGCACGTTCTGACGGCGTTGCATGGCGCTGTGTGATGGCGCTTAGTTTTTGATAGCTGCTTGCGCTTGTCCACAAAGCGCGGGCGGCTGTTTTGATTAAAAAACCTTCAGCGCCGCGACGACACCACAATTCCGCCCACGATCAGTGCAAACGCCACAGCGTGGTAGCCGCTGGGCGCTTCGCCCAGAAACGCCGCCGACAGCAAGGCGGCAAACAGCGGGGTCAGGTTGGAGAAGAACCCGGCCACCGCCGGCCCGGCCCGCTGCACCCCGATGCCCCAGCAGCGGTAGGCCACCAGCGCCGGACCGATGGCGATGAACAGCAGCGCCGCCACCAGCGGCCAGCCCCATGCAATGTGCGTGTGCCCCGTGGCCCACTCGGCGCTGGCAAAGACGCCCGACCAGGCCAGGCCAAACACCATTTGCCCGGTCAGGAAGGCTGCCCAGTCGCCGCGCACGCTGGCGGGCTCGCTGGTGCGCACCAGCAGCCAGCTGTAGAACGACCATGAAATCGTGGCCAGCAGCATGAACAGATCGCCCGCCACCAGGCGCAGCGCCAGCAGCTGGCTCCACTCGCCCCGGCTGAGCACGGTGAGCACGCCGATCATTGACAGGGCCGCGCCCGCCAGCTGCCGACGCGTGACGGCTACGCCAAAAAACAGCGCGCCCACCGCCAGCATCCACACCGGCATGCTGGAGCCCACCAGCGTCACGTTGATGGGTGTGGAGGTCTGCAGCGCCAAGTATTGCAGTGCGTTGTACAGGCCCACCCCCAGCAGCCCCAGCAGCGCATAGCGCCGCCAGTGCGGCCACAGCGGGCTGTCCGGGCGCAGCACGCGGTGCGTGAGCGGCAACAGCAGTGCCAGGGCCAGTGCCCAGCGCAAAAAATTGAGGGTGATGGGCGGCACCAGGTCATGCACCAGGCGGCCCACCACGGCATTGCCGGCCCACAGCAGCGGCGCCGTCACCAGCAGCGCCACCGTGCCGGGCGTCAGTCGTTGAGTCATGCCGTCACTGTAACGGTGGGGCCCCAGCGAGGCTTGCAGATTCATGGCAGGATGACAGCCCCCTTGTCGCATCCATTACAGGAGACCGTTTTCATGAGCCTTGCCGTCCAGATCCGCCAGCCCGGTGGCGCCGAAGAACTTCACCTGGTTGACGTGGCCGTGGGTGAGCCCGGGCCGGGTGAAATCCGCATCCGGCACCACGCCATCGGCCTGAACTTCATCGATGTGTACCACCGCACGGGTCTGTACCCGCTTAACCTGCCCGCCACCATCGGCATGGAGGCCGCCGGCGTGGTCGAAGCCGTGGGCGAAGGCGTCACGCACCTCAAGGTGGGCGACCGCGCCGCCTATGCCAGCCAGCCGCCCGGTGCCTATTGCGAGGCGCGCGTGATGCCCGCCAAATGCGTGTGCAAGCTGCCCGACGCCATCAGCTTCGAGACCGGCGCGGCCATGATGCTCAAGGGCCTCACGGCGCAATACCTGCTGAAAAAGACGCTGCCAGTGGAGGGGCTGCAGCCCGGCGACCATGTGCTGTTCCATGCCGCCGCCGGAGGTGTGGGCCTGATCGCCTGCCAGTGGGCCAAGGTGCTGGGGCTGCAGCTCATCGCCACCGCTGGCACCGATGCCAAGTGCCAGCTGGCGCTGGCCAATGGCGCGGCCCACGCCATCAACTACGCCACCGAAGACTTTGCGGCGCGCGTGAAAGAAATCACCGCAGGCCAGGGCGTGAAGGTGGTGTACGACTCGGTGGGCAAGGACACCTGGGACAAGTCGCTGGAATGCCTGCGCCCGTTTGGCCTGATGGCCAGCTTCGGCAACTCCTCGGGCCCGGTGGCGCCTTTTGCACCCGGCGCGCTGGGTGCCAAGGGCTCGCTGTATGTCACGCGCCAGACGCTGTTCAGCCACATCGCCACGCGCGAAAGCACGCAGGCCATGGCCGACGACCTGTTTGCCGTGGTGGCCAGCGGGCGGGTGAAGATCCACATCGACCAGCGCTACCCGCTCGCCGAGGTGCAGCAGGCGCACCGCGACCTGGAAGCGCGCAAGACCACCGGCTCGACCATCCTCACGCTGTGACGCTGGCCGCCAAAGCGTCTGCCGCCGAATGGCTGGCCACGGCCCGCGCGGCTGCCCATCAGCCGCCCGCGCAAGCGCGTCAGCCCCTGTGGGCGGCGGGGCAGGCCGTGGGGTCGGTGGCGACCGGGATTTTGAGCCAAATCGACCTCTGGCGCTTATCAGATAAGCGCTACCAGCTACTGAATCAGGAGCATTCTGGTGAATGGACGTGGCACCTCGATGTGGTGCCCGACGCCGTCACCCCTGCGCTGAACCTGCTGGCGCAGGCCCTGCGCGCCCAGGGCCAGTGCGGCCCGTGGCGCGACGAGCAACTGGCGGTGTGCAACGCCCATGGCGAGCGGCTGGGCACCATCGAGCGCGGCGCCGTGCGTGTGCTGGGCATTGCCACGCGGGCCGTGCACCTGGTGGGCAGGGCGCCGGATGGACGCATCTGGGTGCAGCAACGCTCCAAAACCAAGCCCAACAACCCGGGCATGTGGGACACGTTGATGGGCGGCATGGTCTCGGCCGCCGACACCTTGCAACAGGCGCTGGAGCGCGAAACCTGGGAGGAGGCGGGCTTGCGCCTGCCTGAATTGCTTGGCTCTGAACACGGCGGTCAGGTGGATTTCAGCCGCCCCAGCCGCGAGGGCGGTGGCGTGGGCTACATGGTCGAGCGCATCGACTGGTTTCGCTGCACCGTGCCCGAAGGGCTGGAACCCCGCAACCAGGACGGCGAGGTGGAGCGGTTCGAGTTGTGGCACCCCGCCCAGGTGCGTGAGCGCATTGCCGCGGCCGAGTTCACGCTGGAGGCCGCGCTGGTGCTGGGCGCCTGCTGCGGGCTTTGACAGCCTGCATGAAGCGGGCCGATGCCTCTGTGATCATTCCGTTTCCAAATCATTCGTGTCTAGGCGCGAAGCCGCAGGCAGTGCTGTAGCACGACAAGGCGAAGCAACGACGACACGGGTGATTTAGAAACGGAATCAGGCGTGCGTCACCCAGTCGGCATGCTCGCGCCCGTTCAGGTGCGGCAGGGTGTTGAAGGTCTGCAGCATCAGCCGCTTGGGCGACACGCTGAACTCGGTCACGGCGCTGTTGCGGATGCGCATGTTCAGCGCAATGGTCACCTCGGGCGCGGTGCCCAGCACCTCGCCCACTGCCGCCGAAATGGGGCCACCGCTGCTGACCAGCAGCACGTTGTGCCCCGCGTGCTGGTGGCGCACATGGTCGAGCGCGGCGCGCACGCCGCCGGCAAATTCGTCCCAGCTGGGCATGCCCTGCGGGCTGATGACGCCCGCCATCCATTGCGCCAGCGCGTCGCACAGCAGGCGGAAATGGTGGCGGTATAGCTCGGGCGTGTCGGGCTTGGCCAGGGGCTGCGGGTGGATGGCGCGAATGAGCGCCAGGCTGTCGTATTCGTTCAGGCCCGGCATCTGCAGCGGCTCGGGGGTGATCTGCAGGCCTTCGGCAATGCCTTCAAGCGTCTGCGTGTGGCGCCGCAGCGTTCCGGTAAGGATGGCGTCAAATGCCTGGCCCTGTGCGCGCCAGTGTTCGCCCAGCCGCACCGCCTGCTCACGCCCCCGCGTGCTGAGCTGGTCGTAATCGTCGGCACCAAACGAGGCCTGGCCGTGGCGCACAAGGTAGAGGGTTCCCATGGCGGGAATTTAGGGGAATAGCCAGTCTGCCTATGTCTCGCGGGCGACGCATGCTATTGAAAGAGAAGCGAACCACGCGGTGCTGGCCGCCCTGTACGCAAGGCCGGGGCCTGTGGCTGCCGCCGGTTCAGGGTGCGGGGTGCAGCACCTGGCTGAAGATGTCCGCATCCACATTGCCGCCCGTGAGCGCCACGCCCACCGTCTGGCCCGCAAGCCGGTCTTTCTCTTGCAGCGCCGCCGCGAAGGCTGCGGCGCCTGCACCTTCGGCCACGTTGTGCGTGTCGGTGAACAAGGCGCGCATGGCGGCGGCCACCTCGTTGTCGCTGACCTGCACGATGTGGTCGATGTGCGGTGCAATGATGGCCAGTGCCGCGGCGTCGGCCACGCGGCAGGCCATGCCGTCGGCCAGCTGGGTGGTCACGGGGGCCTCCACCACGCGGCCTGCGGCCACCGAGTCGGCGTAGGTGGTGGCGTGGCTGCTGACCACGCCCACCACGCGCACGCCATGGCCCAGTGCCAGCTTGGCCGCAATCGCCGAACAAGCGCCCGAGCCCTGGCCGATGGGCACATACACCACATCGAGCTGCGGCACGGCGCGCAAAAACTCCCACCAGTAGGTGCTTACGCCGCGCAGCAGGTCGGTGTGAAAGCTCGGCACCATGTGCGCGCCGCGCTCGGCTGCGATGTGCATGGCGTGTTCGCGGGCCTCCTGGAAGTCGCTGCCGTGCTCGACCAGCGTGACGCCCAGGGCGCGCATGGCGGCGTTCTTTTCTACCGAGTTGCCGCGTGGCACGACGATGGTGCAGGCCACACCGTGGCGGCGCGCGGCCCAGCCCATGCTCTGGCCGTGGTTGCCGCGCGTGGCGCTGACCACCTCGCGCGGCAGTGCGCCGCGCCGCGCAAGCTGGTCGAAGTAGGTGAGGCCGCCCCGGATCTTGAACGCGCCCACGGGGGTGTGGTTTTCGTGCTTGAGCCAGCAGTCGGTGCCCAGGCGCTCGCTCAGCAGCGCCCAGCGGTATTGCGGCGTGGCGGCAAAGTCGCGGTAAACCACCTGTGCGGCGGCTTCGATGTCGGCCAGGGTGGGAAGGGGCATGGAGAAAACTTCTGTTTTGATAGCTGCTGGCGCTTGCTGAATGGCCGCTTGGAGCTGTTTTGGCTTGTTTTTTACAGCCGCACCGTGCCGCTGATGCAGGTGACGGTGTGGCCGCCCACCCAGATATCCGCGCCATCTTGTTCAACATGCACCCGCCCGGCGCGCCCCAGCGCGGTGCCCTGGCTGGCCACGTAGCGCGCGGGCGCGAGGCCCGCGCCAATAAGCCATTGCGCCAGCGCGGCATTGAGGCTGCCCGTGACGGGGTCTTCCGCCAGGCCGTTGTTGCCGGGGAAGAAGGCGCGCACTTCGAAGGCGATGCCGTCCGCATCGCTGCTGCCCACCACGCCGACCTTGCCACGCGGCGCGGACGCGCCGCCTTCAGCGGTTGGCCCGACCACGCCCACATCCAGCCCGGCAAGGATGGCGCCGTCGGGCTTCAAGGCCAGCACCTGCGCGGCCGAGCGCAGCATCACGCCGCGCCAGTTCGGGCCGTTGTCGCACCAGGCGTGGTGCAGGATGTCGCTGCGCGCCACACCAAGGCCCTGGGCGATGCGGGCCACATCGGCTTCGTCGAGCGGGCCGCTTTTGATCAACGGTGGGGCCGCAAAGGCCAGGCGGTCATCGTCCTGGCGCAGCGCGACCAGGCCCACGCCGCACTCCTGCACCACGCGGCCCGCCACGCGGGGCTGGCCGCCCGATTGCAGCCAGGCATGGCAGCTGCCCAGCGTGGGGTGGCCGGCAAACGGCAGCTCGCGGCCCGGGCTGAAGATGCGCACGCGGTAGTCCGCGCCCGCTGCGCGGCCCTCGGGCGTGGGCGGCAGCACAAACGTGGCTTCGGACAGGTTGGTCCAGTTGGTGAACTGCTGCATGGCTTCTGCCGTGAGGCCTTCACCGTCCAGCACCACGGCCAGCGGGTTGCCACGGTAGGGCTCGGGGGTGAATACGTCGACCTGCAGATAAGGGCGTTGGCGCATGGCGGGGCTTGGAAGGAAAGAACTCAGGACAGCGGCTGGTCCAGCACACCGCGTGCGCCGGGGCGCTCGCGCAGGGCCTGGAACCAGCGTTCCAGGTGGGGCCGGGCGGTGCGTTCCTGGGGCAGGCCCCACCAGCGGTGGATCTCGCAGCCCACGGGAATGTCGGCCATGGTGAAGTGCTCGCCTGCCATGAAGGGCTGGCGCGCCAAGTGCGCGTCCAGCAGCGCCAACAGCGCTTCGGTGGCCGCCACTGAGCGTTGGATGAGCGCCTCGTTGCGCTGCGTGGCCGGTGTGCGAATCCACTGCATGAAGGCGTCGCGCCCGGCAGGGTTGAGCGTTGTTTGCTGCCAATCCATCCATTGCTCGGCCACAAACCGGGCAGGCAGGGCCTCGGGGTAGAGCTGGCCGGGCGCATAGCGGGCGCACAGGTAGCGCACGATGGTGTTCGACTCCCACAGCACCACGCCGCCTTCGTCTTCGATCAGGGGCACCAGGCCGTTGGGGTTGAGGCCCAGGTAATGCGGGTCACGCACGATGCCAAATTGCCCCCCGGCATCGGTGCGCTGCAAGGGCAGCGCCAATTCCTGCGCGGTCCATACCACCTTGCGCACATTGATGGACGAGAGCCGCCCCCATAGCCGCAACATGCTCAGCCCTTTGCCAGTTGCGCGCGGATGGCCGCTGCCAGCGCGGCGATGGCGGTGCGGATCTCGTCGCTGGTCGCGGTGACATACGACAGGCGCAGGGTGCGGGTGTCGGGGTGTTCGGCATAAAACGGCGCACCGGGCACAAAGGCCACGTTGCGCTCCACGGCCGCCGGCAGCAGGGCCTGCGCATCCATGCCTTCGGGCAGCATCACCCACAGGAACATGCCACCCGCCGGGCGCGTCCAGGTCACATCCAGGCCGGCCATTTCGCGCTCCAGCGCGTCCAGCATGGTGTCGCGCTGCTGCTTGTAGAGTGCGCGGATCGTGGGCACATGGCGGTCGAGAAAACCGTCCCGGATCACTTCGGCGACCACACGCTGGTTGAAACCGGGCGTGTGCAGGTCGGCCGCCTGCTTGGCTTGCAGCAGCTTGGGGTAGATGGCCTTGGGCGCGACCAGAAATCCGATGCGCAGGCCCGGAGCCAGCACCTTGGAAAACGAGCCCATATAGATGCAGCCGTCGGGGTTGCGGGCGGTCAGGGGCGCGGGTGGGGCCTCGCCAAACCACAGGTCGCCATAGGGGTTGTCTTCGATCAGCGGAATGTTCAGCTCGGCCGCCTTGGCCACCAGCGCGGCGCGGCGCGCCTCGGTCATGGTGCGGCCGGTGGGGTTCTGGAAGTTGGGCAGCACATAGGCCAGCCGGGCCTTGTCGGCGCCGGTGCCCACCTTGGCGGCAAAGTCGTCCACCAGAATGCCGTCGTCGTCGCTGGCCACGCTCACGGCCAGCGGTTCTTGCGGCGCAAAGGCCTGCAGCGCGCCCAGGTAGGTGGGCGTTTCCACCAGCATGCGGCTGTCCTTGTCGAGAAACACCTTGCCGATCAGATCGAGCGCTTGTTGCGAGCCGGTGGTGATGAGCACCTGGTCCGGGTCCACCGCCCAGGGCAGCATGTCGGCCACGGCCTGGCGCAGGGGTGCAAAGCCTTCGCTGGTGGCGTATTGCAGGGCGGCCGCGCCGTCGCGTGCCATCACGGTGTTGCAGGCCGCGGTGAACTCCTGAAGAGGGAACGCCTTGGGCGAGGGCAGGCCGCCGGCCAGGCTGATGATGCCGGGCTTGTCGGTCAGTTTGAGGATCTCGCGGATTGCCGAGGGGTTCATCTTGGCGGCGCGTGCAGCCAGGGTCCAGTTCGTCATGCAGTCATCTCCAGTGGGCGCCCGGCACGGGCGCGCTTGTCATTCAATCAATAGAGCCGTTGTGTGGCCATGTACCGGCCTGCGGGTGGGCCGGTGGGGCCGCACTTTAACCCGCCCGATGGGCGTGAAGTGCCTGTCTCGCCGCGGTGCCGCTGGGGTTTGGGGTGCGTTGCCATCGTTAACCCTGCGCTGCCCGCACCGGCATGCGCCGCCCCAGCAGCACGGTGGCCATCACGGCCAGGCCAAAGCCTACACTCACCGCGTCCAGGCTTTCGCCCAGCAAAGGCACCGCGAACAGCATGCCCAGAAAAGGTTGCACCAGTTGCACCTGGCTCACGCGCACCGTGCCGCCCAGCGCCAGGCCCCGGTACCAGGCAAAAAAGCCCAGCCACATCGAGAAAACCGATACATAGGCAAACCCGCTCCAGGCGACGGTGGGCACGGGCACGTCGGGCCACGACAGCGCGGCCAGCGGCGCCGTGACCGGCAGCGAGATCACCAGCGCCCAGCAGATCACGAACTCGGCCCGCATGTGCTGCGACAGCCGCGCGCCAAAACCATAGCCCACGGCCGCGCACAGCATGGCGCCCAGCAGCAGCAGATCGGCCGGGTGCAGCGCCAGCCCGGCGGCGCCCGAACGCAGCACGGCAAACCCCACCACCAGCCCGGTGCCCAGCGCCGCACAGGCCCAGAAGGCTGGCGACGGGCGCTGGCGGTGCAGCAGCGCGCCCACAGCCGCAGTGGCCAGCGGCAGCACGCCCACGATCACGCTGGCGTGCACGGCGCTGACATGGCGCATGGCTATCGAGGTGAGCAGCGGAAAGCCAAACACCACACCGAGCGCTGTCAGCACCAGCGGCAAGGCGTCGGCGCGCTGCGGCAGCGGTGCCCGCAGCGCCAGCAGCAGCGCCCCCGAAAGCAGCCCCGCCAGGGCCGCGCGCCCCATGGCGATGAACAGGCCCGACATCAGTGGCGCATCGGGTGTGCCCACGGCCAGCCGGGTCATGGGCAGGGTCAGGGCAAAGATCGTCACGCCGAGCAGGCCCAGGGCCAGTCCGCGGGCCTCAGCGCCGTGGGCTGGATGGGCGCGGGGCGGCGTCATGCGCGCACCATCCAGGCCGCCGTCACCACCAAGACAAGCGCCATGGCGCGGTTGAACCACAGCAGGCGGCGCCCGTGCGCCAGCCAGTGGCGCAGCAGCGCGCCCACGCAGGCATACGCAAAATTGCTGGACAGCGCAAACAGGGCCATCACGGGCAGCACCACGGCCAGGCGCTGCAGGCTGTCTTCGCGCCCCACGATCCAGCCCGCCACGATGGTCAGCGACAGCAGCCAGGCCTTGATGTTCACGAATTGCAGTGCCGCGCCTTGCCAAAAGCCCACGTCCATGCGGGCAGCGTCGGCCTCGCCCAGCTGGCCGCTCTGGCTGAGTTTCCAGGCCAGCCACACCAGGTAGGCAATGCCCACGGCCTTGATGGCCCAGCGCAGCGCGGGCACCGCCACCACCGCGGCGCCCAAGCCGCCCGCGCACAAAAGCAGCAGGGCGCTCCAGCCCACGGGCACGGCGCAGACAAAGCGCATCGCGTGGCGCAGGCCCCGGTTGGCCGCCAGCGCGGTGGACAGCGTGGTGTTGGGGCCGGGGCTGAAGCTCATGGCAGTGGCCAGTGCCAGCAGGGCAGTGAATTCAACAGGTGGCATGGCCTTGAAATGAAGAAGATTGGCAGTTACTGTAGAGGCAATTGCAATACAGTGCCAATACAGATAGGCTGACAATGAAGCGATCTGTAGTGGTCATTGTGTCAGCACAGTTGCCGTTTTTTGTACAAGGCCTTGCATGCTTACCCGTTCCAGCAACCACACCCTGACCGAACAGCTGGCCGAGCGTTTTGCCGAGCGCATCCGTTCGCGGCTGCTGCCTGCGGGCGCGCGCTTGCCGTCGGTGCGCGAATGCGCGCGCCAGCAGGGCGTCAGCCCCTACACCGTGGTGGCCGCCTACGACCAGCTGCAGGCCCAGGGCCTGGTGGAGGCGCGCAGCCAGCGCGGTTTTTATGTGCGGGATTTTGTGCAAAATGGGGCTCTAGCCCAAGAGGGACAAGCGCAAGCAGCTATACAAAATATAGCGGGTGTGGCGCTCAGGGTGGCCACGGGCACGGGGTCGTTGCCCTCAGGTTCGCGCATCAACGCCACGGCGCTGATCCGGGGCATGTTCCACCAGGCGTCCACCCATCCGCAACCCGGCGCGGGCGTGTTCCCGGCCGATTGGCTGGAGACGGGCTTCATGGCGGCGGCGGTGCGCAAAGTCACCGGCAGCCGGGCCTTGCAAGAGGGCTCTCTGCAGTATGGCGAACCCATGGGCGACCCCGGCCTGCGCCAGGTGCTGGCGCGCAAGCTGGCGGGCCTGGGCATTCCCGCGCGGGCCGGGCAGATCATGACCACGGTGGGCGCCACCCATGCGCTCGACATCGTCAGCCGCACGCTGCTGCGGCCCGGCGACCCGGTGATGGTCGAGGAGCCCGGTTGGTCGGTGGAGTTTGCGCGCCTGGATGCCCTGGGCATGCACATCCTGCCCGTGCCGCGCCGCGCCGACGGGCCCGATCTGGCCGTGATGGCGCGCTATTGCGAGGCCCACGCCCCCAAGCTGTTCGTGAGCGTGAGCGTGTTCCACAATCCCACGGGCTATTGCCTGTCGCCCGGCAGTGCGCACCAGGTGCTGCAGCTGGCACAGCAGCACAACTTTCATGTGGTGGAAGACGACACCTACAGCCACATCGCGCCCGAACACGCCACGCGGCTGTCGGTGCTCGACGGCCTGCGGCGCACCATCTATGTGAGCGGTTTCGCCAAAATCCTGGCGCCCAACTGGCGCGTGGGCTACCTGGCGGCGCCACCCGATCTGGTGGAGCGCCTGCTCGACACCAAACTGTTGTCCACCCTGACCACACCGTCCATCCTGGAGAAGGCGCTGGCCCTGTGCATCGACCAGGGCCAGTTGCGCCGCCATGCCGAGCGCATGCGCCTGCGCCTGGCCCAGGCGCGCTCGCGCAGCGTGCAGCTGGCGCTGGAGGCAGGTTGCACCTTTGCCGCCGAACCTGCGGGGCTGTTCGGCTGGGTGGAAACGGGCGTGGACACCGACGTGCTGGCCCAGCGCATGCTGGACGAGGGCTACCTGCTGGCGCCCGGGGCGTTGTTCCATGCCAGCCGGCAACCGTGCACGCTGATGCGCATCAACTTCACCACCACGCAGGACGCGGCCTTTTGGCGCGTGCTCCAGCGGGTGGTGGCGCAGAGCCGATAGCCGCGTTTGGATCAGGCGTTGGATCTCAAATTCCGCTCGCCTTGAGGTCGAAGCCCTTCGACAAGCGCAGGGCGAACGGTTGAATTTTTGCCAGACCGCCAGACCGCCAGACCGCCAGACCGGAGCAGCGTTGCGGCAGCAAAGGGTCACGCGGCGGGGCGTTCCACTTCCAGATCGGCCAGCACCCGCAGCAGTGCGCGGTTGACTTCTTCCAGATCCATCTCGTGGGTTTCGCACAGCTTGCGGATGGCGCTGGCGTCTTCGGATTCCAGGGCACGGGCCATCTGCAGGCCCGAGACATACGGGCCCGTGCCGAGCACATTGGCGTCGTAGATGCGTTCCGACAGCGGAATGCGGCGCAGGATGGTGCCCAGCGATTCGCCCATCACATCGTCCAGTTGCGACAGCAGCCCGCACAGATAGATCTCGCGGCGCAGGTCGTTTTCTACGCCAGCGTCGAGCAGGTGCGTCATGAGTTGCGCCCGGATCAGCATGGACTCGCGCACGGGCCGCAGGTTCAGGTCGGTGCTGGCGTGGGGCAACTGGTCGGACAGCCAGCGCTTGATGGAGCCATAGCCCATCATCACCAGCCCCCGGCGCAACGAGTCGATGCCCGTGCGCAAGCCCAGTGCCGCCGAGTTGGTATAGACCATGAAACGGTAGGCCAGCAGCGGGTCTTCGCCCATGATTTCTTCGAAGGTCTCCAGCGACTGCTCGGCGTCTATGGCCTTCATCAGCTTGAAGATGACGGCGTGCGAGGGTTGAGGCGCCTGGTGCCGCTGGTGGTAGAGCACGTCTTCCGCGGGCCACCCGGCCAGTGCCAGGGCGTTTTGCTGATCCAGACAATGCTCCATGAGGGCGCGGCTGGTGATGTTTTCATACATCTGGCCTGCCAGCACCGGGCTTTTGGCGTGGGCCACCGGCGCCGGGCCACCAGGCCGGGTGGGGGCGGTTTGCAGTGCCGCCACGGCGTCTTCGGGGCGCAGCGAAAGCAGGCTGTTGTCAAAGCAACGCGCCACCTCGGGCCCGGGCAAGCGGGCCAGGTCGCCGCGCCACACCATCTTGAGGCCGCGCTGGTGCGCCGCCTTGACGCGGGCCAAGATGGCACTGTCGGACAGCCAGTCGCCCCGCACCTCGATCCAGGGTGCGCCGCGCGGGGCGTCATCCAGCAGCGAGCACAAAAGCTGGCGCGTTTGCGCAGACAACAGAAGCGGTGGTGAGGTGGAAGACCACATCTCTTGCACCGTGCGCAGCAGGTGGGCGGCATCCACCACCGTGGCGGCTTCGTTCTGGGCATAGAGCTGAATGCCCGCGAGTTTGCGGGCCCGGTTCCACAAAGGGCGGTAGCCAAGAATCAGGCTGCCAAGGACGGATTGGACCATGGGCGTTGAAGCAATAAGACAGCGGGGCCGGATCCTGGCAACGGAGCCGGGCCTCCGCCGCGCGAGCAGGTTTTAACTGATGAAGTTGAACAGGGACAGCTTCTGAACCGAGGCATAGGACTTGAGGGCGGCCTCGTATCCCACCTGCTGGTTCTGGAAGTCCGAAATGCCCTTGATCATATCGAGATCCTCGGCGCGCGAGCGGTCGTCTTCGAGCTGGATGGAGCGTTTTTCCTGGTCGCCCGTGATGCGGTCTGCGCGGTTGAGCAACTCGCCCGCATAGCCGCGCATGTTGTGCATGCGCTCCAGCCCCGAGTCGAGGTTGGCCAGCGCCTGGCCCACCGCCTGACTGGCGGCGTTGCTGTTGGGTGCGTTGCGGATGTCATTGATGGCGCTGTCGAGGGCGCTGAACACGCTGGCGCTGGGTTTCAGAGTGATGGTGTCGCCCGTGGCGGGCGTGCCGGTGATCTTGAAGCTCAGTCCCGGAACATGAACTGTGGGATTGGTGGCAGCCGAGATTTCAAGGCTCAGGGGTTTGTCACTTGGGAAGTCGGGAACCGTGACCGGGGCCGACGAAGTGCTCAGGGTCAGGTCATTGATGGTGTAGGTGGCGGTGGAGGTACCCGGCGTAGCGCCTGGTCCCACTGCACTGAACACGATGGAGTAGTTGTGGCCGTTCACCAGGCCCAAATCCACGGGCTTGATGGCATCGGTGGTCAGCCGACGGCTGCTGGGAATGGCGCTGAGGCTGGCGTTGTACACCCCGTCGCGCTGCGGCTGAAACATGAACGCCGAATCGCCATCCAGCGTGTTCGGAATGGCCACCCCCGTGCTGCTGTACTGCCCCGCCAGGCCATCGAATTTGTAGTCTGGCGACGTGCTCAGCGGCCCTAGGAACGGGGACAGAGCGCTGCCCAGGGCGCCCAGCAAGGGGACGCCATTGGTGTCCTTGCGGTTGGCCACCTCCGACAGCTGTTCGCGCAGGCCCTGCAGCTGGTTGGCAATGGTGGCCCGGTCGTTGGGGGTCAGGGTGCCGTTGCCTGCACTCACAATGAGTTCGCGCGCGTTTTGAACCAGGCCCACGGCGTCGCCCATGGCGGACTCGGCCTGCGCAATGGCGTTGCGCTGCGTTTCCAGTGCGCGCTGCTCGGTCTGGATACGAGACAGCCGCGTGAGGGCGCGCTCGGCCTGCGCGGCTGCCACCGGGTCGTCGCTGGCCCGCACCACGCGCTTGCCCGAGGTCAGGTTTTCCTGCAGGTTGGACAGGGATGTCTGGCGCTGACCGATGTTGCGCACGGCAACGTCGTACTGGTTGGCTGTGCTCAGCCGGTAAAGAGCGTTGCTCATGATGGACTCCGTTCAGGCATGGGCCCTGTTCTTAGCGGCCGAGACCCTGGATCAGTGTGTCGAAGATATTTTGCGCGATCTGGATCATCTTGGCCGAGGCCTGGTAAGCCTGCTGGTACTGGATCAGACGCGCAGCCTCTTCGTCGAGGTTGACGCCGGAGACGGCCGTGCGGTCGCGCTCCAGATTGGCCGCGATCGACGAAGACAACTCGGCCGCGAATTGTGCGCTTTGGGTGCGTGTGCCCACCTGCGCCATGGCGCTGGCAAAACCGTCGGCCAGCGTGGCGTTGTCGAACATCGGCACATCGCGCAGGGCCATCAGCGCGCTGGCGTTGCCGGTGTCGCGCTTGTACCAGTCGCCATATTGGGAGTCGGTCGCGTTACCCACCGTAACGGTGTCGCCGCTCTTGGGTGCGCCCTGCAGTGCGATTTCCCAGCCATTGATGGCAATTTTTTCGCCAGAAACGTAGTTGCCGGTAGCAATGGTTGCTACGGGTGGGCCGGGAACCGTTGCCGAATAGGTTGCAGGCGACCCTGCTGTAAAGGCAATCGTGACAGGACTTCCCGTTGCAGGTTGCGTGATCGGGCCGGTTGCCTTCAGTGATGCCAACTGGAGCGAACCCCCATTCGTCGCCCCCATGGCGGCATTGACCGGATTGGCAGCCGCCAGGTCGGTCGGCGAGTACTGCAGCGCCTGCAGCTCCGCCGCGGCGCCCTGCAGCGAATTGATCACGAACTGGTCGCCTGCGTTGACCGCACCTGAGAGCGTGACACCCAGACCCTGTGCCGAAAAGACGCTCGCCACTGTGACCGGTGGCAGCGCAGAGCCATCGAAGTTGAAGACTTTGCCGTCCGAATGGCGGGTGACCGAGCCCGCGTCGCCCGCCGTGAAGCTGACGGTGTAGCTCGACGCCTGCAGCGCCGTGGGGTCGGCTACCGTCAGCGCCATGGTGGCGGTCGAGGTATTGAAGTTGCTGGGTGTTGCATTGCCCAGACTGATGGGCGCGAAAAGGTTTTCACCCGGCTGGCCATTGAGCGTCAGACCCAGCCGGTTCTGCGTGTTCATCGACTCGCTGATGGCGATGGCCATGCGGCCGAGCAGGTTGCGGCCTTCGGCGAGGTCGTTGTTCTGAAAGCGCAGCAAGCCCGCCACCTGGCCCCCGCCGAGCATGCTTTCGTTCAATTCCACCTTGGTGGAGGAGCCAGGCGCCAGAAAGCTCAGCACCTTTTTGCCGCTGCCCGCGCCAAAATCGATTGGATCGTCAATCGACAGCGTGGCAGCCTGGTTGCCCAGCACCAGCGGCTGGCTGCCGGCCACGAACACGCTGACCGTGCCGTCGTCGGCGGCCACCTGCGAGGTCTGGATGTGCTGGTTGAGCTCGCGGATGAGCTGGTCGCGTTGGTCGAGCAGGTCGTTGGCGGGCTGGCCGTTGCCCTTGGCACGGGCAATCTGCTCGTTGATGCCGGCGATGTTCTTGGCCAGGCTGTTGACCGCGACCATGCTGCCCTTGAGCTGCTCGGCCACGGTGTAGCCGATTTCGTCCAGGCGTTGCGAGGCGTCGCGCATGCGCGCGGCGGTTTCGTCCATGCGCGTGAGGGCCACGCTGCGCGCAGTGAGATCGGTGGGGGCGCTCACGACATCCGAGAGCGCGTTCATCATGTCGTTGATGGATGCGCCAATGCCGCTGGCGCCGCCGCTGAAAACCTCTTGCAACTGGCGCAGGCGGTCCATGCGCACGGTGTCGCCCGCATCCACCGCCGATGCGGCCGTGGACTGGCGCGTGAGCAGCTCGCTGTGGTTGCGCTGGATGGTCTGCACATCCACGCCCTTGCCAATGTAGCCACCGCCGGTGAACTGGCCCTGCACGGTCTGCAGCACCACGGTCTGGCGCGAATAGCCGGGCGTGCTGACGTTGGCAATGTTGTGGCCTGCGGTCTGCAGGGCCGCCTGGTTGGCCAGAAGGGCGCGGGATCCGACGTTGAGCAGGCTCATGGCTTACCTTGTGTGCTCAGGCCTGTGCGCGCTGCACGCGCAGGGCACTGTTGATGGCGCCGCTGAGCTTTTTGGCGTACTCGGGGTCGGTGGCGTAACCGGCTTTCTGCAGCTCGGCGGCATAGGCCACGGCCGAGCCGGTCTTGGCGGTGGCCTGGGCTTTTTCGTAGCGCGGGCTGTCGTTGATCAGCCGGGCGTAGTCGCGGAAAGAATCCTCGTACGAGTCGTAGGCGCGGAACTTGGCCGTTACCTTCTGGGCCTTGCCGTTGATGTATTCGGTGGTGGTGATCTCGGCCACCTTGCCGGTCCAGCCCTTGCCTGCCTTGATGCCAAACAGGTTGAACGAAGTGGAGCCGTCGGCGTTCTTGATCTCGCTCTTGCCCCAGCCGGTTTCATGGCCTGCCTGGCCCAGCATGAAGCTGGCCGGAATGCCGCTGTCTTGCGCCACGCGCTCGGCGGTGGCGCTGAGCGACTGCACAAAACCGTCCCGCCCCTTGGGCACGGGGCCGGTGGCAACAGGGGTGGTGCTGGCCGCGCTGCGTGAGGTCACGCCGGGCAGGCTGAGCGTGGACGGTGCCGAGATGGTGGTGTCGGCCCCACCCATCTGGCGCGAAAGCTGGCGCGCAATGGCTTCTGACAAACCGCCGGGTGCGCCCGACATGCTGACCGACAGTTGCTGGTCCAGCAGGTCGGTTCCCAGGTCACCCTGGGCACCGTCCATCAGGCCGGATTTCATGGTGGCTTCGCGCATGCTCTTGATCAGCTCGCGCATGAAAAGCGATTCAAACTGCTTGGCGGCCTCTTTGGCGGCCTGGGCGCTGTTTTGCCCGGCTTCGTATTTCAGGGCGTTGAGCGAGCGTGCATCGGCCGCCAGCGCGTTGGTGGTGCTGGAGGTCGCGGAAGAGGGCAGGGTCAAAGCCATGGTGACTCCTGGTGCGTGGCCGACAGGGCGCTGGTGGGGCAGGGCATGGTCAGATCACTTCGAGCTCGGCGTTCAAGGCGCCGGCCGCCTTGATGGCCTGCAAAATGGCCAGCAGATCCTGGGGCGTGGCGCCCAGGGAGTTGAG
>ERZ1023696.71-NODE-71-length-23235-cov-6.833521_pt1 | contig 23235 bp, 17 predicted proteins | sample MGYA00520859_ERZ1023696 | MGnify/ENA primary metagenome ERZ1023696 (study PRJEB33180, sample SAMEA4046002) | wastewater metagenome | place: Denmark | collected 2016-03-13 | study: EMG produced TPA metagenomics assembly of the PRJEB13832 data set (Local surveillance...
ACGGTGCGGCGCGGGCAGTGGGTGCCGCTGGCCGATGTGTCGCCCGCGCTGCGCCAGGCGCTGGTGCTCAGCGAGGACAAACGATTTTTTGAGCACAGCGGCGTGGACTGGCGCGCCGCCTCGGCCGCTGCCTGGGGCAACCTGTGGAACCAGCGCACGCGCGGGGCCAGCACCATCACCATGCAGCTGGCGGGTTTGCTCGACGGGGACTGGCGCCAGGGCCCCGGCGGGCGCACCGTGGTGCAAAAGCTGGGGCAAACCGTGGCCGCGCAGGTGCTGGACCGGCGCTGGCGCAAGGACCAGATCCTGGAGGCCTACCTCAACCTCGTACCGTTTCGCAGCGAGCTGGTGGGCATTGATGCGCTGAGCCGCACGCTGTTTGGCAAGGCCGCCCACGGGCTGGACGACCGCGAGGCGGCTGTGGCGGCGGCGCTGGTGCGCGCGCCCAATGCTCGGCCCGCGCTGGTGGCGCAGCGGGCTTGTGGCGTGCTGCGCGACATGCAAGCCAGCGTCAGCACCAGCCCGTTGCAGCGGCGTGCCAAGGGGGCAGCACCGGCGGCGGGGTTGCCGGTTGATTGCGATGCGCTCGAATTCTTCACCACCGCCGCGCTGCAGCGCCGTGCGTTCGATGCCAGCGAAGGCGTGGCGCCGCACTTTGCCCGCCATCTGCTGCGCCAGCGGTTCAAGGACGGGGCGGTGCCCCCAGAGCGCGTGCCCAGCACGCTGCGCGCGCCGCTGCAGCGCTTTGCCGTGCAGAGCCTGCAGCAGCACCTGCGCGAGCTGCGTGGCCGCAATGTCGAAGACGGCGCCGTGCTGGTGCTGGACAACGCCACGGGCGCGGTGCTGGCCTGGGTGGGGTCTTCGGGGGCGCTGAGCCAGGCCAGTGAGGTCGATGGCGTGCTGGCGCTGCGCCAGCCGGGCTCCACACTCAAGCCGTTTTTGTATGCCCAGGCGATTGCAGAGCAGCGGCTCACGGCAGCCTCGCTGGTGCATGACTCGCCCGCGCAAATCACCACGGCCAGCGGCCTGTATATCCCGCAGAACTACGACCGGCAGTTCAAGGGCTGGGTGTCGGTGCGCACGGCGCTGGCGGCCTCGCTGAATGTGCCGGCGGTGCGCGCGCTGGTCATGGTCACGCCCGATGCGTTTCATCGCCAGCTGACTGCCGTGGGCCTGCCGCTGCGCGAAAGCGGTGATTATTTTGGCTACAGCCTGGCGCTGGGCAGCCCCGAGGTGCCGCTGCTGCACCTGACCAATGCCTTTCGCACGCTGGCCAACGGCGGGCGTGCCAGCGCGGTGGCGGTGGCGGCCGATGCCAAGCCGCTGTTCACCCCCGCACTGGATGCGCGGGCGGCTTTCATCGTGGGCGACATCCTGTCGGACGGCAATGCGCGTGCGCGCACCTTTGGCACCGACAGCGTGCTGGCCACGCGCTTTTGGAGCGCCGTAAAAACCGGCACCAGCAAGGACATGCGCGACAACTGGGCCGTGGGCTGGTCTGAGCGCTACACCGTGGGCGTGTGGGTGGGCAACGCCAGCGGCGCCGCCATGCACGACGTGAGCGGCACCAGCGGTGCGGCGCCCATCTGGGCGGCGGTGATGGGCTTCTTGCATGCGCGCGAACCCAGCCGGGCGCCCAGGGCGCCCCCAGGCCTGGTGCGGACGCCAGTGCGGTTTGGCCCGGCACCGCTGGCACCCGCCGGCAGCCCGCCGCTGGAGGCTGCGCGCGACGAATGGTTTGTGCCGGGCACGCAACAGGCTTTGTTTGCTATTGATTCAATAGCTTATAGCGCTTATGCAGAAAGGGCTAGAGGCCAAAAAGACCAAAAATCATCCGTGGGTAGCGCCACAACGGCCTCAGCAGCCACGGCAGCCACAGTCATCACCACGGGCGCCCGCATCACCGCGCCTGCGCCCGGCACCGTGGTGGCGCTCGACCCCGATATTCCGCCCGCGCGCCAGCGCCTGCACCTGCGGGCCAGCGGGCAGGGTCTTTATTGGCGCATGGACGGCAAGCCGCTGGGGCGTGGGCCGCAGGTGGCGTGGCTGCCGTGGCCAGGGCGCCATGTGATACAAATCACCGATGCAGCGGGCACCGTGCTGGACGAGGTGCGCATCGAGGTGCGAGGGGCCGGGGTGTTGCCCGGCGCCGCACCCGGGCGGTAAGCGGGCCCGCGCAGCGCGCCTTGTGCCGGGTGTCGGGTCTGCACCAAGCCAGTGCTTACAATTGTAAAAATCTATTTCCCTTGTTGTTTGTGCGCCTACCTGCCACTTCCCGTCTGATCCTGCTGGCCCTGCTGCTGTCCTTGGGCATTGGCGGGCTTTTTGCCCGCAGCATCTGGATGCTGCGCGAAGAGGCATGGAACAACGCCGAGCGCACCAACACCAACCTGGTGCGCGCGCTCGACCGCAGCATCGCCCGCACGATGGAGGCGTTTGACCAGTCACTGCAGGGGGTGGTGGAGGGCATGACCGACCCGCGCGTGATGGCCCTGCCGTTGGCCATGCGCAACCTTGCACTGTTCGACAACTCGCTGCGCGTGCAAGGCGTCGGCTCCATTTTGGTGCTGGACCCGGCTGGCAATGTGGTGATGGATTCCGAACACGCGGTGCCCCGCAAAGCCAACTTTGCCGATCGCGATTACTTCAAGGTGTTTGAGAGCGGTGCCCACACGGGCCTGTATGTGGGCGCGCCGGTGCGTGCGCGCCTGAGCGGCCTGCTCAGCTTGCCCGTGAGCCGCGCTTTCTATGATTCCCAAGGCCAGCTGGCCGGGGTGGCGGTGGGCACCATCCGGCTGGCGCATTTTCAGGGTTTGTTTGAAGAGCTGAATGTGGGCGCTGGCGGGGCCCTGAACCTGTTCCGGGCCGATGGCGTTCTTGTCGCGCGTTACCCCTACAGCGAGGACGTGCTGGGCCGCAGCCTGGCGGGCACGCCCACCATGCGCAATATGCAGGCGGCCCGCAGCGGCACCTTCACGGGCCGTGCGGCGCTCGACAAGGTAGAGCGGCTTTACGCCTTCCGGCATGTGGGCGACTACCCCCTGATGGTGAACGTGGCCCAGTCGGTCGATTCCATTTTGGCCGGCTGGTACCGCAGCGCCTGGCTTTCAGGCAGCTTTGCCCTGGTGCTGATGGCCGCCTGCGTGGGGCTGGCGGTGCTTTTTGCACGCGAGTTGGGCCGCCGCCAGGAGGTGGGCGCCCAGCTGCAACAGGCCGAGCACGACCTGCGCACCATCCTGAACAACCTGCCGTCCATGATTGGTTACTGGGATCGCGACCTGCACAACCGCTTTGCCAACCACGCCTATGTGGAATGGTTTGGCAAGGCGCCCGACGAAATGCGCGGCAAGCATATCCGCGAGCTGCTGGGTGAAGAGCTTTACCAGAAGACCCTGCCTCACCTGGGGCACGCGCTGCAGGGGCATGCACAGATTTTCGAGCGCACCATCGTGGACCCCGCGGGCACGGAGCGCTACGCCATCGCCTCTTATGTGCCCGATATGGATGGCGACGAGGTGCGTGGCATTTTTGTGCAGGTGACCGACATCACCGAGCGCAAGCGCATGGAAGAAGCGCTGTTCGAGGAAAAGGAGCGCATGCGCCTGACACTCAAGTCGATTGGCGATGCCGTGGTCTGCACCGATGCACAGGGCGTGGTCACCTACCTGAACCCCGTGGCGCAGCGCCTGACCGGCTGGCAGGGGTTTGACGCCGCGGGCCGCAATGTGGACGAGGTGATGCGCCTGGTCACCCCGGACGGACAGGCGCCCCAGACCAGCCCGCTGCGCCAGGCCCTTGCGCAGAAAAAAGCCGTGGAGCCCACGCGCGGCGTGCTGCTGCACCGCACCAGTGGCCAGCGCTTTGATGTGGAGGAAACGGCCAGCCCCATCACCGACCGCCACGGCCACATCACCGGCGCCGTGGCCGTGCTGCGCGATGTGACCGAAAGCGTGGCCATGGCCGAACGCATGGCGCACCTGGCGCAATACGACGCGCTCACCGACCTGCCCAACCGTGTGCTGTTGCAAGACCGGGCCCGCCAGGCGCTGGCCCATGCGCGGCGCGACGGCAAGTCTGTGGCCGTGATGTACATCGATCTCGATGGCTTCAAGCAAATCAACGACACGCTGGGCCACGACATGGGCGACAAGCTGCTGGTGCAGCTGGCCAAGCGCCTCACGGGCGCCGTGCGCGTGTCCGACACGGTGTGCCGCCAGGGGGGCGACGAGTTTGTGGTGATGCTGCCAAGCATCGACACCGCAGAGCAGGCCTGCCATGTGGCCAACAAGATCATGGCGGCCTGCAGCCCGGCGTATGTGATCAATGACCAGGTGCTGTCGGTGGGGTTGAGTGGCGGCATCGCCCTGTTTCCAGAGCATGGGCAGGACTTCGATGAGCTGTCGCGCCATGCCGACGCGGCCATGTATGCCGCCAAAACCGCAGGACGGCGGCAGTTTCGCCTGTACGCGGGGGCCGATGCCCAGCCCGTGCTGGTGACGCAAGGCGATGTTCAGGCAGTAGAAGGCTCCTGAAATAATAGCTGCTAGCGCTTGATGCATAAGGGCTAGAGTCGGTTTTTGCTTGTATTTTTTGCTGGGGCCCCGTGCCGTTGGTGGTTGGGCGCGAAATTTGTTGCAAGGCCGCGCAAATAATTTTGATGGCCCCGCCGTGCGCAGCCACCTACCATGCGCAGTCAAACCCTTTGTTACCCGGAGTGCCCAAGTGCCCAATCTGTCCACAGTTACCTGCATCGAAGACCTGCGTGTGGTTGCCAAGCGCCGTGTGCCACGCATGTTCTATGACTATGCCGATTCGGGCTCGTACACCGAGGGCACCTACCGCTCCAACACCGCCGATTTTCAGGGCATCAAGCTGCGCCAGCGTGTGGCCGTGAACATGGAGGGCCGCAGCACCCGCACCACCATGGTCGGCCAGGACGTGGCCATGCCGGTGGCCATTGCGCCCACGGGCCTCACGGGCATGCAGCATGCCGATGGCGAAATTCTGGGCGCGCGTGCGGCCAAGGCGTTTGGCATTCCGTTCACGCTGTCGACCATGAGCATCTGCTCCATCGAAGACGTGGCCCAGCACGCCGGCCCCGGCTTCTGGTTTCAGCTGTATGTGATGCGCGACCGCGACTACATCGAGCGCCTGATCGACCGCGCCAAGGCTGCTGGCTGCTCGGCGCTGCAGCTCACGCTGGATTTGCAGATCCTGGGCCAGCGCCACAAGGACATCAAAAATGGCCTGTCGTCGCCCCCGAAGCCCACGCTGGCCAACCTCATCAACCTGGCGACCAAGCCGCACTGGTGCCTGGGCATGCTGGGCACCAAACGCCGCACGTTTGGCAACATCGTGGGCCATGCCAAGGGCGTGGGCGACATGTCGTCGCTGGCATCGTGGACGGCCGAGCAGTTTGACCCGCAGCTCAACTGGGGCGATGTGGAGTGGATCAAAAAGCGCTGGGGCGGCAAGCTGATCCTGAAGGGCATCATGGACGCCGAAGACGCGCGCCTGGCGGTCAACAGCGGTGCCGATGCGCTCATCGTCAGCAACCACGGCGGCCGCCAGCTCGATGGCGCGCCTTCGTCCATTGCCGCACTGCCCGCCATCGCCGAGGCGGTGGGCAAGGACATCGAGGTGTGGATGGACGGCGGCATCCGCAGCGGCCAGGACGTGCTCAAGGCCCGTGCCCTGGGCGCGCGCGGCACGCTGATTGGCCGCAGTTTCTTGTATGGCCTGGGTGCCTATGGCGAGGCGGGCGTGACCCGGGCGCTGCAGATCATCCAGAAAGAGCTGGACATCACCATGGCGTTCTGCGGCCACACCAACATCAACACGGTGGACCGGGGCATTTTGCTGCCGGGCACCTACCCGCTCGCCTGAGCTGTTTTTATCATCCCTGCCCATGACAACCTCCCGCACCGGCGGCCAGATACTGGTCGATCAGCTCCTCATCCACGGCGTGCAGCAACTGTTTTGCGTGCCCGGCGAAAGCTACCTGGCCGTGCTCGATGCGCTGCACGATGCCCACATCGCCGTTACCGTGTGCCGCCAGGAGGGCGGCGCGGCCATGATGGCCGAGGCGCAGGGCAAGCTCACGGGGCAGCCGGGCATCTGCTTTGTGACGCGCGGGCCGGGCGCCACCAACGCGGCCGCAGGCATCCACATTGCGCACCAGGATTCCACCCCGCTCATCCTGTTTGTGGGCCAGGTGGCACGCGGTGCCATGGGGCGCGAGGCGTTTCAGGAGCTCGACTACCGCGCCGTGTTTGGCACCATGGCCAAGTGGGTGGTGCAGATCGACGACCCGGCGCGCATGCCCGAGCTGGTCTCGCGCGCCTTCCACGTTGCCACCTCGGGCCGCCCCGGCCCCGTGGTGGTGGCGCTGCCCGAAGACATGCTGGTGCAAGCCGCCACGGTGGCCGATGCCTTGCCTTACCAGGTCACCGAAACACACCCCGGTGCGGCGCAGATGGCCGAGTTGCAGCAACGCTTGCAGGCGGCACAGCAGCCCGTGGCGATTGTGGGCGGCAGCCGGTGGTCTGCGCAGGCAGTGCAAGCGTTCACGGCGTTTGCCCAGGCGTGGTCGATCCCGGTGTATTGCTCGTTTCGCCGGCAAATGCTGTTCCCGGCCACGCACGCTTGCTACGGCGGCGACCTCGGCCTGGGCGTGAACCCCAAGCTGTTGGCACGCATCAAGGCGTCCGACCTGGTGCTGGTGGTGGGTGGGCGTTTGTCCGAAGTGCCTTCGCAGGGCTACGAACTGTTCGGCATCCCCAATCCCGCACAACCGCTGGTGCATGTGCACGCCGATGCCGACGAGCTGGGCAAGCTTTATCGCCCCGCGCAGGCCATTCATGCCACGCCGCAGGCCTTTGCTGCCGCGCTGAATGCCGTGCGTCCCCAGGCAAACGTGCCATTAAAAGCCCACACCGAGGCTGCGCACGCCGATTACCTGGCCTGGAGCGACCCGGCGCCCATCCGCATCCCTGGCGCGCTGCAAATGGGCGAGGTGATGCAGCACCTGCGCGCCACACTGCCGGCCGACACCATCTTTTGCAACGGCGCCGGCAACTTCGCCACCTGGGTGCACCGCTTCTGGCCTTTCACCAGCTATGCCAGCCAGCTGGCGCCCACCAGCGGGTCCATGGGCTACGGCCTGCCCGCGGCCGTGGGTGCCAAGCGCCTGTGGCCACAGCGTGAAGTGGTGGTGTTTGCAGGCGACGGCGACTTTCTGATGCACGGACAGGAATTTGCCACCGCCGTGCAATACGGCCTGCCCGTCATCGTGGTGCTGCTCGACAACGCCATGTACGGCACCATCCGCATGCACCAGGAGCGCGAATACCCCGGCCGCATCAGCGCCACGGCCCTGAAAAACCCCGACTTCCAGGCCTACGCCCAGGCCTTTGGCGGCCACGGCGAGCGCATAACCACCACCGAAGAATTTGCCCCCGCCCTGGCCCGCGCACGCGCCAGCGGCCTGCCCAGCGTGCTGCACTGCCTGATCGACCCCGAGGCCATCACGCCCACGGGCACGTTGCAGGGGATTCGGCGGGCGGCGCTAGCGAAAGCCTGAACCCGGCGGGTGCTGAGGGCACCGCGCAAAATAGCGGCTGTGACCGAAGCCGCTCCTGCTTTTTCTGCGCCCGCCGCTGACCGCCCCGCACCACTGCGCCGCATTGCGCACCTGGACATGGACGCTTTCTTTGCGTCTGTGGAGTTGCTGCGCTATCCGCAGCTCAAGGGCCTGCCCGTGGTGATTGGCGGCGGGCGGCGCACGGTGGACGATCTGCTGCTGCAAAGCCCTGATGGCTCGGGCCCACGCGAGCCGCGCTTTATTCCTGTGGCCGATTTTCCCTTGCTCAAGGACTACGTGGGCCGGGGCGTGATCACCACCGCCACCTATGCCGCGCGGCAGTTTGGCGTGGGCTCGGCCATGGGCATGATGAAAGCCGCCCGGCTTTGCCCGCAGGCCATTGTGCTGCCGGTGGACTTTGACGAGGTGCGCAGGTTTTCACGGCTGTTCAAGAGCACCATTACCGAGATCGCCCCGGTGATGCAAGACCGGGGGGTGGACGAGGTGTATATCGATTTCACCGATGTGCCCGGCGGCCAGCGCGAAGGGGGCAGGGTACTGGCGCGGCTGATCCAGAAAAGCATTTTTGACCGCACGGGCCTGACCTGCTCGATTGGCGTGGCGCCCAACCGCCTGCTGGCCAAGATGGCCAGCGAGTTCAACAAGCCCAATGGCATCTCCATCGTGTACGAGTCCGACCTGCAGGCCACCATCTGGCCGCTCAACGTGCGCAAGATCAACGGCATTGGCCCCAAGGCGGGCGAGAAACTGGCGGCGCTGGGGGTGCACACCATTGGCGAGCTGGCCGCGCAAGACCCGCAGTGGCTGATGGGCCACTTTGGCAAATCCACCGGTGCGTGGATGCACCGCGTGGCCTGGGGCCGGGACGACAGCCCCGTGGTGACCGAGAGCGAACCCGTGAGCATGAGCCGCGAGACCACCTTTGAGCGCGACCTGCACGCGGTGCGCGACAAGGCAGAACTCGGCCGCATCTTCACCGACCTGTGCCAGCGCGTGGCCCAGGACCTGCAGCGCAAGGGCTATGTGGGCAAAACCATTGGCATCAAGCTGCGCTATGACGACTTCAAGACCGCCACGCGGGACCACACCTTGCCAGCGCCCACTGACGATGCGGCCACCATCCGCCACACGGCGGGGCTGTGCCTGAAGCGGGTGCCGCTGGACCGACGCTTGCGGCTGCTGGGCGTGCGTGTGGGGGCGCTGGTGCGCCTGTCGGACCACCTGGCCTCGGCGGGCGAGCCGCCTTGCGCTGGGCCTGGCACCGCACGCCACCCTGATCCGCACACCGTGCCGCTGTTTTGACGCCGCTCTGGGGGTGAAATTTTTGTTGACTTGTATCACGCGTTAACATCAGGGGCTTTCCTGCCACTTTTTGGTGCAGGGCAGCACAAGGAATCAATGCATGCGTGTGAATTTGCCGGTAACCCAACACGAGTTTGATTTCCCTGAAGAGAGCATGCTGGTGTCGTCCACCGACACCAAGGGCATCATCGTGCACTGCAATCCCGCCTTTATCGAGGCCAGCGGTTACAGCCATGACGAACTGGTAGGCCAGCCCCACAACCTGATCCGCCATCCCGACATGCCGCCCCAGGCGTTCAAGGACATGTGGTCCACCGTCGGGCGCGTACACACCTGGACCGGGCTGGTGAAGAACCGGCGCAAGGACGGCGGCTTCTACTGGGTGCGGGCCAACGTGACGCCCATCATGGAGGGCGGCAAGCGGGAGGATATCTGTCGGTGCGCACCAAGCCGGGCCGCGCCGAGGTGCAGCAGGCCGAAGCCCTGTATGCGCGGCTGCGCAGTGACCTGGCCGCGCAGCGCGAGACCATTCGTTTGCACCACGGCCGCGTGGTTTACCCCGGAATGCGCGGTGCTCTGCAGCGGCTGCAGCAGCTGTCGGCCACGCAGTCGCTGGCGCTGATGCTGCTGGGTGTCGTGCTGCTGGGCATGCTGCCGCGCTGGCTGGGCTGGCAGGGTGCCCTGGCCTGGGGCGCCCAGCTGGCACTGATGGGGGTGGGATGCGCAGGCGTGCTGGCGTGGTTTCACGGCCGCATCGTGGGCGGCATGCGCACGGTCGAGCGGTTTGCGGGCGACATTGCCGGCTGCAACCTGGCCACTACGCTGGACAGTGCGCAGTGCGCACCGTCGCTGGCGCCCCTGGTGCGTGGCCTGCAGCAGATCCAGGTCAACCTGCGCGCCGTGGTGGGTGATGTGCGCAACGAGATTGCCGGCTTTTTGCGGTCCACCGAGGAGATTGCGCAGGGCGGGCATGACCTTTACCGTCGCACCGAGGCGCAGGCTGCCAATCTGCAGGAAACCGCTGCCGCGATGGAGGAACTGTCCAGCACCGTGCGGCAGACTGCCGACACATCGAGTGCGGTGGCCAGGGGCAGCAACCAGAGTGCCGAAGTGGCACGGGCGGGCGGCCTGGCCGTGCAGCAGGTGGGGCAGGCCATGCACGCCATCGAGCAGTCGTCGCGCAAGGTGGGCGAGATTGTCTCGGTGATCGAGGGCATTGCGTTTCAGACCAACCTGCTGGCCCTCAATGCCGCCGTGGAAGCGGCACGCGCAGGCGAGCAGGGCAGGGGTTTTGCCGTGGTGGCTGGCGAGGTGCGGGCGCTGGCGCAGCGCAGTGCGGGGGCGGCCAAGGAAATCCGTGCGCTGATCGGCACCTCGGTGTCCCAGGTGGCCGATGGCTCGCGCCAGATGGCCGAGGCGGGCCAGACGATTGCCGGTGTGGTGTCGTCGGTGTCCCGCGTGAGCGATCTGGTGCGCCAGATCAGCCAGGCCACCGCAGAGCAGTCGATCGGCATCGGCCAGGTGAACGAGGCTGTCGCGCAACTGGAGACCGTGACCCAGCAAAACGCAGCGCTGGTCGAGCAGACCGCCGCCTCGGCCGAGGCGCTCAAGGGCAACTCGGTGGCCTTGTCGCGCTCGGTGCAAGTGTTCCGCATCCGCTGATGCGGCTGTGGGCTGTGATGTGGCTGTGGGTGCGTCCGCCTGGGGCAGGCTGGCGCAGCCTGCGGTCACGATCGTGCGCGTTTACTGCCGCGCCGTGCGCGTGTTGGCCGGCAACTGCTGCGGATGGCTGGTGCGCAGCGGGTTGATGTCGAGGCCGCCCCGGCGCGTGTAGCGGGCATATACCGTGAGCTTGATGGGCTGGCAGCGGGTCCAGATGTCCATGAAGATGCGCTCCACGCACTGCTCGTGGAATTCGTTGTGGTTGCGAAAGCTCACGATGTATTGCAGCAACCCCTCCTGGTCGATCTGCGGGCCGCTGTAGGCAATCTGCACGCTGCCCCAGTCGGGCTGGCCGGTCACCAGGCAATTGCTCTTGAGCAGGTTGCTGGTCAGCACCTCGGACACGGGCGCTTCGCCAGAGGCCGCGGTCAGCAATTCGGGTGCGGGCTGGTAGCGCGTGCATTCCACGTCCAGCCGGTCCAGACTCAGGCCATCGAGTTCGTGCACGGGCTCGCGGTCAAACAGTTCGGGCAGCAGCAGTTTCACGCCCACGGTGGCGGCGCGGTCGGCACCGCGCCACACGGCTTCGCTGATGTCGGTGCGGATGCGTGCCTGCACTTCAGCCGCATCGGCAAAGCGCGTGTTGTTGAAGCTGTTGAGGTAAAGCTTGAAGGACTTGCTCTCGACAATGTTGGGTGTTTCGCAGGGCACGGTGATGTGCGCCAGCGCCACCTGCGGCTTGCCGCGCAAGTTCAGCCACGACAGCTCGAACGCCGTCCACAGGTCGGCCCCAAAAAAGGGTGCCGCGCCCGCAATGCCGATTTCGGCCCGCTTGCCCGCGCGCGGGATGGGAAACAGCAGCGAGGCGTCGTATTGATCGGCATACGCCGATGTTTTGCCCAGCTGCGATTGTTCCGGCGTGGTCATGGTGGGTCCTTTTACTATTAAATTAATAGCTGCTTGCGCTTATCGGGAAAGCGCTAGAGCCTGTTTTTATATAAATTCGCGCTCGCGCAGCCATTTGGTGGCAATCCACTTGTCGCCCGCAATGACCGGCGCGCCGCCATGCAGTGTGCGCGTGGACGGATCGGGGCGCTCGTAGCTGAAGAACACGGCGTTGCCGCGCTGCGGTGCCACCTCGACCTGCACATCGGGGAAGATGGTGCCGCCGCCTTTTTCGGGCGTGTTCAGGTACATCACCAGCGTGCCCACGCGCTGCCCGCCGCGCCGCACGATGGTGGGGGTGCCGGGCTCGGCGGGGTCAAAGTAGTCGTAATGCGGCTTGTATTCGGCTCCGGGGCCGTAGTGCAGTACCTGCAGGCCTTCGCCATTTTCGATGGGCCAGTTCAGCAGGCGGGCAATGCGTTCTTCGATACGCTGGATCAGCGGGCTCTCGCCCCGCTGAAAAAACATGCCGTCGCTGGTGCGGTCGTCGTTGATTTCGTCGCCGCCCGTCTGGGTGGCCACCGTGAGCGAGCGCGCCATGCGCGGGGCGGCGGCGGCGATCAGGGCGTCGCATTCCTCGGGCGCAAGCAGGTTGGCAAACACCACCAGGCGGGGCTGCGCGAGGGTGAGCAGCACGCCGACCTGCCGGTCGCCCGCATCCAGAAACGGGGGCGAATCTGCCAGCAGCGGTGCGGGCACGGCCAGGGGCGGTGCGCGGTGGTGGGCCTCGGGGCTGTTGCTGGTGGGTGCTTGCAGCGCATCGGCCAGCGCCTGCGCGGCCACGTCGTCGTCCCAGCCCGCTGCGCGCAGGGATTGCCGCAGGGCGGCGGGCGAGCAGCCGGCGCTGGCCTGCTCGGCAATCCAGTCGCGCAGCTCGGGCGTGATGGATTGGCGGGCCGGTTGCGCCGTGCTTGCCCCTGCCGGGGTGCGCTGGTCAGAACGCGTCGCCATGATGCTGCTCAGGCCGCCTTGCGCCGGAACACCAGGCGCTCGGGCTCGGAGGCGGCGGGGGCAAAGGCATAGCCCTCCAGGTCAAACCCTTCGAGCTGGTGGGGCGTGGCAATGCGGTGCGTGATGGCATGGCGCGCCATGAGGCCCCGCGCGCGCTTGGCATGAAAGCTGATGATCTTGTAGGCGCCCGCTTTCCAGTCCTCGAACACGCAGTCGATGACGCGCGCCTTGAGGGCCTTGCGGTCCACGGCCTTGAAATACTCCTGCGAAGCCAGGTTGACCACCACGGGTGTGGTGTCGGCACGCAAGCGGGTGTTGAGGTGCTCGGCAATCTGGCTGCCCCAGAACTGGTAGAGGTTGCTGCCCGCATCGGTGGCCAGGCGCGTGCCCATTTCCAGCCGGTAGGGCTGCATGCGATCGAGCGGCCGCAGCACGCCATACAGGCCGCTGAGGATGGCCACATGGTTTTGCGCCCAGTCCAGGTCGGGCGCGGTCAGCGTGCGGGCCTGCAGGCCTTCATACACATCACCGTTGAAGGCCAGCACGGCCTGGCGTGCGTTGCTGGCAGTGAATTTCGGTTGCCACACCTCGTAGCGCGCCACGTTCAGGGCGGCGAGCTTGTCGCTCAGACCCATCAGCGAGGCGATGTCCTGGGGGGATTTCTGGCGCAGCACCTCGATCAGCTGCGCCGACTGCGGCACGAACTGCGGCACGGTGTGCGGCAGCCCCTCGGGCAAAGGCGTGTCGTAGTCGAGCGATTTGGCGGGAGACAGCAGGAACAGCATGGTGGCGGAAGGTCTGTGGATCTCGGAGGGCAAGGCAGGCGGTGGCCGGGACACTGCAGGCGCTGGCGATGCGGGGTGCTGCATGCGTGCGGTGGCCACAGCGACCCAAAATGGTACCCGGTGCCGGGTTGCTGCTGGCCCCCACGGGTATTTGCGGGCTGCAATGAAAGAAGGCGGCCCAGGCCGCCTTCTTTGGTGGTGACTGCGGCCCGGGGGGGCGGCAGACCTGTCAGGGCATCAAGCCGTTGGGGGTTGCTCAAACGGCAGCGTCATGGCAGAGAGGTCGCGGCGGGTTTCCACCAGCACCAGCGGGCCTTCGTCCAGCACCACGGCGGGCGGGCGCTCGCGCGGCACGCGGATGGGTTGTGGCTCGGCGGCAATCGCTGCCTGTACGGCGGCGATTTTTTCAGCATCCGAGTTCACCCATTGCAGGCCCGACGCAGCGGCCACCTGGTGCAGCGCATCGAGCGGCAGCGTGAAGCCCTGGACGCGGGGCATGCCTTGGGCCGGTGCCGCTGTAGGCGCTGCGGCAGGCGCCGGTGACACCGCGGGTGCGGGCTTTGCAGCCACCGCCACAGGAGCGGGCGCTGGCGCTGGCGCGGCGGCCAAGGGCGCCGGTGCCGGTGCGGCAGCAGGTGCTGGCACGGGGGCAGCAGCTTGCACGGCGGTCTCGGCGCGGGGCTGTGCGGGTGCTGGCACGGGTGCAGGAGCGGGTACCAGCACTGGCGCAGGGGCTGCGGGTGCTTGCGCCGGTGCCGGAGCCGCGTTGAAGTAGCTGCGGCGTGCCGGCTCTTCCTGGGCTTCGGTCGCAGTGGCGGCAACCGGGGCCGAGGTGTCGAGCTCCATCATGGCGGGGGCAGCCGATTCCACCGTGTCGCGGGGACCGCGTTCACCGCGTTCGCGCCGGTCACGGCCATAGCGGTCGCGTGAGCGGCGCTCACGGCGTTCTTCTGCGGCCGGTGCGACGTCGTTGCCGGTCAGGTCCAGATCGGGCAGCGATGCCAGCGGCGCGGTGTCCGCGAAGTCGGGCGTGGGGGCGCCGGTGTCTTCCCGGGCCTCTGCCGCGCGGGGTGCGCGTTCGCCGCGTTCACGACGACCCTGGCCTTCACCGCGTTCACGGCGGGGGCCGCGTTCGCCACGGGGCTGGGTGCCAGCCGTTTCGGCGCCATTGCCGTTCGGGCCCGTCACCTGCGCCTGGATGGCGGTCTGGGCGGCGGCATTGTCGGCGTCGGCGCCAGCAGCGTTGTTGCGGGGCTCGTCGCGGCGGCCACGGCCACCTTCACGGCCTTCGCGACCTTCACGTCCATTGCGGCCTTCGCCTTCGCCACGGGGAGGACGGCCTTCGCCGTCGCGCGGGGCGCGGCCCTCAGCCGAGCGTTCACCACGGCGGCCACGGCCTTCGCCGGCAGCTTCGCGGTTGCCATCACGGGCACCGCCTTCGCGGTTGCCGTCGCGGCCTGCGCCGCGTTCACCACGGCGGCCACGGCCTTCGCCATTGCGGCCGTCGCGGCGGGGTTCGCTGCGTGTGCCGGCTTCGGCGGGCGCAGCGGCCGGTGCGGGGGCTGCCACCGGAGCGGATGCCGGGGCGTCACCCATGCCAAACAGGCTCTTGAGCCAGCCGAAGAAGCCTTGTTCCTGGGCCGCGACAGGGGCGCGCGGTGCCGCAGGAGCGGGTGCGGCGGCTTGCACCGGGGCAGCAGCGGCCGGGCGCTGGCCCGCGCGCGGTGGGCGCACGGCGCCTTCGGGGCGCGGCTCGCGCGGTTCTGCGATGGGCGCGGGCGCATCTGGCAGCACACCCTTGATCACCGGGGTCTGCTTGTTGGTGGGCTCTTGCGAGCGGCGCGTCACGGCCGTGGGGTCTTCCACTTCTTCTGCGAGCTTGTAGCTGGCTTCGATGTGGTCCAGGCGCGGGTCGTCGTGCTTGAGTCGTTCCAGGCGGTAGTTGGGGGTTTCCAGCGTCTTGTTGGGAACCATCAGCACGGCGACGCGCTGCTTGAGTTCGATCTTGGCGATCTCGGTGCGCTTTTCGTTCAGCAGGAACGAAGCCACTTCCACCGGCACCTGGCAGTGCACGGCGGCCGTGTTGTCCTTCATCGACTCTTCCTGAATGATCCGCAGGATCTGCAGGGCCGACGATTCGGTGTCACGGATGTGGCCCGAGCCGCCGCAACGGGGGCAGGGGATGGACGAACCTTCGCTCAGGGCGGGCTTGAGGCGCTGGCGGCTCATTTCCATGAGGCCGAACTTGCTGATGGTGCCGAACTGCACGCGGGCGCGGTCCTGGCGCAGCGCGTCGCGCAGGCGGTTTTCCACTTCGCGGCGGTTCTTGCTCTCCTCCATGTCGATGAAGTCGATCACGATCAGGCCGCCCAGGTCGCGCAGGCGCATCTGGCGGGCCACTTCGTCGGCGGCTTCCAGGTTGGTGCGCGTGGCGGTTTCCTCGATGTCACCGCCCTTGATGGCGCGGGCCGAGTTCACGTCCACGCTGACCAGCGCTTCGGTGTGGTCGATCACGATGGCGCCGCCCGAGGGCAGTTGCACGGTGCGGGCGTAGGCCGACTCGATCTGGTGCTCGATCTGGAAGCGGCTGAACAGGGCAGCATCGTCGCGGTAGCGCTTCACACGCGCGGCATGCTCGGGCATGACGTGCGCCATGAACTGCTGCGCCTGCTCGTAGATGTCGTCGGTGTCGATGAGGATGTCACCGATGTCGTTGTTGAAGTAGTCGCGGATGGCGCGGATCACCAGGCTCGATTCCTGGTAAATCAGGAAGGCGCCCTTGCCGCCCTTGGCGGCGCCGTCGATGGCGTTCCACAATTTCAGCAGGTAGTTCAGGTCCCACTGCAGCTCGGGCGCGCTGCGGCCAATGCCGGCGGTGCGCGCGATGATGCTCATGCCGTTGGGGTACTCGAGCTGGTCCATCGCCTCTTTCAGCTCGGCGCGGTCCTCGCCCTCGATGCGGCGCGAAACGCCACCGCCACGGGGGTTGTTGGGCATCAGCACCACGTAGCGGCCGGCCAGCGAGACAAAGGTGGTCAGGGCAGCGCCCTTGTTGCCGCGCTCTTCTTTTTCGACCTGGACCAGCAGTTCCTGGCCTTCCTTGATCACGTCATTGATGCGTGCCTGGTTGGGCGAGACACCCGGGGCGAAGTAGCTGCGCGAAATTTCCTTGAACGGCAGAAAGCCGTGGCGGTCTTCGCCGTAATCCACAAAGCAGGCTTCCAGCGAAGGCTCGACGCGCGTGACGACGGCCTTGTAGATATTGCCCTTGCGTTGCTCGCGCCCCTCGATTTCGATTTCGTAGTCGAGGAGCTTTTGTCCGTCGACGATGGCCAGGCGCCGTTCTTCGGGCTGCGTGGCGTTGATGAGCATCCGCTTCATGATGCGATTCCTTTGCGTGTTTTGCGGAGGGCAGCGGCGCAGCCAACAGGGCTGCGCGGGCTGCCACCCGCAGTTCCAAACCAAAAACAAGCTCTACCGGAGCTGTGAATGCCTGGACTGACGCATTGAAACGAAGGGAATTGCCGGGGATGACGCAGTGCCGTCGAGCGCTAGCTCAACGGGGGCGGCAAGGGCGGGTGGATGGGGGCGAGTGGGAGTGTGCGCAGTTTTGCTATTGAAATAATAGCTGTATGCGCAGGCAGGGTGCGCGCTATAGGCAATATGACGCCCAAAAGCGGGGGCAAGCGCCACCGCCAGAGAGTCAATATCAATGCCATCAGCAACCACATGCTCGCTTCGATCCGCTGGCAGATTGCGCCCTGGTGGGGCGAATCTGCCAGCTTGGGGGATTCCGTATCAGTGTTTCAATTTGTCAGCCCGCCGCACGGCGTACAGGCCACTGCAGGCATCTGGCCTGCAATCTGCCGGTACGACGCCCGCTGGCATCGACCTGCCTGCGCAAATGCAAGGGCTGTGTGGACTAAACTCCAGACAAATCAACCACTTACACATTGACGCGCAGGTGAAACACATTATAGGGGGCAAACCGTCATCCGACCGCACCCCCGCCGCTCCCGCTCCCGCAGCGCGCCTGGTGGAGGTCGACGAAGACTCTTCGGGCCAGCGCCTCGACAACTTTCTGATACGCCAGCTCAAAGGCGTGCCCAAAACCCATGTCTATCGCATCATCCGCAGTGGCGAGGTGCGCATCAACAAGGGCCGGGTCAACGCCGACACCCGCGTGGAGGCGGGCGACGTGGTGCGCCTGCCGCCCGTGCGCATCTCCGACAAGGTGGCTGAAAAGGCTGAGCGGCCTGCTCCGGCGCGCGAGTTCCCCATCCTGCTCGAAGACGAACACCTGATTGCCCTGGACAAGCCCGCTGGCGTGGCGGTGCATGGTGGCAGCGGCGTGAGCTTTGGCGTGATCGAGCAACTGCGCCAGGCGCGGCCCCAGGCCCGGTTTCTGGAGCTGGTGCACCGGCTGGACCGCGAAACATCGGGCATCCTGCTGGTGGCAAAAAAAAGGTCAGCACTCACTCACCTGCAAGACCAGTTCCGTGAACGCGAAACCGGCAAAACCTATCTCGCGCTGGTGACCGGGGCCTGGGCCTCCAACAAGAAGGTGATCGACCTGCCGCTGCACAAATACCTGCAGGCCGACGGCGAACGCCGCGTGCGGGTGACCACCGCCGACGACCCCGACGGCATGCGTTCGGTCACACTGGTCAAGGTGCGACAGGTGCTGCCGGCCCGACCGGCGCAAGGCCTGCCCGCCATGAGCCTGTTGGAGGTGACCATCAAGACCGGCCGCACCCACCAGATCCGTGTGCACCTGGCCAGCCAGGGGCACGCGATCGTGGGGGACGACAAATACGGTGATTTCGACCTCAACAAACGCCTGCACAAGCTGGGGATGCGGCGCATGTTTCTTCATGCGTGGCGGTTACAGTTCACGCACCCGGCCACCGGCGAACGCGTGCTGCTGAACGCCGAACTGCCGCCGGAGCTTGCCGACTTCGTTCCAACCGCCTGATTGCCCCATGCCTGCGACCTCCCGCCCACGCCGCTTTGACCTGATCGCCTTTGACTGGGACGGCACGCTGTTCGACTCCACGGCCATCATCGTGCGCAGCATCCAGGAGGCCGTGCGCGACGTGGGCGGCGCCGTGCCCACCGACGAAGCCGCTTCCTACGTGATCGGCATGGCACTCACCCAGGCCCTGGCCCACGCTGCGCCCGATGTGCCGCCCGAAAAATACCCCGAGCTGGGCAACCGCTACCGTTACCACTACCTGCAGCACCAGGACGACCTGAGCCTGTTCGACGGCGTGCTGCCCCTGCTGGGTGACCTGCGGGCGCAAGGCCATCTGCTGGCCGTGGCCACCGGCAAAAGCCGGCGGGGGCTGGACGAGGCGCTGCATTCGGTGCAGCTCAAGGGCGTTTTCGACGGCTCGCGCACCGCCGACGAGACGGCCGGCAAACCCCATCCCCTGATGCTGCAGGAGTTGATGGCCGAATTTGATGTGCCGCCCGAGCGCCTGCTCATGATTGGCGACACCACCCACGACCTGCAAATGGCGCTGTCGGCGGGTTGTGCCAGCGTGGGCGTGAGCTACGGCGCCCACGAGCCTGCGGCCTTTGACGTGCTGAATCCGCTGCATGTGGCCCATTCGGTGCGCGAATTGCACGACTGGCTGCTGTCCCATGCCTGACTTGCGCGCCATCGCATCACCCGTGCCCGCTTGCCCATGACCACCGCCGATTCCATCGCCATCGCGCTGTGCAACAGTGCCGACCTGCAGGAGCGCCACCTGGCCGTGCCTTTTGACGTGGTGTATGCCGGGCAGACCTGCCGGGCCTTTGCCATCCGCTTCGAGGGGCGGCCCCACGCCTTCCTGAACCGGTGCTCCCATGTGGCCATGGAGATGGACTACCAGCCCGACCGCTTTTTTGACGACACCGGCCAGTGGCTGCTTTGCGCCACGCACGGTGCGACCTATCGGCCAGACACCGGCGCCTGCGTGGGCGGCCCATGCCGCGGCGGGCTGGTGAAAATTGCCCTGTCCGAAGTGGACGGGGTGGTGCACTGGCATACTGCCCACAACCTGCAACCCGTCGAGTTCTAGATGCATTACACCCTCGCTCTTTTGTTCATGCGCTGCACCCCCGCTGTGGGTGCACCGGCCCGCGTTGGCATGTCCCGGTGGGAGGTGTGAGATGAGTGATTCGCAACAACCCGGCGGTTCTGGTTCTGGCACAAAACCGTCTGTACCGCCCGACCTGTGGGCGCAAGCAGCTACTGAATCAGGAGCGGCCTCGGCAGCTCGCCCCAAGGCGGCGCTGGAGCCCGGCTGGGAGCGGGCCACGCTGGAAAAGCTGGCGTTTGCCGCCCTCAACGAGCAGCGCAGTGCACGGCGCTGGAAGATATTCTTTCGCCTGACCTGGCTGCTGGTGGCCGTGCTGGTGGCCTGGGCGGCCCTGGACCAGAGCACCAGTGGCGCCAGCAAGTTGGCGCCCCACACCGCGGTGGTGGATATCAAGGGTGAAATCGCCGCAGGCGCCGAAGCCAGCGCCGAGCTGGTGGTGGCCGCCATGCGCAGCGCCCTCGAAGACGAAGGCTCGCAGGCACTGGTGCTGCTGATCAACTCACCCGGCGGCAGCCCGGTGCAGGCCGGCATGATCAACGATGAAATCCTGCGCCTGAAGGCCAAACACGGCAAGCCTGTGTATGCGGTGGTGGAAGAAACCTGCGCTTCGGCCGCCTATTACATTGCGGCGGCAGCCGACGAGATTTTTGTGGACAAGGCCAGCATCGTGGGCAGCATTGGCGTCCTGATGGACGGCTTTGGCTTCACGGGCACCATGGAAAAGCTGGGTGTGGAACGCCGCCTGCTCACTGCGGGCGAGAACAAGGGATTTCTCGATCCTTTCAGTCCACAGACGCAAACGCAGCGTGAATACGCCCAGACCATGCTGGACCAGATCCACCAGCAGTTCATTGGCGTGGTGAAGGCCGGGCGGGGTGATCGCCTCAAACCCACGCCGGAAACCTTCAGCGGCCTGTTCTGGACGGGCCAGCAGGCCATTGAAATGGGCCTGGCCGACAAGCTGGGCAGTCTTGACTTTGTGGCACGCGAAGTGGTCAAGGCCGAAGACATCATCGACTACACCCGCCGTGAAAACGTGGCCGAACGCCTGGTCAAGCGTTTTGGCGCAGCGATGGGCGTGGGCGCCGCCAAGGCCCTGGCAACCCCCGCCACGGTGCAATTGCGTTGAACGCATTGGCCCCGGCTTGGTTGGGGCAGCGAAGGGGCAATATTTTGAAGAAATATGCCCTTAACGCTTATCCAGTAAGCGCTAATAGCTATTAAATAGATAGCAAATTTTCAATCGCAATGCCTAACGTGCCTAACGCCCCAGGGCGAATACCACCGGTGTGCGGTTGTCGGTGGGGCATGGCACTTGGCGCCACTGGCGCACCAGCTGGCTGTGGATCTGGGCCTGGGGCAATGTCAGCCCTCCTGCCATGGCCAGCCGCGTGTGGGGCTGCAGGGTCTGCACCAGCGCCTGCCACAGCGCTGCGTTGCGATAGGGGGTTTCGATGAAGAGCTGGGTTTGCCCGGTCTTGAGCGCCAGAGATTCCAGCTCGCGGATGCGCTGGCTGCGCTCTTGCGCATCCACTGGCAGGTAGCCGGTAAAGGCGAAATTCTGGCCGTTGAGGCCGCTGGCCGCCAGCGCCAGCAGCAGTGAGACGGGGCCCACCAGTGGCACCACCGGAATGCCCAGATCGTGTGCTGCGCGCACCACCGATGAGCCGGGGTCTGCCACGGCAGGCATGCCCGCTTCGCTGATCAGTCCCATGTCGTGCCCCACCAGTGCGGCGGCCAGCAGCGGGCGGGCATCAAACGGCGCCGACCCCTTTTCACCATGGTCGCCTTTCTTGTGGACCTCGCGCGGCAGCTCGGTGATGGTTTGCTGCTGCAGCGAAGCGGCCAGCGGATGCAGGGGCTCGATGCGCTTGAGGTAGGCGCGTGTGCTCTTGGCGTTCTCGCAAATCCAGTGCGTAAGGCGGGCCGCCGTTTTCAACGTGCCATCGGGTAAGGCGTCTTGCAGCGGCGCCTGGGTGTCGCAGCCGAAGTCGAGCGGTGCGGGCACCAGGTACAGCGTGCCGTTGGTGGCGGTGAAGCTGGGCGCGTCGGACGGGGTGGTGGGGCGCGTGCTCATGGCAAGACCATCCCGGCGGCGCGCAGCATGCGGCAGGTGCGGATCAGCGGCAGGCCAATCAGGGCAGTGGGGTCGTCGCTCAGGATGGCGTCGAGCAACGCAATGCCCAGGCCTTCACTTTTGGCGCTCCCCGCGCAATCGTAGGGCTCTTCGGCGCGCAGATAGCGCTCGATCTCATCGTCGGACAGTGCGCGAAAGCGCACCTCCACGGGCGCGAGATCCACCTGTTCGAACCCCGTGGCCTCACAGACCACGGCCACCGCCGTCTGGAAAATCACGGTCTGGCCGCGCATCTGGCGCAACTGGGCCGTCGCACGCTCGTGCGTGCCCGGTTTGCCCAGCGGGTGACCACCCAGGTCGGCCACCTGGTCCGAGCCGATCACCACCGCCTGTGGGTGCTGGCGGGCCACTGCGCGGGCCTTGGCCACGGCCAGGCGCAAAGCCAGGTCGCGCGGTGTTTCTTCGGCCAGCGGGGTTTCGTCAACCTCGGGAGCTGCTACGACGAAAGGCAGGTTCAGACGGGCCAGGAGTTCGTGGCGGTAACGCGAAGTAGAGCCCAATACCAATGGGCGTTGCGGGGTGGGGGATTGTTGCATCGGGCGATTCTCTTACACTGCCGCCATGACCAAGGAATTCTCTCCCGACCGGCTCGATGTCAAGGCCTTCGCTCAGGTAAGCGGACACCTGTCCGGGCACGACTCGCTGCTGAAATACGAGCGGTTGTCCCAGGAGGCCAAGGGCCTGCATCCCGATTTGCGGGTGGACTGGACGGCCACGGGCGAGCTGCGCACGGAACTCGGTGACAGCGGTCAGGTGTGGCTGCACATGAAGGTGCAGGCCACGTTTCCCATGGAATGCCAGCGCTGCCTGACGCCGGTGGATGTGCCATTGGCCGTGGAGCGCTCGTTTCGTTTCGTGGCCGACGAAGCCACGGCCGAGGCGCTGGACGACGAGAGTGAGGAAGATCTGCTGGCCCTGAGCCGTGAATTCGATTTGCGCGAGTTGATCGAGGATGAGTTGCTGATGGCCCTTCCTGTGGTTCCGCGCCACGATGAGTGCCCCACGGCCGTGCCGCTGGCCTCCAGCGACGACGATTTTGAGGCGGCGAGTGCAGAAAAACCCAACCCCTTTGCCGCGTTGGCTGGCCTGCGCAAAGAAGAAAAGGGACAGTAATTGGTGTTTGGGATATAATCGTGGGCTTCACGCGAATCCCCTCGGGTCTTTTTTGGGCTGATCGCGTTTTTACCAACCCTATTCAAGACCAGGAGCCATCATGGCCGTTCAGCAAAACAAAAAGTCCCCTTCCAAGCGCGGCATGCACCGCTCGCACAATGCCCTGAACGTGCCGGGCATTGCTGTGGAACCCACCACCGGTGAAACGCATCTGCGCCACCACATCAGCCCCAACGGCTTCTACCGTGGCCGCCAGGTGCTGAAGAACAAGTCTGAAGCCTGACTTTAGCCCTCTCCACAAGGCCCGCTGCTACTGCATCTGTAGCTCGGGCCTTTGTTTTGACCGTTGCATTTATCTTTCGGCCCGCACTGCCGGCCGGACAAGTCGCCCATGATCACACTGGCTGTTGACTGCATGGGGGGCGACCACGGCCCCCGCGTCACGCTCGCGGCGTGCCGCCAGTTCCTCGACAATCATCCCGATGCCCATCTGCTGCTGGTCGGTCTGAAGGACAGTCTTCAATCGTTCTCGCACGAGCGCGCTACCGTGGTGTTGGCCACCGAGGTGGTTGCCATGGATGACCCCGTGGAGATTGCCCTGCGCCGCAAGAAGGATTCGTCCATGCGCGTTGCCATTCAGCAGGTAAA
>ERZ1023696.72-NODE-72-length-23006-cov-5.475764_pt1 | contig 23006 bp, 15 predicted proteins | sample MGYA00520859_ERZ1023696 | MGnify/ENA primary metagenome ERZ1023696 (study PRJEB33180, sample SAMEA4046002) | wastewater metagenome | place: Denmark | collected 2016-03-13 | study: EMG produced TPA metagenomics assembly of the PRJEB13832 data set (Local surveillance...
TGTTGGGGCCCAGCTCGCGCGCCAGGCGGATCATGTGCTCCAGCGGGTTCTCATGCGGGCGCAGCACGTCCAGCTCCTGCTGGGCAAAGTAGCCGATCGACAGGCCCTTGCCTTCGGTCACGGTGCCAGCCAGCGGTGCCATGGTGCGGGCAATGGTCTTGACCAGCGTGGACTTGCCCTGGCCGTTGGCGCCCAGAATGCCGATGCGCTGGCCCGCCAGCACGCTGCGGCTGACGTTTTGCAGGATGGTGGTTTCGGCACCGTCTTCGCTGCGGTAGCCAAACGATGCGTCGCTGATGGCCAGCATCGGGTTGGGCAGGTTTTGTGGCTCCTTGAATTCGAAGGTGAATTCGGCGTCGGCCAGCACGGGCGCGATCTTTTCCATGCGGTCAAGCGCCTTGACGCGGCTTTGCGCCTGCTTGGCCTTGCTGGCCTTGGCCTTGAAGCGGTCAATGAACTTCTTGAGGTGGGCGATTTTTTCCTGTTGTTTGGAAAAGCTGGCCTGCTGCAATTCGAGCTGCTGGGCGCGCAGATCTTCAAACTTGCTGTAGTTGCCGCCATAGCGCGTGATCTGCGCGTTGTCGATGTGCATGGTGACGTTGGTCACGGCATCGAGGAACTCGCGGTCGTGGCTGATGACGATCATCGTGCCTTCGTAGCGCTTGAGCCAGGCTTCCAGCCAGACCAGGGCATCGAGGTCCAGGTGGTTGGTGGGCTCGTCGAGCAGCAGCAGATCGGAGGGGCACATCAGCGCGCGGGCCAGTTGCAGGCGCATGCGCCAGCCACCCGAGAAGCTGTTGACGGGCTTGTCCAGCTCGGACACCTTGAAGCCCAGACCCAGGATGAGTGCCTGCGCGCGGGGTTCGGCATCGTGTGCGCCGGCATCGGCCAGGTCGGTGTAGGCGTGGGCAATGGCCATGCCGTCGTCTGCGGCCTCGGCTTTGGCCAGCTCGGCCTGCAGATCGGTCAGGCGCGTGTCGCCTGCCACCACGAAGGCGGTCGCGGGCTCGTCGGTTTCGGGCATGTTCTGCGCCACCTGCGCCATGCGCCACTGCGTGGGGATGTAGAAATCGCCGCCGTCTTCGTGCAGAGAGCCGTTGAGCAGGGCAAACAGGCTGGATTTTCCGGCACCGTTGCGGCCCACCAGGCCGGCTTTTTCACCGGGGTTGATGGTGGCGTTGACGCCATTGAGCAGCACCTTGGCGCCGCGGCGCAAGGTGACATTTTTAAGAGTGATCATCAGGAAGAGAAAAATGCAACCAGGGCTTGGCGTGTTGCCAAAAGCACCTGATCTTCGCCCGCGCTGGTATCTATCCAGTACACAGGCAGCTGCCCGAAGGCGGCTTCAAAGTGGGAACGCTCGTTGCCGATTTCGAGAACGAGCACCGCATTTTCGCTCATGCGGGCGGGAGCGTCCTGAAGCAGCTGGCGAATGAAGTCCATGCCATCGGCACCGCCCGCCAGCGCGAGGGTGGGTTCCGCCCGGTATTCGGCGGGCAATTGCGCCATGCTGGCCGCGTTCACATAGGGTGGATTGCAAAGAATCAGGTCCCACGGGCCGGGTAGCTGGGCCAGGCCATCCGACAACTGCAGCGAGATGCGGTCTTGAAGGCCATGCTGGTCCACATTGATGCGGGCCACGGCCAGTGCGTCGGGCGAGATGTCGGCGCCCGTGACTTCGACGTCAGGCCAGGCCATGGCCGCCAGAACGGCCAGGCTGCCGTTGCCGGTACACAAATCGAGCACGCGGCGCGTGTGCTCGCCCAGAAAATCATCGATGCTGCCATCGGCCAGCAACTCGGCAATGAAGCTGCGCGGCACGATGGCGCGCTCGTCCACGTAAAACGGCACGCCTTGCAGCCATGCCTCGCGGGTGAGGTAGGCAGCGGGTTTGCGGGTGCGAATGCGCTCGTCAAAAAGTGTAGCTACCAGCGCAAGCTCATCGGGCGCTACAGCCTTCTTTGCCACTGAATCGGGGCGATCGCCCAGGTCACTGTCCAGCGGCAACCGCAGTCGCCACAGCACCAGCCAGGCGGCCTCGTCGTGGGCATTGGTGGTGCCATGCCCGAAGGAAACGCCAGCAGCTTTGAGCAGATCGGCGCCGGACTGCACGAGCGCGGCCACGGTGCCGCCTTGCAGGGCGGGCAGGGCGGTGTTGCCGGTCATGCTGCGGCCGCCTGCGTGGCCGCTGGTGTCGTGCTGGCCTGGCGGTTCAGGTTTTCGAGGGTGCGGCGGTAGATGTTTTTGAGGGGCTCGATGTCGGCCACCACCACATGCTCGTCGATCTTGTGGATGCTGGCGTTGGGCGGGCCCAGTTCAATCACCTGCGGGCAGATCTGTGCGATGAAACGGCCGTCGCTGGTGCCACCGGTGGTGGACAGCTCGGTGGTGATGCCGGTTTCGGCCAGGATGGCCTGCTGCACTGCCGTGACGAGGTCGCCCGGCGTGGTCAGAAAGGGCTGGCCGCCCAGCGTCCACTGCAGGTCGTATTCGAGGCTGTGGCGGTCCAGCAGGCTGTATACGCGCTGCTTGAGACCCTCGGCCGTGGATTCGGTGGAGAAGCGGAAATTGAAGTCCACCACCACCTCGCCCGGGATCACATTGCTGGCGCCGGTGCCGCCGTGCATGTTGCTGATCTGCCAGCTGGTGGGCGGAAAGAAGGCGTTGCCCCTGTCCCACTCGGTGGCAGCCATTTCGGCCAGCGCCGGCAGGGCCTGGTGGATGGGGTTGCGCGCCAGTTGCGGGTAGGCGATGTGGCCCTGGATGCCGCGCACGGTGAGCTTGCCGCTGAGCGTGCCGCGACGGCCGTTCTTGATCATGTCGCCCGTTTGTTTGACCGATGTGGGTTCGCCCACGATGCAGTAGTCCAGCGTTTCGCCACGGGCTTTGAGTTGCTCCACCACCACTTTGGTGCCGTCAATCGAAGGGCCTTCCTCGTCGCTGGTCAGCAGGAAGGCGATGGAAATCTGCGGGTCGGGGTGAGCGGCCAAAAATTCTTCCACCGCCACGACGAACGCGGCGATGGAGGTTTTCATGTCACTGGCGCCGCGGCCAAAGAGCTTGCCGTCCTTGTGCGTGGGCGTGAAAGGGTGACTGCCCCACTGCGCCAGCGGGCCGGTGGGTACCACGTCGGTGTGCCCGGCAAATACTATTGTTTTAATAGCTGCTTGCGCTTGCTGCGTATGGGCTGCAGGTCTTTTTGACCACAAGTTGCTGACGCGAAAGCTGTCGGGCCCGCTGTCCAGGCGTTCGCAGACAAACCCCAGCGGTGCCAGGCGTGCCGCGAGCAGGTCGAGGCAGCCTGCATCCTCGGGCGTGATGGAGGGAAGGGAGATGAGCTGTTCGGCCAGGTGCAGGGTGCGGGACATCAGAAAAAGCAGGGGAAACCGGGTCAGGCGGATTTGACGTCCAGCACGATTTCGGTGAAAGAAGGTTGGTCGTCGGGAGTGTCCCGCGCCTCTTTTTGGGCCTTGGCTGCGTTGGCAGCCAGGGCGAAGTCGTTTTGCAGGCGCCACATCAGGTTGGTGGGCGAGTCGGCGTGGGCCAGGCCTTCCTTGCGGTCAACCTTGCCTTCCATGATGTGGTGGGCCAGTGCTTCCTCGAAGGTCTGCGAGCCTTCGGCCATGGATTTTTCCATGGCCTCCTTCACGCCCGAGAAGTCGCCCTTTTCCACCAGCTCGGAAACCAGCTTGGTGTTGAGCATGATTTCCACGGCGGGCACGCGGCCGCCTTCGACCGTGCGCACCAGCCGCTGGGACACCACCGCCTTGAGCGCCGAAGCAAGGTCGCCCAGCATGGTGGGGCGCACCTCGACGGGGTAGAAGCTCAGGATACGGTTGAGCGCGTGGTAGCTGTTGTTGCCGTGCAGCGTGGCCAGGCAAAGGTGGCCCGACTGCGCATAGGCAATGGCGGCCGACATGGTTTCACGGTCGCGGATTTCGCCGATAAGGATCACATCGGGGGCCTGGCGCAGCGCGTTCTTGAGTGCGGTCTGCAGCGACTGCGTGTCACTGCCGATCTCGCGCTGGTTCACGATCGATTTCTTGTTCTTGAACTGGTATTCAACCGGGTCTTCGATCGTGAGAATGTGCCCGGTGAGCTGCTCGTTGCGGCTGTCGATCATCGAGGCCAGCGTGGTGCTCTTGCCCGAGCCGGTGGCGCCCACCACCAGGATGAGCCCGCGCTTTTCCATGATCAGTTCGCGCAGGATGGGCGGCAGGCCCAGCGAGTCGAGTTCGGGGATGTGCTGCGAGATGAAGCGGATCACCACCGCATAACTGCCACGCTGGCGCATGGCGCTGACGCGAAATCGGCCCACACCGCTCAAGGGCACGCCCATGTTGAGCTCGCCGGTTTCTTCCAGCTCTTCGATGCGGTCCGGGGGCACCACCTCGGACAGCAGGTTGCGCGGGGCATCGGGCGGCAGGATCTGGTTGTTGATCGGCACGCATTCGCCGTTGATCTTGATCAACGCCGGCGCGTTGGCCGACAGATAGACGTCGGAGGCCTTTTTCTCTGCCATCAGGCGAAGAATTCTTTCCATCGTGCTCATGGTTTCTCCCTCTCGTTGTTCGTGTCGGTCTTGGCGTGGATTGCGCTGGCGTTGTCGATCAACCGCGCTCAGTCGCGCAGCAGATCGTTCAGGCTGGTCGTCGAGCGGGTCTTGGCATCCACCTTCTTGACGATGATGGCGGCATACATGCTGTATTTGCCGCCTTCCTTGGGCAGGCTGCCGCTGATGACGACCGAGCCCGCAGGCACGCGGCCATAGCTGATCTCGCCCGTGGCGCGGTCATAGATCGGGGTGCTTTGGCCCAGGTACACGCCCATGGAAATCACCGAGTTTTCTTCCACGATCACGCCTTCGACCACTTCGGAGCGCGCACCGATGAAGCAGTTGTCCTCGATGATGGTGGGGTTGGCCTGCAGGGGTTCGAGCACGCCGCCCAGGCCCACGCCGCCCGACAGGTGCACGTTCTTGCCCACCTGCGCGCAGCTGCCCACGGTGGCCCAGGTGTCCACCATGGTGCCTTCATCGACATAGGCGCCAATGTTCACATAGGACGGCATCAGGATGGCGCCCTTGGCGATGAAGCTGCCACGGCGCGCCACGGCCGGGGGGACCACGCGCACGCCAGTGGCGGACATTTCGTCAGCGCTGAGTCCGCCGAACTTGGTGGGCACCTTGTCGTAGAAACCCAGGTCACCCGCCTCGATGAGTTCGTTGTCTTTAAGGCGGAACGACAGCAGCACGGCCTTCTTGATCCATTGGTGCACCGTCCACTGGCCCACGGCTTCGCGCGTGGCCACGCGCAGCGTGCCGTTGTTCAGCTCGGAAATCACATGGTCGACGGCGTCAACGATTTCTTTGGGTGCGGCGGCGGGCGAGAGGCTGGCGCGGTTGTCCCAGGCGTTGTCGATGAGGGTTTGGAGTTGTTGGGTCATGGAATCAGGCAGTACGGGATTGGATGAATTGGACGATGCGCAGCGCGGCTTCCACGCATTCTTGAGTGTCGGCCACAAGGGCCATGCGCACACGCTGCGCGCCGGGATTGCTGCCCTGGGCCTCGCGGGCCAGGTAGCTTCCGGGCAGCACGGTGACATTGTATTGAGCCAGCAAGGCGCGGGCGAACTCGGTGTCGGTCATGCCCAGGGCCTCAGGGACCTTGGCCCAGAGATAAAAACCGGCGTCGGGCAAGGAGACATCCATCACCCCGGCGAGCAGGGGCGTGACCTGCGCGAATTTCTTGCGGTAGAGCATGCGGTTTTCTTCCACATGGTGCTCATCGCCCCAGGCCGCAATGCTGGCCGCCTGCACCACCGGGCTCATGGCACTGCCGTGGTAGGTGCGGTACAGCAAAAACGCCTTCATCAACGCGGCATCGCCGGCCACAAAGCCGCTGCGCAGCCCCGGCACGTTGCTGCGCTTGGACAGGCTGGTGAAGGACACCAGGTTCTTGAAATCATTGCGCCCCAGGCGGGCCGCCGCCTGCAGGCCGCCCAGCGGGGGCTCATCGCGGAAGTAGATTTCGCTGTAGCACTCGTCCGAGGCGATCACGAAGCCATGGCGGTCGCTCAGCTCAAACAGCTTTTGCCATTCGGACAGCGGCATCACGGCGCCCGTGGGGTTGCCGGGCGAACAGACAAACAGCAGTTGCGTGCGCTGCCACACCGCGTCGGGCACGGTGTCCCAGTTCACCGCGAAATTGCGCGCAGGGTCGCTGGGCGCGTAATGGGGCGTGGCCCCGGCCAGCACGGCCGCGCCCTCGTAGATCTGATAGAACGGGTTGGGGCACACCACCACGGGCTGGCCCCTGGAGGGGTCGATCACGGTCTGGGCAAAGGCGAACAGTGCTTCGCGCGACCCATTGACGGGCAGGACCTGCGTGGCAGCGTCCACGGCCAGGTCGTAGCGCCTGGAAAGCCAGGCTGAGAAAGCCTCGCGCAGGCGCAAATCGCCGGCCGTGGCCGGATAGCTGGCCAGGCCATCGAGGTTGGCGCTGATGGCATCCTTGATGAACTGGGGCGTGGGGTGGCGGGGCTCGCCCATGCCCAGGCTGACCGGGCTGAAAGCTGCCGGAGGCGTGACCCCCGCGAAAAGCTGTCGCAGCCGCTCGAAAGGGTAGGGCTGCAGGTGGGAAAGCAGGGGATTCATGGGGCTGCATTATGGGCGATGCCGATGCTGGCATCGGCTGGCCGGCGGCACTGCAAAGACGCGCGCCCGGTGTAAACCCTTGCATGCCGTGTTTGTCAATCCGGTGTAAGAGGCGGCTTCTAGCATGTTTGTAACTATTTAAAACGTGATCGGGGACAAAATGGCTGGATTCTCTTTGCTGCGACCGGGCCGGCGCCTGATGCGCTGGTTTCGCCTGCCGGGCAAGCTGGTGGCGCCGGGTTCCGTGCTGTTGGCCACGGTGGTTGCCGCCAGTCTCTCGGCGCCGTGGTGGGTATTGCTTGCGGGCGCAGCGCTCGGGTTGTATCTGATGCTGGCGCTGTATGCCAGCCTGTCGGCCGATCTGGCGGGTTTGGCGCATGCCATGCAGCGCACCACCGGAGGGGATCTGTGCGCCCGTGCGGGCGTTTATGGCCAGGACGAAGTGGGAGGGATGGCCAAGTCGCTCGACCAGATGGTGCTGACGCTGTCGTCCATGGTGGCCGACATACGCAGCAATGCCGCGCTGGTGGCCCACGCCGGGCAGACCCTGGCCCACGGTAACCGCGCGCTGGCAGACCGCACTGAGCAGCAGGCGGCCAACCTGGAAGAAACCGCTGCCAGCGTGGAGCAGCTGTCCGCGGCTGTGCAGAGCAATGCGCAAACGGCGCTGGGGGCTGACCAACGTGCCGCCCAGGTGCGGGAGGCAGCCGATGCCGGTGCCCAGGCCATGGCCAGTGCCGTGCAATCGGTGCAGGCCATCCAGCAAGGTGCGCGCCGCATGACCGAAATCATCGGCGTGATTGACAGCATTGCCTTTCAAACCAACATCCTGGCGCTGAACGCGGCAGTGGAAGCGGCCCGCGCGGGCGAACAGGGGCGTGGATTTGCCGTGGTGGCCGGAGAGGTGCGCACCCTGGCCAAGCGTTCTGCCGACGCAGCCCAGGAAATCCGGCAGCTGATCAGCGCGTCGGTGAACCAGGTGGAGGCCAGCGCTGGCCTGATCCGCACGGCCGGAGATGGGATCGCCGAGATGGCGGGCGGCATACGCAGCGTGGCCGCCAGCATGTCCGAGATTTCGGGCTCCAGTGCCGAGCAGAGCACCGGGCTGCGTGAAGTCAGCGCCGCAGTGCAACAGCTCGACCAGATCACGCAGCACAACGCCCAGATGGTGGGCCATGCCGTGCAGCAGGCCGAAGCCCTGCAAAGCCGGGCCTCCACCCTGTCACGCGCAGTGTCGGCCTTCCGATTGCAGCAGGGCACGGCCGAAGAGGCTGTGGCGCTGGTGAGCAAGGCGGCAGCGCTGCACAAAACAAGCCCGCGCGACGCTTTTCTGAGAACCATCACCGACAAGAACCAGGCGTTTCATGACCGCGACATGTATGTGTTTGCGCTCAATCCGCAAGGAACCTATCTGGCGTTTGGTGGCAACCAGGCCAAGGTGGGGACGCGCGTACAGGACATTCCGGGCATTGCCGGGGATCGGCTGGTCAGCGACATTGTTGCGCAGGGCGACCGTGCGCCCGGTTGGGTGGAATACGACATCACCAACCCGGCTACCGGCGCGGTGCAGACCAAGATGTCGTTCGTGGCGCGTCTGGGTGATTTGTACGTGGGGTGTGGCGTTTACAAGAGCCTTGCAGCCCGCTGAAACGATGCGCACCTACCCACGCCGCAGGAGGGCGCGCGGTCCGCGTCGCAATCCTCAGTGCGACGGCGGGTTGCGCCGTTGCCGGGCGCGGGCCGTGGCTGCAGCAATCGCTGCCTGTCGGGCGGCGTGTGCCGTTGAGGCCTGTAAGTTAACCACCGCATGCACAGGGCTTTGCGCAGGCAGCGTGTCGGCATCGGGCTCGGGTGCTGGCGGCTCGGCGCTGTGCTGCGCCAGCCGTTGCTGGCGCATGGCGTAGCGCTGGCGTGCGTTGTCGGCCTGGGTGGGGGTCCAGGCGGCCCAGCCCGTGGCGGTGCCACTGGCGTTTTCCAGCTGGATACAGTCCACCGGGCACACCGGGATGCACAGTTCGCAACCCGTGCAATGGGCTGCAATCACGGTGTGCATGAGCTTGTTGGCACCCACAATGGCGTCGGTGGGGCAGGCCTTGATGCAGAGGGTGCAGCCAATGCACCAGTCCTCATCGATCACGGCCACGGTGCGGGGGGCCGGCAGCCCATGCACAGGATTCAACGGCACCACGGCGTGGCCCGTGATGGCAGCCAACCGGGCCACCCCTTCCAACCCGCCCGGAGGGCACTGGTTGATGGGGGCCAGCCCCTCGGCCACCGCTTGCGCATAGCTGGCGCAGTCGGGGTAGCCGCAGCGGGTGCACTGCGTCTGGGGCAGGGCCGCGTTGATGCGCTCTGCCAGCTCCGCCACCGTTTGCGGCAAGCCAGGCATCAGGCCTTGCGTGCTGCCGGGCGCTTGGTGCTTTTAGCTGCGGGTGCAGAAGCGCGCGCCCGCGCGGTGTCGGAGGTCTTGGCGACAGCCGCCTTGGTGGCCGTTGGGACGGTGCTTGCGGTTTCGGTGCCTGGCGTGTTCACCCAGCGTGTTGCCACACCGGCGGGCGATGCGTTCGCGCGGATGGCGGCCTGAACTGCCTTGGGCTTTGCCACGGCAGCAGGAGTGGAAGGCGCCACCTTGGGCGTAGCAGCAGCGGCCTTGACGGTACGTTTGACGGGGCTTGCGCTTACCGTCTGTGCGGAGGCTGGTGCCGCAGCGCTGGCTGACACCGGGGCGGCAACCACGGGCGCGGGCGTGCTCGGTGCGGGGGCTGCGCTGGCAGCTACAACCGGCTCGCTGGCCACGTTGGCAACAGCCGTGGAGGCCGCAGACTTGGCGGCCAAAGGCGCATCGTGCTTCTGGATGAATGCGTGCACCCTGGGATACACGACATCGCGCCAGCGGCGGCCACTGAAAATGCCATAGTGGCCTGCGCCCTTGGCTTCAAGGTGGTGCTGCTCTTTGCGCACGATGCCGGTGCACAGGTCGTGCGCGGCCTCGGTCTGGCCTGAGCCGGAGATGTCGTCAAGTTCACCTTCCACCGTGAACAGCGCGGTGGTGGTGATGTCCTGCGGGCGCACGCGCTCAATCTTGCCGGTGGGGGAGCGCACATCCCAGGTGCCATGCACAAGGTTGTAGTCCTGGAACACGGTCTTGATGGTTTCCAGGTAGTAATCCGCGTCCATGTCCAGCACGGCGTTGTATTCGTCGTAGAACTTGCGGTGGGCCTCGGCGCTGGCGTCGTCGCCCTTGATCAGGTCCTTGAAATAGTCGTAGTGGCTGGTGGCATGACGGTCGGGGTTCATGGCCACAAAGCCGGTGTACTGCAGGAAACCGGGGTACACGCGGCGTCCGGCACCCGGAAAGTTGTCGGGCACCCGGAAGATCACATTGTTCTCAAACCACTCGTAGCTGCGGTTCGTGGCCAGGTTGTTCACCGTGGTGGGCGATCTGCGTGCATCGATGGGGCCGCCCATCATGGTCATGGTGATGGGCGTGGTCTCGCCGCGGCTGGCCATCAGCGACACCGCAGCCAGCACCGGCACGGTGGGCTGGCAGACGCTGATCACATGGCAATTGCCATAAATGCCCTGCAGGTGGCGAATGAACTCCTGCACATAGTTGACGTAGTCGTCAAGGTGAAACTCGCCCTCGGACAGCGGCACCAGGCGGGCGCTGCGCCAGTCGGTGATGTAGACCTTGTGGTCCTTGAGCATGGTGCGCACCGTGTCGCGCAGCAAGGTGGCGTAATGGCCGGACAGCGGGGCTACGATCAGCACCACGGGCTGGGTTTTGAGCTTGGTCAGCGTGGCCGGGTCGTCCGAAAAACGCTTGAAACGGCGCAGTTCGCAAAAGGGCTTGTTGATTTCGACACGCTCATGGATGGCCACGCCAACGCCGTCCACATCGACCGTGGGGATGTCAAATTCTGGTTTTTCGTAGCCCTTGCCCAGGCGATACAGCAAGTCGTAGCCGGCCGAAACACGTTGCGCGAGCGGGATTTGGCTCAGGGGCGAAGAAGAGTGGCTGTACAGCTTCGAGGCGGCCTGGGCAAAGTCGGCAAAGGGCTCCATCAAGGAGCGTTGGGTTTCGTAGATCTGGTAGAGCATGGGGAGAAACTCCGTTATGTTGCAGTGCAATATAACAGCAACTGGTTACGGATGTCTGGAGTGGAACCACCAATGTGAGGTCGCCTTGGTGACAGTTTGGTGACGTGAGTTCGGATGCGTCTTGGAACTCAAAATGCTATAGATAACATAGCTTATTGCGCAATACCATAAAGGGCTACAGATGGTTTTGGCGCTTAATTTTCATTCGCGAGGCCTGCTGGCAATGGGGCGCAGTGCCTGGAAAGTGTTCATGGTCTCTCGGCCTCCGGGAGATCGTCAACACGTTCTTGGAGCGGTCCCGTGCTTATGACCCACCCGTGGCTCAACTGTTGCCGTTTTCCTGCAGCCACGCCTCAAACGCTTCCCGTGCCACGTTGCGCAGGGCCGGGCGGAACGCGGCATTGTTATGGAGATACAGGCAATGGCGTATCACGGTGTAGGGGTTGAAACTGCCCTGGGGGTTTTGCTCCTCAAAATGCAGTTTGTAGCGCTTGACCACGCCAATGGTTTCGCGCAGCAGCGCATTGAAGCGGGCGCGTGTCATGCCGGGCGACCAGCCCTGGATGTCGTCCACAAAGCTGTCCACCTTGGAGGGCTCGAATTCAAAATCCTTGAAGAAGTGGGTGGCAATCTTGAGGAATGTGAAGGCGTTGAGCGCACTGCCTGCATCGGGGGCCTTTTCTGGTACCTGCGCACCGATTTCAGGCGGGGCCTCTGCGGTTTCGTCGGGGGCTTCCAGCAATTCGGCCGCGGTGGCGTCCCGGATCTGGCGGAACTCGCGGTCGGCCAGTTCAAACAACGCCGACAGCACATTGATGCGTCGCTTGAGCTGGCCTGGAATCGATTTTTTGTACTTGATCTTGTGGTCCAGCACGCTCCAAGAATCCTGGATGATGGTGCGCACCTGCAGCTCAAACGCATGGCCTGCACATGCAGCATGCTCGGGCAACGCCCGCTGGGCCGCATTGAGCCTCAGGTCCAGGTGCAGGCCCTTGTAGCCAAACGAAGCCTCGGTGCCCTCAACGGCGGCCACCTTGTCGGTGACTTCCATCACATCAAAATGCGAGCGCACCAGGTGGGCCACCTTTTCGAGCTCGTCTTCATACAGGCAGACCACGCGCACCCCGATCAGGTCGGTGATGTAGGGGGCAATTTCATAGGGCAGGTTGGCCTCTTCCAGCGACGGCCTGTACTTGCGGGTGAATTTCTGGATGCACTCGGTCTTGTCCTTGACCCGGCCCTCCACCTTGGCTACATCCACCTGCCCGGACGCGGAGAGCAGGGCCGTGATCAGCGTCGCAAAAGACGCGCAGGCCTCCTGCAGGCGCTGCAGGTTCTGGTCATGGAAGGCATAAAAACGGGCTTCCTCCCGTTCAAAATCAAGCGATGGCATAGGGATTGTCTCGAATGCACCTGTTATCTGGATCGTAAGGCCTGTGTCGCCCCGTGCTGCCTGCGTGGGTCTGCGAATACGCACAAATACTGGGGAGGACGACCTGGGAACTTGCCCATAATGGCAAAAGACTGTGTCGGCGTTTTTGCGCTGCCCGTTGCTCCAGACAAATTTTCCCACCAGGCAACCATCCAGGCTTCCAACCCCATGAGTTATCCCCGCCAGCACCAAAAGCGGCCTCGCACGGAAGAACACCGTTGGGGTCTGCTTGCGCTGACGGGGCCGGTGCTGACGGTGTTCTTGCTGGGATTGACATTTTTATACTGGCAGGGCGCACAGCGGGAAGCTGACGCCAAAAGGCACCAGGCCTTTGCCGTCTCGGTGGAGCGCATTGTTTCCAGCCTCAAAGACCGCATGGCCACCTACGAACTGGTGCTGCTCGGCGTGAAGGGCTACTACGACGGCTCCGACAGCATTGATCGCGACGAGTTTGAGGCCTATGTGCAGGCGCTGCGCCTGCCGGAAACCCGGCCCGGGCTGCAGGGCGTGGCCTATGTGCTGAATTTGCCGGCAGACGAGTTGGACGCCCATGTGGAGCAGATGCGCAACAAAGGCTTCCTGTCTTACAACGTGCACCCGCAGGTCGCGCAATCGCACCACACCCCTATCACCCACATCGAGCCCCAGTCCAGCGACAACCTCAAGGCGCTGGGGTTCGATGTTTCCACCATTACCACCGCCCGCGAGGCGCTGGACCGCGCGCGCGACACCGGCAAACTGGCCCTGACCTCCAGGCTCAGGCTGCAGCAGGACGTGGGGCGTGATGCCGTGACCGGGCTGGTCATGTACCTGCCGCTTTATCGCAAGGATGCCGACCTCGGCTCGGTGGAGGGCCGCCAGCGTGGCATTGTGGGCTGGGTTTCGGCACCCTTTCGCATGAACGATCTGCTGCAGGGAATGGCCCGGCAACTTTATTCCGACATCGACTTGGTCGTTTATGACGGCGACCCGCAATCCGCCGAGAGCCTGCTGTATGGCGACGCAAACCTTGCTGCAGCCGCGCAAGGCGCAGCACCGGGTTTGCGCGCCACGCAGCAAATAGCGCTGGGCGGGCGCACCTGGACGCTGGTGATGCAGCCGCTGCCGGCTTTCGAGCAGCGCTTCAAGGACCGCGATGACGTCCTGCTGGCCGCGATGGGCGTGGCCCTGGGCCTGATGGCGGGTGTGCTGACCTGGGTGATGGCCACGGGACGTGACCGCGCCTTGGGGCTGGCCCGCCGCATGACGCAGGCGCTGCGCAGCACCCGGGACGACCTGGAAAGCACCCTCAACGCCATTCCCGACCTGTTGTTCGAGGTCGACCTGGAGGGGCGCATCCACCATTACCGCTCCGCGCGCTCCACGCTGCTGGCCGCGCCTCCCGAGATGTTTCTGGGCCGGCTGATGGACGAATTGGTGCCGCCCGAGGCCTCTGCGGGCTGGCATGCCGCGCTGCAGGCCGCCCACGACACAGGTTATTCAATGGGCCACCAATACCGACTGGAACTGGCGCAACAGACGCATTGGTTCGAGTTGTCCATCGCGCGCAAGGAAAGCGCAACGCCCGGGCAGGTTCCCCGTTTCATTGCCTTGTCGCGAGACATCACCGAACGCAAGCTGGCCGAAGCCCGCACGCACCAGCTGGCCTACTTTGACGGGCTGACCAGCCTGCCCAACCGACGCATGCTGCTGGACCGCCTGGACCATGCCCTGGCCTCGGCGCGCAAGTCGGGGCAGGTGGGGGCGTTGTTGTTCATCGATCTGGACGATTTCAAGCAGATCAACGACGCCCGCGGGCATTCGCTGGGAGACGAACTTCTCAAGCAGGTGGCACAGCGCCTCACGCAGCTACAGCGCCCCGGCGACACCGTCGCGCGCATCGGGGGGGACGAGTTTGTGATGCTGATCAACGACATTGCCACCGACATGGAATCGGGCGGGCGCAGCGCGCTGCTGGCGGCCGAGGCCGTGCGGGCGACCCTGGAGGCGCCCTACACCATCGACACCCATCTTTACAGCAGCACGGGCAGCATCGGCATCACCCTTTTCCCCAAGCACAGCGAAGAGGTCGAAGACCTGCTGCGCGAGGCCGACACCGCCATGTACCGCGCCAAAGACCTGGGATGCAACCGCATCCGTTTTTACGAAGCCGACATGCAGGCCGACGTGCAAGAACGCCTGGCGCTGGAACAAGACCTCAAAAAAGCCAGCGCAGAGGGCCAGCTGACTGCGTTCGTGCAGTCGCAGGTGGATGCCTCCGGCACCGTGATCGGTGGCGAGCTGCTCATGCGCTGGAACCACCCGGTGCGCGGCAACGTGCCCCCCAGCCGTTTCATTCCGGTGGCGGAATCCTCAGGTCTGATCCTGCGCATGGGCGACTGGATGATCCTGCAGGCCTGCGAGACACTGGCCCGATTGCACGCGGCAGGGCAGGAGCTTTTGATATCCGTGAACGTGAGCGAGCGCCAGTTTCGCCAGGACGACTTTGTCGAACGCGTGCTCGGCATGCTTGCCCAGACCGGCGCCCCGGCAGCGCTGCTCATCCTGGAGGTCACCGAAAGCCTGCTGATCGAACACCTCGACGACACCATTGCCCGCATGAGCGACCTTGTGCGTCACGGTGTGCGTTTCTCGATTGACGACTTTGGCACGGGTTATTCCAGCCTGGCCTACCTCAAGCGACTGCCCCTGTACGAGTTGAAGATCGACAAGAGCTTTGTGCAGGACACGCCCGACGACCCCAACGACACCGCCATCGTGCAGTCCATCATTTCGGTGGCCAGGCACCTCAAGCTGCGCGTGGTGGCCGAGGGCGTCGAAACCCGCGCCCAGGCCGATTTTCTGGTGGCCAGCCAGTGCGACTGCCTGCAGGGCTATCTGTTTTCCAGGCCCGAGCCGCTGCAAGGGTGGCTCACGCGCCAGCTGGGCGGGGGCTGAAAGGGCTGAAGGCGCGGCAAGGTTGCGCCATGCGCGGGGGGCCTCAACGTTGCGCCTGGGCGGCCCTGCAACGCTGAAAACTGTCGTTCAGGCGCGTGCAGGGCAAGTCACCCAACGGCAAAGCGCAGCGATCGGCTGGATGGCGAAGCTCAAGCGCAGACTTGCTTCAGGCCTCGACCGGGCTGGCGTGCGCCAGGGCCATCACTTCGTGCGGCGGCAGGCCTTTGAGGCGATGGTCGCTCCACACCTGGCGCCAGCGGCGTGAGCCTGCCAGTCCATGGCGCAAGCCCAGCATGTGCCGCGCGATGCTGGCCCAGGGCGTGCCATGTGCTGCGGCCTCGCGCGCCATGTAGTCCACCATGGCGGCTTCCACATCCTCGCGGGTGAGCGTGCTTTCAGCGGCGCCGTAATACAGGGCGTCCCAGCGCGCCAGCCACCAGGGGTTGTGATAGGCCTCGCGGCCTACCATCACGCCATCCACCTGGGACAGCTGCTCTTGCACGGCGGCATCGGTGTTCAGGCCGCCGTTGATGGCAAAGGTCAGGTGCGGAAAATCGGCCTTGAGCTGGCGCACCACGTCGTAGCGCAGCGGGGGCACTTCGCGGTTTTCCTTGGGCGACAGGCCCTTGAGCCAGGCATTGCGCGCATGCACGATGAACACCGTGCAACCCGCAGCGGCCACGGTGCCCACAAAGTCGCGCACAAAGGCGTAGCTCTCGTCCTTGTCGATGCCAATGCGGTGCTTGACCGTGACGGGCACCTGCACCACGTCCACCATGGCTTTGACGCAGTCGGCCACCAGCTGGGGCTCGTTCATGAGGCAGGCGCCAAAGGCACCGCGCTGCACCCGCTCGCTGGGGCAACCGCAGTTGAGGTTGATTTCGTCATAGCCCCACTGCTCACCCAGGCGTGCGCAGTGCGCCAGGTCGGCCGGCTCGCTGCCCCCCAGCTGCAGGGCCACGGGGTGCTCTTCGGCGTTGAAGCGCAGGTGGCGCGGCACATCGCCATGCACCAGCGCACCCGTGGTCACCATCTCGGTGTACAGCAGGGTGTGTCGGCTCAGCAGCCGGTGCAGGTAGCGGCAATGGCGGTCGGTCCAGTCCATCATCGGGGCGACAGACATGCGCCAGGGGCTCAGGGTGGGTTCCACAGGCAATTCAGAAGGCAGGAAAAGAGGGGGGAGGGCTGCTGCTGCAACTCAGAAGGCAAGGCGCCTTTGCACAGCGGCCGACGAAAAGCACAGATTATCCCACCAGCGCCGAACGGACACTGGCAAGTGGTTATATGCAAAAAGTGCCTCTGGCGCTTGTCTGTAAAGCGCTGACAGCTATCAAAAACAAAGCATTCTGGTTTTTCCGGGATAACGCCGTGCAGCACCGTGGATCGCCAGCGAATGCCATTCGATGGGCCGCCACGCCCCGGCGCGCTTGCGATTTCCGCTTTCTAGTTCCGCTTCCAAGTCCTGCGCAAGAGGCGCCCGCCAAGGGAAACTTCTTGCCGCAGCACAAGAAGCGTTGCCAAATGTTTCGGTGATACTCGCTACGCCGTTTTTGTTCGTGCCCTTGCGTTTGCTTTTTCATGCACCACACCATTTTTGACACGCCGGTGGTCAACACGCTGCTGCGCGTGGTTTCGCGAGCCACCCTTCGCCTGACCGGCTGGACCATCGAAGGCAGCCTGCCAGCCCATGCCGCCAAGAGCGTGCTGATTGCCGCGCCCCACACCAGCAACTGGGATCTGCCCTATACGCTGATGCTGGCTTTCTCGCTGCGCCTGCGGGTGTACTGGATGGGCAAGCAAAGTCTGTTTCGGGCGCCTTTTGGCGGGGTGATGCGCTGGCTGGGCGGGATTCCGGTGAACCGGGAGCAGTCGAGCAACCTGGTGGCCAGCTCGGCCCAGGCCATGCGTGCCGCCAAAGGGCCCATGCAATTGATCGTGCCGCCCGAGGGCACGCGCGGCAAGACGCGGCACTGGAAAACCGGCTTTTACTACATCGCCCAGGAGGCGGGGGTGCCCATCGTGCTGGCGTTTGTGGACTATGGCCGCAAGGTGGGAGGCCTGGGCCCGGTGTTCGAGCCCACGGGCGACCTGGAGCGCGACATGGCCGACATCAAGGCGTTTTATGCGCCCATCAAAGGCAAGAATGCCGATCAGTTCGAGACCTGATGCAGGAGCGGGATGTTCCTGATTTTTGCATCAAATTGGCCTCTGGCCCTTTGCCAATAAGCGCAAGCAGCTATCAAATTTAAATCGCTTTATCAGCGTGCTGAAGGCGCCGGCTTCTGGTACATCCCCTCGATGGCCTGTGCAAAGTGCAGCATCAGGTTGTTGCGCTTGAGCTTGAGCGTGGGCGTCATGAAAGTGTTTTCGATGGTCCAGGGCTCCAGCGTCAGGTGCACGGCGCGCGGCACGGCGTAGCGGGGGAAACTGGCGGTGTTCTTTTCGATGCGCGCCAGCACGGCGCGTTGCACGCTGGGGTGGTGCAGGCTGGTGGCCTCTTGCGGGTTCAGGCCCAGGTCGGCGGCAAGGCGCTGCCATTCGTCGTGCTTGATCACCGCCACGCAGGCAATGAAGGGCCGGTTTTCGCCCACCACAAACGCCTGCTCCAGCGCCGGGTCGGCCAGCACGGCCAGTTCCAGATCACCCGGAGGCACCTTTTCGCCGGTGGAGGTGACGATGATTTCCTTGATGCGGCCCCTGATGTAGATGCGCCCGTTGATGATTTCTGCCTGGTCGCCCGTGCCCAGCCAGCCGTCGGCGCTCAGGATTTTGGCGGTGTCTTCGGGACGATTCCAGTAGCCCTTCATCACGATCGGGCCACGCACCTGCAGCTCGCGGTTGTCGCCAATGCGCACCTCCACACCGGGCAGGGCGCGGCCCACGCAGGCGGGGTCGTTGTCGTCCGGGGAATTGGCCGACACCACGGGTGCGGTTTCGGTCATGCCGTAGCCCTGCACCAGATGCAGGCCCAGCCCCAGAAAGCACTTGGCAATAGTGGGTGACAGCGGGGCGCCACCGCTCACGGCCACGCGCACGCGGCCGCCAAACTGCGCCAGCAGCGGCTTGGCCACCAGCGCTTGCAGCAGGGGCCAGGGCAGGGCGGCCATCCAGCCAGCGGCCTTGTTGTCGTCGGCCTGGGGCGCTGGCAGGCCCTGGGCGACACAAAAGCGCGCCCAGCCTTTGTTTTGCGCCGCTTCGTACAGCTGCATCTTCCAGGGCGTGGGCGAGAGCTTTTCGAGCAGCTTGGCGTGGACCCGTTCGTAAATGCGGGGCACCGACACCAGTACCGTGGGGCGCACCGTCTTCAGGTCTTCGGCCAGCAGCGGCACCGAGCGTGCATAGGCCACGCAACTGCCCGCTGCAATCGGCAGGTAATAGCCGCCCGTGCGCTCAAACGTGTGCGACAGCGGCAGGAACGACAGGAACACGTCGTCCACTGTGGGAACGATGCGTTGGAGCACCGCTTTCACGTCGCTGACCACGTTGCGGTGCGTGAGCATCACGCCCTTGGGCTTGCCGGTGGTGCCCGAGGTGTAGACGAGGGCGGCCAGGTCCTCGGGGCCGGGTGGCGTGGGTGCAGGCAGCTCAGCGGCGCGGGGCGCGCTGGCCAGCCATTGCGCCAGCGTGCCAACGGCCGGGCCGTCGGCGGTGGCGGCACAGGTGTGGACCTCGCCATCGTCGTCCATGATGACCACCGCGCGCAATGCCGGAAACGCCGTGCCTACGGCCCGGATGTTCTCCCAGTGCTCGGCCTGGCCCACGATGAGCATGGAGGCTTCGCAGTCGGCCAGGATGTAGGCAATGCTGCCTGGGTTGTCGATGGCGTGCAGGGGCACCGGCACGCAGCCTGTGGCCAGCGTGGACTGGTCTGCACACATGGCGTTCAGGCCGTTGGGCAGCAGGATGGCCACGCGGGCGGCAGTGGGCAGCTGCGTGGCAACCATGGCTTGCGCCCATTGCGCCACACGCTGTGCGGCTTGCTTCCAGGTCAGGTGGACCCAGTCATGCGTGGTGGGATCAAAAGCACGGTAGGCCTGTGCGTCGGGGGTGTGGGCAACACGGTAGGCGAGGAGCTGGGGCAGCGTTTCGACGCGGGCGAAGTCGGGGGCAAAAGAGGTCATCGGGAGGTGCTGAGTCATGAACATGCCGCATCGGGGCAGGTTCTGCGGGTAAACCCGGATCATCATACCGACACATCTGCGGGCGCCGCGCAACAATGCAGCCGTGCATGACGGAGGTCAGTGACCGGTGCCGACACCCACCGAGGCACGGCCCCGTTCAGCGCGGGTATTTACGCGACAGACACGTTTGTATCAATACCGCTTCACACGCAACGCCTAAAGTGCAGGGCACATTTCTGGGCAGTTCAATGCGCAACATCCAACGATTCTTTTGGTTCTACCTTTTCATTCTGACGGGGTTGTGGCTGGTGGCCGACCTGATGGTCTGGTCTTCGCCGGCCAACTTTTTTGCCTGGCGCTCGGTGCTGATGCAATACAGCGGGGTGCTGGGCATTGGTGTCATGAGCGCAGCCATGGTGCTGGCGGTGCGCCCGGTGGTGTTTGAGCCCTATCTCGGCGGGCTCGACAAGATGTACCGCCTGCACAAATGGCTGGGCATCTCGGGTCTGGTGATCTCCATAGCGCACTGGCTGCTGGCCCAGGGCACCAAGTGGATGGTGGGCTGGGGCTGGCTGCAGCGCCCGGTGCGCGGTCCGCGCCCGGCCTTGCTGGATGCGCCGATACAGCAGTTCTTTTCAAGCCAGCGTGGCCTGGCCGAGAGCATCGGCGAATGGGCCTTTTATGCCGCCGTGCTGCTGATGGTGCTGGCGCTGGTGAAGTGGTTTCCTTACCGGCATTTCTTCAAGACGCATCACCTGCTGTCGGTGGCCTATCTGGCGCTGGTGTGGCACTCGGTGGTCTTGCTGAAGTTTGATTACTGGACTGGCGTGCTGGGGCCGGTGATGGGTTTACTGATGGCGGCAGGCACGGTGGCGGCGTTGATGGTGCTTTTTCGGCGCGTGGCCGTGGGCCGGCAGGTGGTGGGCGAGGTGGTGGGTATTCGGCGCCATGAGTCGCTGAACGTGATCGAGGTGGACATCCAGTGCAAGGGCCGTTGGGCCGGGCACGATTCGGGTCAGTTCGCGTTTGTCACCCTGCATGCAGAAGAGGGCCCGCACCCTTACACCATCTCGTCGGCCTGGACGGGCGACGGGCGCATCACCTTCATCATCAAGGCACTGGGCGACTACACCGGTACGCTGAGCGAGCGCGTGCGCATCGGCGACGTGGTCAAGCTGGAGGGCCCGTACGGACAGTTCAATTTTCAGGGCCCGCAAAAGCGCCAGATCTGGGTGGGGGCTGGCATTGGCATCACGCCGTTCATTGCACGCATGAAAACGCTGGCTGCGGCCTCGGATGGCAAGACCATCGACCTGTTTCACCCCACGGCGGTGTATGACGAGCACGCCATTGGCCTGATGACCCGCGACGCCGAGGCGGCCGGGGTGCGGCTGCATGTGCTCTGGAGCCAGCGCGACGGCCTGTTGAATGCGGCACGCCTGACCGGGCAGGTGCCCGACTGGCAAGATGCAGACATCTGGTTTTGCGGGCCTGCACCGTTTGGCCAGTCGCTGAAAAAAGACCTCATCGCCATGGGCTTGCCACAGGGACGCTTCCACCAGGAGTTGTTTCAGATGCGCTGAGCAGGGCCGGCGCGCCGTTCTTCGCGCCTGCTTTGCACCCGTGACATGGCTGTATTTGGTGGCGTGCCGCGCAGGCGGTTCAGGCCGCCGCTTCGAGCCCCTGCGCAAAGTGCGCTTGCATGGCGCGGGCCGTGGCGCTGGCATCGCGCGCCACCATGGCGGCCAAAATGGCACGGTGCTCGTTCAGTGAATCCTCGATGCGCCCCTGCTTGAGCAGCGAGTTGTGGCGGTTGAGCTTCATCACCTTGCGCAGGTCGGCCACCATCTGGCTGCGCCAGCGGTTGTTGGCCAGCTCCAAAAGCAGCATGTGAAAGCGCTCGTTCACGGCAAAAAAGCGGTCGCGCTCGTTGGCTGCGGCCTCCAGCTCGGCATGCAGATCCTGCAATTCTTTCAGTTGCGCCGGGGTGGCGGTGGTGGCCACCACGCCAGCGGCATCGCTCTCCAGCAGGCTGAGCAGGTGGTACACGTCGCGCAGGTCTTTTTCCGACATTTCGGTTACATAAGCCCCACGGCGCACTTTCATGGTGACCAGGCCTTCCGCAGCCAGCACCTTCAGCGCCTCGCGCAGGGGGGTGCGGCTGATGCCAAACTCTTCGGCGATCTTGAGCTCGTCAATCCAGCTGCCAGGCTCCAGCTCGCGGCGAAAAATGCGCTGGCGCAATTGCTCAGCCACTTCAACATACAGGGCGCGGGGCGTGAGGGTGAGGGCAGACATGGGGTGGATTGTAAGCTGGCAAGAATATTTTGAATGAATAATTATGAATGATGTAAACTCGCCGCCACATCGGGATCAGCCCTTGCGCCGTTTCACGCCCCAAAGCCATCTTCGGAGAAGCCTTCGCCATGAGTGACAAGCCCCACAACAACGCCCCCGAGTTCGCCGCTTCTTCGCTGGAAGCCTGGGCCAAGGCCGCCGCCAAATCGGCCCCCGGTGGTGATGTAAGCGCCCTGAACTGGGTCACGCCCGATGGCATCACCGTCAAGCCGCTGTACACCGCCGAAGACACCGCCAGCCTGCCCTATGCCAACACGCTGCCGGGCTTCGAGCCCTATCTGCGCGGCCCGCAGGCCACCATGTACGCGGTGCGGCCCTGGACCATTCGCCAGTACGCCGGTTTTTCCACCGCTGAAGAATCCAACGCCTTCTACCGCAAGGCGCTGGCCGCCGGCGGGCAGGGCGTGTCGGTGGCGTTCGACCTGGCCACGCACCGCGGCTACGACAGCGACCACCCGCGCGTGACGGGCGATGTGGGCAAGGCCGGCGTGGCGATTGATTCGGTCGAGGACATGAAGATCCTGTTCGACCAGATCCCGCTCGACAAGGTGAGCGTCTCCATGACCATGAACGGCGCCGTGCTGCCCGTGCTGGCGGGCTACGTGGTGGCGGCGGAAGAGCAGGGCGTGAGCCAGGACAAGCTCTCCGGAACCATTCAGAATGACATTCTGAAAGAGTTCATGGTGCGCAACACCTACATCTACCCGCCCAAGCCGAGCATGCGCATCATTGGCGACATCATTGGCTACACGGCCAAGAACATGCCCAAGTTCAACTCGATCTCGATCTCGGGTTACCACATGCAGGAAGCCGGGGCCAACCAGGCGCTGGAACTCGCTTTCACGCTGGCCGATGGCAAGGAGTATGTGAAGACCGCCATCGCCTCGGGCCTGGATGTGGACGAGTTCGCCGGGCGCCTCTCGTTCTTCTGGGCGATCGGCATGAACTTCTACCTCGAAGTGGCCAAGATGCGCGCCGCGCGCCTGCTGTGGTGCCGCATCATGAAGGAAACCGGCGCCAAGAACCCCAAGAGCCTGATGCTGCGCACGCACTGCCAGACCTCGGGCTGGAGCCTGACGGAGCAGGACCCCTACAACAACATCGTGCGCACCACCATCGAAGCCATGGCGGCGGTGTTTGGCGGCACGCAGAGCCTGCACACCAACGCGCTCGACGAAGCCATTGCGCTGCCCACCGAATTTTCATCGCGCATTGCGCGCAACACGCAGCTCATCATTCAGGAAGAAACCCACATCACCAATGTGGTGGACCCTGGGCCGGCAGCTACCTGATGGAAAAGCTGACGCAAGACATGATGGATGCCGCCCGGAGGTACATCGAAGAGGTCGAAGCCATGGGCGGCATGACGCAGGACCGGGACAGCGGCTGGGCCAAGTCCGAG
>ERZ1023696.73-NODE-73-length-22852-cov-7.343234_pt1 | contig 22852 bp, 19 predicted proteins | sample MGYA00520859_ERZ1023696 | MGnify/ENA primary metagenome ERZ1023696 (study PRJEB33180, sample SAMEA4046002) | wastewater metagenome | place: Denmark | collected 2016-03-13 | study: EMG produced TPA metagenomics assembly of the PRJEB13832 data set (Local surveillance...
TGCGGCGGGCGCCCAGCGAATCGGCGGCCAGGCCGCCCACCTCCACGTCCACCGGCTGGCCTGCGGCGCGCGCCGCGTGCAGGGTGGGCGCGCGTTCGGGCTCCAGCGCGACCACATGGGCGCGGCTCTCCACCCAGGCGGCCACACCGCCGATAAGGCCCCCGCCGCCCACGCTGACCAGCAACGTGTCGGGCAGGCGACCTCCCTGTTCTTCCAGCTCCAGCGCCAGGGTGCCCGCACCGGCCACCACCTCGGGCTGGTCATAGGCGTGGGCCTGCAGGGCGCCGGTGGCCTGCTGGCGGGCCACGCAGGCTTCAAACGCTTCGGAATAGGCTGCACCGGTCACCACCACCTCGGCGCCCAGGGCCCGCAGGCGGGCGCGTTTGGCTTCGGGCGAGACTTCGGGCACAAACACCTCGCAGCGCACGCCCAGCGCCCGGGCTGCAGCTGCCACCGCAATACCAGCGTTGCCCCCCGAGGCGATGATCACGCCGCTCTCGGGCACCGGGTTGGCCAGCAGGCGATAGAGCATGCCGCGCGCCTTGAAGCTGCCGGCCACCTGCAGGTGCTCCAGCTTGAGCCAGACTTCGCCGCAGTCCACACCCAGGGATCGGCCAGACACCCGCATCAGCGGCGTGGTGCGCAAAAAATCGGGCTGGGTGGCCAGCTGGCGGCGGGCGGCGGCGATGGCGGCGCGGTTGATCATGCAAGGGCTCCGGGCGAGTAAAGCGAAACAGTTTAGAGGGCCGTGCCGGGTGGCCCTGGGTAGCGTTGGCTTGCATTGGCTTGCATTGGCTAGCGTTGGGTAGCGCCGTGCAGTGCAAGCCCACACCCGGATACAGGTGGCGCTGTACTTTCTGGCTGGCCGTGCCGATAACATGGGTCATACGGGCGGCATGCTGCCCGCAGGAGGCAACCATGTTCTTTGTGTTCGGCCCGTCGGGCCAGATGTACCGGGGCGGGCCCGAAAACCTGGCGCACATCGCAGCAGTGCGGCGTGTGGCGCGCCCGCAGGCGCTGCGCACGCGTGGCCCGGATGTTGACGGCACACTCGCCCCCGGCCCCGCACCCACGCCAGAGCCAGCAGCCGCCCCTGTCAACCTGCGCATGCAGGACGCGGTCAGCGCCTATTCGCAGGCCGAGCAAGGCCCCCAGCTGGCACGCCAGCCCTTGACCGAGGTGCGCGATGTGATGACCACAACCGCCCTCAGCGTGGCCCCCGATATGCGCGTAAACGATGCGTGGCAGATCCTTGCCGAGCGCCAGGTGGGGCAGGCTCCGGTGGTCGATGCGCTGGGCCGCGTGATCGGATTGCTGCTGCGGGCCGACATGGCACCGCTGGACCTGCTGCCCGAGCCCGGCGCCGTGAAAAAGGCCATTGAGCTGGCGCGCCGCCCGGTGTCCGAAGTGATGGTGAGCCCCGTGCCCACCGTGGCCGCGGATACCGAACTGCGCCGCGTGGCCGCCGTGCTGCTCGACACGGGGCTGCCAGGCCTGCCGGTGACCGACGAAGCCGGCGTGCTGGCGGGCTTCATCGCGCGCACCGACATTTTGCGGGCCGTGGCGGCCGATCCGCCGCTGGATTTGTGGAGCGGCCCCGCGGTGTCACTGTAGTGTGTGCCGCGCAAAAATTTAAGTGAAATAAGCCTCTAGCGCACGCCCATCAAGCGCTGATAGCTATTATTTCAATAGCATTCACAACCTGCCGCTCAATGCCCCGCTGGCCCCGTCTCGGGCAGGCGCTCGGTGATTTCAAGACCCGTGCTGGGGTCGATCTTGAGGCCCTTGGGCAGGGGGAACTTGATGGTTTCCTCGATGCCCTGCATCTTGCGCACCGACACCGCGCCCAGCGCCTTGATGCGGTCGATCACCTGCTGCACCAGAATTTCGGGCGCCGATGCACCCGCCGTGAGGCCCACGCGGGAGATGCCGTCAAACCATTCGTGGCGCAGCTCGTCCACGCTGTCCACCATGTAGGCGGTGGTGCCCAGGCGGGCCGCCAGCTCGCGCAGGCGGTTGCTGTTGGAGCTGGTGGGGCTGCCCACCACAATGACCAGGTCCACTTGCGGGCTGAGCAGTTTGACGGCGTCCTGCCGGTTTTGCGTGGCGTAGCAAATGTCCTGCTGCTTGGGCTCGCGCACCAAAGGGAAGCGCGCCCGCACGGCGGCAGAGATCTGGGCGGCGTCGTCCACGCTCAGGGTGGTCTGCGTCACCACCGCCAGCTTTTCGGTCTGCGCGGGCTGCACGCGGGCCACGTCGGCCACGTCTTCCACGAGGTGGATGCCGTGGTCGAGCTGGCCCATGGTGCCTTCCACCTCGGGGTGGCCCTTGTGGCCGATCATGATGAATTCGTAGCCCTCTTTGGCAAGCTTGGCGACCTCGACATGCACCTTGGTCACCAGCGGGCAGGTGGCGTCAAAAATGCTGAAGCCGCGCGCCTGTGCCTCTTGCTGCACGGCGCGGCTGACACCGTGGGCACTGAACACCAGCGTGGCGCCGGGCGGCACATCCGACAGCTCTTCAATGAAGATTGCGCCCTTGGCCTTGAGGTCGTTGACCACATAGGTGTTGTGCACGATTTCATGGCGCACGTAGATCGGGCGGCCAAACTTTTGCAGCGCGCGCTCGACGATCTCGATGGCGCGGTCCACACCTGCGCAAAAGCCGCGCGGCTCGGCCAGCAGGATTTCCTGGGGTTTCTGCATGGCTCAGAGCACGCCGATGATCTGCACTTCAAACGTCACCGGCTGGCCCGCCAGCGGGTGGTTGAAGTCAAACAGCACGGCGCCGTCATCGCGCACCTGCATCACGGCGCCGGCGTAGCTGCCCTGCCCGTCGGGCGTGGGGAACTGCACCACGTCGCCCACGTTGTATTTTTCGTCCGGATCGCCCAGCTCGTTGAGCAGCTTGCGCGCCACCCACTGCTGCATGTCGGCATTGCGCTCGCCAAAGGCTTCGCCGGCGGCCAGCTCGAACGTGGCGTGCGTGCCCTCGGGCAGGCCCAGCAGGTGCTGCTCCATGGCAGGCGAAAGCTCGCCCGTGCCCAGCGACAAGGTGGCCGGTTTGTCCTCAAAAGTGTTGATCACATCCCCCGCCGGACCGGCCAGGCGGTAGTGCAGCGTGAGGAAAGAACCCGACTGGACGGAGGGAAGGGAAGCAGCGGTAGAGGTCATGAAAGTCCCGATAAACTGGGTCATATTGTAGAAAACCGGGCAAAGCCCTACGCCCGTCGGCCCCTGACTGGCGTCAAACAACCAGCGCCATGCCCCTCAAAGACCTGCCCACCGATGCCCAGCCCCGCGAAAAACTGCTGGCACGCGGCCCTGCGGCACTGGCCGATGCCGAGCTGCTGGCCATCTTGCTGCGCACCGGCATCGTGGGCAAGGGCGTGCTGCAGATGGCGCAAGAGCTGCTCGACCCGCCTGCGGTGGACGCCACAGGTCAGCTCGGTGGTGGCTTTGGTGGCATAGCTGGTCTGCTGCACACCAGCGCTGCCGACCTCGAACGCATCAAGGGCCTGGGCCCGGCCAAGCGCGCCGAGCTGGTGGCTGTGCTCGAACTCGCCCGCCGTGCCCTGGCCCAGCAACTGCGCGAGCGCGAGGTGTTCGACTCGCCCGAAACCGTCAGGCACTACCTGCAGTTGCACCTGGCTGCCAAGGGGCACGAGGTTTTTGCCGTGCTGTTTCTCGACAGCCAGAACCGCCTGCTGGCCATGGAAGAACTCTTTCGGGGCACCCTCACGCAGACCAGCGTGTACCCGCGCGAGGTGGTGCTGCGCGCCCTGCACCACCAGGCCGCGGCCGTGGTGCTGGCGCACAACCACCCCAGCGGCAGCGTGCAGCCCAGCCGGGCCGATGAGGCCCTGACACAAACCCTGAAAACCACCCTGGCGCTGGTGGACGTGCGCGTGCTCGACCATTTCATCGTTGCGCCGGGCCAGGCCCTGTCGATGGCCGAGAAAGGGCTGGTGTGATGCCGGCCCGGTCTGCGGCAACCGGCCCCGCGCCGCCAGACAGCCCGGGCGCACTGGCCATGGCGCTGGCGCGCGCTGCGGCAAAAGCCAAGCCCTCTGTTCCCGCAGACCCATTGGCAGTTGAACCTGCCCCCGCGCAGCCAACAGCAACCGCACCGCGCTCGGGCGAAGCGGGCGCCACACCTGCGGCAAGGGCCGTGCGCCGTGCCGCCGCTGCTGCCGCAGCGGCACGCCAGGCCGCCAGACAAATGGCCCAAAAGGCCCGCCCATCCACCCCGGCGCCCGCTGCCGACGCCCCCCCACACAACGCGCCAGCCAAAACCCGCCGAACCGCCCCGGCGCCGCGCCGCGCCAGCCTGCGCATTCACGATCTGCACGACCTGGCCAGCGTGGCCCGCCTCTTGCGCGAGGAGAACGAACGCGCCCAAGCACAGGCCAAGGCCCACCGCGAGGCCGCTGCACGGCTGGAGGCCGAGCGCCATCTGTTCAGCCGCAGCGTGGGGCCGGTGACCTCACTGCGCAACCCCAACCTGGCGCGCCTGCGGCATCGCCTGCCCCCACCGCTGCCCGTGCAACACTGGCTGGACGAAGAGCGCGTGCTGCTCGAATCCATCAGCGACGATTTCGATGTGAGCACCCTGCTCGACACCGACGACCAGCTCAGCTTTCGCCGCCCCGGCATTGGCGTGGAAGTGACGCGCCGCCTGCGCTCTGGCCACTGGAGCATCCAGCGCCAGCTCGACCTGCACGGCCTGCGCGTGGACGAGGCGCGCGAGGCGCTGGGCCAGTTCATCCGCCACGCGCACAAGACGGGGCTGCGCTGCGTGCGCGTGGTGCATGGCAAGGGTCTGGGATCACCGGGCAAAAGCCCCGTGCTCAAAAGCCGGGTGCAGCGCTGGCTGGTACAAAAAAACGAGGTGCTGGCCTTTGTGCAGGCACGGCCCATGGATGGCGGCGCGGGGGCACTGGTGGTGCTGCTCAAGCCCGTGAATCAAAGAAATACATAGCAAAATAGCCGCTAGCCCTTATGCGATAAGCGCAAGCAGCTATTATTTTCGAATTTATTTCGCAAAATAATGGCTATCCATGGTGGCACGCCAAGCCTGGTCAAAGACCAGATCGCACTGCACCGCGCACTGGCCGCCCTCTTCCAGCGCCAGCTCCCCCACACTCTGAAAACGCTCGTCGCTAAAGGCCTGTGTCAAACGCTCCAGCAGCGCCTGCTTGTAGAGCGTGTCGGCATTGCCTTCGAGATGCATGCCTTTGGTTTCCAGCAGCACCACACGCGCCTGGTTGCCCTGCGGGTGGTAGCCAAACACAAAGTCGGGATACACCTTGTGCCGCCGCCAGCCCTGCAGGCCGTACTGCGTGCGCGCCACGTTGCGGTGCCACCAGCGCAGCGCAGGCTGCTCGTCGAGGTAACCGGCAAACAGCGCTTCAAATTCATTGATATCGGGCGTGTGCAGCGCGGGTGCCAGCAGGCTTTTCTCCATGTCGGCGTCGTCGCTGGCGCGGCGCAGCTTTTTGGGCTTACCCACCACATCCAGCACCATCTCGTGGGGTAGTTCGTAGTCCTGCCGATCCGCACGCAGGCAAAACTCGATGCGCCCCTGCTGCACCAGATGGTCAAAAACCTCCTGCGCCAGGCGGTCGCGCTCGCGCTCCAGGTCCTTGCGCAGTTGCTCCACCAGCGATGCACTGCTGGCCCCCACCGCACGCGCGTGCCACTGCATCTGCAGGCGCGAGAGCACCGCATCCACCCAGCCCCATACCAGCCACGGGTTGGGGGCAATGTCCAGCAGCGCACGCACCATGCCTGCAGGGTCCAGCGGCGCCGCGCCCTCTTCCAGCGCCTGGCGAGCGGGAGCAAAACCATCGTCCAGCACCCGCAAATCCACCACCACCCGGCCGCCACCCGCCCCCTCGGGCGTGGCGCCGGGTTTCCAGTCGCGCGCCAGCGCCTGCACGTTGACCCGCTCCCAGGGCAACAGGGCCAGCACATCGCTGTCGTATTCCAGCGGTCGGCGTGCACCGCCGGGTTCGGCCCAGGTCACGGTGGGAATGAAGATGCGCAGCTTCTCCAGCCCCGCGCGGCGCTGCAACGCCACCGGCTGAGGCGCGGCGGGGTCGTTGGCTCCCTCGCCGCGAACGCTGATCGCCAGGTCGCCCATGCCCTCGGTCTCCAGCGACTGCTTGATGGCCTTGACCACCTCGCCCGTGCCTGCGTTGTGGCAAAACACATAGCAGGCGTCCAGCAGCCCGTGCCCCGTCTTGCACACCTGTGGCAGGCGCAGGATGCGACCCACCAATTGCGTCATGGCGCGCTTGCCCTTGCTGGCGGCCAGGGCGCACAGCACGTAGGCAAAGGGGCAGTCCCAGCCCTCTTGCAGCGCCTGCTTGGTGATGATCACGCGCACCTGGCTGGTGGGCGAGAGCAGTTCCTCGTCGCCAATTTCGTCTTTCTCGCTGGTTTTTTCGCGGATGTTGGCATCCGAAAAACCCAGTTGCGCCAGAAACGCGCGCGCATCCTGCGCATGGATATAGCCCGCATCCACCTGGTCTTTGCCGGTGCGCTCCACCTGCACCAGCATGATGGGCCGGATGTAGCGCCCGGTCTCGCCCTCCAGCAGCCGCGCTTCGCGCTCCAGCGCATCGAGCTGGCGCGCACTCTCGGCCAGGCAGCTTTGCCAGTCAGCCCAGCGGCGCACATCCACCTGAATGGGCAGCTTGATCATCTGCGCCGCGTCCAGGTCGGTGCCGCGCACATCCACCAGAATGTTGGAGCCACTGGCGCCCGCCACCTTGGGGTCGGGCACGCGCGGCGTGGCCGATAGCTCCAGCATGAAGCAGGGGTTGAAGCCGTCAATGGTCTGCAGCGCCGTTTCGGTGTAGCCGTGGTGGCCCTCGTCGATGACCACCATGGGCCGCACCAGGCGCATCACGTTGCCCAGCGAGCTTTTGACGATGCTGCCCTTTTGCGCGCGCACCTCATCTGCGCTGGCCCAGGGGCTGCCGTAGGCGTCGAGGTTGGGCACCGCCTGCAGCAGTTGCCAGTGCGCCTCGATATCGTCCTCGCGCGGCACAAAGCCCAGCACGTTGCCCCGGTCGCGAAAGAAACGCAGCGTTTCCTTGCTCTGCCGAGATGCCGAGGCCAGCATGAGCAGCATCACGCACAAATGGCTTTCCACGTCCAGGCGCGTGAGCGGGTCGTCTTTTTCCAGAATCTTGACCTTGCCCGCGCCCGCCACTTGGAGCATCTGGTGGTAGGGGTGGTCGCGGTTTTTCAGCGTTTTGAGCGTCTGGCGGTATATGGCCTCGTTGGGCACCACCCACAGCACCAGTCCTTTGTCGCGCTGCAAAAAACCGTTGAACACCTTGCCCACGCTGGCGGCGGCCAGCAGCGTCTTGCCACCACCCGTGGGCACCTTCAGGCAAATGTTGGGGATGGCGCGGCCCGCGCCGTCCCAGCGGCTCGAATGCGGCAAGGCAGCAAAGGCAGGCGGCAGCGCGCCCGCCTTGCGCAGCGCATCCCAGGCGTGGCGCGGGTAGTCGGCCGCAGCGCGCAGCGAATCCTGCATGCTCTCCATGGCCTTGAACTGCGTCGTAGCGGCCACGAGGTCATCGGACTCCTGTTTGCGCGCGCGCAACTCGGAGACAAAGGCATCGAGCTTTTGCAGCGACTCGTCCTGAAACTTCTTCAGGTCGGTGGCGCCCAGCGTGCGCGGCAGCGACACCGCGCCGCGCCGGGGCTCCCAGAGCAGCTTGCGGTCGCGCTCGATCTGCGCCACAAACTCTGGCGTGCTCACACCCTGCCAGTGCACCACGTCCAGCGGGTACACGATGGGCAAGTCTTTCATGCGCTCCTTTATGCGCAAGAAGTCCTTGGCACTCCAGCCAGGCGCATCCAGAGCCAGGTCGAGGTCGGAGCGGGCACGCCAGTCGTCGCGCGCGCGCGAGCCAAATACCCACACCCGCTGCAAGCCCTCGGTGGCATCAAAAAAACCCCGCAGGGCCTGCAGCGCGCCGGGCTCCAAACCAAAGGCACCCTCGCCGGGCGCAGGGGCCGACTTGACCGCGCTGCTCATGCCGAGCGCTCCCGCAGCGTGACCAGCAGCGCCTCGAACAGGCGCACTGCGTCCTGGCGCACAAACGCAGCCACCTGCATGGCCAGCGCCTCGTCGTAGGTGTGCGATGTCTTGTTGCGAAAGCGGCGCATGTCGCCCCAGCCCTTTTCATCCGCAATCAGGCGGCGCGCAAAGGCTTCAGGAATCACGGCAGCGGCCTCTTCGTCCACGTCGTTGCCGCGTGCGCGCAGCCAGCGGTAGGCCGCCTTCCAGGCTGCCTCGAAGGTGAATTCAAACCGCTGGATCAGCGCATCGCGCACGATGGCGGTCTCGGTCGGCTCGGCCAGCACCTCGTGCAGCCGCGCCAGCGCCTTGTCGAAATGCTGCAGCGCCAGCAAAAAACGCTCTTGTTGTGCCATGGCCTCACCCCTGACGGAACAATGCAAACGGCAGCGCCGCAAACTCGATGCCCTGCGCGCGCAATTGCGCATTGCTCAAATACTTGGCAGGCGCAAACACCAGGTGGCGCTTGGGCGCGCCCTGCCCCTCCTGCCGCGCATGTCCCCACTCGGCCATAGCCTGCGCGCGCGGCAGGGTCAGCGCCGCGTCGGCCGACTTCAAAAACGCCAGGTCGGGCCGGTACACCAGCCACACATGCGCGTCCTGCGCCTCGCTCAGGTAAAACGCGGGCGCATCGGGCGGTGGCGCCTGCAGCGTGCCGCCCGTGGCCGTGTGCAGCAGCCAGGCGCCCAGCGCCTCGAAGCTGGGCAGGTCTTGCCCCGAGAGCAGCTTCTCAATGCTCAGCGGCTCGCCCAGCGTGCAGTAGGTGAACTCGCCGCCCAGGCCGTCGGCCATTTGTGACACGCGCTTTTCGCCCTCCACGCGCAGCACGCCGTCTTTCATCTCGACGTTGATCTTGTCAAAGCGTTTTTTGCGCGCGGGTGCGCTGGCGGGGGGCGGCGCGGCGGCCTCGCCCAACACCATTTGGGCGGCATCGTCCGCGCCAAAACCTTCGGCGGCCTTGATGGCCTCGACCTTGGCCAGCCACTGATCGGCTTTTTTGAACTGGGTGAAGTTGATTTTTTCTTCCAGCAAGGTCTCGTGCTGCGTGCCCTGCCAGGCGTAGCCGCGAATGGCACGGCGCACCCGCTCGGCCGTGAGGCGGTCGGCGTAGTCTTCACCTTCAATCAGGATGAAGCGGCGGTTGCCGTTGTCACGCGCATTGGCCTTGAGCACGGCATGGGCGGTGGTGCCGCTGCCAGCAAAGCTGTCCAGCACGATGCCATCGGGCGGGCATGCCATCAGAACGAACTGCTTAATCAGGCGAGTTGGCTTTGGTGTATCAAAAACCTTTGCGCCAAATATCTGCTTGATTTCTTCTGTGGCTTCGTGCGTGTGGCCAAACTCGGCATTACCAAGCAAGGTACTTATGGGGCGTTCGGTTTCGCCTTCGAAGTACTGCTTGACCAAGACCTCCCAGCCCCCAGCGTCTTTCTTCTGGAATAAAAGTTTTGGCAGAGGCTTCTTCAACTCATCCAGCACCGTAGATTCTTCCCAGCGCCACGTCCCCTCTTTGCCATCTGGTTTGATGGGCCAGATTCTTGAGCCATCAGGTGCCTGAATCGCGAACCAAGTATTCGGCCGTTCTGTGCGCAGTGAGTTTGAGCCTTCTTTTCTCAGGCTGCGCAGACGGGCTTTTCTGCCCGTTTCCGGCTCAAGGTAAGTGAACTGCCGGACGTTCTGCTCTTCAGTAGGTGGCACCAAATGCGTGGCATCTTTGGACTTTGCATACACCAGCACCATGTCAAAGTCCTTGCTGAAACCGGTTGCATCCATGCGTGGGCTGTAAACCTTTTGCCACGCAAGCTGCCCCAAAAAACTGTCTGCCCCAAAAATCTCATCCAGCACCATCCGCGCCCGGTGCACCTCGTTGTCGTCCAGCGTGATCCAGATGCTGCCCGTCTCGCTCATCAGCTCGCGCAGCAGCACCAGGCGCGGCCACATCATGCACAGCCATTTGTCGTGGCGCAGCATGTCGTCACCGTCCACGGGGTTGGTGCTGAGCCACTCCTTCATGATGGGCGAGTTCACGCCGTCGCTGTAGCACCAGCCCTCGTTGCCGGTGTTGTAGGGCGGGTCAATGAACACCAAATCCACGCGGCCCGCGTAGCGCGGCAGCAGGGCCTTCAAGGCGTGCAGGTTGTCGCCGTGGATGACCAGGTTGCTGTTCAGGTCGCCCGGACCGATGCCTTTGGCAGCGTCCACCACCAGCGGCCGGTAGGGCACGGTGAGGTGGTGGTTGTAGACGTACTCTTTGCCTTTGAAGACGATTTCGGGCATGGCGGAATGGGTGGCGATCAGGGTAAGGCTGCCATTATCGGCGGGCATCTGGATTTCAATAAAAAACAGCTGCTAGCGCTTTCTGAATAAGCGCTAGCAGCTATTATAATTATAGCAATTGATAACTACCCATGGGAGGATGTCCCTTTCGCCACATCCTCCCGCTTTCAAGCTTGGCGCTGGGCTATTTGGACAGGTCAATGCCGTACTTGGAGGTGCCCTTGCCCAAGCCATCATCGGCCGCCAGCAGCGACACGTTGGTCAGGCCTGCCGCCTGCGCCACGCTGAGCGCATTCGCGCCCGAGCTGAACACCACCGGGCCGGCCGTTGTCGCCTTGGCAAAGCGCCAGCTTTTGGCTGCGCCATTGGTGGCGCGGGTCACCGTGGGGTTCTTGCGGATGTAGTCGATCACCACGTCGCGGTTGGCATCCGGCGAAGCCCAGATGGTGCCCGAGCCGTCGAGCTTGTCGATAAAGCTCTTGCCGCTGGTGGCGCGGTAGTTGTTGGTGGCGATCACGAACTCCTGCGCCACGTCCATCGGCTTGCCCAGGTAGGTCAGGCTCTTGATGCGGCTGCCCACGGGCTGGGTCACGTCGATCTCGTACTGCAGGTCGGGCGTGGTGAACATGTCGAAGTTGTAGCCCGGGAAGGTGCTGATGAGCGACTGCTCGGTGGTCTTGGCCGGGTCGATCTGGTTGAAGCGCTTGGCAGCGGCTTCCAGCCAGTTCTTGATGTCGCCGCCATTCACCTTTACGGCATACACCGTGTTGGGGTAGAGGTACAGATCCGCCGCGTTGTTGATGGCCAGCGGGCCCACGGCCACGTCGGTGTAGTCAGCCCCGCCCTGAAAACCGCTCTTGAACGGCGCACTGACCGACAGCACCGGCAGCGCCGCATATTGCGGCAGGCTGGCCTTGATGTAGGCGGCCACATAGGCCTGCTGCGCCTGGTTGACGATCTGGATGGCGCCGGGGTCGCCCACGTCAGCAAACAGCGTGCTCATGCGGAAGTCGGTGCTGCCAATGGGTGTCTTCACATATTGGATAGCGGCCTGGTGCTGCGTTTCGATCAGCTGCGCCACGGCGGCATCGGGCTCCACGTAAACGGTGGCGCCGGCAGCGTTTTTGCTTTGGGTGTTGCGCAGCTCGCTCTTGCTGGCGGTTTTGTTGACCACCCATTTGCTGCCATCCCATTGCAAGGCGAGCTGGATCACGCCCAGCGACTTGCCCCACGAACTGGCCATGACGGCGGGAACGCCATTGATGGTGCCAGCCTTGTTGTCCACGCCGGCCTGCCGGTATGAGGGCGTGGCCGCCGTGTCGGGGAACACGCTGTGCTGGTGCCCCATCACCATGGCGTCAATGCCCGCCACTTTGGACAGGTGCAGGCCCGGGTTCTCCATGGTGGGCGAGTAGGCGGCACTGTCGAGCCCGCCGTGCAGCAGTGCCACCACGACGTCGGCGCCCTTGGCGCGCAGCTCGGGCACATATTTGGTGGCGGCCTCTACGGCGCCTTCGGTGTAAACCTTGCCTTCGAGGTAGCGCTTGTCCCAGTTCATGATGCCGGGGGTGGTGAAACCGATCACGCCCACCTTGATGGGCAGCTTCACTTCCTTGCCGTCGGCGCCCTTGGCGGTCAAGGTGCGCTCCAGAATGGTGTAGGGCTGCACCAGCGGCTTTTTGGTCTTGCTGCTGTACACGTTGGCCAGCGCCATGGGATAGCCAGCGCCCGCGCATTTCTTGGTGGCATCAACCCCTTCCACATCCAGCCCGCCGCCCAGTACCTGGTTCAAAAAGGGCAGGCCGTAGTTGAACTCGTGGTTGCCCAGCGTGCCGGCGTCAAAGCCCAGCGCGCCCATGGCCTTGTACATCGACAGCTGCTGCGTGCAGGGGATGGGGCTGATGGTGGCCTCGTAGTCGGCCAGCGCGGTGCCCTGGATGGTGTCGCCGTTGTCCACCAGCAACGTGTTGGCGAATTCTTTGCGCGCGGCGCGCACCAGCGTGGCGGTGCGCTCAAAGCCATACGACTTGTCTTCGGCCAGCTTGAAATAGTCGTAACTGCGGACGTTGAAGTGCAGGTCGGTCGTCTCGAGCACGGCCAGCGTAGCCGTGGGACCGGCCTTGGTGGAGACATCGCCGTCACTGCCGCCGCAGGCGGTGAGCAGGGCCGCCAGGGCGACCACGCCCAGGGTGGCCGCGCGGCGCGAAATGCGATTCGAATCGCGGAAAGAGGGTTCCAGCATGAACAAGCCCATGGGTTGAAGAAGGGGCGGAGTGTGTGGAGGCCGTTTGACAGGGATGTGACGCGAACAGAGCCGCCCCGCACGGCGCGCTGGCGCCCGCCACGGCCCTTGTCACCCTGCGCCGGGTGATACTGCGCAAGCCAAACAGGCAAATCTTTGGCGCCCCAGCCCATTCGTCGCCTATGCTGTGCACACAAGCCACCTTCCTCAGCCCCATCCATTTCGCACCATGAGCACCCCAGAAAAATCCGTCGTCTACGGCACCGAAGACCTGCTGATCAGCCTGTGCAATTCAGTCACCCGCGTTCTGAACGTGGCCACACACGGCCATATTCACTATTCAGGCATGGTGCAGCGCATCAGCAAAACCTGCCTCAAACCCGACATTGGCTGCTTTGTGCTGTTTGATGGCGGCTTCTCGGGGCTGGTAATCATCAACTTTTCGGCCCCTGCCGCCATGGAGCTTTACCAGAGCTATCTGCTGAACATGGGCATGTCAAAAGAAGACCTGGTCACGTCGTACACCTCGGACGAAGTGAGCAACGTGATGGGCGAACTCATGAACCAGGTCGTGGGCGACTTCACCGGCAAGGTGCGGCGCGAGCTGCAGACCCACATCACGCAAAACCAGCCCAAGATGCTGGTGCTGAACAAGCAGGTGATGCTGAGCGTGGACGCCAACCTGGACAAGCCTGAGGCCCGGCGCGTCACCTTCTACACCGGCAACAACAACATCTTCTATCTGGAGCTGGCCATCGACCGCACCGAATTCATCAAGCTGTATGACTTCGAGCCGCAGGAAACCCCCGATCCCGACGCGCTGATGGCGCAAACCCGCGCCGACGCAGACGCCGAAGTGCCCCTGCCCCCCGTGCCCTCCAGCGACACCGACGAACTGCTCAGGTCACTGGGCATGTGAAGCCGCGTAGCTTTGGCACGCGCACAGCGGCCATATGGAAAGCCAACCGCGTGCAGCACGCGGCGACGCTGGCGGGCGGCTAGAATATGCGGCTTCCCTCCCGGAGACTTGGGTGAGTGGTTTAAACCAGCAGTCTTGAAAACTGCCGACGGGCAACCGTCCGTGAGTTCGAATCTCACAGTCTCCGCCAGATCTCGGGTTTTCATGCGGTCCAAGGCACTCCACCAGCCTGCGCATGGAAACCGCCAAAGCCCACACAGTTCGAGACCAACGTCACAAAGCAGAGCCCCAGCGATGGGGCTTTGTTGTTTCTGGCTTCGTGCTGTCACACCAACTGCCTCTGGCAATCCGGACACGCCAGCAGCACCCTTTGATACATTCTGGCGATGCTCATGCTTCTTGGAATTGCACTTTTGGGGCTCAGTTCAGATGCCTCGGCTCAGGTCTATCGGTGTGGGAACACCTACTCCAGTGAGCCGTGCAAAGGCGGCAAAGAGGTTGACGCGTCCCCTGCTGTGTCTGACCCCCAAGGGCCGAAAACAACACTCATTTATTTCTGCGCAACCCAGCAAGGGGCGCGGTACTGGACCGCCGAAGCGTGCCGCACCCGGGGGTGGGCCTTGGAGCGGACAGAGCGCGTTCCTAAAAACATGACTTGGGACAATCAAGTGATCGTGGCAAATCGACAGATGCGCCAGGCACAGCACGCGGCGACGCGTCCGGCAGCGCCCACACAGTACCTCCAACAACATCCAGAACACCCCGGTCGAAAGTCCCAGTGCGAAGCACTTGACGAGCGAGTCAGGCACCTAGACAGCATGGGGCGTGCAGGTAGTCTTTACTACGACCTTGACTGGATAAGAAGCCAGCGCAAGGATGCGCGTGACAGACAGTTCCGACTGCGTTGCTAGTCTGGACGGGCTAAGGATAAGCGCGCGTTTCGATAGCAAAGCAGAACACCCCCGTCCATCATGCGCGAGGAGTGGAAACACTCGGCCGCCAGGCATTGACAATTGCCACCAGCGACAGCATCACAGGCACCTCCACCAGCACGCCGACCACCGTGGCGAGGGCGGCGCCAGAGTTGAGACCAAAAAGCGAAATGGCCACAGCCACTGCCAGCTCAAAGAAGTTGGATGTGCCAATAAGGCAGGCAGGGCCAGCCACATCGTGGGGCAGCTTGAGCAGCTTTGCGCCCCACCAGGCGATGAAGAAGATGCCGTAGGTTTGCAAAACCAGCGGGATGGCAATCATGCCGATCACAGCCGGTTTCTCGACAATGGTGCCCGCCTGAAAACCAAACAACAGCACCACGGTTGCAATGAGGCCCACGATGGACCAGGGCTTGAGCCGCGCCACCAACGCGCCCACCGCCAAAGGTGACCGTTTGGCCAGAAAATGGCGTGTAGCCATTCCAGCCGCCAGGGGCAGCACCACATACAACACGGTGGACAGAACCAGCGTCTCCCAGGGCACGGTGACGTTGGTTACGCCAAGCAAAAATGCGGCGATGGGAGCAAAAGCCACCACCATCACCAGATCGTTCACCGAGACCTGCACCAGCGTGTAGTTGGCGTCGCCTTTGACGAGCTGGCTCCACACAAACACCATGGCGGTGCAAGGCGCAACGCCCAGCAAAATCATGCCGGCGATGTATTCGCTGGCCGATTGGGGGTCTACCCATGGGGCGAAGATGTATTGGAAAAACAGGACACCCAGCGCGGCCATGGTGAACGGTTTGATGAGCCAATTGACCGCCAGGGTCAGCAGCAGCCCTTGCGGCTTCTTGCCCACGTCCTTGATGGCGGCCCAGTCGACCTGGATCATCATCGGATAAATCATCACCCAGATGAACACTGCAACCACCAGGTTGACCTGCGCGATCTCCAGGCCTGCGACGGCCTGGAAGAATCCTGGAAGAACCAGCCCCAGTCCCACGCCTGCAGCAATGCCCAGCGCAACCCAGATCGTCAAATACCGTTCAAACAGTCCCATGGTGGACTACCTCTTTCAAAGGAAAAGGCCTGGACCGTTGAAAGTCCAGGCCCGTCAAAATGTGGATGTCTCAGTCTGTGGTTTGTCCAATGTGGACAAGCTCTTTTTGCAGCGACAGTTTGTCGAGCTTGTCGATGGGCAGGCTCAGGAAGAGCGAGATGCGGCGACTCATGAGGATAAACGCGTCTTTGAACGCTTTGTTCACTGCGTCTTCATCGCCTTGCACCGCCGCCGGGTCTTCGACGCCCCAGTGCGCCGACATCGGCTGGCCTGGCCAGATGGGGCACACCTCACCGGCGGCCTTGTCGCAAACCGTCAGCACGTAATCCATGACCGGCGCATTGGGGGCCGCAAACTCGTCCCAGTTTTTGCTGCGCAAGCCCTCCGTCGAAAACCGGTTTCTTTGCAATAGATCCAGCGCATGCGGGTTGACCTGGCCAGCCGGGTGGCTGCCAGCGCTGAATGCACGGAATTTCCCCTCACCCTTCTGGTTCAGGATGGCCTCGGCGAGGATGCTGCGCGCGGAGTTGTGCGTGCAGATGAAGAGTACGTTGTAGACGCGGTTTGACATGTGAATAGCCACTTTCAGCAGCAACGGTGGAGGGGTAGAGGGAATGAGGTGGGCAGCTTTCAAGCCGTAGCCGGTGTTTTATGCGCGGTGGTCACCGGCAAAGCCAGCGTGACCAGCCAGCAAATGGCCAGCATCACGGCAGACCCGATGAGGGCGTAAAGAAGCCCGCCCCACTGGTACAGCAGGCCAGACATCAGCGTGCCCATGAAGCGCCCAAGGGCGTTGGCAGCGTAGTAAAAGCCCACGTCCTCGGCAGCCTTTTCAGAGCCCGCGTAGGCCAGGATGAGGTACGAGTGAACCGACGAGTTGACGGCGAATGCAAAGCCAAACACACCCAGGCCGCCCACGACCACCCACTCCAGATAGGGCGCCTGCATGGCCACCGCTAAGGCAATGGCCACAGGAACCACCGCCAAAATAGCCGACCACAGCCGTGCGGCGGGCACTTCGGTGCTCAGGCCGTCCTGGCTGCGTTTGACCAGTTGCGGCGCCATGGCCTGCACCAGACCATAGCCAATGGTCCAGGCTGCCAGAAAGCCGCCCACCATGGTGAACGTCCAGCCCTGCGAATACAGAAACACCGGCACACCCACCACAAACCAGACATCGCGCGCGCCAAACAGCACCACGCGGGCGGCAGCCAAGGCATTGATGCCCGCGTTCTTGGCGAACAGCTCCTTGGCCGATTTGGATGCTTTGCTTTTGCCCATCATGGTGGGCAGCGAGGTGACCACCCCCACCAGCACCAGCGCCAGCAGCGCGGCCATGGCCCACAGCGCGTGGCGAAAGCCCAGCGCCTCCAGCAGCAAGCCACCCAGGAAAAAGCCCACACCCTTCATGGCGTTCTTGCTGCCGGTGAACCAGGCCACCCACTTGAAGAGCTGGCCCGCGCCCTGCTCTTTGGCCTCTGCCGATGTTACCTTGATGGCCGATTTGCTGGCGGTTTTGGTCAAATCTTTGGCTACGCCGCAAATGCCCTGCGCCAGCACCACCCAGGCCACCGACATGGCTACCGACCACTCGGGGTTGAGTTGCGCCAGCAAGGTAAAGCCGATGATTTGCGTCACCAGCCCCACCGTCAGCATGCGCGTGATGCCGTAGCGCGTGGCCAGCCAGCCGCCAATCAGGTTGGCCAGCACGCCAGCCGCTTCATAGAGCAAAAACAGAAAAGCCAGTGCAAACGGCGAATACCCCAGGCGGTAAAAATGCAGCAGCACCAGCATGCGCAGTGCGCCATCGGTGAGGGTGAAGCCCCAATAGGCTGCAGTGACGATGGCGTAGTTGCGGGTGGCGTGGCTTTGCATTTCAGACACCCACATCGCGCATGTGGCAGGCCAGATCGACCATGCGGCAGGCATAGCCCATTTCATTGTCGTACCAGGCGTACACCTTCAAGAGCGTGCCGTCGGTGACCATGGTGGACAACGCATCGACGATGGAGCTGCGCGTATCGCGGGCGTAGTCGGCGCTCACCAGGGGCAGCGTTTCGTAACCCAGAATGCCCGACAGGTAAGACGATGCAGCGTGCTGGAACAGCGCATTCACCTCCTCGGCCGTTGTCTCACGCTGCAGTTCAAACACGCAATCGGTGAGTGACGCATTGAGCACCGGGGCGCGCACCGCGTGGCCGTTGAGCTTGCCCTTGAGCTCTGGGTAAATCAGCGCAATGGCGGTGGCGCTGCCGGTGGACGTGGGTGCCAGGCTTTCCATGGCACTGCGGGCACGGCGCAGGTCTTTGTGTGGCGCGTCCACCACCACGTTGGTGTTGGTCGGGTTGTGGATGGTGGTGATTTGTCCGTGACGGATGCCCAGCTGCTCGTGCACCACTTTCACCACCGGTGCCAGGCAGTTGGTGGTGCACGACGCCGCCGTGACGATGCGGTTTTTGGCAGGGTCGTACAGCTGGTGGTTCACGCCGACCACGATGTTGAGCACGTCGCCCACCTTCACCGGCGCGGCCACAATGACGCGCTTGGCGCCGCGGTCCAGGTGGCCCTGAATGGTTTCGGGCGTCAAGAATTTGCCGGTGCACTCCAGCACCACGTCTACGCCCAGATCGCCCCAGGGGATGTCTGCCGCTGTGGGGTGCGCGCTGAACGAGAGCCGCTGGGCGCCGATGGTGATGGCGTTGTCGCCCTCGGCGCCAATGCGCTCGCGCCACTTGCCCTGCACCGTGTCAAACGCCAGCAGGTGGGCGGTGGCGGCAGCGCCGCCTTTGATTTCATTCAGGTGCACCACTTCCAGGCGATTGCCGCCGCGTGGGTCGTCCAGCGGGCGCTCGGCGGCGCCCATGGCCGCGCGCAGCGCCAGACGGCCAATGCGGCCCATTCCGTTGATACCGACTTTCATGACACGCTTTCTTTTATTAGTTCTATATTCATTGAAATATTGCATTATTCAATGACAGATGGATGACAGATCGTTGGAGTGACTGCGCAACTGCGCAAGCCACACCCCCAACGGCAACCTCGTTCAGAGACGCTTCAGCATTGGCCCGGAGCGCAGCACGCCGCTGCGGCCTTGTCGCGGCCCAGCGCGGACGCGGGTGCGGCGGCGGGCGCACAGCATGCACCGGCTTCGGGGGTTTTGCCCGGCTCGTTGAACACCGGAATATTGCCCAGCGTGTGGAAATGCTCCCAGGCAATGCCTTGGGGATCGGTGATCCAGTGCTTTTCGCTGCGGGCATAGCAGCAGCTGGTGGCACCTTCGTCAAGCAGCGCCATGTCGGCCGATTCGGCGCGGGCTTTCAACTGCGCCAGCTCGGCGGCATCGTCCACCTGAAAACCCAGGTGATCCAGCCCCGGCGTGTCGCCCCGGGTAGAGATCGCAAAGTTCACGCGCGGGTCGTCCAGCATCCACTTGGCGTAGTCCGCTTCAACGCGCGCCGGCTCGGCGGCAAACAGCCGCGAATAAAACGCAATGCTCTGGGCAAGATCATCGACATGGATGTGGACGTGGAATCGCTTCATGGTGGTCTCCTTGTATTCAGCAATCGCACGACGTTGCCTGGGGCGCCAGGCAGTCAGCGCCCTGGCAACAGTTTTCGGTCAGAAAGCCCAGCAACTCGTTCATGGTGGTGATGGATGCACGGTAAATCAGGTTGCGGCCCTGGCGCTCCTGGCTCACCAGATTTGAATGGGTGAGTTCTTTGAGATGAAACGACAGGGTGTTGGGTGCCACATCCAGCAGCTCTGCCAGTGCACCGGGCGTAAGCCCCTCGGTACCGGCCACGACCAGCGCACGAAACACCCTCAGGCGCACCTCCTGGGCCAGGGCGGCGAGCGAACGGACAGCGTCAATTTCAGTCATGCAGCAACTATACAATGATTGTTGAATTATTGTAAAGTACCGCCATTGGCGCCTTGCACCTTCACCACCTGCGCGCACTTTTCAGGAATCCCATGCCCACACCCATCGCCCTTCTCGACCAGCCCACCAAATACCTTTTCTTCACAGGCAAGGGCGGCGTGGGTAAAACCTCGGTTTCCACTGCCGTGTCGATCGGGCTGGCAGACGCGGGCAAAAAGGTGCTGCTGGTCAGCACGGACGCCGCCTCCAACCTCGATGAAATGCTGGGCATCGAGTTGAGCAACCAGCCGGTGGCGGTGCCCGGCGTGCCCGGCCTGCAGGTGCTCAACATCGACCCCGATGCCGCGGCCGTGGATTACCGTGCGCGCGTGGTGGAGCAGATGGGCCCGCAGGCCAGCGACCAGGACATTGCCACGGTGCGCGAGCAGTTGTCTGGCGCGTGCACAACCGAAATCGCCACGTTTGACGAATTTTCCAGCCTCCTGTCGCAAGGCGGTGCCGCCTATGACCACGTCGTGTTCGACACGGCCCCCACGGGGCACACGCTCAGGCTGCTGAGCCTGCCCAAGGCCTGGAGCGGTTTTCTGGAAGGCAACGACCGCGGTGCATCCTGCCTGGGGCCGCACTCGGGCCTGAAAATGCAAGAGCAGCTTTTCAACGCAGCCCTGGCCGCACTCAACGACGCCACACAAACCACCGTGGTGCTGGTAGCCCGGCCCGATAAAGGCGCGCTGGATGAGGCGGCCCGCACCTCGGATGAGCTGCGCGCGCTGGGCCTGACGAACCAGCGGCTGGTGGTGAATGCCGTGTTCCATCGCACCCATGCAGACGACCCGATTGCCACGGCCATCGAGGCACTGGGGCGCAAAGCGCTCGACGAGATGCCCGCTGCGTTGCGCTGCCTGGTGGCCGACCACATTCCACTGCGGGCAGTGGACTCGGTGGGTTTGCCTGCACTGCGCGGACTGCTGGCCTCAAAACCCACAGCGGCAACGGGCGCAGCCACCCCCGCAGCGCCCGCCATGGACCACCACAAGCTGTCCGAGCTGGTGGCCGAGCTGGCGCAGGGTGAGCGCGGCCTGATCATGGTCATGGGCAAAGGCGGGGTGGGCAAAACCACCATTGCCGCCGCCATTGCACTGGGGCTGGTTCACCAGGGAAAGTCCGTGCACCTGACGACGACCGACCCTGCTGCGCACCTGGCCGTCACACTGAACGGAGAGGTGCCAGGGCTTAGCGTAGGCCGCATCGACCCGCAGGCCGAAACGCAGAAATACGTGGACAAGATTGTGGCCGCCCGCTCGGCCACCCTGACCGAGGACGAGAAAGCGCTGCTCATCGAAGACCTGCGCTCGCCCTGCACCGAAGAAGTGGCGGTGTTCCACGCCTTCTCGCATGTGGTGTCGCAGGCCCGAAGCGCGTTTGTGGTGATGGACACCGCGCCCACGGGCCACTCTTTGCTGCTGATGGATGCCACCGGCGCCTACCACCGCCAGATGGTGCGCGAATTTGAAGGCAAAGCCGCCGGGCGCATCGTGACGCCGCTGATGCGGCTGCAAGACGCCGACTACACCAAGATCATCCTGGTCACGCTGCCCGAAGTCACCCCGGTGTCGCAGGCTGTTGCGCTACAGGACGACTTGCGCCGGGCCCAGATTGAGCCCTTTGCCTGGGTGGTCAACAAATCACTGCTGGCAACCGGCACGGCGGACCCCTTGCTGCAAGCGCGCCTCCATAGCGAGCGCCAGCAGATGGAACGGGTGGCCGCGCACACGCGCCACGACGTGCTGGTGGTGCCATGGACGGCGGAGCCCCCCATTGGCATCAGCGCGCTCGAAAAGCTGCTGGGCTGATGCGGCGGCACCAACCCTGAACATCCTCCACGTTCTGCGCCGCGGCCTACCCCGCTTTATTTCGCCGGATCGTTGCCACCCACCAGCAGCGCACCCACCGCAAGCCCCACGGCAAACGCCCCATAGACCGCCGCAAGAGACCGATGCGACAGACGGTGTTCGAAGCCGGGCGTGAGCCGCTCCGGGGTTAGTTGAAAATCCACGAAACAGGCTGCCGCACTGGTGGCCATGCTGCCAGCCAGCACGGCGCCCGGGTTGCGGGCTGCCGGTCGCCCATGCAGCGCCCCTGCAAACAGCGCCCCCCAAAATACGGACGCCCCATGGTGGGTGAGGTAACCCAGCAGCGTGTGTTTGATATCGGTCTGCCGGAAATACAGGGCTTCTTCGCGCCAATACCAGTGGCTCACGGCATTGATGGGCGCCGCCGAACTTCCGGTTTCCCGCCGGCCGCACACCATGAGTGCAGCGGCCGAAAAAAGGCTCGCCGCGGTCCCCGCCGTCAAGGCCCGCGTGATGGTGGATCGGAGTGCCGGTGTCATGGCCACAGTTTCACTGAATCCGCCGACGGGTCTGTAGGACGCAAGCGAAGGAACCCGCCCCTGTTGCAAAGCCGCTTTGCGGCACCTCCGCTCCCGCTGTGTTCCACCAGTGGAACGGACAATCCAGCCAGCACCCGTTACCTGTGGTGACAGCCACGGCACCCTGCGCACGCTAAGGTAGCCCCTCCAACGGCGTGCCACGCCACCGATTCCTCCAGGAGACAACAATGCAGATGACCCGAGCCCTCACCCTGTCCACCAGCCTGACCGCTGGCCTGTGCGCCGCTTTGCTGGCGGGCTGCGCGGGCATGCAAAGTGGCGCGGGTACAGCGGGAGCAGGTGGGATGGGCGGGACTGCGGGAGCCACGGGCGCGGCGCCTGCATCGGTGGGCCCCGGGCCGCGCGGCGGCGTGTGCAATGCGGCGCCCGCGCAGGGGGTGATTGGCAAGCAGGGCACCCCGTCGGTGATTGAAAAGGCCCGGGTGGCCTCGGGTGCGGCCATGGCCCGCCTGCTGCATCCCCGCCAGGTGGTGACGCTGGAGTTCAACGCCGAGCGCCTGAACCTGGTGGTGGACGGCAAAGGGCGGATTACGGCGGTGCGCTGCGGCTGAACAGGCGCCGCGGCCACCTGCACGATGGCGGCTGTCTTCACCTTTTTGCTCATATTTTAATAGCTGTTTGCGCTTTACCAATAAGCGCTAGAGCCATATTTGATGCATATTCTTTGACCAGCAGTGACGGCATTTCGCCCTGGTCTTGCGCCGGTCAGTCGGCCAAAAAGAGCGCCTGCAGATCGTTCAAGAAATCAAACCCGCGCTCAGTGGGGCGCACACGGGCCATGTCGCGGGTGATCAGGCCCTTGCGCTCGGCCTCGTCCAGCGCCTTGGCAATGGCGGTGACGGGCAGCCCGGTGCGCTCTACAAAATCCTGCAAGGCAAAACCCTCGCGCAGGCGCAGCGCATTGAGCATGTATTCAAACGGCAAGTCGGCCCGGCGCACGTCCTCGTCCTGCGCCAGGGCACGGCCTGCCAGCGCGTTGTCCATGTA
>ERZ1023696.74-NODE-74-length-22564-cov-5.226456_pt1 | contig 22564 bp, 20 predicted proteins | sample MGYA00520859_ERZ1023696 | MGnify/ENA primary metagenome ERZ1023696 (study PRJEB33180, sample SAMEA4046002) | wastewater metagenome | place: Denmark | collected 2016-03-13 | study: EMG produced TPA metagenomics assembly of the PRJEB13832 data set (Local surveillance...
GTTTGCACTTGTGACGTTTGCCGTCCACGCTGTCACCCAAAGAGAACTGGGCTTGCACTACCAAAGCCTCGGCCAAGTCTGCCTGGACCGCCTGTCTGGCGCTCAGCCGCTGGCGCAGGTCGGTGACACGGGGCCCAGTTTTGATGGTACAGCGGTCATACGAGCCGCCGCTTGTCGACTGTCAGAAATGGTCGGCATAGCCACTCCGACTGCCGCCCGGGAAGGACTCGTTACAACCTAAAGCGATCGGCAGTCCCGGCACTCCGAAAATCAGCTTTTGGCCGAAAGCCACCAATGATCTTGATTGCCACAGCACCATGCAATCGTTCGACCCACATTTTTCACACAACAGTTGGCCTGTAGCGCTTTCTTGGAGCCAATTGCGGTATTCATACCAAACGCCCTGCGCCACACCCACTCACCAACGCCGTTGCTGCCAGCCACAGACAAAGACCCGCCTGTTGCCCCCGCCGCCTACAGCACGCCATCAAGCCCGCCACGGCATCGTATTCAGACCAATCAATCTCTGCCCCATTGATTGGTGCAGACGGCCCCAAACTGAGCGTGCCCGGGTGCGTTGCCGCCCGCCCAGCCTGCGGGTGTGCAGTGGTGACCAAAGTCCGGTCGCTGCCTGCCCAGTGGGAACACATGGTGGCTGTGACGCCGAAGGGCCATGAGGTGCTGACGGCGTGGCTGGGCGGCGCGGGCGCCTACGCGCAGGTCTGAGGCGCGATCAGCAGCTTCGTCTTTATGCCAAATCGGCCGCTAGCGCTTTTGCTTCAATGATGAGGGATATCAAAACAATAGCAGTTAGCCGGTCTCTCACCAGGGCAGTTGTTCACCGCTGTAAGCATAGAACCCACCGGTTGCCTCGGCGCTGAGGCCATCGAGCACGCGCAGCAAATCCTCTGCGGCGTCGGGTGCAGGCCGCCCAATCTCTGCCCCGTTGAATGGCGCCGACAGCGCCGAATTGACCGTGCCCGGATGCAGCGCCGCCAGCACGGCCTGCGGGTGGGTGCGGGCCACTTCAATCGACGCCGTTTTGAGCAGCATGTTGAGCGCAGCCTTGGAGGCACGGTAGCTGTACCAGCCGCCCAGGCGGTTGTCGCCAATGCTGCCGACCTTGGCCGAGAGCACGGCCAGCAGGCTGCGTTCTTGCCGGGGCAGTAGCGGCGCAAAGTGGGCCAGCACCAGCGCGGGGCCGAAGGTGTTGGTGCGGAAGGTGGCTTCCATCTGCGCATAGTTCAACTGCGCCATGCGCTTCTCGGGCAGGCCTTGGGGTCCATGCAGCATGCCTGCGGCGTGAATGATGCAGTGCCACGGGCCCTGGGCCTTGAGGTGCTGGGCGGCCCGGGCAATGGTGGCTTCATCGTCCAGATCGACCGCTGGGCTGGTGTGGCGGCCCAGGCCCACGGCCAGGGCGCAGCGGGGATCGGCCTGCAAGTGGGTCAGCAAGGCGCCGCCGATGGCGCCGGTGGCCCCAATGACGAGGGCGCGGTAGCCCTGGGGCAATGACTGGAGGGATGGCGTGGACATGGCGGGTTCTGATATTGGATGTGGGGCCGATGGGTGGGCGGTGATGACAGGGAGATTGGTCTACAGCGTGTCCAGCCGCGTGCGCAGGTGGGTGGCATGTTCGCGCAGCGCATCCAGCGGGGGGCCCTGCATCTTCTGCAGTTGCCGGTAGACCATGCCCAGCCGGAAGTTCTGCCCCAGCGTGGCTTCGTTGCGCGCGAAAAAGTCCCAGTAAAGTGCGTTGTAGGGGCAGGCGCGGTCGCCTACTTTCAGCTTCTTGTCGTAGTGGCAGCCCTTGCAATAGTCGCTCATGCGGTCGATGTAGGCGGCGCTGCTGACATAGGGCTTGGTCGCCAGCAGGCCGCCGTCGGCAAACTGGCTCATGCCCAGGGTGTTGGGCACTTCCACCCATTCAAAGGCGTCGATGTAAACACCTAAGTACCAGCGGTGCACGGCGGCGGGGTCGATCCCCGCCAGCAGCGCAAAGTTGCCGATGACCATGAGGCGCTGGATGTGGTGGGCATACGCATGCTCCAGCGACTGGCCCACGGCGTGCTGCATGCAGCGCATTTTGGTCTTGCCCGTCCAAAACCATTCCGGCAGCGGCGTGCTGTGGCCCAGGGCGTTGCGCTCGTCGTAGCCGGGCATGTGGGCCCAGTAGATGCCGCGCACATATTCGCGCCAACCCAATATCTGGCGGATAAAGCCCTCCACCGCTGGCAAGGGCGCGGCGCCTGCGTGGTACGCAGCCGCGGCGCGCTGCACCACCTCGTGCGGGTGCAGCATTTTGGTGTTGAGCGCGAAGGACAGCAGCGAGTGGAACAGCCGCGCGCTGCGCGTGCTCATGGCGTCTTCATAAGCGCCGAAGTGCGGCAGCGTGGTGGTGATGAAGTGGCTAAGCCACGCCAGCGCCTCGGCGCGATTGAGCGGCCAGCGCAGCGCGGCGGCCTGGGGGTTGCCAAAGCTTTGCACGCCTGCGGCCTCAATGGTGGCCCACAGGGCGCTGTGGTCGTGTGATGGCCTGGCGTCGGGCGGCAGCTCTGGCGTGCCAGGCCAGGGCTTGCGGTTGTCGTGGTCGTAGTTCCACTGGCCGCCTTCGGGCTCGCCCGCCTCGTCCATCAGCACCTGGTGGCGCTGGCGCATGCGACGATAGAAGTGCTCCATGAGCCACTGCTTGCGGCCCTTGAACATCTCGGCCAGCTCGGTGCGGGTGGTGTAGAAATGTTCGCTGCTGACGGCCTGCACGTCAAAAGCTTGCAGGGCACCCCAGGTGCGCAACTGCGCGTCCAGCCGCCATTCGTCGGGGTGCTGGTATTGCAGGCGCTCGGCGCCGTAGAGCGCCATCAGGGCGGCCAGGTTGTCGGTGAGCGACTGGCGGTTGCTGGGGTCGTCTATGGCCACATAGCGCACTCGATGCCCCGCGTCGCGCAAGTGGCGGGCCAGGTCGCGCATGGCAGCAAAGATGGCCAGGATTTTTTGCGCGTGGTGCAGCACGTAGTCGGTCTCTTGCCGCACTTCCATCAGCACGTAGACCACGCCATCGTCGCGCGTGGCAAACCAGCTGTGCTGGGGATTGAGCTGATCGCCCAGCAGCAGGCGCAGGGTGTGCGCGCGTGGAGTGTTCATGCCGTGCCCCACATCCGGCGGTAAGTACCGTCGGCATCATGGTCGTGCGCCTGCTTGGTGGCATTGAAGCGGCGGCCACCGCGCGGGTCGGTGCCGCGCCCGGCGATGTAAAGCCAGTTGCCCTGGTTGCTGTACACGTCGTAGTCCACCAGCTGCGATTCAAACCACGCGGCGCCCGCGCGCCAGTCGCCGCACAGGTCGTGGATGAGGTAGCTGGCCACCACCTGGCGCAGGCGGTTGCTCAGATACCCGGTGGTGGCCAGCTCGCGCATGGCGGCATCGACCAGCGGTTCGCCCGTGCGGCCCTGGCACCAGCGCTCAAAGCCCTGGTGGTTGTGCGGGGCCTGGGGCAGCTGTGAAAGCCCACGAGCCCCATACAGCGCCGGCCCGTATTGCAGGTGCAGCAGCCGAAAGTAGTCGCGCCACAGCAGCTCGAACCACAGCCAGTAGGTGCCGTCGTTGGCACCGTGCTCGCGTTCAAACGCTTTCAGGCCGGCAAACACCTGCCGGGCCGAGAGCGCGCCGCTAGCCAGCCAGGGCGAGAACTTGCTGGAGTAATGCAACCCCGTAAGTCCATTGCGCGTGGCCTTGTAGCTGTGGGGCAGCTTGCGCGCCAGGTACTGCGCCAAATGGGCGAGTGCGGCGGTTTCGCCACCGTTGCAGGCGGATGTGCCGTAGGGAAAGGACGAGCGTGGGTCACACCCGGCTGCGTTATTGGGAACAGCGGTATCGGCGCCCTGCCCTGCACACGCAGGCACGGCGCCCGCCGCCAGCATCACATCGGGCGGCACCATCGGGGGCGGCAACAACGATGTGGGCGGGGGCAAAGGCGCTGTGGGCATGATGCCCGCACGCTCCACCTTCTGACGAAACGTGGTGAACACGCCGGGAAGCTCTGCCGCAGGCCAGGGCATGTCCTCAGGCTGGAGCAGGCTGCTGTGCCACACAGCGCGCACCGGCAGCCCGGCGGCGCGCAGGGCGGCGACTTCGGCCTGCTCAAAGGGGGCGGCAATGTCTTCGCACACCACGGCGCTCGCCCCGACGGCGTGGGCCAATGCGGGCAACACGGTGGCGGGCGGGGCATGGCACACCATGAGTGGATTGCCTTGCCCAGCCATGCGGGTGCCCAGGTCGCGCAGCGCGGCGGCTGCAAAGGCGCGGCGGTGCGTGCCCACGCGGGCAAAGCCCCAGGGCGTGGCTTCGTCTGCCCGGGGCAGGCACACCACGGGCAGCAGGTGGGTGGCGCCGCTGGCCAGCGCTGCAGCCAGCGCGGGCTGGTCGTGCAGGCGCAGGTCGTTGCGAAACCAGAAAATCACCGTGTTCATGCCGCACCCTCACCGCCCGCGTCGCCACTGCGCTTGCGTTCGTTGCGGCAGCGGTCAGAGCAGTATTTCACCTCGTCCCACACCTTCTCCCACTTTTTGCGCCAGGTGAAGGGCAGTCCGCAGTGCAGGCATTTTTTCTGCGGCAGGTCGTGCTTTTTGCGCATGCGCATGGGTCAGAAGTCCAAGGTTTGCTGTTGGGGGTGGGCAGTCGTTTTGGCATTGCGGCGCGGGCCACCGTCGCGGTGCACGCGCGAGCCGTGCTTTTGCACGATGGCGGCTTTGGCCGCACGCACGGGTGTCTGGGCGCGCAGGCCGTGCACGCGGGCCTTGGCTGCGCGGGTGGCTTGCTCCAGGTCTACCAGCGGCTCGGCAATGTCGCGCCCCACGCGCACGCCGCAGTGGTCCTGCACGCCGGGCGGCATGCGCCAGGGCTCAAGCAACCAAGCGTCAGGTACGCGGCGCATTGCGGCAAGCCAGTGGCGAACAAAGTGGCCGTGCGGGTCGTGGTCTTGCGCCTGCTTGATGGGGTTGTACACGCGAGTGGTGTTGATGCCGGTGGTGCCCGCCTGCATCTGCATCTGGCTCCAGTGGATGCCGGGCTCGTAGTCCAGAAACTGCCGCGCCAGCCACTGGCCCACAGGGCGCCAGTGCAGCCACAGCGGGTACGACGCCACCGACACCAGCATGGCCCGCATGCGAAAGTTGACCCAGCCCGTCTCGCGCAGCATGGCCACGCAGGCATCCACCATGGGCCAGCCGGTGCGCCCGGCCACCAGGGCGGCAAAGTGGGCCTCGTTCCAGTCGCCCTCGCGCAGGCCGTTGTAGCCGCGGTGCAGGTTGTCAAACTCCAGCGCGGGTTCGGATTCGAGTTTCTGGATGAAGTGGCAGTGCCAGTGCATGCGGCTCATGAAGGCCGTGAGACCCTGGCGCTGCCAGCCCGCACCGGGCTCGGCGCTGCCCTGCAGTTGCTGCTGGCGCCGCTGGGTGGCCTGCACCACTTCGCGCATGCCAAGGCAACCCAGGGCAAGGTAGGGCGAAAGGCGCGAGCAGGCCGTGGGCGCCGTGAGGGGCGATGAAATGCCACCCCGGTAACCCCGGCTGCGCTCGTGCAAAAAGTCTTGCAGCACCTGCCAGCCGCGCAAGCGTCCACCGCGCTGGCGCTGGGGTGGATCGTGAATGTCCAAGCCCGGCCATGCGCCTTCGGGCCAGGGCTCTGTGGGCCAGGGCAAGGCTCGCCCCGCCAGGCTGCCGGGTGCGGGCGCTGGCATCTGAGGCGCGTGCATGAAAGCCTGCCAGCGCTGGTGCCACACATCGCGCGTGGGCAGGCGGCGCACCACGCCGTGCTGGGCCCACTCACGCCAGGCTACGCCCTGATTTGCGCACCAGCGGGCCACGGCCTTGTCGCGCGCATAGGTGTGGCCGTTGCCGGTTTCTTCATGCGAAGTGAGGGTGTGAAACGGGGCCAGCGCGTGCAGGCGGGCCAGCACCTCGGGCACCTCGCCCACGGCCACTTGCAACTCGGCTCCGCAGCGGCGCAGGTCTTGCGCCAGGTCGGCAAGGCTCTCTTGCAAGAACCGATAGTGCTGCAACGCGGCGTCGGGCTGGGCCCACAGGCTGGGCTCGACCACATACAGGCAAAGCACGGGTCCGCGCTGCGCGGCCTGGGCCAGGGGTGCGTGGTCGTGCACCCGCAGGTCGCGCTTGAACCAGACAACGGTGTAGGCCATGGCGCGTGCCTTGTTCAGAGTGTCACGCAGCTTGCACCTGCTGCGCCAGCGCACGGCCGCTGAGCCAGGCGCCTTCAACCTTGCCGCCGTTGAGCCAATCTCCGCACATACCCAGCCGCAGCGATGCGTCCCACCAACTGCCCAGCGCCAGCGGGGGCTCGCTGTCGGCATAGCGCCAGCGATGGGCTGTGGCGGCCAACGGTGCGGGGCCGCCCAATGCGACAAAAGCGGCGATCAATGCAGCGGTGACTGCATCAGCGTCATCTTCCATGTGCGCATCGCTCCACTCGGGGCTGGCGTGCAGCAGCCAGGTCTCGGGGCCAGTGCGACCGGGTTTGCTGCTGTCACGGGCCACCCAGCGCAGCGGGCCGGTGTTGATGAACACGCCCTCCCACGGCATGGCCAAAGGGGCTGCGTAGCGCAGCATCACGGCCCAGCTGCCGCGCATGGGCGCGCTGGCGGCCACCGCCGCACCCGCTGGCGACACAGGCGCCAGCAACGACACTGCCTGCGGGGCAGGCACGGCCAGTACTACGGCGCCATACTGCTCGGGGTGCAAGCCCTGCTCTGCGGAGGTGATGGCCCAGCCATCCGTATGCCGGTCCAGGCGCTGCACAGTGGTTTGCCATTGGGTGCGTGCCGATGCTCCGGCGCGCTCTCCCAGGTTCTGCACCAGCCACGCGGCGGGTGATGTCATGCGCGGTGTGCCCACAAAACGCTCCAGCGGCGTGTGCAGCGGGGCAAAGGCGCTGCCGTCAAAGCTGGCCAGGCGGGCATCCCACAAGTCGGCCACGCCGGCCTGCTGCCAGCGCGCCACCTCGGCGCGGAACGCCGCGTCACGCGCGGTGAAGTATTGCGCGCCATGGTCGCACTGCCACGGGCCGTGGGCGTCTTCGGCGCGCCGTGTGCTCATGCGGCCCGATGGGCCCCGGCTTTTGTCGAAGAGATGCACTGTGTGGCCCGCCTGCAGCAGCGCATGTGCGCACGACAAGCCCGAGAGGCCTGCGCCAATGACGGCGACGGGCCGGAGACCAGCGGCACTCATGGCTGCGGATCGGTGCGCCCGTGGGTCACCCAGATCAGTGACTGGGTGTCGATGCCCAAAGCACTGGCGCGTGCAACAAGCCGGGCACGCACGGAGGGCGCAAGCTGCTTGGTGCGCGACAAGATCCAGCAGTAGCTGCGGTCTGGCCCCACCACCAGCGCCCACTGGTAATCCGGATCCAGCGCTGCCACATGGTAGCCACCGTAAAACGGGCCAAAGAACGACACCTTGAGCGAGGCCGTTTGCACATCGCCTGTGAACAGCGCCTTGCCCAGCGCCTGGCGCCAGTCGTTCTTGGCGGTGTCAAAGCCCCGGTTGACCACACGCACACTGCCATCGGCCTGACGCTGGTACGTGGCGCTCACGTCCGTCATGCCGCGTTCAAACGAGTGATCCAGGCGCGCCACCTCGTACCACCGCCCTTCGTAGCGGGCCAGGTCAAACGGAGTGACGGCGGAGATGCCGGAGGGCGGGCTGGTGGATGTGCAACCGCTGACGGCCAGCAAAACCGTTGCAGAAAAGATCAGCGCGAGCCGACGAACCAAGGGAGAGGAAAACAGCATGTATTACCAATCAGTCGCAAAACAAACCAAATGGTAGCTCATTTGCAAAAATGGCCGTGATCATCAGCCCCCCTGTAGTAACCCGGCACACTCCCTCGGGGCGTGAAATGCGCCAGCTCGCCGCCCGATGCGCAGTTCTGGGCTGCCCCATGGTTGCGGACTCAGGTGTCCGACAAAAACCCGTCCACCAGCGCAAATTGCTCTGGCACATTCAGGGCGGGCGCATGGCCGCAACCCGGCACCTCGACCACCTGCAGCAGGCCGCGCGTGCCGGGGCCCCGGGTGAGCATCTCTGCAGTGGTTTCGGGCAACACCAGATCCGACTGGGCGCCGCGCAGGCACAGCACAGGGATGTCGAGCGCGTCGTAGTGGTCCCAGATCAGGTAATCGTTGGCATGGTGCGTGAACTGCTGCACCATGGCCGGGTCGTAGTGCGGCGTCACGCGGCCATCGGGCAGGCGGCGGGTGGAGGTTTCGGTCAACTGCCGCCACTGGGCATCGCTGAGCCAGCCGTAAGGCTGGTACACCTGCCGAAAAAATGCCTCCAGCTCCATCACCGTGTCAAACGCAGGCGGCTGGCCCGCATAGGCCTTGATGCGCTCCAGCGCGGCATCGGCCAGGCGGGGGGCGTTGTCGTTAAGCAGCAGGCGCATGATGCGGCCCTTGAGCTGCGGCTCGAAAAGCCCCGACGCGCACACCGTGCCAATCGCGCCGCCCATAGAGGTACCAATCCAGTGCGCCATGTCGATACCCAGCTGCGCGAACAGGTCGGCGGCAATGCGCGCATAAAACGACAGCCGGTATTCGTCCCTCGGCGTCCGCGCCCACTGGCTCAGGCCCCGGCCAATGGTGTCGGGGCAGATCACGCGATAGCGGCTGCTCAAATGCCGCGCCAGCGCGTCCATGTCACGCCCGGTGCGCGCCAGCCCGTGCCAGGCGATCACCACGGGAGCCTCGGGCGCACCCCATTCGGTGCAATGAATTTCGTAACCGGCGCAGCGGATGTAGCGTGAGGAAGGAAGCATGGTGCTCAGCCTTTTGAAACAGAAACGGGGTGGCTGCGTGCCTATGCGGCTGGTTCTAATCAGACGCCAACAGCACCAAGGCCACCTGGGGCCGATCGCGTCAAGGAGCCACCTGCCTCACGCCCAGCTGGTGGGCATTGATCAGGCCTGTGAGCGTGTCGCGTGCAAAGGAGGCAACGCGCAAGATGTTATGCATCAACGCGTCAGCGCTAGCCCGCAGCATCGCCAACGGCGCCACTTGGACAATGACGTTCTCATCCGCCCGGATGGGCGGTGCAGTCCCCGCACCGGAATCAAGGGCCAAGGCTGCCAAGCAGATGGCGGCGCATCGCTTCCATCGTGTTGGCATCGCAGCAGACTCCAGTGCGGGGCGCGTGACACAGGCGCTCAGTTGGGAACGTTCAGCGAAGTGCCGGCAAAGCCAATCTGGTTCGCAGCTACAGGCACCGCCACAAACGGCGGCACGTTGGCAGCCGTGATGGCCGGGGCGGCACCTGCCACACCGCCGCGCGGCGTGGTGCGCACCACTTGGCTGGCGGGCAAGGCGGCACCCGACTTCAGGTGGGCATACATCGCATCCATCGCCTGGTTGAAGTAGGGGTGCAAGGGTACAAAGCGGGTGTCAAAACCGCCGAACGGCAGAAAGGTGTCGAAATGCTGGCCGTTTGTCACCTCGATATAGCGCAGCTTGCTGGCGGCACCTTCCACCACCTTGTTGTAGGCGGCGTAGGCGCGCGAGTTGTTGTTCACCGGTACCAGGGCATCGCTGCGGCCACTGACGATGATGGTGGGCTTGCCGCGCAGGTTGCCGTTCAGCACCACCTCGGCAATGCCCGCCCGCACCGCGTCGCTCTGTGCCTTGGTGGGTGTGGATGCGGCCGTCAGGCTCGCGCCGCTGACCGGGTCAGATCCCGTGACCAGCGCACGCTGGCACAAGGCGTTGTCCAGGCCAAAGTCCGCCACGCCGGTGGATGGCGACACGGCAAACTGCCACGCCTTCGCCCCGCCCACCGAGTCGTTGTAAACCACCGTCGCAGGTGTGCCGTTGGCGGTGCCATTGGCCGTGGCAAAGCTCTGCGCCAGCGTTGCAGGCGCCACCGCCACCGGCACGCCTGTGGCGTTCACCGCCGCAAAGCTGGTGTTGCACACATTGGCCTCGACGGGGAATCGCCCGTAGCTCACCGGGTACATGGCCGACAGAATGGGTCCGTTGCCCAGGGCATAGTGGGCGTTGTGCATCTGGTCGTTATCCGGCGTCCAGCCATAGGCGCGCAATTTGTTCAGCGCATCCTGCGACCGGGCGGCCGTATCGGCACCGCTGACCAGCCCCTTGGCCGCCAAGCCATCGCAGCGTGCCGCGGCCCGCGCCGTCATGCCCACCAGCTGGATGTAGTTGAAGATGGACGTCTCGCTCATGGCCGCGTCCGCCGCCAGCGCAGCGCAGGGCTGGTAGATGTTGCCGTAGGTCGTGTAATCGGCCAGCGTCTTGCCGTAACCGCTGACTGCGGCACCACCAAACTGGATGCCATAGCCGCTGGTGGTTGGCATTTCAGTGACGGGCTCGGAGGCCACCACGCCATCAATCAGCCCACCGCTGTCTTTTTCGGCCGCACCCAGCGAAGCAGCACCGCCGTTGGATGCAGAGCCGGCAATCACGATGGTGTTTTCCGGCGTGAACGGCACCGGATTGGCGGCCGTCCCATAGCGGTCGTTCAGCACAAACATGGCATAACGCCCGGCCGCCAGCGTGTCGTTGCCCCAGTCTTTTTCGGGGTTCTGCTGCGAGTGCACCTGCTTGATGGCCAGGCGGTTCGGGAACAGCGCGTTGTAGGCGGTACGCGCTGCATCGGTGATGTTGGCGGCAAAGAAATTGAGGGAGCCTGCGGCCGTGCGGGTGGCGCGCGTGCCATCAATTTTGTGCACGGTGTCGTCCATCATGTCGTACAGGCCCACGCCCTTGCCGGCATCGGTCAGGGCCACGGCACAGCCCTTTTTCAGGCCCCACTCGCCGGCCGTGCCGATGGCGCCATACACCCCGCGCGATCCCGACGAGGCGCCCAGTACCACGCAGGGGTTGGCCTGGTTGAAGCTGTCGGGCACCTGCACCGCAATCACCGTCCGCTTGCGGCCCGAGCCGTCGTCGAGCACCGCCACGTATTCGCGGCCCGGAATCAGCCCCTCGCCGGTCGTGACTGCGCCTGCAGCCGTGACATTGGGGCCATACAGGCTGCCGTAGCCCCCATTGACTGAGTAATCCAGAATGCCGCGGTAGTTGGAATACAGCGCATTGCGGCGCAGCTCTGCCGCTGTGGGGTTGGCGGGATCGGCATAGGCCGGCGTGGCGGCGCCCAACCCGGTCTTGCCAATGCCACCGGTCAACAAGTCCTGCGTGGCGGCAGTGTCCCCCTTGCCCGCTGTTGTAGCCGGGTAGACCGTGGCGCTCACCGGTGTGATGCCGGCCGGAAGGTCATTGGTCGGGTTGGATGAGCCCCCGCATGCGGCCATCACAGCCCCTGCCAACGCAGTCATGGCCACCTTCAGGGCGCGGTTGTCGTGCAGATTCACTTTCATGTTGTCTCCTTTTTCACTGACACAAAAACGCGCTCAGGCTTGGGCGCGCAGAGATCGCAGGCGTCCAACGACGCCGGAGGGAAAGTAATAAACCGAAAGCACAAACAGCACGCCCAGCCACAGCAGCCAGCGGTCTGGCGAGAGCAGCGCCGACAGCCATGGCAGGCCAGTGGTGGCCTCATGCCCCAGGCGCAACAAATCTTGCAGGTAGCTTTGCGCCACCACAAACAGCACAGCACCAATGACCGAGCCGTAGATGGTGCCCATGCCGCCAATCACCACGATGAGCAGGCAGTCCATCATGATTTCAAAGCTCAGTGAGGTGTCGGGCCCGTTGTAGCGCAGCCATAGCGCCAGCATGGCACCCGCCAGCGTGGCAAACAGTGCCGACAGCACGCTCGATGTGGTGCGGTAGACCACCACGCGATAGCCGATGGCCTCGGCGCGGAACTCGTTCTCACGGATGGCCTGCAGCACACGGCCAAACGGCGAATTGACGATGCGCAGCAGCGCCAGCACCAGCACCACGGCCGTGACGAACAGCAGGTAGTAGGTGATCAGCTTGCCGTCGATGAGCACGCCCAGCACCTCGGTCTCGAAGGGCTCGAAGCTCGGCGAGAGCAGCTCGGGCACCTTGAAGGTCAGGCCGTCCTCGCCGCCGGTGATGTCCGACAGCTGCGAGGCCAGCGTCTGGAACGCCGCCGCCACGGCCAGCGTAATCATGGCAAAAAAGATGGCCCGCACCCGCAGCGAAAACAGCCCCACCGCCAGCGACAGCAACAGCGACAACAGCAGCGCACCGCCAATACCCACGCCCAGCGCAGCCCAGGTGGGCCCCATGCGCGTGGTGGCCACAGCAATGCCGTAGGCACCAATGCCAAAGAACATGGTGTGCGCAAAACTCACGATGCCGGTGTAGCCCAGCAACAGATCGAAGCTGGCCACCAGCACCACGAAGACCAGCACCTTGGCCGCCACATTGAGCGCCTTGACGCCGGGAAACAGAAACGGCGCGAACGCCAGGCCCACAAAAATGGCCACGAGAATGCCCGCCAGCACCTTGCTGCGCGGGTAGTCGCCTGAGAGAAGTCGTTGGAACATGGATATGTTTCCGTTATTCATGCTGTTCACGGATCACTGCGCCCGCAACTGGCGTGCACGAAGCCAGCGGCCGCCGTGCAAGGGCCGCCCCGCCGCACTGGCGGCGTCCCCCTTCCAGGGGGAAGGCGCGAAGCGACTCAGGGGGTTTCATCGGTTGGTGACCGGGTACACACCCTGCGGCCGCCACAGCAAAATGGCCACCATCAACGCAATGTTCGAGAACAGCGCCACCTTGGGGGCCAGAAAACCCGTGTAGTTGGCCATCAGCCCCACCAGCAGCGCACCGATGAGCGCACCGCCCGTGCTGCCCAGCCCGCCGATGATGATGACGATGAAGATCAGCACATTGACCTGCGCGCCCATCTGCGGCACCACGCTCTGCTGGTAAAGCCCCCACATCACACCGCCCAGGCCCGCCAGCGCCGAACCCACCACGAACACACCCACGAACAGGCGGCGGATGCGGTAGCCCAGGCTTTCGACCATTTCACGGTCCTGCACGCCAGCGCGGATCAGCAGGCCCACCTTGGTGCGCGAAAGCGTCCAGGCCAGCACGCCGAAGACCACCAGGCCCACCACCACGGCGATCAGACGGTATTTTTCGATGGCGGCATCGCCCACCAACAGCGAGCCGCGCATGCCTTCGGGCAGCGGCAGCGGTATCTGCGCCGGGCCCCAGATGACCTTGATGAGTTCTTCACCAATGATCATGCCGCCCATGGTGATGAGGATCTGCTTGAGGTGCTGGCCGTACACCGGGCGCACGATGAAGCGCTCGAACGCCAGGCCCACGGCGCCCGCCACCGCCATGGCCACCAGCATGGCGGGCAGCACCGCCACCATGTTGCGCCACAGCTGCTCAGAGCCCGTCCAGTCGCCCATGGCACCCAGCACGCTGGTGGCCACAAAGGCGCCGAGCGCTATGAACACGCCGTGGCCAAAATTGAGCACGTCCATGAGGCCGAACACCAGCGTGAGGCCCGAGGCGATGATGAAGATGATCATGCCCATGGCCAGCCCCGCCACCGTGAGCGTGAGCCAGGTGCTGGGCGAGCCGATGAAGGGCAGCACCAGCAGCGCCAGCGCGGGCACCAGCGCCAGCGGCTTCCAGTCGAAATCGCGGGTGTTCATGCATGGGCTCCTGCTGCGCCGCCAGTGGCCACACGCACAAACCTCACCGCGCACGCGGCGTTGGCCACACCGCAAAACACTACTAATTTTATAGCTGCTAGCGCTTTACCATCAAGGGCTAGAGGCCAAAAAGGCTTCAAATCAGAACATCTCATAGCGCCAACCCCAGCAGCGAACGCTGCAACGCCTCGTCTTCGGCCAACGCGGCCATGCTGCCCGCATGCACCACCTGGCCGTTGTCCATCACGGCGACGGTATCGCCCAGGCGCTTGGCAAAGTGGATGTTCTGCTCGACCAGCAAAATGGTCACGCCGCTCTTCTTGAGCTGGTCGAACGCCTCGATCATGTTGTTGATGATGGCGGGCGCCAGGCCCTTGCTGGGCTCGTCGATGATGAGCAAATCGCGCGGCTCAACCATGGCACGCGCCACCGCCACCATCTGTTTTTGTCCGCCGCTGAGCTTGCCGGCCGGGTGGTTCCAGAACGTCTCGACCGGCGGGAAGAGCTTGAAAATCCACTGCAAGCGCTGCGCGTCCATCTGCGCCGCGTTGCGCGCCTTGCGGGCGGCCAGCAGCATGTTTTCTTTCACCGTGAGGTCGGCAAAAATGCCCATGTTTTCGGGCACATAGGCGATGTTCATGGCCGCGATCTGCGGCGTGTGCAGTGCCGTGATGTCCCTGCCGGCAAAGCGCACTGCGCCTTTGGATGCCTGCCACAGGCCCATGATGGTGCGCAGCGTGGTCGTCTTGCCCGCGCCATTGCGCCCCAGCAGCATGGTGAGCTGGCCCTTGGGCACGACGAGGTCCACGCCATGCAGGATGTGATACGCCCCGATGTGCGTGTGCACGCCCTTCAACTCCAGCAAGGCACCCACAGGTGCCACTGCGCGTGCGCCGCGCCCCAGCGGGGCGGAGCTTGCGCCATGGGACAACCCGGCGGCGGTCATCAGGACCATGCTCATGCGGCCTCCTTGTCGGCATCTTTGGCAGCATCTTTGGAAATGCCCAGATAGGCCTCTTGCACCACGGGCGAGGCAATCACTTCGGCCGGGGCGCCATCGGCCACCAGCGTGCCGTTGGTCAGCACGATGATGCGGTCGGCCAGCTCGCGCACCACGTCCATCTTGTGCTCGACCAGCAGGATGATCTTGGTCTTGTCCGTTTTCAGCGCGCGGATCAGGTTCAGGATCACGGGGGCCTCGTCGTGGCCCATGCCAGCGGTCGGCTCGTCGAACATGTAGACCTGCGGCTCCAGCGCCATGAGCAGCGCTACTTCGAGCTTGCGCTGGTCACCGTGCGGCAGGCTGGCCACGGGGGTATCGCGGCGTTCCAGCATCGACACGGTGTGCAGGATGGCTTCGGCCCGCTCGGTCAGCGCCCGGTGGTCGCTCCAGATGCTCCACAGGTTCAGCCCCCGGCGGTGCGCCCCGGCGCGCGTGGCCTGCACGGCCAGGCGCACGTTTTCGAGCACGCTGAGGCCCGGGAACAGGTTGGTCAGCTGAAACGCCCGCCCCAGCCCGGCGCGCGTGCGGGCCGATGGCGACTGCCCCGTCAGGTCCTGCCCGCCCAGCGTCACCGTGCCGGCGCTGGCCCGCAGTTGCCCGGAGATCAGGTTGAAGTAGGTGGTCTTGCCCGCGCCGTTGGGGCCCACGATGGCCGTGAGCGTGCCCGGCGCGAACGCGCAGCTCACGGCATTCACCGCCACATGGCCGCCGAAGCGAATGGTCAGGTCTCGGGTTTCAAGCATGTGCGGTGCGTGCGCCGCCAAAAGCCATCGGCAGCGCCATCCCATTTTTGAATAAAAACGACCTCTGGCGCTTTACCATCAAGCGCTAGCAGCTATAAATAACATAGCACTACGGCAGGCACGGCGGCGCCCGCCAGGAAGCAGCCGTTCAGCGCTTGTTGCGGATCGGCACGTTCATTTCTTCGGGCTTGATCTCGCGCACCAGCTCGGGCACGCCCCAGGCGAAGGCCGGGTCCACCTTGATCTTGAAGTGGTACATGCTCTGCAGGGCCTGGTGGTCCTCCTTGCGGAAGGTCATCTTGCCCTTGGGGGTGTCAAAGCTCATGCCTTCCATGGTCTTGATGAGCTTGTTGGTGTTGACATCGCCGCCCGTGGCCTTGAGCGCCGTGACCAGCGCCATGGCCGAGCTGAAGCCCCCCGCCGTGAAGAAATCGGGCGGCGCCTTGAACTGCTTGTAGTGCGCGGCCACCAGGGCTTCGTTCACGGGGTTCTTGGGAATGCCGAAGTAGTAGTAGGTGGCGCCTTCCATGCCCGGGAAGTTCTTGAAGCTGGCCATGGCGGGCAGGATGTTGCCGCCCGTGGCGATCTCGATGCCGTAGCGCTTGAGGTCCATGTCGGCGATCTTGAACGGGTTGCCCGCACCGGCCCACAAGATCCAGATGATCTTGCGGCCCGGCTGGTCCTTGAGCTTGTCGATCAGGCGCTGCGCACCCGCCGTGAAATCGGTGGTGTTGGCGGGCAGGTATTCCTCGTGCGCCAGCTTGGCATTTTTGATGGCACCCTTGAAGGCTTTCACGCCATCACGGCCAAAGGCGTAATCCTGTGCCAGCGTGGCAATGGTCACCCCGGCCTTGTCGATGGCCACGGCATTGCTGATGGCGTCCTGGCTGCTGTTGCGGCCGGTGCGAAAAATGTATTTGTTCCACTTGTCGCCCGTGATGGCGTCGGCCACAGCGGGCTCCACCAGCAAAATCTTTTTGTATTCCTCGGCCACGGGCAACATGGCAAGCGCAACGCCCGACGACGTGGGGCCCACGGCGATGTCGGCCTTGTCGTCCGAGTAGGCGGAGGCCAGCAGGCTCTTGCCCAGGTCGGGCTTGCCCTGGTCGTCCCGCTCGATCACCACGATTTTTTTGCCGTTGACGGCCATGGTGCCGCCGGTGGCGTAGTCCAGGCCCATCATCAGGCCGGTTTGCGTCTGCTTGCCATAGGCTTCGAGCGGACCGGTCTTGCTGTAAATGTGGGCGATGCGGATTTCGCCCGACTGGCTGAATACGGGGGCAGACAGTGTGGCGGCCAGGGTGGCCAGTGCGACCAGGGTGCGGCGTTGCATGGGGTTGTCTCCTTGTGTTTTGACTGAACATTGCACAGTTCGTGCCACGCATCAAACTGTTGATTTGTATGGTTTATTTATCCGCATCGAATAACCATGTCTGAATTTCAGACAGATTAAATGCCTGACATTCAGACATTTGTTTGATTTTTACTCAGGGTTTTCCAGACGTCCGTACAGCGTGGCCCGCGAGATGCCCAGTTGCCGCGCCGTCGCCTGTTTGTTGCCGCCATGGGCTTTGAGCGCTGCCGCTATGGCGCGCTGCTCCAGTTCGGCCACCTGCTCGGCCAGGGGACGCAGGTAGCACTCGTCGCCCAGCGCCCTGGGCTCTGACACGGCATGGGGCACAGGTGCCGCAGGCTCGACCCCGGCTTCGCGCAGGATGTTTTCGAGCTGGTAGGCATCAATGGATTGCGAATCGCTGCGCATGGCAGCCTGCTCCAGCACGTTGCGCAGCTCGCGGATATTGCCGCGCCAGGGTTGGCCCGCCAACAGCGCCATGGCATCGGCCTGCAACTCAGGCGGCGCCGTGCCGTTGCGCAGGGCCAGGTCTTCGCCCAGCACTTCGACCAGCGCCGGGATGTCGCTGCGCCGCTCGCGCAGCGGCGGCACGCGCACCGGCAGCACATGCAGGCGATAGAAAAGGTCTTCGCGAAACCGGCCCTCGCGCACCAGCGCCCCCAGGTCACGCGAGGTGGCGGCCACCACGCGCACATTGAAGGGCACCAGCTTGTTGGAGCCCAGCGGCTCGATCTCGCCCTCTTGCAAGGCGCGCAGCAGCTTGGCCTGCAGGCTTTGCGGCATGTCGCCGATTTCGTCGAGAAACAGCGTGCCGCCATCGGCCAGCTTGAACTTGCCATCGCGCCCCTTGCGGTCTGCGCCGGTGTAGGCGCCAGGGGCCACGCCAAAAAACTCGGCCTCCAGCAATGTGTCGGGCACAGCGGCAATGTTCACGCTGACAAAGGGGCCGCTGGCACGGCTGGACGCCGCGTGGATGGCATGGGCCAGCAGCTCTTTGCCAGTGCCGGTTTCGCCGAGCAGCAGCACGGGGCTGGACGACTGCGCGGCACGGCGCGCCTGGCGCTTGACCTCGGATGCCGCGGGGCTCGACCCGACAAAGCTGGCAAATGTGTATTTGGCGCGCCGCTGGCCGTCGCCCGACACGGCCAGCGAGCGGCTGCGCTGGCTGGCCAGCTCGCGCCGCGCATCATCCAGGTCGCGCTGCAACAGCGCAAACTTGCCGATCAGGGGTTGCAGCGTGGTCTCGGGGTGGTCAAACAGCACGATGCCAATGGCACCAATCACCCGCTCGGCCTCGTCGCGCAAGGGAATGCGGCTGACCACAAAGGTGCCCGCCTTGTTGGTGAGCAGATCAATCAGCACCGGCTGGCCGGTTTCGAGCACGCGGCGCATCTGGGTGTTGGGGATCACCTCTTCGACCGTGCGGCCGACAAACTGGTCCACCGACGAGAACCCCAGGGCGGGCAAAAAGCGCTGGTAACCCTCGTTCACCCAGACGATGCGGCCGCTGCGGTCCACCAGAAACATGCCCTGGCTGACGCTGGAGAACAACTGGAACATGGAGCGCGCCGCCAGCTCCAGAATGCCCTGGGCATCCATCGGCAGTGCGGGGGCTTCTTCATTGAGCAAGGGCATGGCCGCGATGGTAGCGCGCCCCGGCCCGCCGTGGCGCTATCGGAGTCGTGCGCACAATTGCTATTTATTCAATAGCTGCTCGCGCTTATCCATCAAGGGCTTCAGCCCGATTTAATGCAAAAATCGGCAAAGCACCCCATCCACCAGCCGGCAGCCTCACGCATCGAGCTGCTGCAGGCGCGCCAGCTTGCGCCGCGCCATGTGCTGAAAGAGACGCGGCAGGATCAGCACCGCCAGCACGATGATGAGCAGCGTGAGCGACATGGGGCGCTGCACAAAAACGAGCCAGCTGCCCTCGCCAATCGACACCGCATTGCGCATCTGTGCCTCGGCCAGCGGCCCCAGGATCATGCCGACCACCACGGGCGCCGTAGGAAAGTCAAAGCGCCGCATCAGCACACCCAGCAGGCCAATGCCGTACAGCAGGAACAGATCGAAGGTGCTCTGGCGCATGCCGTAGGCACCCACCGTGGCAAAAATCAGGATGCCCGCATACAACTGGGGTTTGGGGATTTTCAGCAGCTTCACCCACAGGCCCACCATGGGCAGGTTCAGCACCAGCAGCATCACGTTGCCGATGTACAGCGAGGCAATCAGCGCCCACACCAGCGTGGCCGAGGTGGTGAACAGCTGGGGACCGGGGTTGATGCCGTAGTTCTGGAACGCGCCCAGCAGCACCGCCGTGGTGTTGGAGGTGGGAATGCCCAGCGTGAGCAGCGGGATCATGGCCGCCGTCACGGTGGCATTGTTGGCGGCCTCCGGGCCGGCCACGCCTTCGATCGCGCCCACGGTGCCGAACTCGGCCTTGTCGGTGTCCTTGGCCAGCTTCTTTTCGGTGGCGTAGCTCAGAAAGGTCGGAATCTCGGTGCCGCCCGCCGGAATGCAGCCAAACGGCGTGCCGATCAGCGTGCCGCGCAGCCACGCGGGAATGGAGCGCTTCCAGTCGCGCCCGGTCATGTGCACGCGGCTCATGCGGTTGCGCGACTCGACCACGCGGCCTTCGTACATCGCCGCATACATCACCTCGGCCACGGCAAACAGGCCCACGGCGACCAGCACGATGTCGATGCCATCGAGCAGCTCAGGCTTGCCGCCGGTGTAGCGCGCCGCGCCAGAAATCTGGTCCATACCAATGCAACCGGCCGCCAGCCCCACGAACAGCGCGGTGATGCCGCGCACCGTGCTCTTGCCCAGCACCGCGCTCACGGTGGTGAAGGCCAGCACCATCAGCATGAAGTATTCGGGCGGGCCCAGCTTCACGGCAAAGTCGGCCACATAGGGGGCAAACAGGGTCACGACCACGGTGGCAACGGTGCCCGCCACGAACGAGCCAATGGCCGATGTGGCCAGCGCCGCCCCGGCGCGGCCGCTCTTGGCCATCTTGTTGCCCTCCATGGCCGTGACCATGCTGGCGGTTTCGCCCGGCGTGTTGAGCAGGATGGAGGTGGTGGAGCCGCCATACATGGCACCGTAGTAGATGCCGGCAAAAAAGATCATCGAGGCCGTGACCTCAACCTTGGCCGTGATGGGCAGCAGCATGGCCACCGCCACCGCAGGGCCAATGCCGGGCAACACCCCCACAGCCGTGCCCAGCGCACAGCCCACCAGGGCCCACAGCAGGTTGGCGGGCGTGGCGGCAGTGGCAAAGCCCGCCATCAGTGCATCAAAGATTTCCATCACAACCACCCGGTTTGCGTGAGCCCTGGCAGGTTGATGGCCAGGAACTGCGTGAAAGTCCAATAGACAGGCGCCGAGATCAGCACGCCCGTAACCCCGTCCACGGCCCAGGTGCGCAAGCTGCCCGCATCCTGCCCAGCTGCCCGGCGCAGCCCCTGCACGGCCAGCACATAGCACAGCGTGCAACTCAGGATGAAGCCCACCGTGGTGATGAGGGCGGCGTTGAGCAACAGGCCGGCCGACACCCACACAAAGGCAGGCTTGTCCGCACGGGCGGCGCCATTGGGCTCTTCCATGGCACGAAATCCGCCCGATCGCGCCTCCCACAGCAGCACGCCGCCGCACAGCGCCAGCACGCCTGCCACCAGCCACGGCAGAAAATTGGGGCCAACGCCGCTGTAGCCCGCGTTCGATGGAATATCAATGGCGCCCAGCGCCAGCGCAGCAGCGGTCAGCAGCACGCCGACCGCCACCACGGTCTGCATGCGCGTGGCCTGCAGGTTGTTGGCAACGCCGGGTTCGGTGCCCGAACTAGAGGAATCAGGGGTTGTCGGATCAGACATGCGGGGTCTTTCTCAAGCCCTTGGGCACAGGGCCCAAGGTGCGCAACACAGCGCGTAATACCGTGCGCAATACGGTGCGCACTGCAGTGATCGCACACAAAATCGCCGTGCGCCCACCAGGGCCGTCGCACGGCGCAGGGGCACGGTTCAGACCATGCCCGCCTTGACCATGGTGGCGCGCAGGCTGGCAAATTCGTTGTCCACAAAATTCGCAAACTCGTCGCCCGCCATCCAGGCCGGGGTCCAGTCGTTCTTCTGCAGCGATTCGGCCCAGCTCTTGCTTTTGACGGCCTTGGCGACCATCTCCGTCAGCGCCTTGCGCTGCTCGGCCGTGATGCCGGGGCCGGCATACACGCCGCGCCAGTTGCCAATCTCCACGTTGATGCCCTGCTCCTTGAGCGTCGGCACCGTGGAGTTTTTGAGACGCTGGCCTGAGGTCACGGCAATGGGCGTCATCTTCTTGGTGGCGATGTACTCGGCCATCTCGCTATAGCCGCCACCGCCAATCGTCACGTTGCCGCCCAGGATGGCTGCAATCGCCTCGCCACCTCCCCGGAACGCCACGTAGTTGATCCTGGCCGGGTCCACGCCCACTTCGCGGGCAATCATTGCGGCGGCGATGTGCTCGGTGGAGCCGCGCGAACCGCCGCCCCACTTCACGCTGCCGGGGTCTTTCTTGAGCTGGGCAATCACCTCGGCCATGTTTTTGAAAGGCGAGTTGGGGGGCAGCACAAACACGTTGTATTCGGTGGTCAGGCGCGCGATCGGCGTGACCTGCGACAGGTTCACCGGCGGCTTGCCGGTGATGATGCCGCCCAGCATCACGGCGCCCATCACCAACAGGGCGTTCGGGTCGCCCTTGCTGGAGTTGACGAACTGCGCCAGGCCAATGGCGCCAGCGGCGCCGCCCTTGTTGTCGTAGCTGACCGATGCTGCTGCGCCCGAGTCCAGCAGCGCCTTGCCCAGCGCACGGCCGGTCGAATCCCAGCCGCCACCGGGGTTGGCTGGAATCATCATCTTGATGGCGCTGGCGGCCTGGGCCGACAGGGGCAAAGTACCTGCGGCCGCGAGAGCGGCGAGGGACTTGAGGAAGGTATCGCGACGCATCGTTTGTCTCCTGTGAGTGTTGGCGAACCGCTTGATGATGCGCGCACAGCCTGTCAAACGGCTGTCCTCCAACTCAGGGAAAACACCAAGAGTCTGCGCGGCAGAAGGCATCGAAGCAAAACGCCCGAAACCGCGGGTCGCCGGGCAGTACCGACAGGTTTCCAATGGATTGAATGCCATGGGGGTATGCGTCGCTGCGCGCCGTCCGCCGGAGGCAGGCGCGCCCCCATCGCACGGCCTGGATACACCATGGCCTGGTGCGCCGAAGTTCAAGCAAAATAGGGCTCCAGCCCAATATAGATAAGCGCCACCAGCTATTAAAAATGGAGCATTTCGCCAGACATGTAGCACGCAACCATCGAGGCCGTGGTGCACCGGCAGCGCAAAAAAAAAGCGGTGCAGCGCCCCCACCAGAAAGGCTGCACCGCTCAGGATGGCGTTCAGACCATCCCGCTTTCGCCATAGTGGCGCGCCCCATCAGAAGTTGTGGCGAATCCCGAACTGAATACCGGAGCTGGAGCCGCCTGGGCTGGTCGCGCCAATGCCGTCCGCCACGGCGAAGGCCGTGCCGTTGTCCTTGTTCTTCACGCGGCCATAGGTGGTGTACAACACCGTGCGCTTGGACAGCTTGTGCACGTAGCCCACCGCAAAGTGGCTCGCATCGTTGCCGATGTGGGTGGCGTTCACCGTGCCGATGGTCGCGCGGATTTCACCGGCCTTGCCCACGGGCACCTGCACGCCGATGGACTGCGCACGCGTCTTGCTGTCGCCGATCTTGTTCTCACCCCACAGCGCCATCACTTCGACCACGCCGAAGTCGTAGCTGCCGCCGATATTGGTCTGGCGGAAGTCG
>ERZ1023696.75-NODE-75-length-22323-cov-5.653271_pt1 | contig 22323 bp, 22 predicted proteins | sample MGYA00520859_ERZ1023696 | MGnify/ENA primary metagenome ERZ1023696 (study PRJEB33180, sample SAMEA4046002) | wastewater metagenome | place: Denmark | collected 2016-03-13 | study: EMG produced TPA metagenomics assembly of the PRJEB13832 data set (Local surveillance...
GTTGTATCATGTTTCTAAGCCATCAAAGATGGCAAGAACCATGACAAGTCGAACAGTATGTCTTGGCTCGCAGAGACAAGAGGTTCCTTATTCTTTTTTCCGAAGGGCTAACCCGTGAAGCTAGCCATCAAATTTGATGGCATGAAAAAATCCGTTATGCCGAAACATCGGCATAACGGATTTTTTATTTCAAATGATTATTTTTCGCTGAAACGAACGACATCGCGAGCAATCATTAATTCTTCATCTGTAGGAATCAATAATGCTTTCACTTTTGAATCATCAGTAGAAATGATTCTTTCAACACCCCGGACATTGTTCTTTTCATCGTCGATTTCACAACCGAACCATGAAATACCATCAATGATGATTTTGCGGGTAGAAGCAGAATTTTCACCGACGCCGGCTGTGAAGACGATCGCATCAACACCATTCATGATTGCAACATATTGTCCAATGTATTTAATGATACGATTATGGAAGATATCCAAAGCAATTTGAGCTTGCTCGTTGCCTTTTCCAGCTTCTGTCTCAACATCGCGCATATCACTTGATACGCCGGAAAGTCCCAAAAGGCCAGATTTTTTGTTCAGAATGTCAACGAATTCATTGATATCAGTGATACCTAGTTTACCCATTAAATAGGCAATCAATGATGCATCGATGTCCCCTGAACGAGTTCCCATCGTGATACCTGCCAGTGGCGTAAAGCCCATGGATGTATCGATTGATTTCCCGCCTTGGACAGCAGTGATGGAACCGCCGTTACCGATGTGGCAAGTAATGATTTTCAACTCTTCAATCGGTCTTCCCAACATTTCAGCAGCGCGTTCGGCTACGTATTTGTGGCTTGTTCCGTGTGCGCCATATTTTCTGGCAGCATATTTTTCATAGTACTCCATCGGAATACTGTATAGGTAGTTTACTTTCGGCATTGTTGTATGGAATGAAGTATCGAATACAGCAACACTTGTGATTTCAGGCAACAATTTTTTGAATGCACGAATGCCGGTAGCGTTGGCTGGGTTATGCAGCGGTGCCAATTCTCCCAATTCTTCGATTTGTTCCAGGACACGCTCATCCACAAGCGCGGAGTCTTTGAATATTTCTCCGCCGGCAACGACGCGGTGGCCGACTCCTGTGATTTCGTCGTAGCTTGAAATGATGTTTAATGCCAATAATTGGTCAAGTAATTTCTGTACTGCAATTTCGTGGTTCATGATGTCTTCGATTACCTGGAATTTTTGGCCTTCCCCGTGTTTGATGGTGAAGACGGAATCGTTCAAACCGATTCTTTCGATTATCCCGGTTGCAAGAACATCCTTTTCAGGCATTGCATATAAAGTAAATTTCAAACTTGAGCTACCAGCATTGATAGCGATGATTTTTGACATTTTTTTCTCTCCTTTAAATTGTCTGATTTTTCTTATATCTCTAATAAATATTATATCATCTTTGCGCTCCAATTGTGGAAAATATCCAGGAAAGATTGCATCTTTTGTGCGTTTTTAAGATCTGGAATTTCCCCCAAAAGCACTTGTTCAGCTTGAAGAGATTTTTCACCAATTTTTTGAACAATAATGATTGATTTTTTCATACCATTTTTATGGAACAGATCCACCGGAAGACTCAAGAAAGCCTGTATATGAACGTTTTCTTTCAACCATCCCATTAGCACAGATGATTTATCTGTTTCAAAAATGTCGGATGGAACGATAAATATCCCCCAACCGGATTCTTTCAAATAGTTCACATTTTGTTCAAACATTAGGAAATGCGCAAAAGAATTTCCTTCCGGAAAAGCTGTTTGGTAGTTCTTTGCGCGCTCATTAACCGGATAATACCCAATCGGAAAATCGGATACTACGATATCAGAAGGCGCAATCAGCAGTTCCTGCAGGCTGTCCGAGTGGGTGTAATGGATTTTTTCCGAAAATCCCAGCAAGGCTCCGCTGTTGGCCGCAACACTGATCAACAGATCATCATTGTCAACTGCTTCTGCAGTCACTTCATTTCCCCTGCTGGTCAAATGCGCCACGACGATATTCAGAAGATTTCCTGTTCCTGCAGCCAAATCAGAAACATGCAGTTTTTCTGTTTTATCTTTTTTTATTTCTCCGATAAAATATGCGATCAGATAGGCGATCGTGTCTGGTGTCATTTGATGATTCATCTGGAGCTTGTCTTCTTTTGTTGCCTTGATGAAAGTCAGTTGGATGCTCTTGCGGATAATTTCCTTATCCAATGCATCCAAATTCATCTTTTTGTAGAGGCTGTTCAAGCGTCCAACTGCCTCGATTGAAGGCAAGCCTTCCACTTGTTGTGCTTTTGCTTCAAAGGAAAGATTTTCCAACGTTTCGGATAACGCTTCTATATATGTAAGCTCCACTTCCGTTTGAAGCAATGTGATGGCTTCATCCATTAATCCGAAAAGACTCTCAACATTTGTTGCTTTCAAGTCGTTCACCGTCCCTTACTTTTTGTCTTTATCTAAAATACAAAAAAACCTGCGAAGGAAGTGATTGATCATTTGCCCCCGCAAGGTTTTTTGTGTGTATGTAATTGGTTGATCGGCAAAAGTACAAGTATTATTTAGCTGTAGGGTATACAGAAACTTGTTTTTTGTCACGGCCTAAACGTTCGAAACGAACGACACCGTCAACTTTTGCAAATAGAGTGTCATCTCCACCGATACCGACGTTAGTACCTGGATGGATTTTTGTTCCGCGTTGACGGTACAAAATTGATCCGCCAGTTACTGTTTGTCCGTCTGCACGTTTAGCGCCTAAACGTTTGGATTGGGACTCACGTCCGTTGGTAGTAGATCCGCCCCCTTTTTTGTGGGCGAACAATTGTAGATTCAATTTCAACATGTGGTTTGCACCTCCTTATTAAGTAGTACAGTATTTATTGCATGTTTATGGTCACATAATCTGGATATGTCTGAGCGACATCCTCCAACGAGTAGAATAGATGCTTCAGTAAAATCTGCGTAATGTATTGCTGTTCCGCTTCCCTTTCGGAAAGTATTTCCGCATAGAGATACCCGCCTTCGTCGTCCGCTTCATCAACAAGCATCTGATAACCGGCTAAACGTTCAACGCTATTCACAGTTTCGATGGCCAGTACAGAAACAGCAGCGCAGATGATATCTTCGCCTTCTACCCCATACCCGGCGTGTCCCGTAATCTCGAAAGAAAGCAGGTTGCCATGGTCATCTTCTTTAAATTTCACTTCAATCATGGTTATTCACACTCTTATGCGTTGATTGCGTCAATGATTACTTTTGTATAAGGTTGACGATGACCTTGCTTGCGGTGTGTATCTTTTCTTCTCTTGTATTTGAAAGTAGTTACTTTCTTTTCTTTGCCCTGTTTTTCAACAGTGCCTTCTACAGAAGCACCTGTTACGAATGGAGCGCCAATTTTAGTTTCTTCTCCGCCTACAAATACGATTTCATCAAAAGTTACTTTATCACCAGCTTCAGCATCTAATTTTTCAATGTAGATCGCTTGACCAACTTCAACTTTTAATTGTTTACCACCAGTTTTGATAATTGCGTACATATTCTCTGCACCTCCTTATTTTACTTAGACTCGCCAAACGGAGTGCCCTTGCAGGTCTCATGACTCCTATTCGTGCGGTTGTAGCTGTGGTGCGCACATTTACAACATTAATAGTCTACCAAAAACAAAGGCTCCCGTCAACCTAAATGAAAACATTAATGAAAATAAGGCGCCTTTTTACCTTTCGCTTTGCTCATGACCAAAAGATACAAAACAAAAAAACAGGGCAGCTGCTCTGTTTTTTTGTCCGGCCTGTGCAAATTTCTGCGGACAGTCCCTAGTCATTGCACTATCCCAAATGGTTCTTGACGAATTCGCTTGAGGATACGATCCGTGTGCCGTATTGTTGCCCGAACTCGGTATCATGCGTAACGATCAGGATACCGGTTCCTCCTGCTGCAATTTCCTGTATCAGCTTACCGATGCTGTCGGAAGATTCGCGATCGAGCGCGGATGTCGGTTCATCAAAACAAAGCACGCGCGGATTCAGCATCATCGCCCGAGCGATTGCGACCCTTTGCTTCTGGCCCCCGGACAAAGTCGACGGCATCGCCTCCAATTTGTCTTCCAACCCCATTTGCTTCAATAATCCGGCTGCTTTTGCAGTCAGTTCTTCACGGCTGCCCAACTTTTGGGCAAGCGGCGCCTCCAGCAGATTGTCGAGCACAGAAAGGTTCGGGAACAAAGCATAGTCCTGAAACACCATGCCGATTTTGTTTTGGTAAAGACGCCTTGTTTTGCGGTCAGCATATTCTGCGCCCTTCAATCCTTGTTTGCATAAGACCGCATCCTCGATCGAAATGGTGCCTTGGTCCGCTTTTTCCAGATTGTTGAGCAGGCGCATCAATGTCGTTTTACCTGTTCCTGAACGGCCCACTAGCACAACGATTTCATTTGAATCGATGTGGAATGAAAAATCATCGATTACGGTTGTGTCATGGTAAGACTTTTTTAAATTCATTGCATTTAGTAACATGATTGCCCATCCCCCCTAAAAATTCCCTTTGGATTCAAGTTTATTCAGCAGCACCGTAATGACAGCCGTAACAGATAAATAGACGACGCCCACTGCCAGGAACGGCACTAACGAAGCATACGTGTTCGCAGCAATCTGCCCTGCGCGCAACAGCTCCCCCAGGCCGATGACATAAACCAAAGATGTATCTTTTACTAGCGCAATCACTTCATTCCCTACAGACGGCAATACGATCTTGGTGACCTGGGGGATGATGATTTTGAAAAAACCTCTGACCTTACCGATACCCAACACCGAAATGGCCTCGAACTGTCCTTTCGGAACGGCCGTGATACCTCCGCGGAATATTTCCGCATAATAGGCAGCGTAGTTGATCATATATGCCAAAATCGCTGCCGAAAAACGATCCAGCGTAATGCCTATCAGCGGCAAACCGAAGAAGACAAACATCAATTGCAACAGCAAAGGCGTCCCTCTCATAATGAAGACATAAATCTGGATCAGAAAACCCAGCCACTTCGGTCCGTAAACCCGGATGACGGCGACCAGAAAACCTAACGGAATGCTGGATAACCCTATGATGAAGAACAACGTGAGCGTCATCTTCAAGCCGTCAAGCAATGATGGCAGTATCGTCTGTATCAAGTCCATTTCTTAAACCTCTTTCTTACCCTTTATTTTCGTTATTCACTATAGAACCATTTGTCATAAATTTCATCGAAAGTCCCGTCTTCCTTCATTTCGGCCAAGGCTGCATCGACGCGCTCCTGCAGTTCCTTATTATCCTTTTTGAAGGCAACCGCCATTTCGTCTTCCCCGAAGTTATCCTCGAGAACACGGTAGATGTCTTTACCGGATTGCTTCATGTAGTAACGACCGTAGACTTCACCGACGACGATGGCATCCACACGTCCTGATTCCAAGTCGCTGAAGGCATTGTTATTGGAAGGATAGAGCACCAGATCCCCGCCCAACTTTCCAAATATCCCTGACTCATCTTCCATAATCTTGTCCACTGAACTGGAAGATTGCTGCGTCGAAACCAACTTCCCTTCCAAGTCCGCTTTTGTTTCGATTGCGCTGTCCTTCAAAACGATGATGGATTGCGCATCCACGATGTACGGTTCGCTCAAGAGGACTTTTTCAGCCCGTTCCGGTGTGATGGCATAGCCATTCCAGATCATGTCGATGTTGCCGGAATCCAATTCGGTTTCCTTCATTGCCCAATCGATCGGCTGAAAAACAATTTCAGCTCCGATCCGTTCACCGACCGCCTTCGCCAAGTCGACATCGAAGCCGACGATTTCATTATTTTCATCACGGAATCCCATCGGAGCAAAAGTATCATCCAAACCAACAACCAACGTTTCTGCACCAACGGCTTCAGAGTTGACAGAAGCGTCATCAGCCGACTCACTGCTGCATCCAGCCAACACCAATAACCCTGATCCGATCAGTGCGGCTTTTTTAAGCTTATTCAACATACGACTTTCCCCCTCAACAAGAACTTTTATTATTCAGCGAACCATTTTGCGTAGATTTCATCGTAGGTTCCATCTTCACGCATATCATTCATCGTTGCATCGATTGCTTCTTTCAACGCGACATCTTCTTTGCGGAGACCCACACCATATTCTTCATCGCCAAAATTATCGGTAAGAACAGCGAACTTTTCCTCGCCTTTTAGTTTCATAGTGTATCGGCCCAACACTTCGTCAACGACGATTGCATCACTGCGGCCGCTTTCCAGGTCATTGAACACGTCGTTGAAGGTAGGATACAAAATCGGCGTGCCCCCATCAAACTCAGCAGCAATTCCCGTTTCGTCGGCAATGATAGCATCGAATGCCGCAGATCCTTGTTGTGTCGCAACGACTTTTCCGGCCAAATCAGCTTTTGTTTCGATATCACTATCCGCCATTGTGACAATAATTTGGCTGTTGCTCAAATACGGTTCTGAGAACAAGACTTTCTCTTTGCGTTCTTCCGTTATGGTATAGCCATTCCAGATCATGTCGATGTTACCGGAAGCCAATTCGGTTTCCTTCATTGCCCAATCGATCGGTTGGAAAGTGATTTCCACATCCAAGCGTTCCGCAACCTCTTTCGCCAACTCGACATCGAAACCGACGATTTCGCCACTTTCATCTTTAAAGCCCATCGGTGCAAATGTATCGTCCAGTCCCATCACCAGTGTTTCTTTGATTTCTGAAACTTCCGATCCAGTTGCAGAAGAATCCTCAGCGGCACCTCCACCGCATGCAGCCAATAAACTTGTAGATGCCAACAACAATAATGCTAATTTTTTCATATCCTTCTCCTCCATATATGTGTACTTTTTACTGCCTTATTTTTGTGGTGTCCCCCATCACGCCGTTTCCAATAAAAAAAGCCCTTTAACTTCCTGTTGAAAGTTAAAGGACGATTGAAGTCGTGGTTCCACCTTTTTTTGCGGGCTCTTCACAGAAACCGCCTCATAACGTTCCGTTTGAAACGTCAGTGCTGTAACGGGCACAACCGAGTCAACCTACTGAGAAAGCGGAAGCTGTCTTTTCGGTATCCTTGCTCAGAGATGTGATTTCACTTATTTCTATTGTTTGCTTACACCGGCCGCAAACTCTCTGGAAATAGTCAAAAGTTACTTTTTCTCTTCATTGCATTTAGAATTTAAGACAATAATACCACAGCTTTCGTCAAATGCAAGCATTTCATTAAAAAATATCTCATTATTTTCTCATCAGGTTCAATCGTACATCCAGCCCACCAATTTGAACAGTGGGTAATAAATCACAATGAACAATACAATATTCAACACAATAGTCGGCCCTAATCGCTCTGAAGCAAATGCACTGAAGTCAAGTTGCGTGATATCCATCAAACTGTAGAAGCCAAAAACGAATGAATCCACCATGACGATCGCAACAATAAACAACAACGCCAGTACAAAAACATTTTCCGCCAGAAATCTCTGCATCTTCTTCACAAAGTAAACGATTACGGCAAAAGCGACTGCGTAAACACCCAGAATGCCGCTATAATAACTGTCGAACAACAGTCCGAAAAGAACTGCGTACAACTGCATCGGCTGTTTAGGGAAATAGTAGGAAAAAAGCACGAATCCGAACAACGCCAAATGCGGCACGAGAATATACTCTTCGCTGACAAACTGGCCCGGAAAGGCATTGATCAAAAAGCCATCCAAAATCAAAAGCACGTAGAGCACCACAGGGATGAAATAAGTGTGATGCAAAGATCTGTTTTGCACCATCACTCACCACTTCCGCTCAGCCGTTTGATGACCGTCACGAAGCGAATATTGTAAACCTCACCGGCGGGCTCGATTGTGACTTGCTTAAATAAACCGTAACTGTCCATCGATACTTCTTTGACGCTCCCGATCAACAGAGCGCTTGGAGAAACACCGCCTAATCCTGATGTAATCACGCTATCGCCCGGATTGATCACTGCATCAGGGGCAATCTGGGACATGGAAAGCATCTTCGTATTCTCATCATAACCATTGACAATACCATGTACAGGTCCAGATTCCGTTTGGATTTCAGCTGATACACGGTTGGTTGTATCGTTGGATGTGGTCAAAAGCAGGACTTTCGCACTGGTCGAATTGACTTCGGATACACGGCCGATCAGACCGTTCCCCGCCATCACCGACATATCGACCTCCACCCCGTCCTGGGATCCTTTATCGATGACGATTTGGTTCAGCCAACTGTCGGGATTGCGGGATACCACAGAAGCATTGATCTGTTCATACTCTGACAAAGTAGTTTTCAATTCAAGTTCTTCCTGCATCCTTGCGTTTTCTTGCTCCAAATTATAGACTTTCACTTGCAGCTCATAAACGGTATCAATTTTACTTTTTAAAGATTGGTTTTCTTCATACGTATTCATCAGGTTATCGACTGAATCAACAAAATTCGCCACTACTTCCGCTGGCTTAGAAAATATTCTCGCAATGGAGCCTGTTACATCGTTCCCTACTTGTTGCGGTATCGATGTATCTTCTCTGTTGTTGGTAAGAGAGTATGCTATCAAGCTGATAAAGGTAATCACACTGATCAATAGGATAATCAATTTTTTATTGTTAAAAAACTGATTCACATTGACACCTCATTTCGTACATCACTTTCAATTACATTCATTATACTTACTGCCTTAAATTTTTACGCTTGTAAACGTTAATGTTCTTCAAGGTTTCACCGGTCCCGATGGAGACGCAGTCCAATGGATCGTTGGCGATAAATACAGGAACTTCCGCTTCTGCTGAAATGACTTCAGCGATGCTTTTCAACAAAGCGCCACCACCCGTCAAAACGATACCATGGTCAATGACATCAGCAGATATTTCGGGAGGCGTCTCTTCCAGCACTTCTCTTACGGAAAGGATGATGTTCTCGACCACATCATGGATCGCAACCGCAATATCCTCGGCGTGGATTTCCAAAGTCTTGGGCAGGCCGTTGACCATATCCCGGCCTCTTATTTCCATGGAGCCATAGGAAGCTGCCTTTTCAATATCGGCACAACCGATCGTTATTTTGATGTTTTCGGCAGTCCGCTCGCCTATCAGCAGACCGTACTTTTTGCGGATGAACTGAATGATTGCCTCATCCATCCGATCGCCACCGGCTGTACTGGAACGGCTCGTAACAATTCCGCCAAGCGAAATCGTCGCGACATCCGTCGTACCGCCTCCGATGTCCACCACCATATTGCCTGTAGGCGCATGCACCGGAAGCCCAGCACCCACAGCAGCAGCGAAGGGCTCTTCTATGATGAAGGCTTCTTTCGCTCCGGCTGTCCGGGTAGCATCAAGAACTGCCCGTTTTTCCACTTCTGTAACACCACTCGGTACGCAGACCATCACGTATGGTTTGATGAATGCATTACCCGTCGCTTTTTTGATGAAATATTTCATCATCGCGACAGTTGTATCATAATCCGCAATGACCCCTTCTTTCATTGGGCGGGATGCCACAATGGTGCCGGGTGTCCTTCCAAGCATCTGGAATGCTTCTTCTCCAACGGAGAGAATCTCCCCCGTATGGATATTTTTTGCGACGACAGAAGGTTCTCTGAATACGATGCCCTTGCCGGCTACGAAGACGATCGTATTGGCCGTACCTAAATCAATGCCGATGTTTTTGCCTTTAAAATTCAAACTTACCAAGTACTTCTCATCCTTCCGTCTGATTGACTACAAACTCTCCCACAAACAAATTCTTTTCTATTTTACCACAAACCGGAACAAGAAAAACATCAATGTAACAAACAAAAGAAAGAATTAATCAATTTGACAGGAATGACGTTGATCGGTAATACTGCTGCCGATTATCCCTCCAGATTGACACAATACGTTTGGACCATTCACAGGGAATATCACGGTGGATCGGAGTTCCCGGACGAACATCAGGCATCCGGCATTTAAAAAGGCCCGAGACAGTGTCCCGGGCCTTTTGATCGATTAAGTTAAGATTAATTAGATTTTTTCAACGTTGGCAGCTTGTGCTCCACGATTTCCCTCAACGATTTCGAATGAAACGGCTTGTCCTTCTTCCAATGACTTGAATCCGTCACCTAAGATAGCTGAGAAATGTACGAATACGTCATCTCCGCTTTCGCGTTCGATAAATCCGAAGCCTTTTTCTGCGTTAAACCATTTTACTGTTCCTTTTTCCATGAAAAATTCCTCCTCGTGCAAAGCACTTTAAATTGTTATTCTTGCTTTTGGTACGATAGGAATGTTCATGACAATCTATTCTTTACCAAACAAAAACACTAACATAATGATATATCAGGTTTTCCGATATTGCAAGTTTTTTGCCATCAAATTTTCATTTCAGCTTGCGTAAATCGTTTAGGAACCTTTACTATATGATACCGTATTCCCGCAGGCTGAGATAATCATCGACCCCGATGATGAAATGATCAAGGATCTCGATCCCCATCATTTCTCCGCACTCCACCATCCTGCGGGTAAACACCAGGTCGGCTTCCGAGGGATCGGGATTACCGGAAGGATGATTATGCGCAAGAATGATCCGCGCCGCCGCAAACCTTACCGCCTCCCGGAATATCTCGCGGGGATGCGCAACCGAACTGTTCAGGCTGCCGATGAAGATCGTCTTCTTCTTGATGATTTCGTTCTTTGTGTTCAGATAGACAGCCACCACGTGCTCCTGCTGGAGATCGCGCATCTCTTTCTGCAGCAGCGTCCCGGCGCTTTGCGTCGATGTGATCGTTCCGCTCTTCAGTTGCGTGGCATTGGCTACACGCACCCCCAATTCAACACAGGCCTTGATTTCGATCGCTTTGGTTCGGCCGATTCCATGAATAGCAGTCAATTCTTCAAGCGAGGCCATCTTCAAGGAATGCAGATCCTCGAACTCATTCAGCACCCGCAACGCCAGCTGCATGACGTTGCTGTCCCTGGGCCCTGTCCGCAGAACGATAGCCAATAATTCATGCGTCGCCAAGGCTTTTTCTCCGAATTGATCCAATCTTTCGCGCGGTCGCGAGGCTTTTGGAACCTCCATCAGCAGATTTGTTTCTTGCACCATCCTGTTTTACCCCTTTCCTTCCGTCTACTCAATAGGTACGCAGGAAGGAGCCTAACAGGTTATTTCTCTTTCAGCCAATCCATGACCGCATGCAGGTCGGGCAAAATGGCAATTGTTTTTGCTTTGGCTTCGTCATCGGGAACGATCAGATCCGGAACCATGATCACTTCAATGCCCGCATCGTAGGCAGCACGGATGCCATTAAGCGAATCTTCCAGGATCAGACAGTCCTCTTTCGGAATGCCAAGGGGTTTCCAGGCGCTCAGGAAAATTTCCGGATTCGGTTTGGCGAAGGATACTTCATCCCCGCACACTTGGTAGCGGAAATACTGTGAAATATCAGCCAATTCGAGGTAGAAACTGACTTCTTTCCTCCGGCTGCTGGAAGCAACGACGCATATTACGCCTTCCTCCTTCAGAAAGGCCAACAGATCGTAAAGGCCTTTTTTGATCGGAAGCCCCTTTTCAGAGGCGATGCCCGTCTGCCTCTCCTTCATTCTCTTCAAAAATCGTTCCGCCAGTTCCGCATCACCAAAGTCGGAAGCCAATTCAGGCATCACATCTTTATCGGATCGCCCTACTTGTTTCAGATAATAATCGAAGTCGAACGCTATCGGCAAAGCCATCTCTTCAGCCAGTTCGCCTTGTGCCTGATAACCCAACGTTTCCGTATCGAACATCAATCCATCCATATCAAAAATGACTGCTTTTTTACGCATCTCCAAACTCCTTATCCTTTAATAAATAATGTCTTACTTCGGAAAGAAAATACAGCGAACCGGTAATCAATAGCATACCTGCTTCAGCTTGCTTCGCCTTCAGATCATCAATCGCAAATCGCCAATCTTCGTAGGCTCCAGCTTCCGGTACACCTACCCGCTCGCACAGTTCTTTGACTGATGCAGCCCTCGGGAAATCAAAAGTGGTCACGTGCAGCTTACTCGCGGGAATTGATTTGATCAACTGGCCCATTTCCTCCAGATCCTTATCCGCCAAAGCCGCCAAGAGGATGGTGATATTTTTATCCGAAAACTTCTTTTTGATCGCTTCAGTCAGCACTGCCATAGCCGGGATATTGTGGGCACCATCCAGCATGATGAACGGTTTTTGCGAAATGATCTCCATCCGGACCGGCCAAGCTGTCCCCAGCAAACCGGATTTGATCGTCGTCTCCGAGTAACTCAAAGCGTATTTTTTGCAGAACAGTAAGAAAGTTTGTAGCGCAGTGGCTGCATTATCGACTTGATGGCCACCCATCAAGGTTATTTCCAGTTTTTCAAAAGCGCCCAACTGAGAGGCAAAGTCAAAGACCTCATGATAATCGGAACCCTCATGCCAATTGGAAACACTGAAATCCGGGCCGAATGCATGCAAGGGCGCAGCTTTTTTTTCCGCAGTGTCACGCATCACCGCAAAAGCCTCTTCAGGCAATCTTCCGATGACGACAGGTGTCCCTTGCTTGATTATTCCGGCTTTCTGGTAGGCGATCTCCGCAATGGTATCCCCGAGGATATTGCTGTGGTCTTTGCCTATCGTCGTGATGAGCGAAAAATCCGGCTCGGCAACATTCGTGCTGTCGTACAAACCGCCCAGACCGACTTCCAACAATACGACATCACAAGGATGTGTCCCAAAATAGGAAAACATCATGGCTGTCACTACTTCGAATTCCGTCAGTGGACCCATATCCGTGCGGCCGATTTCCTCATAGAGTGCGTAAAGGATGTTCGCTTGCTCCAATACGTCTTCATCCGGGATATTCGCCCCATTCACGCTGATCCTTTCATTGAAACTGACGATATGCGGCGAGGTGAAGGTGCCCACCGTATAGCCGGCCGCCATGAACAGGCTTCTTAAGTAAGCAACATTCGATCCTTTTCCGTTTGTTCCGGCAATATGGATGGATCTGAATTTACGTTCCGGGTGATCCAGTTTTTCCATCAACCATTTCATCCGGACTATTCCGGGCTTAGGCCCCATGCCTTTGCGGGTATGGATCCATTCCATCGCTTCTTCATAAGTTGCAAACATCTACCTCTTCACTCCATTTCTGTTTAAGAAGAACCCTATCTACAAAGGAACTTGCTAATAGGGTTCTTCCTGTTCAATTCGATTCTCTTATTAAGCTAGCTGTTCTTTTAGGGCAGCGATGCGTTCTTCAACGGCCACCAGTTTTTCGCGGTATTCGGTCCCTTTTTGTTTTTCCCCGTCGATTACAGCCTGAGGGGCTTTGCTGACAAATTTTTCGTTATTCAATTTGCTTTCCACACGGTCGACTTCTTTGGTCAATTTCTCCGCTTCCTTTTCGAGACGGGAAATCTCATCTTCCAATTTGATAAGACCGGCAAGCGGCATGTATACCTCTCCGCCTGAGAAAACTGCGGTGACAGCGTCGCTGGCCGCTTGGATGTGCTGGCCGATTTCCAGTGTATCCGGATTGCAGAAGCGGAAGATGTACGATTCATTGGCGCGGAAAATCGCTTCGGTCGCCTCGTCATTCACTTTCAACTGCATCGGAACTTTTTTGGACAACGGTGTGTTCATTTCAGCGCGGACATTGCGGACGCCACGGATCAATTCGATCAGTTTCTCCATCGCTTCTTCAGCCGCTTCATCGATATGGCTTGCATCCGCTACCGGATAGGCTGCCGTCACGATGGAATCACCTTGATGCGGTACGTTCTGCCAGATTTCTTCGGTGACGAAAGGCATAACCGGATGCAACAAGCGCAAGACGTTATCCAAAACATAAGCTAAGATGCTGCGGGTTGTCTTTTTAGCAGCTTCATTTTCCCCTTGCAGGACTTCTTTGGACATTTCTATATACCAGTCGCAGTAATCGTCCCAGATGAAACGGTACAACAAGCGACCGGCTTCACCGAACTCAAATTTCTCGAACAGGTCCGTCACTTTAGTGATGGTCTTGTTCAGGCTGGAAAGGATCCATTTATCGGCTATCGTCTTTTCCCCTGAAATGTCGATAGCGTCGAATGTCAGGTCTTCCAAGTTAAGAAGCACGTAACGGCTGGCATTCCAGATTTTGTTGATGAAGTTCCAGGAGGCATCCATCTTCTCATAGCTGAAGCGGACATCCTGACCAGGTGCGGAACCGTTCGCCAAGAACCAACGCAAAGCATCCGCCCCATATTTTTCGACCACATCCATCGGGTCGATCCCGTTTCCGAGCGATTTGCTCATTTTGCGTCCTTGCTCGTCACGTATCAGGCCATGGATCAGCACATTCTCAAACGGACGCTTTTCGGTGAACTCCAGACTCTGGAAGATCATCCGGCTTACCCAGAAGAAGATGATGTCATAGCCGGTAACCAACGTACTGGTAGGGAAATAACGTTTGAAATCTTCCGCATCTTCATCCGGCCAGCCCATTGTCGAGAACGGCCAAAGCGCCGAACTGAACCATGTATCCAGAACATCCTCATCCTGCGTCCAGTTTCCGCTGTCGCTCGGAGCTTCCATGCCTACGTACATTTCGCCGGTTTCTTTATGATACCAAGCTGGGATTTGATGTCCCCACCATAATTGACGGGAGATGACCCAGTCATGGACGTTGCCCATCCACGTCAGGAAAGTATTCTCAAATCGTTCCGGATAGAAGGAAACTTTTTCTTCTGCGGATTGATTTTCGACCGCACGCTCAGCCAATGGTTGCATTTTGACGAACCATTGCGTCGAGATGCGCGGTTCCACAACAACGTTTGTGCGTTCAGAATGTCCGACACTGTGGGTCATTTCTTCAATTTTGACCAAATAGCCCAGTTCTTCCATATCTTTTACGATCGCTTTGCGCGCTGCGAAACGGTCCATACCTGCATATTTTCCGGCTGCTTCGTTCATCGTCGCGTCATCGTTCATGACATTCACTTGCGGCAAGTCATGACGCAAACCGACTTCAAAGTCGTTCGGGTCATGAGCCGGTGTTATTTTTACGACACCGGTCCCGAAGTCCATTTCGACATAATCATCCGCAATGACAGGGATTTCCCGATTCACGAGCGGCAAAGTCACGGTCTTGCCGATGAACTGCTGATATCTTTCATCTTCCGGATGAACCGCTACGGCAGTATCTCCAAGCATCGTTTCCGGACGGGTAGTAGCCAGCTCCAAGTATCCCGAACCATCCGTCATCGGATAGCGGAAGTGATAGAAGGCGCCTTGGACGTCCTTATGGATAACTTCAATATCTGATAAGGCCGTTTTTGCCTTTGGATCCCAGTTGATGATGTATGCGCCGCGGTAGATCAAACCTTTTTCGTACAAGCCGACGAAGACTTTACGGACTGCATCGGACAAACCATCATCCAACGTGAAACGCTCACGGTCATAATCAACGGAGATCCCCATTTTTCCCCATTGCTCGCGGATGACGCTTGCATAATCCTCTTTCCATTCCCAAACCTTGTCGACAAAGGCTTCACGACCAAGGTCATAACGGGTAAGCCCGTCCTCGGCCAGTTTCGCTTCCACTTTGGCTTGGGTGGCTATGCCGGCGTGGTCCATACCCGGCAACCATAACGTATCGAACCCTTGCATGCGTTTTTGGCGGATCAGCATATCCTGCAGCGTCACATCCCAGGCATGGCCCAAGTGCAGTCTGCCGGTTACGTTCGGAGGCGGAATCACGATCGAATACGGTTTTTTGCTCTTGTCTCCGCTAGGCTTGAAAAGCCCCGCTTCCACCCATTTTTGATATTTCCCAGATTCTACTTGCTGGGGTTGATACTTTGTCGGCATTGCGTCTGCTTTAGACATTCAGCCACTTCCTCTCTCTTTACATTGATTTATTGCGAAAAAAAACGCCCTGCATACGAATATGCAGGACGATATGAATCGCGGTACCACCTAAATTACAGGAAACGGATCCCTGTCTCTCTTTTTGATAACGGAGAATACTCCGAGCTGCGCTACCCAGTCCACAGACCTTCACACAACTTGCTCACAAGCTACTTCACTTTCCTTCCCCAAAAAAGCTTTCACCAATCGCTTTTCTCTCTTGTGTGGTTCCGGGTAAGCTACTCTTCTTGATCGACGCTTTGTTTATACTTCACTAGTTTAGCACCTTTTCATTGAAATCTCAATGCGATTAAAGTAATTTTTTGGCAGCTGCCAATGCTGCTTCCTCATCCGGCTCCGTCGCGATTTCAGGGACGATCTCCATATAGGAAAGGACGCCTTCCTTGTCGATGACGAATACGCTGCGGGCCAACTTGTTGCCCATTTTTGGAATTTTAAGGCCATAGGACTCGCCGAATTCGCCTGCATCATCATGCAGCATCTGCATATCGATGCCGTTTGCTGAACACCAGTTGACCAATTCTTCTTTTGTATTTCTGGAAACCGACAACAAAGTCAAACCTTCGATGTCCGCTGCCGTCTCGTTGAACTTACGTGTTTGTTTATCGCAAACGCTCGTGTTGATATCCGGGAATACGCTGATCAAGACTACCGATCCGCGCAGATCATCCAAAGCTACCTTTTCGTCTTCCGTATTGTACAACGAAAAAGCCGGCGCCTTCTCCCCAACAACTGGCTGTGTTCCTAAAACTTCAACAATTTCACCCTTTAATGTTACTTGCATGAAAACATTCCCCCTTGATCGATAATATCTTCATTATACAGATAAGTGGCGATTTATGGTAAGGATACGCACTTGCAAAATAGATTAAAGCAAATCCGAAAAGAGCGCCTCATCTTGGCTGGAAGTGTCTTCCCGACCCGTTATGCTAGATACTACAATCCCTTCAACCGCGCGCATAACGAGTGGTTCCACATCAAGCAACGCTTCAAAACGTCTGGCTTTATCCAAGTGTGGTTTCGTTTTTGGCGCTGGTGGTGCAAAAATAGTGCAGCAGTCTTCGAACGGTTGCACAGACAAATCAAAGGTATCGATTCTTTGCGCTAATGCGATGATTTCCAATTTGTCCATCGTAGCGACAGGACGAATGATCGGCGTCGTTGTGACATCATTGATGGCAACCATACTTTCCAGCGTCTGAGAAGCGACTTGAGCCAAAGATTCTCCATTAAAGATGGCCAATCCTTTGCGTTCGGCTCTGATGGCGTCGGTGATCCGCAGCATCATCCGGCGTGTGATCGTCATCAAATAATCCGCCGGCACCTTCTCTTTGATTTCTTCTTGGATTTCAGTGAACGGCACTTCGATGAACTGGATTTCACCACCGAATTTAGTCAATTTGGCAGCCAGATCTTTTGCTTTTTGTAATGCTTGTGGACTTGTGTACGGCGGACTATGAAAATGAATAGCCTCGATCTTCACACCGCGCTTCATAGTAAGATAACCGGCAACCGGTGAGTCGATGCCTCCGGAAAGCATCAGCATGCCTTTGCCGCTGGAACCGACAGGCAACCCGCCAGCCCCTTGGTATGTCTGCGTGCTGAGCATGATGCCGCTAGTTTTGATGTCTACACGTACAAGAATATCCGGTTGTTTCATCTTGACAGAAATGGCCGGAAAAGCAGCCAACACAGTAGCGCCCAGCTCGGCATTCATAAAAGTAGTGTCATGCTCGTAGGAATGGTCGGAACGGCGCGTAGCTATTTTGAACGTTTTTCCCGCCGTCTCCATTTTACCAAGCAACTCCACCAAAACCCGTTTCACTTCATTCAGATCGTGCGAAACAAGATAAACGGGCGAAAAGTTTTGAATACCGAACACATGCTGCAAGCGCTCGAGAATGTCAGCCTCTGCAGCTCCATTCAGTTCCAGTAACATAAAATCGTGCTCGGGTTTGATTCTGATCTGCGGATAATCCTTTGTGACCATCCTGACATTTTGCGCCAACTGCTGGACAAAACGTTTTTTGTTTTTCCCTTTGGTCGATAATTCACCAAAGCGTATTTGAATGTGCGTTTCCATTTATATTCTCTTCCAATCTGTCAGTTATTATTCTATTGTATCTTTTGGAACTGTTGATGCAGCGTCCGAAAATGTTCGATGAAGGCATCTGCTTCCGCTTGCGTATTCTCGCCGGAAAGGCTTATCCGGACTGCGCACTGGCTCCAGGAAAGCGGTACGCCCATCGACCCCAGCGTATAGGGTGTGCCTTTCTTTCTGCTTGAGCAGGCGCTTGTCGTTGAGATGAAGATGTCCTGGCTTTCAAAAGCATGGACCATCACTTCTCCCCTGACGCCTTTCATGGCAAAGCAGAGGATATGCCCGGCGCCATCTTCGGGCGAAAAGATTCGGACATCTTCATATTCCGAAAGGGCAGCAAACAACTTACCCCGGACCAACTGTTCCTGCTCGCGGCTTGAAGCACCATTTTCAAGCGTCATGCGCAAAGCTTTCGCCATTGCCGCAACGCCGCCGACATTCTCTGTCGTGCTGCGCATACCAGCTTCTTGCCCGCCTCCAGTCAACAACGGTGCAATCCGTTTACCATGTTTCTTATAAAGGATACCGACACCTTTAGGGCCATGGAATTTGTGTGCTGAAAGCGATAAGAGATCCACACGAGGATGTTGGATCAGCGGCACGCATTCACCCACAGCCTGCACGGCATCTACGTGGAAATGAACCCAAGGATAATTTTCCAACAGTTCTCCGATAGCCTCGATTGGCTGGATGCTGCCGACCTCATTATTGATTGCCATGACACTCACCAGGATCGTATCTTTTCTTATCGCTTTCCCAAGCTCCTCAACGGATATGATTCCGTCAGTATCGACAGGCAGATAAGTAATTTCAAATCCCAATTTCCCCAACTGTTCCAGCGATTTTGAGACGGCAGGATGTTCGACAGAAGAAGCGATCATGTGTTTCCCGGCGTGGAACTTTTCCATTGCAGTACCTTTGATTGCCCAGTTATCGCTCTCTGTACCGCCGCTCGTGAAGAAAATCTCATCCGGCTGTACAGCCAGCAATTGCGCAATTTGTTTGCGCGATTGTTGGAGCAACGCATCTGCCTCATTACCTATTCTGTGCAAACTGGAAGGATTGCCAAAAAATTGTTCATTGACCTTTCGGTACGTATCCAAAACCTCTGGATACATTTTCGTTGTTGCACTGTTGTCAAAATAAATCATCTATATCTACACTTCCTTAATAACTTTGCACCCTTAGCGGGACATCCTATCCATTATATAGAAAATGTCTGACCATTAAAAGCTTACGGTTTAATTTTATTCCCCTCTCATAAAAGAGTGTCCAAAAAGGAGCCGAGACAATGTCCCGACCCCTGCGTCTTATTGATTCTGTATTTAATAGTAACGGCGATTTTTTTCTTCCTGATAGGATTCTTCGACCTTGCGGGCAGCCCCTGCTTCTATACGGTTCAAAGGAATTCGTATGGCTTCCAACGCACCTTCATAGTCATATTCGCGGTGGAAAAGCACTAAAGCTTTGTTGATGGCATTTTCAATTTCCACATGTGAATGACGGAAACGGTTTGCGTACTGGATCATATATTCAGTCAGCATCGCATTGTCCACAATTGCTTGGGTTTGGTTATCCAACATTTCAATATCCTCTTCGCACATCTTCGAAATCGCATCGATTTCGTCCATGTCAATCTTCACGCGGTTCAACTTGGAAGCCAAATCTTCGATGCGATCCGTGACTGAGAAGAAAAGATCCAAATAGATTTTCGGTAAACCGGGCAGATGGTATTTTTCGATTGTGCGCTTCATATTGCGCATATCCAATTCGTAGAGATCGATGCTGTCCTTGATTTCCTTTTCGCGATTGCGCAAATCACTGAGGTTGCTGACCAACTCAGATTGTTCTTTATCGATTTCGGAAAGACGTTGACTGATTTTTTCATAATACTCGCGGACAACCGAGTAAGAAATTTCGTGTTCCTTCATCATCTTGTCGTAATAACGCAAGGCTTCGTTTTCTTTCAATAGTTGCTCTTCGAACTCTTGCGCGCGGCCCAATTCATTCCTGTTCAAGAAGTAGTTCTGTGAAACACGATCGATTTCAAGCAACACATAGCGGTTGCTCTGCAGGACATGATCCATTTTCTTTTGCAGGTTCGCAGTGTGACGACCTACAAATTCTTTGGCTTCCATTTCTTTTTCCATGATAGCATAGACTGCTTCGATGTCGCGTTCTACCTTGTCCATCTTCTTGCCTGCTTCATTGATATCGGCAAGGCCGATGGAATCTTTCGCTTCTTGGATTTCTTTTTCAACCGCAGCTATCTCAGCTGAGACATCTACACCTTCGAAAATGTATTTTTCATCCAACAGGCGTTGGTAGCCGTCTTTCAGATCACTCACTTGTTCTTCGTACTCGGTCTTGATTTTTTCGTTCAATTCAGGGATCTTTTCGACAACTTCTTCCATCACCAACAAATCTTGCTCGATACGCGACAAGATCTCTTTGGCTTCCATATGGTCGCCCTCGTTCGTCAATGAATTGAATTTCGTGAAATCCAACTCCATGTAATTCAGGTTCTTCTCTAACGTTTCGATTGCCGGACCGAATGTAAAGCTGTGCGCCAGTAATTGCTTGCGGATTTTATTGTATCGTTCCTGGATTTCTTCCAACTCTTTGCGGTTTTCTTGCGCACTTTCCAATAGCTTTTCGAGAGCCTTGTTCACTTTTTCGACGCTGTTCTTCGTTTCGTCGATCAATTGATCCGCTTGCGAGATGGCTTGCTTCGCCTTAATGAAATTCATGCGTTGAATGTACTGTTCGGCACTGACCAGCGCCGCCTCAATTTCAGGATACTGAAAACGCGTAATGGTCTGCCACGTGGCTTGCCAACTCTCATAGGTGCGCTTCGTTTGCCCTGTCAAATTCATGTTTTTCAACGTGAACAGATTGTCGGCCACCGGTATGGCCATCGCTTTTTGTTTCTTCTCATCGATTGCTTTGATCCGATTCGCTTGTTGTCTTGTCAAATACATGATCGCACCATACCCGACCAATACTAACAATATTATCGCTACTAACCAATATATAAACTCCATCAATAAATCCTCCACCTATTCCGACAATTTCGTTTATTTGATTTAAAATTGAAAACGCCCAATATATCTCATTTTTTAGTATAACATAGAAAGAACCAATCATAAACCAGAAAATAATCTGGAAACTTAATTCCTTCGTTTGGAATACCCCAAGTGGTCCACCGCTGTGCAAACGATGAATATCATCACTTTTTCATTGCATTTACTGATTTTGTTTGGTACAATAACCTTTGTGTAAAATAATGCAGCGAGAAAGAAGCACCCGCGTCAACAGTTCATCGCCATCTGTAGATGGTTCAATTGCGTACCCTTGCGGCTGCATAAGGTGAAGATTGAAGGATGACCTGCACGCATTGCTGACTTATCATTCTTATTTTACTCCAAAAATCAAACATTTATTGGAGGAATTTTATTATGTCACGTTATACAGGACCAAGTTGGAAACAAGCTCGTCGTCTAGGCATCTCCCTTTTGGGAACAGGTAAAGAATTGGAGCGTCGTCCATACGTTCCAGGTCAACACGGCCCTAACAACCGTAAAAAATTATCTGAATATGCTATGCAATTGCAAGAAAAACAAAAATTGCGTCACATGTACGGCATGAACGAACGCCAATTCGCAACTTTATTCAAAAAAGCTGGTAAAATCAAAGAAGGTAAACAAGGTGTTAACTTCATGATCTTATTGGAACAACGTTTGGATAACGTAGTTTACCGTTTAGGTTTGGCTTCTACTCGTCGTCAAGCACGTCAATTAGTTAACCACGGTCACGTAACTGTCGATGGCAAACGTGTCGATATCCCTTCATACGAAGTGGCTGTTGGCCAAGTAATCGGCTTGCGTGAAAAATCCAAAAACTTGGTAGTTGTTAAAGCAGCTGCTGAAGCTTTGTTCGGACGTCCTGACTTCATTACTTTCGACGAAGAAAAATTGGAAGGTTCATTGAACCGTCTGCCAGTTCGCGAAGAATTGCCAGCTGAAATCGATGAGTCATTCGTAGTAGAATACTACAACAAATTAGGCTAATCTCCCCGGAGAGCGGCATCAAGGAAACGGCAAAGCAATTTGCCGTTTTTTTTGTACAGGAAAAGCGGAACGGGTTCGTTCAGCCCTTCTTTAAGGAAACACTGTGACCTAATCGGTCAAGTACTCTGATGTCACAGTGCGACATCAGAGGGCCTCACTACGAGACCAGTTGGATGGCCTGATGACAGGACTAAGCGATTGAAATCGCAAGAGTCAT
>ERZ1023696.76-NODE-76-length-22155-cov-6.892364_pt1 | contig 22155 bp, 20 predicted proteins | sample MGYA00520859_ERZ1023696 | MGnify/ENA primary metagenome ERZ1023696 (study PRJEB33180, sample SAMEA4046002) | wastewater metagenome | place: Denmark | collected 2016-03-13 | study: EMG produced TPA metagenomics assembly of the PRJEB13832 data set (Local surveillance...
ACGTGACCGTACCGGTCAGTTGTATCATGTTTCTAAGCCATCAAAGATGGCAAGAACCATGACAAGTCGAACAGTATGTCTTGGCTCGCAGAGACAAGAGGTTCCTTATTCTTTTTTCCGAAGGGCTTACCCGTGAAGCTAGCCAACGCTATGGGATACATGGAACATTTTGAAACTCTGTAAAACACCTAAGGTGATGCACTTTTGAATACAATAAATTGTATCCTACACTACAAAAAAAAACGACGAGTTTCCTCGTCGTTTTTTTGTTCATTGGTTATCGGTTTTAGCTGACTTATTTTTTTCCCATGCTTGCCAAACATGATAGGCATACTGGGAGAAAGTGAAAACAGCTAATCCCCCGACGAACAACTGCAGGTAGATCAATCCCGGCAGGCGGAACAAAGAAAGCAAGATTGTTGCAAAAATCAGAACGGTAGTGGCTTTTCCGAACACATTCGCCGGCACGATGATCTTCGGCTCGACATTCAGCAAAGCCACGCCCAGGAATATTTGCAGGCCATCTTTTATCAATACGATCAGGAAAAACCAGTTTTCGATATACCCGATGTCCATCAAAGTGTACAGAACCGAAAGCTGCATCACTTTATCCGCAAACGGGTCAGCCACCTGTCCGAATTTCGTGATGGCATCATATTTCCTGGCGATATAGCCATCGATGATGTCGGTAAGGCTGGCGACCAGAAAAATAATCATCGCCCACCGGACCGGATGCGCCGTATCGGAATAGAAGACCGTCAAATAAAGTGGAATCAAAAATAGGCGAATCAGCGTCAAGATGTTCGGTACACGTTTCATATCATTTGCCTCCCAGCTACCATTGGCATTCTTCTTACCTATATTCTAATCTATAGCGGGTGCTTTAGCTATTTTTTAGCAGGTTCGAACCCACACAAAAGTTCAAAAACCCAGCAACCGGATAGCTGCAGGGTTTTGAACAATACTTAATAATGCATCACGTTGTCTTGATAATGGATGCCTGTTCCCGCCAGGAAGACGATCTCATCAAAGAAATATTGCATTTTCTGGGAAGAGGCCAGCATAAACTCCGGATGCCACTGCACCGCGAAGATATTCTGGCTTCTTTCTTTTGCCTGGAAAGCCTCAATCAACCCGTCGGAGCTCCAAGCGATGGCCTCAAAAGGCTCCGCCAATTCTTTGACGCCTTGATGATGGAAAGAGTTGACGAGGTGTTTCTCCCCTAAAAAGGAACGCAAGAAATTATTCGGGGCAATCGAAATCGAATGGGAAGCATACTGGATGTTCGTTTTTTGGTCATGTTGGACATCATACTTTTCAAGCTGGCTGATATCCTGATGCAGGCTGCCACCAAAAGCAACATTGATCAACTGCATGCCGCGGCATACCGCAAAAATCGGTTTGCATTGATTGTATGCCTCTCTGGCCAATGCAATCTCAAAAGCATCCCTTGCCGGATGCGTGACACCCAAGCGATGTGTCGGTTCCTCATCATAAAGAATAGGAGATACGTCCTGACCGCCCGCCAAAATCAATCCATCCACGGCGTTTATATAGTGCTCTGCATCCATTGGATCGCTGATCGGAATCACAAGCGGAATTCCTCCTGCTACTTGTACACCATCAATAAATCCTTGCGGTGTATATGTTTTTTCCATCTGATTTCCGAGTTCAGTAGTCAGATGGTTGCCTCCAATTCCTATAATCGGTTTCACCCATTATTCCTCCCGTCACATTTTTTCTAATGAAGTGTGGCCATGCTTCACGGACACTTTCCAGGTACAAGCTTTCCTTTCCCGCAACATATATCTATATGATCATACAGCTGTAGATTCTTCTCATCCCACTGCTTATTTCATTACTTTCCAATACTTTTTTCATCAAATTCACATTTAAAAATAAATTAATGATATTGTAACGTGCTGTTGTCTCTCTGTCAATCGCGATTTGCGGCAGTTTTCAGTAGCCCTGTTCATTTTTATGCTCCGTTTATTATGATAAACCTTGATTTATCTTGCTTTTTGGTTATTTTTGCTCTAGGATTCAATATAGAAAATGAAATTAAAAAAAAATGAGAATGTCCGCATTTGCATGTAGCCTTATAAATAGGCAGCATTAAGAAGGGAGACCTACAAATAATTATGTTTAAGGCAAATAAACACCGCATCGAGAACCACATCGAGTCACTTGCACGTTTTACCTCAACTCCTGGGCACGGAACGACCAGACTTTCCTATAGTAAGGAAGATGCAGCAGCCCGCCATTACATCAAACAAGAAATGAATAACCTTGGCCTGGTTGTACGGGAAGATGCCGTCGGAAACATTTATGGAAGAATGGAAGGTGCCTTGAAAAATGCGCCTGCGGTCATCATCGGTTCACATTTTGACAGTGTCCCGAATGGAGGCTCTTTCGATGGCCCTGCTGGCATCGTCACCGGACTCGAAGTAGTCGCTTTGTTCAGGGATTATGGCTTCGAACCTCAATACCCGCTCGAAGTCATTGCCATGATCGAAGAAGAAGGTTCCCGCTTCGGAGGCGGCGTGCTGGGTTCCCGCATGATAGCCGGCCAAATCACTCTTGTAGATTTGAACGAAATGAAGGACAATACCGGCCTTTCCGCAGCTGAAGCAATGGAAAAAATGGGTTTCAACGCTGCTGAAATCGGCTCGGCTCAGCGCACCGGAAAGGATGTAAAAGCCTTTCTGGAATTGCATATCGAACAGGGTCCTTTATTGGAAGCAGCAGCTCAGGATGTGGGTATCGTAGAGATGATTGTCGGTATGACCGAAATTCGCATCACAGTGAAAGGGAAATCCGGCCATGCGGGAACGACTCCTATGGAAGGTCGTGCTGATGCCCTCGCGGGGGCGGTATCGATATTGAAGGAACTGCCGGGAATGGTATTGGATGAACCTGATAGGCCGGTTTTGACTGTCGGAAAACTGAACGTCCTCCCAAACGGAGCCAATGTCATCCCGAATCAGGTTACTTTTACGGTGGATATCCGTTCCGCCCATAGCGATACTATCCAGCGCATCCTGCAGAAAATCGAGCAGCTTGTGGCTGATGTGAAAATACCCGGCATCTCTTTCAGTACCGAGGAGTTACTCTATGCGGAGCCGGTCGAGATGTCAGCGGATATCCAAACCTTGCTGATCGAAAATTGCGAAAAACTGGGTCTGCGTTACCGGAAAATGGTCAGCGGTGCCGGTCATGACGCCATGATATTCGCGGATTTCACTGAAACAGGCTTGATTTTCGTTCCCAGCAAAGATGGCATCAGCCATACACCGGAAGAATGGACGGATTATGCGCAATTGCAAAAAGGGATTGAAGTTGCGTTCGAAACAATTGTACAATTGACGGAAGCAAAAGAAAAAAGCAGCAACACAGAAACGTACTAAAACACTATTAAAACAGCCAGGGATTGCAGTGTATTGATCCACCTAAAGTTAAGCACCCTGCCGAGGAGGAAATTATGGCAATTTGGTCAAATAATTATCACGGTTCCATGAATGAAAAGGCATTTGAATTCAATTCATCCATCGATGCGGATGCCCGTCTGGTCTATGCCGATATCGCCGGAAGTATCGCTCACGCAAAAATGTTGGGCAAAACCGAAATCATTCCCCGCGAAGAAGCAGATGCCCTCGTCAATGAACTGGGCAAAATGAATGATGAACTGCAGGATGGCGATCTGACCATCGATTTCTCGGAAGAAGATATCCACAGCTTCCTGGAAGCAGAACTGACGCGTCGCCTTGGCGCTATCGGCAAAAAGGTCCACACAGGAAGAAGCCGTAACGATCAAGTAGCGACTGCTTTGAAATTGTATTCTGTATCTGCGTTGGAGCACCTGTCAAGCCTCACTGCCAACGTTGCCCTCGCATTGAGCGAAAAAGCCGAAGAGCATCTGGAAACGATCATGCCAGGTTACACCCATCTGCAACGTGCACAACCGATCACTTTTGCCCATCACCTGATGGCATACACGGAGATGTTCCTGAGGGACAAGTCCCGTTTGGATGATGCCAAAGAACGGGTTTTGCATTATATGCCGCTGGGCAGTGCCGCGCTTGCGACTACAACTCTTCCGTTGGACCGCGCCTTCACTGCTGAAGCACTCGGATTCAAGAATTTTTCCCGGAATAGTTTGGATGGCGTATCCGATCGCGACCATTCCTTAGAAATGTTGGCGGATCTGTCGATCATCATGGTCCACATTTCCCGTCTGGCTGAAGAAGTCATCATCTGGTCATCACAGGAGTTCGGTTTTGTGAAAATCCGGGATACGTTCTCTTCCGGCTCCAGCATCATGCCGCAGAAGAAAAATCCGGACATCGCGGAATTGTTGCGTGGAAAATCCGGCCGTGTCTTCGGCGATTTGATGGGCGTATTGACTTTGATGAAAGGTTTGCCGCTCGCATACAACAAAGACATGCAGGAAGAAAAAGAATTGCTGTTCGAAGCGATCGACACAGTGACCTTCTGTTTGGAAATCCTGCCTGCAATGTTGAACGATATGGACGTGATGGAAGCAGCCATGCTGACGGCTTCACAAAAAGGCTATCTGAATGCCACCGACTGCGCCGATTACCTTGTCGAAAAAGGTATCCCTTTCCGTGACGCTTACCAGATCACCGGAAACATCCTGAAAGAGTGTGAAGAACAGAACCTTACGCTGGAAAACTTCCCGTTGGAGATGTACAAAAAACACTCGGATGCTTTTGACGAAACCATCTATAAGAAGGTCGACCTGAAGGAATGCGTCATCCGCAGAAATGTAGCCGGCGGACCAGCACCGGAACGCGTGAAAGAGCATATCGAAGCAGTCAAGACAAAATTAGAAGACTACCAGATCATCTCCTGATCAATCAATGACAGAAAGAGGCAGCCTCATTTCGAGGCTGCCTCTTTCTGTGGTTTGGCGGTGGAATCTCTTAGTATAAATCCAATCCCAATACAAAAAACCGATCTACTCAGTGTTTTGCATTCAATCAGGTATGCGTTCGATTTTCATCAAATTGGTCGTGCCGCTTTCTCTTATCGGCGTCCCAGCAGTGATGACGATGGCGTCTCCAGGTTGCGCGAAGCCCTTTTCTTTCGCCAATGCGGTTACATTATTTAGCATATCGTCAACATTTTCAGGCTCTGCAATGACGAAAGCTTGCACACCCCAGACAAGCGTCAGCCCTCTCTGCACCCTTTCGCTGTAGGTTGCAGCCAAAATATTCGCTTTCGGGCGGTATTTTGAGATCATCCGGGCCGTATGCCCGGAGCTGGTTGCCGCTACGATGGTCTTGATGCCCAAATTCATGACCGTGCGGGCTGCAGCTTGGCTGATCGCTTCGGTAACGGAGGCCTTGTCGAACATAGACAAGGCGGACAGGTTGCCGCCATTTGCCTCAAGAGCTTCTTCCGTCCGTTCCGCGATACGCGCCATCATCGCGACAGTTTCGACTGGGTACTGGCCGACAGCAGATTCGCCGGAAAGCATGACTGCGTCTGTTCCGTCAAATATGGCGTTCGCGACGTCGCTCGCTTCTGCCCTTGTCGGACGCGGATTCCATTGCATGGAGTCCAACATCTGCGTGGCGGTGATGACCTGTTTTCCTGCCAGATTGCATTTCCGGATCAGGTCTTTCTGTACGATTGGAACGTCGCCTCCGTTGATTTCCACACCCAAATCGCCGCGCGCCACCATCAGGCCGCTGCACACCTTGAGTATCTCTTCGGCATTCTGGACGCCTTCCTGGTTTTCGATTTTGGCGATGATCTGCGTGTCCGTCGCATCCATTTCTTCAAGGATTTCGATAATTTCCAGGATATCATCAGGTCTTCGGACAAAGCTTGCAGCGATGAAGTCCACTCCTTGCTGAACACCGAAGCGGATATCCGCAGCATCTTTTTCCGTCAGCCCCGGCATACTGAACTTGGCTTCCGGCACATTGATACCTTTTGAATTCTTCAGGGTACCGCCCACTTGGATAATCGCTATGATCTCTTTAGCTTCATAATCGATGTCCGTAACCTCCAGAACCAACAGGCCATCATCGATCAAAATATGCATGCCGATCGTCACATCATTGATCAGCTCAGGATAGGTGACAGAAAATTTTTCTTTTGTTCCCAGCACAGGTTTCATGCTGATGGTTACCGACTCCCCGGAAACCAAGGTAACGGCGTCATCGGTCATCTTATTTGTGCGGATTTTCTGGCCTTGGATATCCAGCATGATACCTATATTTTTGTTCGCCAATCGTGCAGCTTCCCTGACATTATTCAGGCTGATCATATGCGTATCGTGTGCACCGTGCGAAAAATTCAAACGTGCTACATTCATGCCGCTGTCCATCATCCTTACCAGCACATCGACGGAATCGCTGGCTGGTCCGATTGTGCAGACTATCTTCGTTTTTTTCACTATGATCCCCTCATTTCTGATTTGACCCTCTTCATAACCTGACATTTACCTATCTTCATTATAGAACAAATGCCTGTATTTAGAAATTATGACGCTATGGAATGCAAAAAACGTGATGCCAAAAAGCCTCACGTTTTCCTTGATATTCAGATATTCGGCTCGGTTTGGATAATCTCGCTTGCTTTTATCGGTTTTGTTTTCAACGTCAACAGGAATACGGTTGAAAGAATCAACACGATACCGACCAGATCCGTCCAGTGCAGACTGGTCCCTAACCAAAAAACGGAAAGGAACGTTGCAGAAAGCGGTTCGGCCGATGAAAGTAGGCTTCCGATTGTTGCGCCGATGCGATGTACCCCCTCCAGATAGAGGCTGAAAGAAATCACCGTCCCAAAGATGATGATGACCAGCAATGCTGCAAATGCTGCAAGGTCCCAAGTACCGATGATCCGCCAAGGTTGATACACTAACGAAAGCAGAATGCCACCTATCAGCATCCCCCACCCCAACGACAGCAGCGTTCCATAAGTTTTGATGAGCCGGGCAGGCTGCAGATTGTAGATGACGACAGAAACAGCCGACAAGAGGCCGTAAATCAATGCCTCCTGTGATATGGCCAGACTATCAAATCGGCCATGTGTGGCCAACAGGAAAATGCCGGCGACCGCAAAGGTGATGGCTGTTAATTCAGCTGGCCGCGGTAATTTTCTGTTCTTGACGGAAAGGTAAATCATAATCAGAACCGGAGCCAAAAATTGCAGGACTGTAGCTGTTCCTGCGTTTGAATGACTGATTGTAGCAAAATACGTGTATTGGCAAAAGGACAGACCCAAAGCCGCGAACAGGAACAAATCCCTGCGGTCCCGCTTATCTTTCCAGACCCGAAAGATAGCCTCTTTTTCTTTTTTGTAGCACAACATCAACAAAATCAAACCGGCCATCAGCATTCTGACAGCGACCAACCAGCCGGATGTCAACCCGCGCTGCTGCAGCAGAAACTGCCCACTGGTGCCCGAAATCCCCCACAACAAAGCACCCACAACGGTGAATAGCACCCCGGATTTATAGTGAGACATTCCATCCCTCCTTTCCTTTACTTTTTTTCAAATAACATCATTATATGCGATGGCCGGACAAATAGAAAGCTGATATTTTTACTTTGTCCGAAGAACGATTTTGTGGGATACTGATAAGCGTGAACGAAAACGGAGGTTGACAAAATTGATACGCATTAAAGAAGCCATTTTACACATTTTGGACATCAACACGAATGAACCGATTTTTTCCTATGCCGGCCTGGATACATCCGAACGCATGATGATCGAATATATCGAAGCCATGGTCGCAAAGGTCGAAGATTCAGACAGCATGAAGGACGGGATTTTGGAAGAGGACAATCAGATGACTGCCCTGTTCAAGAATTGCCAAAGCGATTTCGTCGAAGGCACGAAAGCCTTGTCGGAAAAATTCTTCAATGTGACCAAATTGAATCCCGAAATCCCGCCCGCGGATCTGCTGATCGCGCATTTTGAATTGGATGAAGTGCCATGCCTTGGGGTGTTCAAGCTGAATTACTCAGACAGCTACACGCATTTTGTTTCGTATGAAGGGGATATTCTGACCAACCAGATCATCCTGAACCGTGCCATCCTGCCTTCGCAAAGACAAGCTATCCAGGAAGGCCTTGTCGTGAATTTGGAGCAGATGGTATACCATGTCATCGAGAAAAAACACATGATCGCAGAACTCGGTGAAAAGGTGAACTACTTCACGGAAATGTTCCTGGAGGATACACCGAAACCGAGCCTGAAGGAGAACATCTCGATCATCAAAAAGGCTGTCCAAAAGACCAGCAAAGCCTTCAACGACGAAGAATTCCAAGTATTGGCCGAAACGAAGGAAGCCATCGTCACGAGCATGCAGGAAGATAATCTCATCGATAACGAAAAAATCGCTGAAGCCTTGTTCGGCGATAACTTCGCCAAGAAGCAGAAATATTTCGAGCAGGTCGAAGAATTGGGTTATGTCGATCGGGCCCCGGCGGAAGCTGCCGTCGCCGGCCCAAAATATTCCAAACAAAAATTCCGGCTCGATAACGGCATCGAGATCAGCATTCCACTGGAGCTTTACAAAGACCCGGATGTCGTGGAATTCATCAATAATCCTGATGGCACCACATCCGTCATCATCAAAAATATCGAGAAGATCAAAAATCTGTTTTAACCACAAAAGAACCGACAGCGCTCATTGAGATGCCGTCGGTTCTTTGCTTATTTCGCTTTTCTGGATATGTTCAGGATGGACAGGCCGTAAAGCAACAATGCGGTGGCGATCAGAATCAGCATACTGGTGAAGGGAGTCACTGCGGATTCCCCGAAGCGGATGGTATGGCCCATCATCAGTTTGAAGGCATCCAACGCTTCAACCGGAGCGCCTTCGAACGAGATTTTCAAAGGTTCCTCCATCATCACTTGCCTCATCAAAGAAGCCGAATAGGTCATCGGAAACAGTTTGATGATCGTCTGCACATTATCCGAGAACTGCCCAATCGGCACGTACACCCCGGCAAGGAAGCCGATGATGGTGCCAAGAATCGTGCTGGCAGTCGCGAAAGCGTTCTGGCTATTGAAGAAAGAGGTCAGAAAATAGACCATTGCACTACTCGTCAACACGGTGAGCAGGATCAGGCCGAGCATCTTCAGTATGGCGAGCGGAGCCAACAATTCCCCACCATTCAGGAAGATATAAGCTTCGGCCAACACGAACGTGACGAGACTCATGATGAAGCCAACAACCACCGAACTCAGGATATAGGCTGCCGCCAATTTGCTCGAACGGATCGGTGATACCGTAAAATCCTTCAAAATTTTATTGGCCCGGTCATCGATCATGACGGCGAATGCCCCCATCGTCGTCGTCACACCGGAAACCGAGATGACACCGGACATGATCCAGCTATCCATGACGTACTGAGCACCTGGCGAATCCCCTAAACCACTAGTCAAATTCTTGCCCAGGAAAAAAACGTAGAGTCCGATGATGATCAGCACTGCCAACAAGGAAAAGAAGACATTCGCCTTGTCCCTGAAAAATATTTTGATGTTGCGTCCGACAATCGGTATCATTCCTGCACCTGCTTTCCTGTGATCGCAATGAAGGCATCATCCATCGAACCCGCCACCACTTCAAAATAAGTCAGATAAGTTTTGCATTGCTCCAGAATGGGTAACGCATCCAATGTTTTAGCTAATTTCACACGGAAAAGATCTTTTTGCAACTCATACTTCATCTGATGCGCATCCAAAATACGGCTCACTTCGGAAACTGTTCCGGTCCGCATCTTCAATACATCAGAGCTGTATCTTTCCCGCAACGCATCCGGAGTCCCTTCCGCGATGATTTCGCCTTCATCGATGATGACGACATAATCTGCGCTGGCCGCTTCCTCCATATAATGCGTCGTCAGAAAAATCGTCATCCCGTGTTCTGCCTGGAGTTTCCGGATCGTATCCCAAACATTCTTACGGGTTTGGGGATCCAAGCCCGTCGTCGGTTCGTCCAAAAAGAGAATCTTTGGCGTGTTGATCAAAGCCCGCGCGATATCCGCTCGCCGCTTCTGCCCACCGGACAACTTTCCGTACGGCCTATCCAAAAACTCCGTTACTCCAGCAGCCTGAGTCGCTCGAAGAAAAGCCGGTTCCCATTCCGATTTGGACAGTCCGTAAAAGCTCCCCCTCACCTCAAGGTTTTCCTTTACGGTCAACAGTTTATCCAATAAATTTGTTTGGAAAACGACGCCTATATCGGAGCGGATCGCAAAGTCATCCTTTCCCAAAGTATACCCGTTGATCCTGACTTCCCCACTGTCGGCCTGCAGCAGTGTACAAATGATATCGATCGTCGTTGACTTGCCTGCTCCGTTCGGTCCCAAAAATGCAAAAAGCTGACCGGCATTCACATGGAAATCGATGTTCTTGACCGCCTGTACATCTCCGAAACGCTTTGATAAGCCTCTGACTTCTATGATTTTGTCCAACTGAAAACACCCTCTCTGATAGTGCAGCTATGTCCATCCAGAATATAAAAAAACTTCTTCATGTTCAGTGTATCAGAATGGGGAATGGAGACAAAATAATTGTGCGCAGGCATACGGAGTTTAGTGTTTTGCATGTGTACTCCGGTGAACGGAGGCTTCGCCGGAGTTCGGAAAACATTCTGTTTTTTTCCTCCGATGGGAGAAGTTTGGCAGGAGGTGGGGCTGAAAGTTACCGGTATCCTCCGGCGGGTGGATCCTCGCCGGAGCTGAGGGTGCTTACCCAGAGGTTGTCCGATAATCCGACTGAATCGGACAACCAGAGCTCGCTATCATCGCTCTCCTCGCAAAAAGAGGGCTGGTCTCAAATGAGACCAGCCCTCTCTTCTATTATTCGTCACGCGCTCTCGCAAATGCGTTCTGATTCCCAGAAATCTCCACCTAAGCTAATATTACGTCACGGCCAAAAAACGACCGTTCTCGTAATATCCTCTTAGTGCTCGATTTCTACCCGGGATTTGTCATGGCTCTCGCGATTTTTAATCGCTTAGAGACATGATACACTTGGTCGCTCGCGACCACAGTGCATCCAAAGCTCTATCTGCTCTTCACAAGCAGATTGATTGCTTGTTGGACGCTTTCTTCTTTTGAGATGCCGTCCTTTTCCTGATCATTCACACAAGCGACGAGATTTTCCGCAACGATGATACCCATTGCGCGATCGATACTGGATCGGACTGCGGATAATTGGGTCACGACATCAGAACAGTCTTTGCCGTCCTCCATCATGGCGAGTATACCGCGCATTTGCCCTTCCGCACGCTTCATGCGATTGATTATATTTTTGTTGTATTGGTTCACACAACTTCACCCCTCCAGGCCGAAATGCCTCCCATTACGTTCGTTACTTTGTAGCCCTTTGAAGCAAGATATTGGCAAGCTGCAGTTGAGCGAGCACCGCTCAGGCACATAACATAGTAATTTTCGTCCTTATCCAGTTGGTCCGCAGTGTCTTCTAAACCGCTCAAAGGCATAGAGATGGCGCCATCAACGTGTGCATGTGCAAATTCGTCATCTTCACGTACGTCCACTAGTTTGACAGGAGTTTTTTTCCATAATTGTTCGAATTCCGGCATTGTAATTGATTGATACATTTTATTTTACCACCTTTTCTGGTCTGACGGTTGCATATAAGCTGAATGCACCATCTAAATTTTTGACTGTAAATCCATTTTGCTTCAAGATTCGTTCAGCGATATAGCTGCGCAGACCGCTGAGGCAGCTGACGATGATCGGTGTTTCTTTCGATAATTCCCCGATACGGGCACGCAAATCGTCGACAGGGATATTGATGGCCCCTTCCAAGGCACCGAGTCTGGCAATTTCGCTCTCGCCGCGGACGTCCAACAGTTGATAGCCTGCTTCCTGCAACTTTTCCAATTCATACCACTGGATGGATTCAGAAACGCCTTCGATGATGTTCATGGCTGCGTAGCCGGCCATATTGACTGGATCTTTGGCTGAACCGAACGGAGGTGCGTATGTGAATTCCAATTCTGGCAGATCGTGGACCGTTAAATTGCCTTTGATTGCTGTAGCGATGATGTCGATGCGTTTGTCTACGCCATCCGCACCGATAGCTTGCGCTCCGTAAATTTCACCGGTTGTCGGATGGAAAAGCAATTTCAGGACGATTGCTGATGCATTCGGATAGTAGCCGGCATGACTCTTTCCTTGGATGTGCACGACTGCATATTCTTTTCCTGACAGCTGCAATTGGCGTTCGTTCAGACCTGTGGAACCCCCGGCTAAGCCGAATACACGGACGATTGCAGTTCCGATGCTGCCTTTATTTTTTCTGTTCAAGCCGCTGATGACATCGGCTACTTGGCGTCCTTGGCGGTTCGCAGGTGAAGCCAAAGCGATCATGGTGTCTTCACCGGTGATCTGTTGCTTCACGATGATTGCATCCCCGACTGCATAGATGTCTTTTTTGCTTGTTTCATAGTTCTCATCGACCAGGATACCGCCGCGCATGCCCGTTTCGATACCCGCAGCGATTGCCAGGCTGTTCTCAGGTTGGACGCCGACTGACATGATCGTCAAATCGCTTTCCAGTGTCACGCCATTTTCAAGAACAATCGTTTTACCTTCATTTTGGAAAGCCGTAGCCGCAACGCCTGTATACAGCGTAACACCATTTGCTCTCAACTCATCCGCCAGGTAGGCAGCCATTTCTTCATCGAAAGGAGGAAGGACATGCGGTGCTTTTTCGACGATTGTAACAGTCAAACCACGGTGGGCTAAGCTCTCAGCCATTTCAAGGCCTATAAATCCTGCTCCGATCACAACCGCTTTTTTCGGGTTATTTTCAAGGATGAATCCTGTGACAGCATCCACATCCGGTACATTGCGCATTGTAAAGACGTTTTTGGCCTCGGATAGGCCTTCTGCCGGTGGAACGAATGGTTTCGCACCTGGAGACAAAATGACTTTATCGTAAGCCAATTGATAATCGCCCTCTTTTGAACGCACTGTCACTTCTTTTTTATCCGCATCAATTCCGATTGCTTCGCTGAAAGGACGGACATCCAAGTCAAAACGTGCGCGCAGTTGTTCAGGAGTTTGAACCAAAAGATCGCTGCGTTCTTGGATATCACCCGAAATATAGTATGGTAAGCCGCAATTGGCAAAGGAAACGAAAGGTCCTTTTTCCAATACGATGATTTCTGCATCTTCATTCAATCTTCTCAACCGTGTTGCAGCGGACATCCCGCCCGCCACTCCACCGATAATAACAATTTTCATCATAGTTTTCCTCCTCTTGTAGGGCCTGACCATGCGGACATGCCGCCTTTGACATTGACTACATCGTAGCCTTTGGATTTTAAGATAGTCGCTGCACGTTTGCTGCGTGCACCTGATTGGCAGATTACGTACACCTTACCCTTGGGGGTATATGCCTCCATTTTTCTCAACGGAACATTTTTTGCTCCGGGAATATGTCCTCCGATGAATTCGTTCGGTTCACGGACATCGATTATTTGTGGTTTCTCGGTTAATTTAGCTTCCAATTCCTTAGTGGATATTGAAGGCAGACTGTTGAATAAATTAAATAGCATACTTGGCTCCTTTTTCGTAAGTAGTATCAATCGCTTATGGACCTATAATACCCCATAGGGTATATTTTGTAAACAGTTATTATTCAAAAATTTTGAAAATGTAAAAAAAGCCTGATACATGGCCATTCTTTCGATACTCAACAAAATAAACGCCTAAACCGCTCTCCCGCATAGTATAGAGAAAAAAGACCGCAAAAGTTGCGTACGAACGCAATTATGCAGTCTTTCTTCTTATTGGTTGCTTTTTTTCTCTGCACGTAGGCGTTCGATAAAGCTTTTTATATGTTCGAAAGCTTCTTTCAGCTCTTCGATTGAATAAGCGTAGGAAATACGGATGAAGCCCTCTCCGCTCTCTCCGAAGGCCGAGCCGGGCACAACAGCCACTTTCTCCTCAAGAACCAAACGGGTAGCGAATTCTTCCGAGCTCAAGCCGAACTCGGTTATGTTCGGGAAGATATAAAAGGCACCATAAGGCACAAAACATGGCAATTCCAAATCTTTTAGGATTTTCATTAAGTAGCGGCGACGTTGATTGTAGCTTTCACGCATCTCCGCTACATTATCATCACAATTCCGCAAAGCAACGATACCCGCGTATTGGCTTGTCGTCGGTGCAGCCATAATGGCAAATTGATGGATTTTGATCATCTGTTCCATGATGATCGGTGGAGCAGTTGCGTAGCCCAAACGCCAACCGGTCATCGCGTACCCTTTTGAGAAGCCGTTGATGTACACAGTCCGTTCCTTCATTCCCGGTAAGGATGCAATGCTGACGTGATGTCCATTGTAGGATAGTTCACTGTAGATTTCATCGGTGATGACGAAAAGATCGTGAGCGATGATGACTTCAGCGATTGCCTCCAAGTCCTCTTTGGACATAACCGCCCCGGTAGGATTGTTGGGATAAGAGAGAATCAGTACTTTCGTTTTCGGAGTGATCGCTGCTTCCAGTTCTTCTTTCGTCAAACGGAATTGGTTCTTCTCCTGCAACGGGATGGCAACGGGAACTCCGTCAGCCAATACGATGCAGGGGAGATAGGAAACGTAGCACGGCTCCGCGTAGACGACCTCGTCGCCCGGGTCCAACATGGCACGCAAAGCCAAGTCGATGGCTTCGCTTCCGCCCACCGTAACGACAGTTTCATCTTCCGGGGAATAGTGCAGATCATAGCGGCGTTCCAGATAGCGGCAGATTTCCTGGCGCAGTTCGGCCAACCCGGCATTTGCCGTGTAGAAGGTGCGTCCTTTTTGGAGGGTGTACATGCCTTCGTCACGCACGATCCAAGGGGTATCAAAGTCAGGCTCGCCTACTCCTAAAGAGATCACTCCAGGTATCTCATTCGCAATATCAAAAAATCTCCGGATGCCGGAAGGTTTGATTTCGCGCACCTTAGCATTTATCGGATTTCTCATGGAGTCAGCACCATCCGTTTGTCGTCACCCTCATCCACGAACAACGTGCCATGATCTTTATAACGTTTCAATACGAAATGAGTAGTGGTTGATTGTACTTCGTCGATGACGGAAAGACGTTTCGCAACAAATAGTGCGATCTCTTTCATCGGAGCTTTCTTCAATTGCACCATAAAATCGAAGCCACCGGACATCAGGAAAACGGTCTCCACTTCTGGAAATTGGTAAACTTTTTCAGCGATACGGTCGAAGCCGGAGCCTCTTTGTGGGTTTACGCGTAACTCGATGATAGCAGAAACTTCGTCATCGCCCGTTTTGTCCCAATTGATCAAAGTATGGTAGCCGCAGATGATTTTGTCCGCTTCCAGTTCTTTCACAGCAATCGCCACTTCTTCTGTTTCAACACCTAGCATGACCGCCACTTCTTCATCAGTCAATTTGTTGTTCTTTTCGATAATCTTCAGAATCTTTTCCTTCAATTCGTTATTCATCGTGTTGCCTCCTCTGGCTTTACGCATTCGGGCCATTTTCAGGCTCTGTTATTCATTTTTTGATAAATGAATTTTCTTTCATTTTATCACCACTACCATGCACTTGCAAATAAGTTTTCGGGAATGGTGATTGGCGGGATGGTGCATCAATACTGGCAAAAACGCAAAAAACTCCACAAGATCGCGTAGCGCGGACTTGTGAAGTTTTTTCTTAACATATAGGGATTTATAAAATTTTTTCAACTCAAAAGTGCATCACCATAAGTGTTTCACAAGTTTGCAACATGTTTCATGCATCTAAAATGATGTCCAGCTTCACGGGTTAGCCCTTCGGAAATTAGATAAATCTGTCCTATTGCGCTCTTCGATGCTCAGTTGCATGGGACTCTTAGGGATTCATCCCTTAGAGCCCCAGTACAAGGTGACCGTAGGGAACGTTGCGTGGACAGATTTCCTAAATTTCTTTCAGGGCTGAACGAACCCGTTCAGCTTTTCTTATTTATTTTTGCGATATTTTCTCAATAATAAGGCACCAGCGATGGAAATCACGCTGATGGACAAGCCAGTCATCAGATAAGGGGTACGGTACGCAAATACAACCGTATGTTTGCCCGGGCTGATTGGTATTGCCAGTAAGCTATTCAGAGCGGTAGTTGTTTCTGCAGTTGTCCCATCGATCGTGACCTCCCAACCTTCGCTGTAGGGGATCGTCGTCAACAATATTTCATCTTCAGCCTCGATCACGACAGAACCTGTAATGCGTGTCTGGCTGAACGAAGTGATCGTCATGCCTTCCGCTTGTCGCGCTGAAATGGTTTCCTCGAACAGAGCTTTGTTCAATTCGTAAAGTTTCAGGTCCTGTACCCGTATCGAGTCCTCGAGCAGTTCGATCGTGAAGGTAACGTTCTCCCCCTGCTGGTTGCTTGCGATGTTGATGATCTGATCATTTCGATAGGTCGTATAGTAATCCAGCTTCACATTATTCACATAAAGGTTTGCGTTATCATCGTCGATGCCGGCATCCAGGATCAGATAATAAGGATTGCCGCTGGTAGGGGTGAACTGGAATTCGATCCTTGAGACTGCACCATCCACAGACCGATAGTAGGTTGTGTTCTGCGCATCATCGGCAGCGGATGTGACATTCTGGAAAACGTTGGAATCGAACGGGCGCAATGAAAAATATGGTTCGATACTTTCCTGATTGTTGAAGGCGTCCAACAGTTGTTCCTGCATCAATAGGGGCTGATCCTCGATCAACTCGAGACCCAATACGCTTTCGGAAACACCGAATGCCAGTGACAACGCGTATGGATTCTCAAAAGTGGTGGTTCGATCGGTCTCGGAATAAGGACTGTATTGGGTCAAATCCGGGCGGGTGGAGTTGCGTTTCAACCGGTACACGCCGTCATTGAGGTCATAAAATGTTTCCGGCAACTTCTTATCCTGGATGAAGTATTTCACACCGAAAAGCGCATCCGTAAACAATGTCCCGGTTGAGTATACGATAAACCCGTTGCCGTCCGGAAAGCCCAATGATCCGAACAAGGCGGGAATCTCTTTTTCAAAAGTGGAGCTGAAATGATTGATTCCTGCATAATTGGCTTGGAAGCTGTCGTTTTTGGAACGTTGGAACGTTTTTTCGATCCGGTAGAATGTGTCTTCGGGTGTGCGCACATCCGCCAGCATCGTATTCAGATTCGTTTGATAATCAGAGAATTCGTCCTGTTTGACGTAGCCCAACCGGAACAGGTCGATGGCTGCATTTGCCGTCATCTCTGCGGTCACCACGAAAAGCAATGTGTAGGTCAGCCATTTTCTCGGTTGATCCCTGAGCATCAGCAACACTAGGACAAGGACAGAAACGACTGCACTGATCAATACTTGGACAGGCTCCAAAAATTCAAAATCCTTTTTCAGCACATAGATGGCGGTGGCCGCATTCGCGATCAAAAGACAGCAGGCCAGCGAAAAGGGAAAAGGACGATAAGTACGCAACGCCCGAAAACCGTTCAGCAGAAAAAAGAAACATACGGTGAACGAAAAACGGTAAGGGTACCAGATCGGATATTGTCCGGCATGCCAAATTTTATTCAGAAACTGGACGTTCATCGCCAGAAAAAAGAGGGCGGTTAACGCCAGCGAGGTGAACCGTTCTTTTTTTGAGAAACCGGGATGAAAAAAATAATAGATGTAGGCTGTCAGCGCGACAGTTCCGATAAAAAGATTGGGGTGTCCGCTGGGCATTTGGTCAAAATTGAACGCTCCGATATAAAACTTCGAAACGACTTCGAAGGGATCATAGGCGAAACGCCAATCGATCAGCTTGTTGGCATAGCTTGCCTTGCTTCCCAAGAGCGAATAAAAGGTGGGCAGCAGCAGGACGGCAGCAAAGCCAGCTCCCAACAAAGAATAACCGATGAATCGGGCTGATTGTGTGAAGAAATGCTTCAGCTGCGCTTTCAGGTTGTTGGTGCTGACAAGTTCTTGTCTGGAAAATGCGAAAAGGTAATAGAAGACCAGGAAAACACAGATCATGAATCCGATGTAATAATTAGAAAGCAGCATCACTGCGAGAAATAAGCTGTAGTAAAGTCCGCTTTCACCGGATAGCAGTTTCTCTAAACCCAGAATGATCAGAGGCAGGAAAACAAGCCCGTCCAGCCACATGACGTTCAATTGATTGACGATGACGTAACCCATTAAGGCATAGCTCACTGCGAAGGACGGCACCAACAAGCCTTTGCCTTCGAACCGGGAAATCAACAGATGAGCAAAAGTCAGTCCTGAAGCCGAAACCTTCATCAGGATCAAAATGGTCACCGCCAAAGGCAACTGGGACTGCGGGAAAAGCAGAAAAATGAGATTGAACGGACTCATCAGATAGTAAGCCCACAGGCCCAGCATCTCGCCGCCGAATGATTTTGTGAACGAAAAGAAAAGGGCGGAAGGATCGGACAATAAGGTAGTGCGATAATAACTGAAAAAATCCACATATTGCTGGCCGAGATCGACTGTCAACAAGGTGCTGTTGCCGAAAGGATAAACGCCCATAGTGGCATAAATGACCATCATTACAAACGAGGGCAGTAAGAACGAAAGGAAAAGCATATTTTTTTGCGGGGATAGGGTTGTGAAACGCTTCAGCATGCTGCACATTCCTCCTTAAAATGAAATTTTTTTGCGTTCCTGCAGATTCGCCTGACTATGAGTGAACGCTCGGGATAGTTGAAGCGGAAATTTCACAAGTGCTTCTGCTATTTTAGCATATCCCGCTGGTTTTATGAAGAATCCGAGCATGTGTCCGAGTATCCGGACAGGACACATCTTAAAAATTTGTTGCGTCGTTTGTAATGCTTGCTTTTTTTGCTATAATAGGTTGTCGAACTATGGTTTTAGGAAGGTGCAAAATTGGAAGATAATACCCAAAACAAAAGAAAGAGAAAATCGCATATCCCATTTCGGTTGAACCTGCTCTTTTTTATCGTGTTCTCGCTGTTTTCGGCGGTGATATTCCGATTGGGATACCTGCAGATCGTTCGCGGCGATGAATTTGAGGCTATCGTAAAACGTACGGAAACGACACTTGTGACGGAATCGGTGCCGCGCGGTTTGATATACGACAGAGACGGCAACATCCTTGTGGGCAATGAACCACAGCATTCCATAACCTACACAAGAGGAGCAAACACGACAGCCGAGGAAATGGCAAAGGTTGCCGCTGCGTTGGCGGGTTTGATAAACGTCAGCTTTGAAGAACTGACGGAGCGTGATCTGAAGGATTATTGGATAGCCATAAACAACGAAGTGATGTTGAAGCGTCTGTCGGATGATGAAAAGCTGTTACCTGGTTCCGAATTGTATGAAGTGGAGCTAGCGAAAATAACGGCGGAAGATATCGCTTATTCGGATGAACAAAAAGAAATTGCCGCAATCTTCAAGCGAATGAACAGCGCGTATGCCTTGTCGACTACCAGCATAAAAAATAAGGATGTAACGGATGAAGAACTTGCCCAAGTGAGCGAAAATCTGTCCGGTCTGTCCGGAGTGGATGTCGCGACGGATTGGGTCAGGATCTATCCCGAGTCCGACTTGCTGAAGAGCATATTAGGAGGGGTGACCAGCGAAAAAATCGGTTTGCCGAGCGACAAAGTCGCCACCTATTTGGCAAAAGGGTACGCCAGAAATGACCGTGTCGGGAATTCCTATTTGGAGCAAGAATACGAGTCGGTGCTCTCAGGCACGAAATCACAATGGGAAACGATCACGAATCAATCAGGTGAGGTTGTGACGCGGGAGGAATCCTATGAAGGAAAAGCCGGGGATAATCTGGTCTTGACCATCGATATCGATTTTCAGAAGGAAATCGAACAGATCGCTACCGATTTCCTGAACAGCAATGTCGATTCTTACAACGACCGGGTGTATATAGTGGCATCAGATCCGAATACAGGCGAGATTCTGGGCATGACCGGCAAACAGCGCTCGACCTCAAACGAAATTGTGGATGATGCATTGGGAGTCATCAATTCCAGCTACGGGATGGGTTCGGCGGTGAAGGGCGCGACGGTGCTGACCGGATACATGACCGGTGTCATCAGTACGGATAACAATGTTCTCGTCGATGAACCGCTGCAATTCCAAGGGTCAAATCTGAAAAAGTCAGTTTTCAACCCAACCATCGGCAGCCAAGTGGCCATAAACGATATCGAGGCGTTAGCCCGCTCATCGAATATTTACATGATCAAATTGGCGATGCTGATGGGGGGACAGTCGACCTACGAAGCAGGAAGTACCCTGAATATTTCACCGAGTGTGATCGATGAACTACGCGGTTATTTTTCCCAGTTCGGTTTGGGTGTGAAGACGGGGATTGACTTGCCGAATGAAGGCAGCGGACTAAAAGCCAGTGAGAGGAGCGCCGATAAAGCAATAAACCAATCATTCGGGCAATCCGATCTCTACACGACCCTGCAATTGTCGCAATACATCAATACCATCGCCAATGGCGGCACCCGATACGCTCCTCAGTTGGTTTCAGAAATCCGCAGCACGGATGCGAACGGAGCGCTGGGGGCTTTGGAAACGACTTTGGAGACAAAAGTGATGAATCAAGTCGATGTCGATGCGCAAGCGATGGAGCGTGTCCAGCAAGGGTTTTACCAAGTAACCCACAGCGAGAACGGGACGGCTTATTCGACATTCGGGAAAGATCCGAACGACGTCGCCGGCAAGACAGGGACGGCGGAAGCTTTCTATGACGGGAACAATGACAATCTGAAGGGTGAGAGTGTATTCAACTCCACCTTTGTCGGCTATGCGCCCTTCGACAATCCGGAAATCACCGTAACGGTAGTGGTTCCTTATCTCAGCACGGATACGGACCGGGCTACACCGATTGCCAAGAAAGTTTTCGATGCGTACTTCAATACTGGGGACTACGCAACGCCAGCGGAATAACCATCGGCTGACGATTTCAAATGGACACAAAGAAGGAGCCGGAACAAGGATTGCAATATCCTTGTTCCGGCTCCTTCTGTCTTTGTAGAGTGGGTCATTATTCCAGTGTGATCATATCGGCGATGACTTCATAGCCCATGTCCTGGGACAATTGGTACTCTCCGATATTTATTTTCGTGACAAGATTCCGTTCATTCAGGTATTGTTCAAAGGCAGCCCGATCGGTAATGAGTCCCGCACTGACCAGATTGTCGATGACGACGGACATCGGTTGTCCGGAAGTGATGACAAATGTGACGGGAGTGTTTGCGGCAGGGGCAGCTGAACTTTCAGCAGTACTCGCGACTTCAGCCGGAGCACTGGATGCCACTTCGGCTCCTTCACTAGGCGCACTGCTTGTTGCTGCTTCATTGAGTTGCTTCTGCAATTCCAATTCCGCCAAAGTACTTTCGTATTTCTCTTGATAATCCGTTGAATCGGCAGTTGCTTCTCCGTTGAAGGTGCTGCCAGGAAGGGCTTCCGGATAGAAAAGCTGGAAGCCGGCCAACAGTACGGCAGACAACAAAAAACCGATGGATATAAAACGAAGCTTTTGTTTGTTCACTTTATTTTCTCCTCTATACGATTGATTGCTCTATGTAGTTATCGACAACGAGTTGCACGGTGGTGATAGGGACGGACAGTTGTTCTGCAATCTCATCGAATGTTCTTCCGCTTGTATACAAAGTGATGATATGCTGCTTAGTCAAGTTGTGTACTTTTTTGATGTTCTGCGAGTCTTCGGAGACGGGAATTTCTTTTCCTAATTCCTCTTCCACAGCGATGAGTCGTCTTTTCAATTCATGGATTTCTTCCGTTAATTGCAATGTGTATTCACTCATCTCATCTACGAATTTGCGATCATTATCCTTGACGAAAAATGATGCAAACAGCAATATGATTGCGATTGTCAGCAAGACAATCACGATGGTCCATTGTTCCATCTTTGTCACCTCAATTCTTCTTTTTGACGCCTGATAACATTCTAATGAAATTCGTTTGTTTCTGCAACCTTATCTGGAATTTAATTGGAAGAAAGCTGAAAAAATCGAATGTCCGCATAACTTGTTCAAAAAATAGTGGCATTATTTTTTCGGAAGTGATACAATGAGAAACGCAGAAGATGATTCGATCTTCAATTTTTTTATGTTTGGAGGGAAGAATATGCGG